>FWPU01002861.1_pt1 | contig 45736 bp, 34 predicted proteins | sample 2228361 | NCBI WGS metagenome assembly FWPU01 (sample SAMEA103939777, study PRJEB20133) | metagenome
GGGGTGGGGGGGGCACACTGGGGCGGGGTGGGCTTTCGGTGGTTCGTGGGGTCGGGTCAGTCCCCCAGCGTCCCGTGCCCGAAGCGGTCGTTTCAATCGGGTTGGACGAGGCGGTAGAGACTGCAGGCGCAGTGGGTTCGGCAGGGGTGCGCACGGTATCGGAGGGGGGTGGAGTGGGTTCAGTTGTGTCGACTTCGGGTGCGGGCGTAGTCTCTTCGTTTACATCTGGCAGTTCAGGTTGGGCAGGCTCTTGCTCAACAGTCGGTTCGGGCTCGGGCACTGCAAGGGGTGTGGGCGGATTGATACGCGTGTCAATTTCCAGCACGCGCGCCATCATCTCTGCCCAGATACGCGCGCAGACCGTTCCCCCAAACACACGGCGCATCGGGCGATACTCCCACTGGTGGGTTTGGGAGTTGTAATGCTCGCTGGCGACCCAGACCACCGCTAAGTAGTGGTCGGTATAGCCCACGAACCAGGCGTCTCGATAGTCGCTGGTGGTGCCCGTCTTGCCGCGCGCGTTGGGGATCCGTGCTGCGGCGCGTCCCGTTCCGTTCACGACCGCCGTGCGCAGGATTTCGTCCATCCACTGCGCGCTTTGTGGCGAGAGCACACGCGGGACGACCTGCCCCTTGTTATCTATCAGGATTGCCCCGTTCCCATCCACCACCCGACGAAGTGTGAACGGCTCGATTCGATTGCCGTTCAGCGCGAACACGCTGTAGGCTTTTGCCAACTCGATCGGTCGCACTGCCGACGCGCCCAGCGCAAGGGGCAACACGGGGTCTAACGGCGACTCGATTCCGAACCGCTCACGCGAGAAGCGGGCGACGGTCTCAGGACCCACCAACTGCATGGCGCGGATGGCGGGGATGTTGATCGATGAAGCAAGCGCACGCTTTACGGTGACCTGCCCACGAAACTTTCCGTCCGCATTCTGGGGGCGCCAGACCTTGCCACCACCAGCAGGCATACTGAGAGGCGTGTCCGAAAGCGTGCTGTTCGGTGTGAGCCGCCCCAGTTCGAACGCCGTCGCATAGACAATCGGTTTGAACGCCGAGCCAGGCTGGCGACGCCCCTGCGTGATGTTATTGAACTGCGAGCGTCGGAAGTCGACCCCACCGACCATTGCGCGCACATAGCCTGTGCGCAGGTCAATCAGCACAATCGCTCCTTGATTGACCCCTTGATTGGCGAACGCGCGTATGCCGTTTTGGAGTGCCTGCTCGGCGGCGCGTTGCATCTCCATATTCAGCGTAGTGTAGACACGGAGACCGCCTTGTAGGATAAGTTCGCGCCCATACATCTCCTCCAATTGGCGCAGAACATCCATCACGAAGTGGGTCGCTAAGAAGCGGGATTGCGGACGGTTGCGTGTGAGGCGGAGCGGTTCCTGCTTGGCGGTGTCGCGCTGGTCGGGCGTAATGTAGCCCTCGCGTGCCATCAGGTCTAAGGTCAGGTTGCGCTGGCGAATTGCCTCGTCGGGATTGCCGAACGGCTCGTAGGAAGAGGGACGCTGGGGCAGAGACGCCAACAGCGCACACTCCGCCAGCGTGAGTTTGTCAAGGGGCTTATTGAAGTAGACGCGCGCCGCCGCTTTGACCCCATATGCTCCATTGCCGTAATAGACCTGATTGAGGTAGAGTTCCAGGATGCGCTCTTTGCTCAATCGGCGTTCCAACTCTTGGGCGAGAATAATCTCTTGGATTTTGCGCGAGAAGGTGCGTCGCTGGCTTAGGAACACATTGCGTGCCAACTGCTGAGTGAGGGTGCTACCGCCTTGCCGAATGTCCCCCTCAGTGATATTGACCCAGAGTGCGCGCGCGGTGCCACGCCAATCGACCCCGCTATGTTGCCAGAAGCGTCGGTCCTCCTTAGCAATCGTCGCATTAATAAGATGTTCGGGAATCTGCGCTAACTCGACGGGTTCGCGGTACTCTTCAGCAATTCGGGCGAGTTGCGTGCCATCGCTGGCGAAGATGAGGCTCGCTTGACGAGGCTGATAGTTCTCGATAACCATCACGGAGGGCATCATCTGCGCCACTTGGTAGTAAAGCACTCCGACGAAGGTGATGCCCCCCAAGATGAGCGTGAGGAAAACCAAACTCAGGTACGCCAGGATGCGCTTCCACCATCGTCGGCGCTTTCGCTTCGGTTTCCCCGATACCGCTTCCGCCGAGCCACGCATGGACACAGAAGTATACCTGAAAGAGCTGCTTGGACGCACGAAGTCGCCGATTTTTCCCGTTTTGGGACTAAAGTCCTACCCAAAGCGCTGAAAAGTGGTGTATAATGTGCTTCAGAAACTTCAAGCTTATTTCAGGCACCTCGCTTGATCTTGGTTTGGTTTCTCATAATCTACTAAGGAGGTGTTGTATGAGACTTTTACGCAGTGTCGTATGGGCTGGTGTGCTCGTGATGGCGTCGGTTGCCTTTTCACAAGGTGATCTCCCCATCCCGGCTCCACCTAATCCTAACCCGCCGTTGGAGCGTCCTATCTTCTTACCCCCACCGCCCCAACCGCCAGAGGTAGCGCCACCGATTATCGCGCCCGACGGCAGAGTCGTGGCGCCTAAATACGAAGAGAGTCGTGCCCTCACACGCCCCGACACTCCTGATAGCACCGCGCCCGCTGAAGGATTCACCAGCGGAGGCGATGGCGAGGAGGTTGGAAAGATTGGCGACCCGTTCATGTTGCCGTTCGGTTCGAAAGGCGAGCGTGTCGCAATTGCGTTCTACTCGGGTGATTTTGTCCCGCCCCCAAACGAGCGTATTCAGCCTGCTCTGCGCCTGTTAGCTGCCCAGCGGGCGAGCGAGTTCGCACCTGCAAGTGGTCTTGCGCGCCCCACCGTCGACGCCTTGATCCTGTTCAACGGGCGACTCGCTGAGGGGATGAAACAGCAGATGGAGGAAGCAGGCATTCAGTTCTTCCGTTTCTACCCCTACAGTGCGTATCAGGCGCGAATCCCTGTCGACTTGTTAGACCGCTTAGAAGCTACGGAAGCGGTGCGCTGGGTTGGGCTACCGAATCCCGTCCAGAAAACCGCACCAGAAGCGATTGCCTATATCAACCAGAACACGAGCGAGCGGGAGTGGTTCTATATCACTGGCTTCGGTCCCGACACGAACAACCTGCTTCGCAATCAGCTTCAATTAGCAGGCGCTGAGATTGTGAGTTATCACGCGGACCTGGAGGTCTACACGGTTCGTGCAAACTCGTTCCAACTCAGCCAAATCGTGATGATACCCGACGCGATGTTCGTCGAGTGGGTGGGGCGTCCACAAGCGCTTCATACCGAGTCGATGGCATCACACAACGCCGACCGCCTTTGGGGCACGGACTACGATGGACGACCTGTAGGGGGACGCTCCATCAAGTTAGGTGTTGCCGATAGCGGTATGAACACGGCGCACCAAGACTTCGCCAACCTCTCAGGCGGGATGTTCGGCTTCAACCGAACGACCGAGCAGAACTGGTGGAACGACCTGAACGCACATGGCACGCATGTGTCGGGCACTTTCTTTGGTCAGGGCAACGCCCAGTTCCGCTATCGTGGGTTCGCCTCGGGCTTCCGCGAACACTCCAGCCTGGTGTACGACCTTCTTCACAGCAAGGTGTTCCGTCAAGACAGCTTTGCTGAAGGCAACTCGATGCTGGAGGGCATGATCGATATGCGAGGACGCGGAAACGAGGATATCAAACGCCGTATCTACAACCTGAGTGGCGGAGCTTCATCCTCGCTCCCCGGAACCGATGCTTACGCCCGAGAAGCCGACCAAGCCTTCGTGGAGAATGTTCTGCCCGTGATTGCTGCGGGCAATGGAGGACCGAATGCCAGTACGATTCGCACTCCTGGCAAAGCGAAAGGCTCGCTCACTGTGGGCAATATTTGGGACGACTGGAACGGGAGCGGTACCAACACTACCGATACGATGGCGCCCGATTCCTCGCGCGGTCCGATAGAAGACACTCGATTCAAACCCGATGTGGTGGCACACGGACGCTGGATCGACTCGACCCACAACACGGATAACGCTGGCTATCGATTCGGCTGGAACGGAACCTCGATGGCAGCGCCCCATGTGGCAGGCTTAGCGGCGACCCTCGTCCAGCGCTACGACTGGCCCGCGTGGGCAATCCGCTCCATCATCATGGGCACCGCAATCGACTTAGGGCACGGGCGCAACAATCAAGGCTTAGGCAAGGTAGACGCCCTGCTCTCACACCTTGCTTGGAACGGCGGTTGGGAAACGTGGTTTTGGCACAACGGAGGCACGGGCGATGTACGCTATATCGATGTGAATGTGCCTTCGGGAGTCAGCCGAATGCGTGTGGTCTTGGTCTATCCCGACCCGCCCGCCGCCTCAGGAGCCAGCATCGCCCTCAAGAACGACCTCGACCTGTACCTCCAAACAGGCACACTGACCACGAATGCATCGGGGCAGTGGTCATCCTTATCAGCACGCAACAATGTGGAGATTATCGAGGTGAGCAATCCTTCCACAGGCACCTACCGCGTGAAGGTTCATACCTACAACCTCGCAGAAGGCTCCTCGCAACCGTGGGCGTTCACCATCCACTGGACTCTCGGGAGCCAATCGCCGAACCTAAACCTTAGCCTCAGTGCGCCCGTTGCCGTCAAACCGAGCACGAACTTCACCGTGACGGGAACTGCCTCTGCAGGGTCCTATGTAGCGTCGGGCGTTCACGCGACTCTGACTGTGCCTTCAGGGGGGCTAACTCGAAACGGGCTGACCTATAAGCGACGCGCCCCGAACGGCGGTACCGAAACCGTCTACTTCAACGGCGTCTTCGGCAAGAACATGGGCAACATCGGGCATACCCTAAGCCGTTCGTTCGATTGGAGCATGACCAGCGGTGCATCGGAAGGCACTCGAACGGTGCGCATGTCGGTTGCGTCTATCAATGGAGGCACAGCACAGATTGATCGCACGGTGATTGTGGACGGCACAGCCCCCACCAACTGGCAGAACTTTGTACCTACCAGTTGGGTCAGCACGCAGACCCCAACCTGTACAATCCAAGTGCAAGATGTGCTGGCGGGTCTCGACACAGGGGCAATCTACTACTGGTACTATACACCCAACACAGGCACTCAGGGTCCGTTTAACGCCACCACAACCGCATCGAACGGCACAACTGCTTTGGCAACTCTGCGTGCTATGAATGTGCCATTCAACACCGAGAGCAGTGGTTCACAAGCCCAAATCTACTTCCGTGCTTATGACCGCGCCGGAAACTTCAGCGACAGTGGATGGCAACAGGTGCGCATCGACACGACCGCGCCTGCCGATTGGCAGAACTTCACCCCTTCAAGTGTGGTGTATGGGACACGCATCACTTGCACAGTGCGCGTGCGAGATATCCTCTCTGGACTGACCACGAGTACCGCATTCTACCGCTACTCTTCAGACGGCGGTTCCACTTGGTCGGGTTGGGTAGTAGCCAGCGCAACGGGCGCAAACGGTACAACTGCCCTTCAGACCATTACTGCCACGAATGTGCCCTTCCCCAATCCAAGCACCACCCAGAACAAAATCCAGTTCGCTATTCGGGATGAAGCAGGCAACTGGGGTTATAGCCCTGAGTACACCGTGCAGACGACCTCGACCTTCACCCTCACGAACGGTTCCGCCACCTACACTGTGAACAACACCTTCGGCTCAGCGATTCGCACAGGCTCGTTAGGTGGGCTTTCCGACTTCAACGCGGGTAATGGAGATAAGCTGTACCAGCACTGGTGGTGGTATCGCACGCAGGGTTCCAACCGCGAGTTTGCCTTGTCGAACCTCGTGGCGCATAACCAGCCCAGCGCGAATCGTATCGAGCTGACCTACGAAGAGCCTGTTGATACCGACCCAAGCCAAGTCTATCGAATCACGCTCATCTACGAGCTGACCTCGGCAGGCTCGGATAGTGCGAAGGTGGATATTCTTTCAACCATCCAGAACCTCAGCAGTAGCACGCGCACCGTCCACCTCTACCACTATGCGGATTTCTTCGCAGGCACGACAAGCGATGTGGCACAGGTGCGGAACCCGAATCTCATCAAGCAGGTGTTTGGGGACGGAGGCTGTGCGGAACTCCGTACCACCCAGAGCGCATCGCGTTGGGAAGTGGCAACATACCCCACATTGCGCTCCAAGCTCACCAACACCAGCGCGGATGACCTCTCCAACGCCACTTCCGTATCCGGTGATGTCACGATGGCGTTCCAGTGGACACGCTCACTGACTTCGGGCGCGCAATTCGCCACGACCGTGACCCAAGCGCTGAACCTGCCGCAACTGGTGGGCGATGTGAACGGCGATTGCATCGTGGACGATGCCGACCTGCTGGAGGTGCTGTTCAACTTCGGAGCGACGGGCGCATCGCCTGCCGACCTGAACTGCGATGGAATCGTGGATGACGCCGACCTGTTGATCGTGCTGTTCAACTTCGGCAGTAACTGCTAATCTGGGCGAGAGACCTCGTCCAAAAACAACGCCCCTCCCTGAAACCTTCAGGGCGGGGCGTTGACTCTACGCTGGATAAAACAGTTATCGCTTCCCGCTGAGCACCGCCTCGTATCGAGCGTTCACCACATTCCAGTCGATCGCCTGGATGAACGCATCGAGGTAGCGCGCACGCGCCGTCTGGAAATCCAGATAGTAGGCGTGCTCGTAGGTGTCCACCGCCAACAGCACGGTAGCGTTCCACACGGGGAAGGTGTTCTGCGCATCGCCGATGTAGTTGAAGAGCGTGCCGTCGTCGTGGTCATACGCCAGCCAGACCCACCCGCGCGCAGCCATCCCTGTCGCCTTCAGGTCTTCCACCCAGCGATCGAACGAACCGAAATAGCGCGCCAGTGCTTCACGCAGGGCACTGCTCGGCTCCGAGCCACCACCGCCCATGTTCTCGAAGTAGAGCTCGTGGTTCTTCACCCCGCCCAAGGCGAAGGTATAGTCCACCTTCAGCGAGCGGATGAGGCTGTAGGTTTGGTTGCCCTTTGCAAAGTCGTCCGAAGCGAGCTGTGCCAGAGCGCGTCGGATTTCGTTCGTCTTGTTCACATAGCCCTGATAGAGTTTGTAGTGTTCCTCGTGGGTTTTGCGGGAGATACCGAACTTTTCGGTTTCGAACACCTTTTCGGGTAGGGGCTTCGCCGTCACTTCCACCACTTGAATATCAGCCATGTTAGGTTCCCTCCTATTTGATGGTCGGGTTGCCAACGCGTGGGGAGCCACCAGCGCGGTGCCTGTGAGAGCCGAGACCGCCAGCAGAAACTCCCGACGCGACAAACGCTTGGCATCCATAGTAGCGGTATTATACCCTTCGCTATGCTAAATATCAGTGCAATCCGCTACGCCTCCGACTGGACAGACGGTTCGGAGCTACTGGATGCGTCGGTCTGACCGTTCAGGTCGCGCCTAATGGCTTGCACGGTGCGAATACGATGCCCTTCCAGCTCGTGCACGCGCAGTTCCCAGCCGTCCACAACCACCGACTCGCCCACCGTCGGCAAGTGCCCCAACTGACCAAACACATACCCGCCAAGCGTATCGAACTCTTCCGACTCCATCTCCACATTCAGCAGTTCGCTCGCGTCATCGATGTGGATGCGTGCATCAATCAAGATTGTGCCATCGGGCAGGGTCTCCACCAGCGTTTCGGGTTCCACATCGTATTCGTCTTGAATCTCGCCGACAATCTCCTCCATCAGGTCTTCGAGTGTGACCAAGCCTGAGGTTCCGCCATACTCGTCCTGTAGGATTGCCATGTGGGTGCGTTGGCGTCGCATCTCTTGGAGCAGCTCGACCACGCGCTTGCTTTCGGGCACGAAGAAGGCAGGACGCATCACCTCGACGATGGACACTCTGGCGTTCGGGCTCTCGCAGAGTGGGAGCAGGTCTTTGGCGTGAACAATCCCCACGATGTTGTCCACATTGCCCTCATAGACGGGGATGCGCGAGTGCCCTGTCTTGCGAATCAGCTCAATCACCTCCTGAATCGAAGCGTTGAGCGGGACGGTCTTCATATCGACGCGCGGGGTCATCACCTCGCGGGCAATCGTATCGGTGAACTCGAAGATGGACTGAATCATCTCCTTCTCTTGCTCTTCGATGACCCCTTGCTCCTCACCTGCCTCCACCAGCACGCGCAGTTCCTCCTCGCTCACGATAGGCGCAAGCCTCTGCATCTGGATGCCGAACAGCTTCAAGATAGAGCGGGTCGCAAGGTTGACCAACAAGATAGGCAGAAGGAACAGGCGGTCAAACAGCATCAACGGCACGATGACCATCAGCGCAACCCGTTCCGAGTAGGTGATGGCGATACTGCGGGGCACGGTCTCCCCGATAATCACATTCGCAAAGGCGGTGATAATCGCCACGACCGCCACGCTGAAGCCGAGCAGACTGACGCCTGTTGCCTGCTCAATCGGGCGAAGGAGGTTGTGGAGCGGTTCCGCCAGGTTGGTCGCTGCGACCGCCGACGCTAAGAACGCCACGATATTCAGCCCGACCTGCACGGTGGAGAGAAAGCGCGACGGCTCCGACTTGAACGCCAACAGGTACGGCGCCAAGCGGTGGTTCTGCTCCTTCAGCATGCGCATCCAGCTGTGGCGTATGGAGGTCAGGGCACTCTCTGCCATCGAGAAAAACGCACTCAGCAACAGGAGAATCAGAATCACGCCCAGGCTGGAGAGGGGTGAGAGTCCTGTTGTCGTGGTCTGTGCCGTTTGGAGCGGTTCACTGGGCGATTGGGCGTAGAGCCACCACACGGCGACCAGACTTCCTAAAACAATCAGCAACAGTCTTTTCCGAAGGTTTCTAAAGGGGCTACTGTCCGAGTTATCTGCCATCGGTTGTATCGACCTCCTCATCGGGGCACGAGCCAGTAGATGAGCGCGGCGACCCCGATTCCGAGCAAACTGCCCAGAATCACCTCGCGCAGGGTGTGGATTCTGCCCTCGACACGGCTCTGGGCGACCAGCGTCGCCAAGAGGAGCGCTAAGATCGACGCCAGCAGATTGCCCGAGATAATCACAATCGCTAAGGCGAAGAAGAATCCCAGCGCGGCGTGTCCGCTCATCGCGCCCCCATGAAACAGGCGCACTTTGCCCTGCGTCGCCAACACCTTGACCAGTGAAACAATCACGAAGATCAAAATCACGCCAACGGTGAGGGCGACCGCCAGGGTCGGTTCGGCGCGTTCCATCCGCAGGCGAATCTGCTCTAAGCGCAGGTCGCCCATAAACAGCACCCACGCCACGACCACCGCGTTGAGCGTGGCGACCAGCACCGCGCCCGCTGCGATGTCCTTAGCGAACTTCGCCTTCGGATGATACTCCTCCGTCACAAGGTCTACCGTCGCCTCTACCGCCGAGTTGAACATCTCGGCAATCAGCACCAGCGAAATGGTAAAAAGCAACACCAGCATTTCGCGTTTATCGAGGCGGAACAGCAGACCCATCACCAGCACCATCACGACACTGAAAAAGTGGAATCGCATATGGCGCTGGGTGCGTACCACGGCAATAATCCCTTCCAGAGCGTAGCGGAAGCCGTCGAGTGGGTTTCGGCGTGTTGCGATTGTCCGACTCTCTTGCCCGTTGCCCTCAGTCGCTTCTGAGAAGGGCGGTGCTTCCGCTCGTTGGTCCGTCTCCTGATAGGCTTCAGGAGGCTCAGGGTTCGATCTCATCGTATCGCGAATACCACGCGCTATTAGCAGGATACCCCATCTGACGCAGGATTTCGACCGAACGCTGAACCATCTGGTTGCGCTCGGCATCGGTCTCATCATTGTAGCCCAAGAGGTGGAGCCATCCGTGCAGTCCCAGTATCAGCAGTTCGGTCATTAGGTCGTGCTGATTGAGGTGCGCTTGGCGTTGGGCGGTCTCCACCGAAATCGCCACATCGCCCACAATCGGTGTGCCCTCGTCATAGCCGAAGGTGAGTACATCGGTCGGCTTTGGTATGCCCCGATAGTGGGCGTTCATCTGGGCGATGTGAGCGTCGTTCGTCAGAAGGAAGTGGCACTCCAGACTCTCGTTGGGGGTGGAGGGCAATTGGATGAGTGCGTGAGGCTCTGCCAAGACCAGTGCGCGCCTCATCTGCTCCTCAAAATGGGGGAGGTTGATGCCCGACTCGTTCAGCAGGGGTTCCACTTCGGGGTTGACCACGACCGAGAGCTCAAGAGGGGCGTACCGCATAGACCTCTTCCGTGTTAGGATACTCGATGCGCTTATGGCGTGAGGCGACTAACACACGCAGGAACGCCTCCTCGATTCGCTTCAGGTCGCAGAAAGTCAGCCCACACTCGTCCAGCTGACCGTCCTGTCGGCGCATTTCGACCATATCGTGGATGAAGTTCGCTAAGCGGTGGGGGGTCATTTCCCCCAGTACGCGCGTCGATGCCTCTACCGTGTCTGCCAGCATGATAATCGCCGCCTCGCGCGTCTGGGGTTTAGGACCCTCGTAGCGGAAATGTTGCTCCAGCACAGGGTCAGGCATAGAGCCGACCGCCTGATGATAGAAATAGGTGATGAGGCTGGTGCCGTGATGTTGAGCAATAATGTCGCACAGAGCAGTCGGCAGGCGGTGTTGGCGCGCCAGATCGACCCCATCGCGTACATGCGAGGCGATAATCCGCGCTGAGAGGGCAGGGTTAATCCGCTCGTGGCTGTTGATGCCCGTCTGATTCTCGATGTAGAAATCGGGCTTCGTGAGTTTGCCGATATCGTGATAGTAGCCAGCGACCCGTGCCAAGAGCGAGTCCGCCCCAATCGCGAGCGCCGCCTCTTCTGCTAACTGCCCCACCATTTGGCTATGGAAGTAGGTGCCGGGCGCCTTCTCGCGCAACTCACGCAGGAGGGGATGCTCCAGCGAGGCGAGTTCCATCAGCACCATCGGGGTCGCCAATCGGAACGGGCGTTCCAAGAGGGTTAGACCCAGCCAGAAGAGCGCAATCGCAAACACACCGCCCACAACGCCCCAGAACCCGCTCTGGAGGGCGTCCAATAGCGCAACCCCACTGCCGATTTGAACCGTAATCGAGGTCAGCGCAAGCACCGCACTCACCAATACGCCCGTTAAAAAGAGTTGCGAGCGTCGGCGAAGCGGAGCCACCGAGTAGATTCCAATCCAGCCCGATAAGCCGACTGCACCCAGCGTCTGAACAGGAAGCCCCTGAGCCAACGCTGAGCCTGCAAGCAACACCGTGAAAGTCAGCAGGGCGATCAGCGGGTGGATGAGCATCGACATGAGCATCCCGCCCGCTAATAAGGGCGCAAACGACAAAAAGCCGTGCTCGGCGTTGAGGGCGGAACCGTTCGCAATCGTGGAGGCTAAGCGCACGCCCAGCAGGCTCACGAGGCTAATCAGCACCAGCAGGATAATCCCGACCTCGCGGGCACTATGGGCAATCGGTGAGCGGAGTGCCAACCCTGTTGAGCGTAGGAACCCCCCATAGTGCAGGAGGGGGATGAGTACTGCCAGTTGTGCCCCTGCGATGAGCATCCGCTCACCGAGCTGGGGCAAAAGGCTTCGAAGACTGCCGTTCAGTAAGACCAACGCCATCCAGATGAGCGCACCTGCTACCACAGGTTGCCAACGCAATCGAAGCGTTGGCTTGTTCGTGGTGCGGTTGGCAAGACGACCACGCCCCCGCCGGAGCGGCGCCCACTGGAAACGCATCGGTCTCAGAATGAACTACTTCTTGCGTCGGCGTTGCTTCTGGCGTCGGCGACGCTCACTCGGCTTCTCGTAGTGTACGTGGCGCTTGTACTCTTGCAAAATGCCACTCTGCTCCAGCGCTTTCTTGAAACGCTTGAGCGCATTATCGATCGACTCATTCTGACGAACCTGTATCTGTGCCAAGGGTCTGATGCCTCCTTCCTTTTGTGCAGGTAGCGTGTCTGATTCACTGCCTCTCCGCTAATCCCTGCAAAGGACTGCCTAATTATATCGGAAAACGGCTCGAAAAGTCAAGAGGGTGGCTCGCTGAGTATCCCTCTGCCCTCCCAAGCGCGTACAGATTAAGGTGCGCTCGTTGACACACAGGCTTACCCATCAGATAGGAGTTATAGCCCTCTTAGGAAGATTACCCCATAAACGGTATACTACTACCGACTGGTCGGTCGAGCCAGTTGGGAGGTAGCGATGAAGAGGATATGGAGCGCCCTATTGGCAATGTGGCTCATTGCAGGAATGGCAGTGGCAACCGAACGAACCTCAACCCGAACGACCCCAATCCCCCCTCAAGGCGTGGCTGAAGCATTAATCGCAACCCCGAACGACCTGCCCGGCGGATTCAAAGCGGAAGGACGACAGGGCGACATCGTGATGCGCAACCACCAAGCGACCTTCGTAATCGCAGGTGTGCGCCCCACCTCAGGCTATTCGCAGTATGGTGGGCGCCTGCTCGACGCGGTGCTGAACGAACTTGGACATAACGGCGACCTGCTGGGAGAGATGTTTTTGGCGGTGCAAGATGCGCGGGGCGTTATCAGCGCACGGGTGCTTCGTGCCGAACAGGTCGAGATTGTCTCGCATGGTGGACAGGGCAAACCCGCCATCGTGAAAGTGCTGGCAGTAGACGACCGCTTCCCCATCGTCGACCAAGCGCTTCGTATCCCCAGTCAACCGCTGGGTGTGCGTGCCACCCTCACCTACACGCTCGAACCCGATAGCCCCAGCCTACAGATAGAATGCACCCTGCAAAACACCACTGACCGCCCTCAAGTCTACTCGCTGGTGCAGGGTTGGATACAAGGCGATGGAATGCAGATGTTCCTGCCCCCGTTCGGAAGCGCAGAGCATGCCCTGCGTGTAGCGGGAGGCACACCCCTAATGGGGCTACTGCAAGGCATTCGAGGTTCGATGCCCTATGTGGCGAATGTCGGCTCGGGCATAGCCTACGGGCTGTTCCTAAACGAGGGCGAAATTACCCAGATGCAAAAAGCGCAGGACATCTATCTCATTGGCTTACTCAAGAGTGCGCAGACCCCGCCGGGCGAAACCGTCACCGCCCGCTGGGTCTTCACCGTGAGCAAGGCAGAGACCGAGACTCTGCGCCGAGAACACGCTCGATTCCAGAAGAGTGAGGTTGCCCTGCACACGCTGGAAGGTCAGGTGCGCGATAACGCCGGTGCGCCTATCCCCAACGCACGGGTCTACCTGTTCCACTCGGAGAACGGCGAGGAGCGGTTCACGACGGTCGTGCGAACCGACTCACGGGGCAACTTCTCTGCCGAACTGCCTGCAGGCAACTGGCGTGGAGTGGTGTTCGGCAACCACCATACGCCCCGCGAGTTCACCGCTACCGTGCCCAGCACGAACCCTGTCGGGGTTTTCCTGAACGCTCCTGCCCAACTGCGCATTCGTGGTCTGGACGAACGCCGACGCCCCGCCCCGACGACCGTGGTGTTCGAGCGTCTTGGCAACAACCCGATGCCCAAGCCTGAGCGCGTGCGCTTTGGCGAACAGGGCAACTTCGGGCGGTTCGACCGTGTTCACTTCAGCTTGTCGGGCGACGAGACCCTGCAAGTGGAGCCCGGACGCTATCGCATCACGCTGGCGCGCGGGTTCGAGTACGAGATTGCCCAGCGGGAAATCGAACTCAATTCGGGCGAGAGTCTCACTTTTGAGGCGGTGCTGGCGCACACGGCGAACCTGCCGGGCTACATGGGGGCGGACTTCCATATGCACACAATTCCTTCGCCCGACTCCTACGATTTCTACGACGATAAGGTCATCGCCTACATCGCCAACGGGATGCATATTATGGTGATGACTGACCACGACTGCAACACTGACCTCAGCCCCTATGTGGAGGCGTTGCGCGTGCGAGACCGAATCGCCACGATTGTGGGCAACGAGGTCTCCCCGATGAACTCGTTCGGGCATTTCAATCTGTTCCCCCAGCGCCACGACCCGAACTTGCCCAACAACGGCGCAATCCGCTGGTACGACAAGACACCGAGCCAGATTTTTGAGGCGGGGCGCAAGAACTACGAGGGCGATGTGATTGTGCAGGTGAACCACCCGCGCGCCCCGACGATGGGCTACTTCCTATTTTATGGCTTTGACCCTAAGACGGGAACCGCCCAGCGCCCCGATGGGTTCGACACCTCGTTCGATGCCATCGAAATCTTCAACGGGGACAACCCTGCCGCTGCGGAAGTCATCTTGCAGGACTGGTTCGCCTTTCTGAATCAGGGCAAGCGCTATCTGGCAACAGGCAACACCGATAGCCACCATGTGCATCGGCTCCAGCCGGGCTATCCGCGCACTTATGTCTACTTCGGGCATCGTGAGCCTTGGCGCGTGACGCCCGACAATCTCGTTGCGACGATGCGTCAGGGCGACATGGTGGTATGTGGCGGACCCGTGCTGACCTTCACGGCGGTAGACCCCTCGGAACGGCGCGGGCGCGCGGTGCGAATGGGACAAACCCTCCAACTCAGAGGCGACACTCTGCGCCTGAATGTGGAGGTGCGTGCGCCCTCGTGGGTGCGCACGAACACCCTACAGGTAGTGGTGAACGGCGAAGCGGTGCGCGAAATCCCGCTCAACCAGCCTGAAAATGCGCCCCTGAACTACAAAGCCGAACTGGACATCCCTCTCCCGAACGGCGCCTCCAAAGGTTGGGTGGTGCTGATTGCCAAGGGCGACCGCTTCACCGCCCTGTATACGACCTATCCGCTCTCCTTCACGAACCCAATCTACTGGGAGCGTACTCAGTAGGAGTAGGTGTCCGCAGGTGAATGTGGCTTGGGCGTCTCGCCCATATTGCACATGGGCAGGATGCCCGTGCTACAGTGGCGTAAGCATTTTGCATCGCAGGGCGCAGTCAGGATAGTTTAGGCGCACATCCGATTGCGCCCCTCATATTTCGCTTGGTAGAGCCGTTGGTCGGTGCGCTGAAGCCACGCTTCGGGCGTCTCATCGGGCTGGAGCTGGCTCACGCCCAGCGAAACAGTAGTGGTGATCGATAACTCGTCGGAAACTCGCACGGGCTGAGAACGAATGGCGTCTGCAATACGCTGAGCGACCGCTTTGCCCTCCTTGAGGGTGGTCTCACGCAGGACTACAGCGAACTCCTCGCCTCCATAACGCGCCACGAAATCGCCCTTGCGCAAGCACACACTCACAATCCGCCGAGCCACCTCCTTCAGCACCTCGTCGCCTGCCAAATGCCCATATTGGTCGTTCACCTGCTTGAAGTGGTCGATGTCCAACAGAATCAGCACGGCGGGGTAGCCGAACAGATTGTAGAGTTGTACCGAGTGCTGGAGTTGGGCATCGAGGGCGCGCCGATTGAACAGTTGGGTGAGCGGGTCGAGCGCGCTCTCTCGGCGTGCTTGTTCCAGCTCTTGCATCAGGTTGCGCACTTGGGTCTGGAGTTGTTGGCGCACCTGCTGATGGCGCAGTTCGCGCTCTCGGACGACCTGCGTGAGGGACTGGAGAGTGGACTTGAGCGTCTCGACAGGGATATGGCTCTCGCCTGAACGCAGTTGCTGATTGAGGCTCTCGATGTGATGGCTCAGGGCGGTGTTGTCGTCATTTTCCTGTTGAATCAGTTGTGAGATGCTGTTGATGAGCGTCCACGCAAGGTCGCGCAGGTCGTTCATCTGGTTCACGACGAAACTCTGTTCCGCTCGGCGGTACTCACACGCTTTATGGGGGATTTCTCCAAACTGCTCCAGTATCGCTAAGTCTACCAGCGACTGCCACAGCGCACGGTTCGATTCGGCGGTGCGGTCAGCGGTTTCAAAGGCGTAGCGTGCCAAGCAGCGCAGAACCTGCTCCAGCACAGCGCGTTCGAGGGTCGCTTCACCACCGCCCGACGAACCACGCCCTAACAACCAGTCCCGAAACCGTTCCAGCGAACTCACTGCCGTAGGGATTCTATTCCACAGTTCTGCCTGAAATTTCCACCTTAGCGAGATAATCGCCTATCAAGACCTCTACTTCAGTGAGACAATCGTTACCCCTTCCCCGCCCTCGTTTGTGGTGGCGAGGCGGAACGACTTCACTTGGGGATGTTGGCTCAGGTACTCGTGGACGACTTTGCGCAGAGTGCCTGTGCCCTTGCCGTGAACAATCCGAACCTGTTCGTAGCCAGCAAGGAGCGCATCGTCGATATATTTCTCCACGATGGGCAGTGCTTCTTCCACGCGCATCATTCGAATCATGATTTCGAGGGGCACAGGTTCGGCAGGGCGCGGGCGTTTGGTGAGTTTGGCGGTAGGTTTTCGAGGTGAGGCGAGTGGCTCGAGGTCGCTCACCGCCACAGGCAGGCGCATTTTGCCGATGTAGACGGTGGCGCGCCCGTCGTCAGGCAGCTCCGCCAGCGTGCCAACCTGCCCCAGACTGCGCACACGCACCTGCATCCCGACCTGCCACTGCACTTCGATCCGCTCCTCTTGAGTCGGTTCAGGCGCGGGTTTGGCTTGGCGGGCACGCTCGATGGCTTGTTGGAACTGCTTGCTGAGCTCTTGGGTCTGCTTGCTTTCGCGTGGGGCTTGGCGCAGTTGGCGCAGGATTGCTTCCGCTTCCGAGCGCAGTTGCTGGATGACCGCCTCCATCTCGGCTTGGGCGCGTTGGTAGGCGGTGCGTCGTTCCGCCTCCAGTTTGGCACGCTCCTCACTCAGCCGTTTCTGTAGTTCCACAATCTCAGCATTGCGGGCGTGCCACTCCTGTTCCTCCTGCTCGGCGCGACGGCGCGCGGTTTCCAGCTCATTCAGCATCTTCATCAAGTCAATCTGCTGAGCGCCAAGCGACTCGAGCGCACGCTGGGCGACCCGTTCGGGCAGACCGAGCCGTTTCGCAATCTCGATGGCATGGCTTGCGCCCGGCACGCCCATCTGGAGCCGATAGGTGGGCTGAAGCGTTTCCAAATCGAACTCGGTGGAGGCGTTTACCAGTCGGGGGTGGTCATAAGCGAGGGCTTTCAACTCGCCATAGTGGGTGGTGGCGACCACACGCGCCTCGCGTTCCAGCAGGGTGAGCAGGATGGCGCGCGCCAACGCGGCGCCCTCGGTCGGGTCGGTGCCTGCACCCAGCTCGTCTAACAACACCAGACTGTTGCGCCCCGCTTGCTCCAGATAGCGAATAATATGGCGCATATGTCCCGAAAAGGTGGAGAGCGACTGCTGGAGGCTCTGCTCGTCGCCAATATCCGCGTAGATGCCGTTCGGTAGGGCAATCTGAGTCCCCTCCACTGCGGGAATGTGCAGTCCGAGCAAGGTCATCAGTGTCAGCAGTCCGAGCGTCTTGAGCGTGACGGTCTTGCCCCCCGTGTTGGGACCTGTGATGAGGATACCGAGCCATTCGCGTCCCAGCTCCAAGTTGATGGGCACAGCGCGCTCTTTGGGAATCATCGGGTGGCGTGCCTTGCGCAAACGCCAATAACCGTCGGTATTGATTTTGGGCATCGTGCAGTCCCAGTCTAAGGCGAGCCGTCCCCCAGCGAGGGCACAATCGATATGGCTCAGGGCGTCGGTGGTCTGCTCCATCGCTTCGGATTCGGCTTCAATCGCACGGGAGAACGCGTACAGAATCGCCTCGATTTCGTCCTGCTCGGCGGACTGCAGTTCGCGCAGGCGATTGCCCAACTCCACCAGTTCGGCAGGCTCAATAAAGAGGGTCGCCCCACTCATGCTGGTGTCGTGGACGATGCCCTTGACTCGCCCCCGATATTCACTGCGCACGGGCAGGCAGTAGCGTCCGTTGCGCAGGGTGTAGGTCGGCTCCTGAAGCACTTCACGCCAAGCGGGGCTGGTGGTCATTGTATGCAGTTGCTCGGTGATGCGTTTTTGCAGGCGTCGCTGGTCGTGGCGGATTTGGGCGAGCCGTTCGCTGGCGGTGTCCAGCACCTCTCCACTCGGGGCGATACACTCGGCAATCTGACGCTCTAACTTGCTGAGGGTGTGAAGCCGTTGGGCATAAGATGCCAGAATCGGGTAACGTTCGGCACGCGAGAGCAGATGTTCCTTGTATTGGCGCGCGCTTTTGAGCAGTTGCGCCACCTGAAGCAGTTCCTCTGGCGTGAGCAGACCGCCCTTGAACGCTTTCTGGAGGGGCGGGCGTATCTCTTGGAGTTTTAGGGGGGGTGGCGCTTCGCGTGCGAGCAGGCGCACGGCGTCGTCGGTCTCTTGCAGGCGCACTTGAACGATGTCGGGGTCTGCACTCAGGGGGCGATTGAGCGCGTATTCGCGCCCCATCGGCGTTTCAGCACGGCGCGCCCACTCTTGACGCACATAGTCCAACTCCAGCACCTGTAGGCTGTGGAGGTCCCACTCCATCGTGCAGGATTGTACCCGTGAACGGCTTCTGCTTGCTGATGAGCCGATACTTTTTCGTCGTGGTATACTTCAGAAACTATGGCACGCTATGAGCGCATTACCGTCGACCCAAACCAGATGGGGGGAGTTCCCTGCATTCGGGGGTTGCGGATTCCTGTTGCGACGGTTGTGGCGATGGTAGCAGAGGGGATGACCCCTGAGCAGATATTGGAGGCGTATCCCGACCTTGAGTTAGAAGACATTCGGGAAGCACTTCGGTTCGCTGCGGAAGCCGTTAGTGAGCGCGCACTTCCCCTTCTACCTACAGCTGGCTAAACCTACTCCCCCAACTGCTCCAGTCGTACCTTGAGTCGGGCGTGGCGTTCCAACAGGTCGCGCTCCTGGTTGCGGGTCTCCTGCACCACTTCGGGCTTGGCACGCTCCACAAACTGCGGGTTGCGCAAGCGCGCCTGTACGCTCTTGATTTCGCCTTCCAGCTTCGCCAGTTCCTTCTGGAGCCGTTCGCGCTCACGCTCGACATCGACCAGCCCTGCGATCGGCAGGAACACCTCCGCCCCCGCCGAGGGGTTCACCAGCGCACGCTCGTCGGGTGTGCCGAGCCGAATCTCCTGACACCACGCAAGATGCGCAATCATCGCTCGGTGAGTCTCCATTCGGGCACGGCTCTGCTCGTCGGTCGGGTTCACCCATGCGAACGGAATGGCGACACCCGGCGTAATCTTGACCTCCGCACGCAGGTTGCGAATGGCACGGATGACCTCGAACACCTGCGCAATCTCCGCCTCGGCTTCGGGGTCAATCCAGTCAGGGTTCGCTGTCGGGAACGGTGCGCGGGTCAGCGCAGGCTGGTCAGGTGTGGCGCCAATCGCTTGCCAGAGCTCCTCCGTGATGTGAGGCATATAGGGATGGAGCAGGCGCAGAAGATGGTCAAACAGATACACCAGCATCGCTTGGGTCTGGGTCTTACGCTGGGGGTCTTGCAGGCGGGGTTTCACCGCCTCGATGTACCAGTCGCACACTTCGCTCCAGATGAACTCGTACAGGGCGTTCGCCCCGTCATCGAAGCAGTAGCATCCGAGTGCCTCGTTCACAGTCTGAATCGTCTGCTGAAGTCGGCTGAGTATCCAGCGGTCGAGCGCATCGGCAGGTTGCGCACTATATTGACGAAGGGCATCTAAGTCCGCGCCTTCCAGATTGAGCAACACGAAACGGGTGGCGTTCCAGACCTTGTTGGCGAAGTTGCGCGCATTCAGCACGCGGTCTTCATAGAACCGAATCGACTGCTGTAGCCCCGCTTGCTGGAGCAGAGACCAGCGCAGGGCGTCGGTCCCGTATTTCTCAATCAGTTCCAGCGGGTCGATGCCTGTGCCGAGCGATTTGGACATGCGCTTGCCCTCTTTGTTCAGCACGGTGGCGTGGATATAGACCTCGCGGAACGGGATGTCGCCTGCGAAGTAGAGTCCCGTCATCACCATCCGCGCCACCCACAGGTAGAGGATTTCCTGCGCGGTGAGCAGAGTATCGGTCGGGTAGAACAGGCGCAGTTCTTCGGTCTGGCGGGGCCAGCCCAGCACGGTGTGGGGCCAGATTGCCGACGAGAACCAGGTGTCCAGCACATCGGGGTCGCGCACAAGGCGTGTGCTCCCACAGCGGGGACATTTTTCAGGCGCGTCTTTCTGCACAATCGGGTTCTCTCGGCGGAGGAGGCGGTAAGACCCCACCCCCCCAGTCCCCCTCTCCGCAAGCAGAGAGGGAGGTTGACTCCCCTCTCCCGAAGCTTCGGGAGAGGGGTCGGGGGTGAGGGCTTCCACCACCTCAAAATTCTCAGGGTTGCAGTCCACACAGTACCAAGCGGGAATCTGATGCCCCCACCAGAGCTGGCGCGAGATACACCAGTCGCGGATGTTGTCCATCCAGTTCAGGTACATCTCGGTATAGCGTTCGGGGATGATACGAATCTTGCCCTCGCGCACCACATCGGCTGCAGGTTTAGCAATCTCGCTCATTCGGCAGAACCACTGCTCACTCAGCAGAGGCTCTATCACGGTATGGCATCGCTCACACCGAGCCAGCGGAACGGTATAGTCCTCCACCTTCTCTAACAACCCTTCCGCCTCCAAATCTTGTACGATGAGTTTGCGCACCTCGTAGCGGTCTTTGCCGTGATAGTTCTGCAGGTAGGGGTTCTCGCTCAGTCCGAGGCTCTCGCGCAAGCCTTCGGTGTTAATCGTGCCATCCAAGTTCATAATCACGGGGCGCGGGAGACCGTGTCGAGTGCCGATTTCGAAGTCGTTTGGATCGTGTGCGGGTGTGACCTTGACCGCTCCAGTGCCGAACGCAGGGTCGGGGTAAGGGTCTGCTACCAGTGGAATAAGCCGTCCCACCAGAGGCAGGCGCAGGTTCTTGCCGATGAGGTGGGTGTAGCGCTCGTCGCTTGGGTTCACCGCCACCGCCACATCGCCCAGCATCGTCTCAGGGCGCGTGGTGGCAACCATCAGGTAGCCACTGCCGTCTTCAAAGGGGTAGCGAATGTGATAGAGTTTGCCCGGCTCGTCCGCCTGCTCCAGCTCGATGTCGGAGAGGGCGGTCATACAGCGTGGGCACCAGTTGATAACGCGCTCGCCGATGTAGAGGTGTCCATCCTGCCACCAACGCACGAACACTTCCAACACCGCATCGACATATTCGGGGTCGAGCGTGAAGCGGGTGTAGCGCCAGTCGTAGGAACAGCCAAGTTTGCGGAACTGCATCAGAATCGTGTTGCCGTACTGCTCACGCCACTGCCAGACGCGTTCGAGGAACTTTTCGCGTCCGAGGTCGTGGCGGGTCAAGCCTTCCTTGCGTAGTTCGCGCTCGACCACATTTTGCGTGGCGATGCCTGCGTGGTCGGTGCCGGGCACGCACAGCACATTGTAGCCCTGCATCCGCTTCCAGCGCAACAGCGCATCGTGAATCGAGTGGTTGAGTGCGTGCCCCATATGCAGAGAGCCTGTGATGTTGGGGGGCGGAATGGTGATGCAGTAGCGCGGGCGCCCATCGTCGGCAACTGTGGCGTAGAAATCACCGCGCTCCAGCCACCATTGATAGCGTCGCTCTTCCACCTCGTGCGGGTTGTAGGTCTTCGGAATCTCGTAGCCCATGCTGTCGCTTACCCCTTTTTGCGCTCATAGATTGTACCTAAGGTAGCGGTCTGTTCTGAGGCGGTGTGCAGATTTGGGGAGAGTAAGGAGTGGGGAATGGGTAGAGAGAGTAAACCTCACCCCCTGCCCCTCTCCGTAAACGGAGAGGGGAGTCCCGCCCATCTATCCCCCTCTCTGCTTGCGGAGAGGGGGGCATGGGGGGTGAGGTTTGGTGAGATTCTCGCCTTCGGCTCAGAATGACAGTCTTATCCGCACCTTACCTCGCCAGCACAGGCGCCACCACCTCACGTACCGCCTTGATCTGAGCCATGAGTCGCTCGAAGGCTTGAGGGGTGAGCGATTGCGCTCCATCGGAGAGCGCACGCTCAGGATGTGGGTGAACCTCGATAATCAGCCCATCGGCACCCGCGGCGACCCCTGCCAACGCTACCGACGGCACATAACGCGCATGCCCAATCCCGTGGCTGGGATCAATAATAATCGGTAGGTGCGAGTGGTACTTGATGATGGGCACCGCGTTGATGTCCAGCGTGTTGCGCGCGTAGGTGCGATCGATGGGCACGATGCCCCGCTCACATAGGATGACCTGCTCGTTGCCCTGTGTGAGCAGATATTCGGCAGAAGCAAGCCACTCATCAATCGTGGCGCTGGGCGCACGCTTGAGCAGAACAGGTTTGCCTGACCGCCCTGCCGAAACGAGCAGAGGGAAGTTCTGCATACTGCGCGCCCCTATCTGCAGGATGTCCACATACTCCGCCACCAGTTCGACATCGTGGGGGTCAACCACTTCGCTCACGGTGAGGATGCCTACTTCCTCAGCGACGATTTTGAGGATTTCCAGCCCCTCGCGCTGTAGCCCCTGAAACGAGTAGGGTGAAGTGCGCGGTTTGTACGCCCCAGCACGAAGCACTTGCGCTCCTGCACGCTTGACAGCCTTCGCCGACTCCAACAGTTGGTCATAGCTCTCAACCGCGCAGGGACCTGCCATCACCACGAAGTTTCCGTTGCCGATACGCACATCGCCGATGCGAATCTCGGTATCGTGCGGGTGGAAATCGCGCGAGGCTAACTTGTAGGGTCGGGTGATATGTATCACTTGGTCGACACCGTCCATCGCGGACAGCACGGTATCTAACACAGGGCGCAGTTCGGTGGGGATAGCGCTCGGAATGCCGATTGCCAGACGCTCACCGCCAGGCAAGGGGAGCGCACTCAATCCGTGACTCGTTATCGTCTCTACAACGGCATCAATCTGCTCTTGGGTCGCTTCACGCTTCATTAGAACCATCATCGCCAAAACCACTCCTTCTGCAAAAGCGAAGCCCCCTTGCTCCGACAAAGCGAATTATACCCGATGGCAAGGGAGGTTTTGAGTTCGAACTTCTGAGAGTACCTCAGAAATCAGGGAGTGGGACATGGAGTCCCACTCCCTCTCTCCTTTCTTTGGGTGAACCTTAGCATCCGTTTCCGAAGGAGAATAAGACTTGCAACAGGTCTGCATCGTCGACCACACCATCGTAGTTCACATCGGCGGGGTCGTAGTATCCTGTGTTGCCGAAGTTGAAGAGAACCGTGAGGAGGTCTGCGTCATCGACACAGCCGTCCAAGTTAATATCTGTGAGTAGGCGGTCGAATCGGGGCAGTACCGCAATCCAAGCCTCAGTGTTACCATTTGGGTTTTTGCCAGTGCCAGCAATTACGGTTCCGTCCGCCGAGAAGGCTCGTACCTCCTCTAACCGCCAGTTTACAACTTCGGTTAGCCCTGCAGTTAGAAGCAGGTCTTTCACGCGATAAGCCACACCTTCGTGATCCCAGACTAAAGCCTCCTTGCCAATTTCCGATGTACCGAAGCCTCCGACAAGCCGTCCATCGGCACTCACGGCATACGCACGGCTATCGTAGGCTCCACCTTCTAACTCGCCCAAGCCAATCATGCCCGTAGATGGAGTCCACCGAAACGCCTCAATCCCGCTGGGCGAACGGCTCCAACCGACAACGGTGTTGCCGTTCGCATTCACACCATAAGCGAAACTGAAGAAGGGAAAGCCTCCTAAACTGCCAAGAGGTGTCATAACGCCATCTTCCCACAAGAACGCTTCGGTACCGTTGAACGACTCACTGCGTCCTACAATCACTTGACCATTAGCGGAAATGTTCTGGGCGTAGCTGGCAAAGTTTCCTCCGGGCAAGTCTCCCAAACCGACCATCCCCGTTGCTTGGCTCCATCGAAACGCTTCCGAACCGTTACTCGATGCACTCCAGCCTACTACAATCAAGCCATCGGCAGAGGCGCCCAAAGCGAAGCTCTGAAAGTTGCCACCGGGCAAGTCCCCTAACCCTATCATCTGATTCGTGTCTCGTCGCCAGAGAAATGCCTCTGTTCCCGACTCGGAGCGTCCTTGCCCCACAATAACACTACCGTCGTGGGAAACGCCCCAAGCAATACTCACAAAGGTTCCGCCTGGGAGGTCTCCCAAAAGCACTAAGCCTGTTTCGCGTGTCCAATAGCAAGCCTCTGTTCCACTGGTAGAGCTACTCCAACCGACTGCTACGCGCCCATCGCCTGAAATGGCGAACAAGTTGCTGGAGATGTTTCCACCTGGCAGATCGCCCGCAGGATAAAACGACGGCGTCTGCGCCCAAGCAAGCCAAAATGCCACCGATACAGCGATACTTCCGATTATTCTATACATAAGTGAGCCTCCTTCTATCGATCTCTTACGGATGATGGACTTTGCCCTGTTTTGGGATTCCTTTGCGTCCACCCTAATTATTGCAAATGGGGAGTGGGGGCATGCTAACGGTCGAGCGACAATTCTTTGCGATTGAGCGACACTTGAGGGGTCGCTAATTCCCTATCTCGCGGATAAAGAGATTGCGGAAGCGGAGGGGCGTGCCGTGTGCCTGAAGCCATATCGATCCAGAAGAAGGCAAGGGCTGGCTCCGATCCCAGTAGTTCTCCAGCGGAACGCCGTCAACTACAAGCTCCCCATTCAGCCACACATAGACAACCCCATCCAACATCAAGATATGGAACCGATTCCATTTGCCGGGTGGGTGGTCAGCACGCTTTAGCGGTTTATTGGGGTGGCGTTCGTTGTTGAAAAGTCCTCCTGAGCCTTCGGGGCGGTTCCATATTTGCACTTGGGGTACTCCACGCAGGTAAATCCCACTGTCGCCATCGGGCGGGATTTGCCACTCCACAATCAGTTCAAAGTTGCTGTAGGCGCGTTCAGTTAGGAGCGAGACGCCCTGCCCGTCAAAAACCAGTTCCCCTTTCTCCACGCGCCAGTGTCTTAGGTATTGGTGGTTTGCCTCTTCTTGGCGCAGACGGCGTTCCTCTTCGGAGAGCATCATCAGTTCGGGTGGGTTGGCGAACCAGCTCCGCCAGCCTGCCAGATCGCGCCCGTTGAAAAGTGCAACGAAACCTTCAGGCGGTTCATTCAAGCGACGCGGTGGGTTCGGGAGTTCCCTGATTTCCAGCTTGCGAAACTCCACGCGCCCAGAGTGAGCAACGAAACCGATATGTCCCTCCTCGCGCAGGAAGCCCGGTCGTTCACGAATCAAGCCGATGTCGCGTATCGTGTTTAGGTTCGTGTCGATCACCACCGAACCATTCAGTACGACCTTGATGTGGCGTCCCCGACAGGTGATTTCCATCGTGTTCCACTGGTTCGGCGGGCGCACCGCACTAAAACGCACAGGAACCACCCCATAGATTGCTCCACAAAGCGAATGATTGCCCACCTTCGCACGGTTCGCGGTGAAATCGTCGAGGATTTGTACCTCCATCCCGTAGCGCGACGCCTGCCAGCCGAACGGGGCACGGAGGGCGATGCCGTTATTAGCGCCCGGACCGTTGCGAAACTCCACTCGCAGAATAAAATCACGATAGGTGCGCTGGGTCAGGAGCCGTCCACGCGACTCGCCCTCAAAAACCAGTCGGTTATCCTCAAAGTGAAACTTGGGCTGACCATCCACCTGCCATCCCTTGAGGCTGGAGGTTGGCAGGAGGGAAACCCAGCCCGACTGAGCCGAAGCGGTTCCTACGGCAAGTGCCAGTAGGCTCAACGCAACCGTTCGGTGAACCATCAAATTCCAATCTCCTCTTCCGTGAGGGGTTGTACCAGCGCAATCGGTTGCCCATACTCCACTGGGCTACCGTTCTCTACCAGCCACGCCTGAAGTGTGCAGGGCTGGGGCACGACAACCTCGTTCGCAATTCCCAACACCTCGATCGTGGCAATCATCTGCCCACGGTCTAAGCGTGTGCCGATTTCCAACGGGGCGAGGTTGCAGTAGCCGACCACATGCGCCCGAATCTCCATCGGGGCAGGAGGTTGCCAACCGCTCTGGGGCGCATGTGGCTCCGATTCGGGCGTCTCGGCTTCGTACCCGCTCAAGAAAAGGGGTGGCATCGGTTCGCCGAGCGGAGTCGCAACTTCGCCCTGCCCCCGCCGAAGCACCAACTTCGTACCTGCCGACTGCACTTCCAACTGGCTCACACCGCGCTCGTTCATCAAGCGCGCCAGATGCTCTAACTGCTCCATCAGAGTTTCCATTTGAACACCGCCGTCTCTACAAATCGGAGAGAGTAGCTCAGCACCACAATCACCAGTGCAATATAGAGGATGAGCGATGCGGTCTCACTGGTCTGAACCGCCGCTTTCAGCACGCCTTCCCGCGCCTCGCTGGGCATTAGGGTAAAGCGCGCCAACAGTTGGTCTAACTGTCCGATGAGATTGAGCACCTGTCCTTGCAGAGGCTCTCGGAAGAAATAGGCAATCCCCAGCACCGCTCCTATCGTCAGGGGCGCAAACAGTTGATATTTCTGGCGCTGGTGTTCGTTGAAAATCACGCATTCGGCACAGCGTTGCTTGAGTTCCCACTTACTGAGCGTCTTGTTGTGGGGGATATATTTGGCGTTCTTTTCGGGGTCGTCGCTGATGCGCACATCCTTCAGTGCCATCGCGATATTTTTCTCTTCGCACATACAGCCGACCCCTTCGCGCCAGCAGGTGCGTCGTGCATGATAGATAGGACAGCGTTGGCGCACATAGTCTCGGCAGTAGGGCAGTTGCCAGCACTTGCCCAGAAAGCGTTGGGGCACCTCCTGCCGAGCGACATTCGCGCCCAGCGTGAGTGTGTGGTCAAGGCTCGAACCGTAGCGGATACGACGAATGGCGTGCGCAAACCCCACAAACACCGTCAGCACCAGTCCGGGCGGGAACAGCACCCACACAAGGTTGCGGATTTGGTTCAGAGCATATTCGCGCAGGCTTCCGGGCGAGGGCATCATCTCCAACTGCCCCAGCGCGAGGGGGAACCCCCAATAGAACAGCCCCGCCAGCACCAACATCACCACGCCGACCAGCGGTTCTTCCAGATAGTTCCACGCAACACCAATCACCACCAGTCCCGCCCCGAGAAGCACCATCCGCCCTGCGAAGGTCAAGTTGCCCTCGATGCGCGCTTGGTCTTGGGGAGAGAAGCCTTGCTCTAAGTTCGCAATCAGTACTGCGTAGAGAAGGTACGCCAATCCCAGAGCGAACACGATAACCCCTGCTGTAATCATCCACTGGGTGATGGTCGTAATCCAGCGGAGCATCAGCTGGCGCTGATACTCTTGTTGCACCGAAGGACGCTTCGCGCTCATAGCCTACCCCATCTTTGAGTATACCTATTTAGACGCCTCGGCAGTTGCTTTGGCTCTTTGGCTGAGGGGTTATAAAAAAGCAAAGTAATCTCCTTTGACCCTACCTCAGTTGAGTTAGCTCGGGACAGGAATATTATCCTCTTGCAAAGCCCTGATGTAGCCTTGTATCGCTTCACGAATGTTCTCTAATGCCTCTTCTTTCGTCTTGCCTTGGCTCACACAGCCAGGCAGACTGGGGCACTCTGCGACCCAGTAGCCGTCCTCATCGCGATAGAGAAGCACTTGACGCATATTCAGAATAGACCCAAGCTCGGTGCAAAGTAGGGTTGAAGATTTAATCACCCTGCTTTGCTTGAGTCTTTGTTCGGTCAGGGGCTTGTGCCAGAAACGCACAGGCGTCGGGGAGTGCCTCGCGCACAATCATCAGATGTTCACACGCAGGGTACTCGCGGTACTCCAGCCGTTGGAGTTCCATCGCTTGCAGGCGTCGATAGGCGTTCTGGATGTTGTTCATCAGGAAGGGCAACTCTTGCGCGCCGACCGCCATGAACACTGGCAGGTCTTTGGGCAGGTTCATCGGTTGTCCTGCCCCTGCGAAAATCGCTACCGCTCGGAACAGTTCGGGGCGTTGCGCCAGCACTGCGAAACTTTGCCCGCCCCCCATCGAGTGCCCCATCAGGTAGATACGCTCGGTATCTACCGAGGTAAGCTTCTGCACGGCTTCTAAGGAAGCCCACACATGGTTCAGCGACGCGCTCGTTCGGGGTGCGACCACTGCCCAGCCGTACTTTTCTGCTTCCTTCAGCACTCGCCCCAGCCCATAACCCTCGAAGAAGAGATGCTCGTTGCCCCCTGCACCGTGCAGAGCCACTACCAGTGGAATGGGGCGGTCAGCTGGAAAGTTCTTGGGCAGATAGAGGCGGAAATAGTGGGTTTGGTTGTTGTAGGTGGTCGCCATCCAATAGTCGCCGGGTTTGGCTTCCCAACCGGGTTTGGTTTCCCTGCCCCGCTGATTGCGTCTCCAGCCCGCCACAAGCCCCTCTGCGAACTGCAACTGCTTCAGCAAGGGGTAGGTCGTTTCGGGCTGGCTTCCTGTGAGGCAGGCAGAAATCACATCATGGGTCATCTGAACCGTGGCGCGTTCGGTCGGGTCGGCGTCGGGATGCGCCTCTAACGCTTCTTTCAGCGCGCTGAGCCGTTCGTTCAGGCGATGGACGAGGCTCATCGGTAGTTCCCACTGGCGCAGAGTCATATCTCCGAGACTCAACCTGAAGCGCACACGATAGTCCCCCTCCGTCTCGGAGGGCAGAGTAATGGTCGTTTCGTCAGGGTTCCACTCACCTATGGGAATCTCGAGGCTCTCTTTGCCGTCTTTGATAAGCGTGAGGGTGAGTGTTGGGAGCGTTTCGGGCTTGGGGGCGTCGTAGTAGCGAAAGACCTGAATCGTGCGCAGGTCTCTGTCCGCTCGGAATGCGTCGGTATCGACCACACGGCGAACCCGTGTGCCGATGGAGCCTGCATAAAGAACCGTGATGGTGGGTTCCTCTGCCGAACGCAAGCGCGCACAAGTGAGCGTCAGCTGGCGTGAAAGTGCAGAAAACTGGTTCGCGAAGAAGGCGGTAATCCCGTCGGAGAGCGGTTTGGTGGCACGCATCCGCGCCTCTTCCGATTCACGATGGGCTTCCCAACACGCTTCCATTTCAAGGAGCCGAACCGCAAGGTCGGCACGGCTAATCTGGGGTGCTTGACTCGCCCCCACCAACCAGACAAGGCTCAGAACCACGAGTCCCAGAGTGCGCATAACAAGAGAGGGGTTCGGCGTGGCGTTAGGGATTCCTGCATTTTAGCCTTCGCCCCTGCCCTTGTGAAAACTGAATGTGAAACGGGTACAATATCGCCCGAACTATAGAGGAGGCAAGAAGCAAGATGGCACGCGTATGCGAAGTTTGTGGTAAGGGCACGATGTTTGGCAACAGCATCCAGCACAAGCATTCGGGTCAGTGGCGCTACCGCGCGCCGAAGACCAAGCGCACTTGGGCGCCGAATCTGCAAGAGGTACGCGCCTATGTGAATGGGGGCAAGACGGTGCGCCGTATCAAAGTCTGCACCCGCTGTCTGAAGGCAGGGAAAGTCTTGCGCGCTGTTGGATGAACTGGGATGCCCTGTTAGAACCGCTTCGTCGGCTCTGCTCTGGTGAGATACGCCGAGCAGAGCCGATGCGTCGTCATACCACGCTCCGTGTCGGCGGACCCGCCGCGCTCTTCTACAAAGCCACCCAATTGGACGATTTAGCTCGCGTCAGCGAATGGGCACAACAAAACGGCGTGCCCACCTTCATCATGGGGCACGGAAGCAACATCTTGGTCAGCGATGCGGGCATCCCTGCACTGGTGATTTACAACGCTTGCGAGCGCATCGAGGTCGGCACGCTCACCTATGCCGAGACGGGCGTTTCGTTCCGCGAACTGTTCCTGAAGACCGCTCAGGCAGGGCTGAGTGGACTGGAGTTTGCGGTGGGCATTCCGGGCACGCTGGGTGGCGCGCTCGTCTCGAATGCAGGTGCGTACCGGAGCAACATCGCCGACCTGCTCTGTGAGATCGACCTCGTGAGTGGGGGCAGGCGGATGCAGGTGTCGCCCGAATGGATGGAGTTCTCCTATCGCGATAGCCGACTGCGCCGAGAGGGCGCGCCCCCCACGACCCTGCTGGCGGTGAAACTGCGCCTTCAGCCCGATAGCCGACTGGCGATTCTGAAACGAGCGCGCCACTTCCAACGCCAGCGTATCGAAAAGCAGCCCCCCGAATCGTCGGCAGGCAGTTTCTTCAAGAATGTGTATGACCGCGCCTTAGCCGAACAGTTGCCGAATCTGCCCCAGCCGATGCGCGAGGCAGGTGTCGTGCCTGCGGGCTACCTGATTGAAGCGTGTGGGCTGAAGGGCTATTCGGTGGGCGGGGCGTCGGTCTCACGCAAGCACGCCAACTTCCTCATCAATCGGGGCTGGGCAACCGCCACCGACTTTCGCAACCTTGCAGACACGGTCAAAGCGCGCGTCTACGAGCGGTTCGGCGTCTGGCTGGAAGAGGAGGTGCTGGCGGTCGGCGACTGGAGTCGGTTCAATCCAAACGCAAATGTGCCATAATAAGGGGTGGAGAGAGAGAACGATGCGTTGGACAAGTGTGTGGCTGGTAGCGTTGGGATTGGGGTTGAGTCTGTCTGCGTGCAGCAGGCGCGAATCGTACACCGAGAAAGAGGTGATGGAAGAGATTGCTCGGCGTCAGGGTCAGATTCAAACCGACATCGAGACCACGGTCAAGACCGCACCGCCCCCGATGGAGTTTGAGAATCCGCCCAGTTCGGGTTCGGGCGGTTCGCGAAATATGCCAACTGGCACAGGAGAAATGGAACCGAGTAGCACGCCTCCACCCCCTACAACAAATGGCTCGGCGCCCTCTGCCAGCCCGATGCCCTCGCAGGGAGTGGGGGATGTGCAGTTAGACCCGACCACAGGGCAGTATGGTATTGCCCCACCGGGCGCACCCGAAGGCTACACCATCCCGCTGGATAATCGCTGAACCTAAAGTTCTGAGTGAACTCCCGTTCGTAGGGGCAAAATACCCTGCTCGCCAATAGCAGAGAGTGGGAGCAATCCCAGTTGCCCCTCCCTCATTATGGCATAGCCAAAGAGTAAGGGCGACTGTAGTTGATGCAGGACGCTGGCATTCGGATAGGCTCGCTCTGATTCAAGAGCACTATCCAGAGCATATTCAGGTGGGATTGACGAGAGCCGTACCCACAACGGCACTAACTCGCCAACGGTATCAGCATACCAGACGCGCCCCTGCCACGCCACGAACTGCTCCACAGAGACCACCACAGCCAGTTTCGAAGGTGCAAAAGGGTCGGCTACCAGTTCCCTGTATTGCCGATGAAGCGACTGCGCAGTAGAAAGAGCGACTGGGCGGAGCAGTTCGTAGAGGTTAGGCATAGGGTTTAGTGGCTCCCCCTCTTCTAAGATTTTGACGCGCTTCGTTGGATACCCCGGATAGATACCGATGCGAGGTGCATGGAATGGGAGCGGTCGAGCAGGTTTATATTCACGGGCAACTTGAGGAATGTGAGTGGGCACAATCTTCATCTCGCGGTACAGCTCGCCCGTATCCAAGTCCACGAGGTGGCTGATGTCGAGCCGAAAGCCGTTGGGAGTGAGCGTATTTTCGTACATCAGCTCCGCCAGACGCACCTGTTCTCGGACGGTGAGGTCTTTTTCGCGCCAGGTGCGCCCTAACATCTCTTCCGCTTGCTGTTCGGGTAAGGGGCGAAGCGATTCGAAGTGGAGTTCCAACGCCCGTGCCGTGAGCCACAACTGCATCAACAGTTCCGCGTAGCGTGCTTCGTCGCGACTCTGTTCACTGCTCAGCAAGTCCGCAATCTGGCGTACCGATTGTGCCAGCCGACGCGTCTTGAACTGCTCCAAGTTCTGGGCAACCTGATAGAGTTGCTGAATTTGCGCTTCACTGACGCTCAGCTTGCCATCCTGCGCCATCTGCGAGACCAGCTTGAGCGTTTGCTGAATGCTATGGATTTGAAGGTCTTTGCGTTCGACCGTCTCGCGCTTGGTGCGTCCCTTTGAGGGTGCAACCGCAGGGGACGCTTCCAACAGTGTGAAACGCTCAGGAGTCTGGTTCCACGCAATCAGCGTTGCAATTGCATGATGACAATAGCGTGTGTAGCGTGAGGCGGGGCAGGAACAGCTCACTGCCAATTCACCATTTTCCCAACGAATGCGCACGACCCAAACGCCTGAGTCTCCCTGTACCTGTGCATAGAGGCTCTCTTCGGTGCGTGCGGTTGCCACGAACGCGTTGCGTGCAACCAGCTCCTGTGCGCGCTGGAAGGTCGAGCCCGTGCGACAGAGCGATTCGATCTCCTTCAACGAGAGCGTTGGAAGTGCCATCAACTTGCCCCCTTCAATATCTGCTCGATGACTTCGGTGAGCTTCTTGGGTGTAGCACAGAAAGTGGGGATACCGAGGTTCGCAACCTTCTGCGCCATCACTTTATCATAAACAGGTTTACCTTCCTCCAGTGCTAAAAGACAAAGCACATGGACTTTACTCTCCTTCAGGGCGGAAAGATGTTGGAGCATAGCTGAGGCATCGCCTCCTTCGTAGAGGTCAGTGATTAAAACAAAGAGGCACTTTTCGGGTTGTTGAACCAACCCAGCCCCATAGCGCACCGCCTTGGCGATGTCGGTTCCACCGCCCAGTTGAAGGCTAAACAGCAGTTCCACGGGGTCATCGTTGAGGTATTCAGTGAGGTCGACTACTTCCGTGCTGAAAAGTATCAGATGCGTTTTGAGGACGCTGAGCGAGGCAAAAATCGTCGCCATCAGGCTGGCGTAGATTGCGGAGTTCATCATACTCCCACTCTGGTCAACCAAAACGATAATCTGCCAATCGCGGAACCGTTTCTCGTTCGCCCAGAAAAAGAGCCGTTCAGGAAGCACCGTTCGGCGTTCGGGCAGGTAGTGCTTGAGGTTTCGGCGAATCGTTGTGCGCCAATCGATATTGCGGTAGGTTCGCAGGGGTGCATGGCGATTGCGCTGGATAGCGCCGATTACGGTCTGGCGCACTTCGTTCTCCAGCCTACGACGAATCTCCATAATGGTCTCTCGGATATATTCGCGCACAGCCTGCTTAAGCGTGTCTGGGATTTGGTCTTTCATACTGAGAAAGGTCGCCACCAAGCTCACATCGCGCTGGAGGTGGGGCAAGAGTTCGGGCTGGAGCAGGAAAGTGCCCAATCCTGTGCGTTGGAAGGCATCGCGTTGCACCATTACGAGTGTCTCTTCTCGGAACAGTTGACGCATTTGGCTCATCCAGTCGGCAAGATAGGGTGTAGGGTCGCCCGTACCGCCCTGTCGGTCGCCTTCGTAGATAAAACCGAGCGCTTGGTCAATATCGCTCAGGCGGACTCCTGCGGGCAAGACACTCAATAGGTCTGCCCCTTCCGAGAGGCGCATTTCGGGGTCTATCTCTTCACTGCGCCGTCCCAGCACCAGTCGCCACCGTTCAATCGCCTGCTGACTGCTCATCGTTGTCTCCTTGCTTCAATAGGCGTCGCCCCAGCGAGCGCATGCGCGAATCGCTCGATTGGCTCCACCCCTCCGCCAAGAGCCTCACTGGCTCATGATAGAGGCGCAGGGTCGATTCGGAGCCGTCTCGGATTGCCATCGGGAGCGTGCGCGTATCCCCCATATGCGCGTAGGCGCGCAGAAGGGAGCTGGTATATCCTTCACTATGCGCCAGTAGGTAGTCCAGCAGTGGGTAGTGAAGAGTTTGCTTGAGGTGGTCTGCCAGCAGGGTAGCGGAGGGTGGAACCTTTTGAAGTAGCATTTGAGTGACCGTGGGATGTGCGATTTGGGCGATGGTGCGCCCCCCTTGCTGAGTCGCCCAACCGATTATGAGATGAAGGTATGGATGCCCCTCACTTAGCCCCATGATTGCAAGGGTGAGCTCCTGACGATGCTGATTCCAGTATTCGAGGGCGTTCACAGGTCTATCGTGGATGAGCGAGGCGAACTCATCAAGAGCCGAACCCATCACCACTGACTTCACCTTCTGAAGCAGTCCCTGCTTCCTTTCAGGCTCCAGAATCGCTTGGTACGAGATGCCTAATTGTATCAACTTGGGAACGACAGGCAGGGCGGGCGGACAGTACTTGAGTAGACTATGTAGGTTCTCCAGTTCGAGAAAGCCCTGCTCCACCATCTGGAGCGCAATTTCCCAAGCGCGCACTCTCACCATTCGGTTCGACGCCTTCATCAGCGAAATTACCGTTGGCACTGCTTCGCGGGCGAGCTGGAGCAGGCGTCGCCCTGTATACCGAGTCAGCGCGCCGTGCGATAACCCCAGTAGGATGGGCTGGATAGGTTGTTCGGGCGTCCATAGGCGAATCTCGGTCTTCAAAGCGGGCACCAGCTTCCAAGCGGACTCCGTGCCTTCAAGCAGAGCAATCCACGAGGGGTTCACCTCATCCAGCACCAGCCATCCATCCTCACTGACAGTAGGACTGGATAGGTTGCTGAGCAGGTATTCAGGCTGGAGATGCACCTGCATCTGACGGCACAGTTCCCAGAGCCGTGTGAGCTCATTGAGGGCTTGGGCACGCTCCACCTCATCGGTAAGGTTGCGCTCGCTCACCGCCTCAATCAGCTGAGCAATCGGGTCCAACTCCAAAGCGCGCAGAGGCTCCACCTGCGCGCGAAGGCGGTCTAAGGCGCTGGGCTGACTTAGCCCCACCACCAGCGCATGCTGAATCGCAGACTTCAACTCGTGGAAGAGAGGGTGCATAGCCACTCCAAATCGGATAGGATTTCTTGCACGGCTTCAGGGTCGATAGGCGGGTAGCTGCCTAAGTCGATTGAAGCAGGTGCCAACTCGCCAAAAATGAGCGTTTTCAGGGTTGCAATCAAGTAAGCGACCTCGTTGCGCCCCAAACTCCCAAAAGCGCGCCGTAAGCTCGGCAAGGATTCGATGAAGGTGTCGGCAGGAAGCCTTGTGATAAACTCGTGGAACCACTGAGTGAGGGGGCGGGAACGCACCGCAACGCTGGCACAAGTGTTCAGCAGCCCCTCGATAAAATGCGCCGATTCCGAAGCCGACTTGCCAGGCGAGAGGGCGCGCTCTGCCCAAGTGAGCAGTTGCCCATTCTGCTCATCCGAGAGCGCACGGGAGAGCATCAATCCCACGCCCACTCCCTGCAAGTAGGGGTGGGAGCGGTCTGAAAAAGTGGTTTCAGAGAGGGTCTCGTTCCAAAGGGTTTCATCCAGTAGAGTCGAGCGTTGTGCCAAGTTGTCCAGCAGGCGCATGCCCTTTCCTAAGGTGCGTGCATCCTCATCACCACAGTCTGCGCTGAGGGGCAGATTGAGGCAGGCGCGCGCATAGAGCCGCTGGAGCAGAGGCTCGAACATCTCTTGGCGCACCGAGCGCGAGGCACCATACTCAATCAAAGAGGCAATCTGAAAGGTAGCCGACGCAAGATGATCGAAATCGCTATCTTGGGCCGAGGCACTCTCCAGCGCGTCAAGCACCTCCTCGTAAAGTTCGGGCAGTTCGCACAGCACGGTCGAAAGCGCGTACCGACTAAGCTGGGCAAGGTCATCGCGCCGTTGCAGGTGGGGCTGTATGAGCGAGCGCGCCACCTCACGCAAACTGTTGCCATAAATCTGGGCGGTGGTGAGCGCCATATCGACCAACGGTGTCCACTGGATGCGCCACTTCTCGTACAGACTGCCTGCCTGCAAAAACGAGCCTTCAGTAGAACCCAGCCCCGCAGTGTTGCGTTCACTCTTCTGGAGGTCGGCATAGGGAATCTGGGCGAGAGTGGCTCGGTGTAGAAAGATAGAGACCTGCACATCGTGGGGCTGAGCGAGATTGAGCCTCAGCTCGGTGGGGTCGTCTTTGATGGGAAGTCCCAGTTGATTAGCGAGCAGGTAAAACTCGGTCTGCAAAGGCAGGAACTGAACCATTGGGGGGATGGCGCCCACCCGCTCACCGATAAGCACGCGCTTGAGAGGCGCTTCCACTTTCGCCCGCGAGCCTCTTCCGAACAGGGCAACACAAGCATCTACGACCTCCTTGTAGCCCGGCTGGGGCTTCCGGCGCAGGTGTGCCAGTTCGTAGCAAAGCCGAAACGCCTCAATCGCGTCGGCGTGAGAGCAGATATCACCCTGCAGTTTCATCTGGCTGACCATACGCGTAATCGCCGAGCAGGTCGCCATCTCCAGCGAGCCGTATTGCCATAGGTCTTGATAGAACTGAGGCGCGTGATTGCCTGCACCATATCCCGCTTGCGACGAGAGACGCGGAAACGAGTAAGGGATCAGCACGAACTGTACTTCAGGCGCTTTGAGTAGGGGATGTTTGGCGTCGTACTTTGCCTTGAAATCGGGCTGGGCAAAGGCTGCAGTGTGCGCTGCGCCCGCCACTAACACGATTGCTTCCGCAGGCACACCCGACTTGATGGTGCGCTCAACCCACGCCCACATGTAGGCGTTGCGGAGGGCGTCCCGTTCGGAGATCCCGCCCTCTTGTATCACCAGCTCGCCCCACTCCTGCAAGCGTTGGAGCAAGATTGGCACTTCTAATACACCCGATTCGAACACTGCCTCCCACCACTCCTCGTGGTTTCGATAGCCCATTTTCTGGGCTACCAGGTTCCATACCGAGCGATTCGGTTCCTCAGCAGGGGTTTCTGGTTCAGCCTCCTCTGCAGAATCGGGAGCGATTTGGGCTTTGGCGGGAATGTCGCAAAACTCTACGGGGATATCCAACGCGTGCGCGGTTCGTATTGCCACCAACTCAGGTGAATAATCGCAGAACGGGTAGAACACAAACTGAGGGGTTAGGTTTGCGCTGGCGGTTGCTCCCTTAAGGTCAGGTTGGCGATAGGCTAACAGAGCGATGGGGGCGACCGTTTCGGGAGCGCAGAGATAGGGGATGAAGGCATTGGCATCGCTGGGTCCTTCCACCAGCACGCGTTGTGGGCGCACCCTGCGAATAACCGTCTCCACCGCGCGCGCAACGGCTGGCGAGTGGTGGCGGGCAGGCACAACATGCACCCCCCGTATTCGAACTGCCCCCAAATCGCTCACTTCAGAAGCACTTTGCGCGCTTCGAGCAGCTCGCGCCATACGCGCCCCCCACGCTTTCGCACTACGGTCTCAAGGTACTCACTGAGACATTCCAAGTCGCGCTTATCCTCTTTAGTTACGGCGCCTATCAGGAGGTGCATCAGGTGCTTGCCATTCACTTGCCCCCCATCGAAGTAGCTCGCCATCAGACAGCCTCCAAACAGCACGCTAACGGCTTCAGCAGTGCTCATCACCGAGCTGGGAGTCTTGACCTTTTGTTTGCCATCTTGCGTCTGACCTTGTCGTAATTCTTGGAACACGGTTACGAGCGTCTCCACCAGCTCATCTGGCAGTTGGGCAGGCAAGCCGTGCTCGTGAAGCATCTCTTGGGTGCGAAAACGGACGACCTCCATCTCTTGTTGAAGGTCGCTCAGCACGGGCAGTTCGACGAAGTTAAACCGCCTTTTGAGAGCCGACGACATCTCGTTCACTCCACGGTCGCGCGTGTTGGCGGTCGCAATGATACTAAATCCCCGTTGGGCATACTCGACGCGCTCCAGTTCGGGAATGGCGATTGCTTTTTCGGAGAGTATCGAGATAAGTGCGTCTTGCACCTCCGACATACAGCGCGTGACCTCTTCAAATCGGGCAATCTGTCCGCGCCGCATCGCAGTCAGGATAGGGCTGGGCACAAGGGCGCGTTCGGAAGGTCCTTCCGCTATCAGCAAGGCATAGTTCCATGTGTACTTGATTTGGTCTTCGGTAGTGCCTGCGGTTCCTTGAACAGTGAGTTGGGAAGTTCCACAAATCGCTGCGCTGAGGTGTTCCGAGAGCCACGACTTCGCTGTGCCCGGCTCTCCAATCAGGAGTAGGGCACGGTCGCTTGCGAGGGTGGCAATCGCAACCTGAATTCGTTCACGGTCGCCGATATACTTGGGGCGGATACCGAGCGATTCGTCGCCCATGATGAACTTCTCAACCGCTCTTGGGGAAAGTTGCCAGTTGGGTGGCTTCGCTCCCGTATCCCATTCTTTGAGACGCGTTATCTCCTCACGACAGCGTATCTCAGCAGGTTCGCGAATAATCTGTCCATCCGTCGCGCTCATCTTGCCCTCCTCTGATTAAGTTCGTGCGACAAGGACAGATTCCTGCTGGGTCGAGGAGGTGGCTCGGGCATCTTGCCATTTTGCTGATGGGCAGAATGCCCGTGCAACCGACTGCCGATTGCCAACTGCCCACTGCCCTACTTGAAAACTCAAGCACAGAGCGGGCGCATCAGTTTCTCCAACAGCCCCGCTTTCTGCTCGTAGGTGTAGCCGACGCGCAGAACCGTCTCCTCGTCGAACGGCTTGCCAATTATCTGAAGCCCCACAGGCAGACCGTTCACGAACCCGCACGGAACCGACAAGCCAGGCAGTCCCGCCAAGTTCACGGGGATGGTCAGCACATCGGAGAGCTTCATCGCCAGCGGGTCGTCCACCAGCTCGCCAATCCTAAAGGCAGGGGTGGGCGCGGTCGGACCTAACAGCACATCGACCTGCTGGAACACGCGGTCGAACTCTTGACGCAGGAGCGTGCGCCCCTTCTGTGCTTTGAGATAGAAAGCGTCGTAGTAGCCCGACGAGAGCGCGTAGGTGCCGATGATGATGCGCTGGATGACCTCGTCCCCGAAGCCCTCGGCGCGGGTCGCCTCCATCATGCCGATATGCCCCTTCTCGGCACCGACACGAAGCCCGTAGCGCACGCCATCGTAGCGCGCCAAGTTCGACGAACACTCGGCAGGCGCAAGGATATAGTAGATTGCTAAGCCCTGCTCCATCATCGGGATTGAGACCTTGTGAACCTCCGCGCCCTCTTCAGCAAGGCTCTGGATTGCATTCTGCACCACCTGAGCCACTTCGGGATGAACCCCCTCTCCAAACATCTCGCGTGGGACACCGATTTTCAGCCCTTTCACTTCGGGGCGCAGGCTGGCACGATAATCGGGCACGGGCAGATTCACGCTGGTGGCGTCGTGGGGGTCGTGCCCGCTGATTGCGCTCAGCATGATTGCGCAGTCTTCTACTGTCTTGGTCAGCGGTCCGATTTGATCGAGCGAGGAGGCGTAGGCGATGAGTCCGTATCGGCTCACGCGCCCATAGGTCGGCTTCAGCCCCACCACCCCACAGAACGCAGCGGGCTGGCGAATAGACCCCCCAGTGTCGGAGCCGAGCGTGGCAACCGCTGTATGGCTCGCCACTGCTGCTGCCGAGCCACCTGAAGAGCCACCTGGCACGCGCTCCAAATCCCACGGGTTACGCGTTACCTGAAACGCCGAGAACTCGGTAGACGAACCCATCGCGAACTCGTCCATATTGAGTTTGCCGAGAAACACCGCGCCCTGCCCACGCAGTTTTTGCACGACAGTCGCATCGTAGGGCGGGACGAAGTTGTGCAGGATTTTGGAGGCGCAGGTGGTGCGCACACCCGCCATACACATATTGTCCTTGATACCGATGGGGATACCGAGTAGGGGGGTACGCTCGCCTTGTTGGAGACGCTCCTGCGCTTGCTGTGCCATTTGGCGCGCCAAGTCGGGTGTTTGGGTGAGGTAGGCTTGGACCTGGGGTTCCACGCGCGCCATTTGGCTCAGAACCGCTTCGGTCAACTCCACGGCAGAAATCTCGCCCTTGTCCAGCAGGGTACGCAGTTCGCTCAGGCTCTTGGTATGCAGTTCCATCTACTCCTCCACGATACGGGGCACGATGAACAGTCCATCGCGCGCTTCGGGTGCGTTCGCCAGCGCAAGGTTGCGTGGCAAGGGAGGCTCCACCACATCGTCGCGAAAAGCATTGTAAACTGGGATGGAGTGCGAGGTCGGTTCCACCTCGTCCAACGGCATCGCCTGCAGTTTCTGAAAATGTTCCAGCAGGGCGTTGATGGCGTGCATATATTCCATGAGTTTCTCGTCGCTCAGTTCCAGTCGCGCCAGTTTTGCCACATGGCGCATCTCTTCGAGGGTGAGTGCCATGTCTCCCTTGCCTCCGAGCGTGGATTATACCTGAGCAGGAGCGTTCAGGGCTGTTCCGAGTCGGGGTCGATGCCAAGTTCGCGCAGGCGTTGGGCAAGCCGTTCAGCGCGCTGACGCTCTTCCATCGCCATTCGTACCGCCTCTTGCAAACGCCGTTCCAACTCCTGAAAGCTCGGAAACCGACCGATTCCTGGCGCACTCACGCCGACATCGTCCGCCTCACCTCGACCGAACTCGATTCCCAAGCGCGGACTGACCCAACCCTCCATCTCCTCAATCGGTTCCAGATGTCCCGACTCTGCCGAGCGAAGCCAGCCTTCCCAACGCCCAGATTCAGGGTCGTACTTGTAGTACTCTTCTACCCCATACTTGTCGTAGAACGCCAACTTCTGTTCCCACTCTGAAGCCGTGTTGCTCAGCGATGCGACCTCGAACACCACCTGCGGGGGGATGTTCTCTTCGCGCCACTGCAGATAACTGCGTCGGTGGCGTTTCGGTCTGCCGAACACCACCATCACATCAGGAGCTATACGCAGGTCGCGTCGCCCACGAACAGGATACCAGAGCAGGTCGCCCGCCACGAACACATCAGGGCGGTCTTGGAACAGCACTTCGATATTCGCCTCCAGCCGTTGGATTGCTTTGTACTGCTTCGTATTGTCCGCCATCGGTTCCCCATCGGTATCAGGATAGAGAAGTTCTTCAATATCATATTCGGTGATAGCCATCGTTCTCACCTTTGAAGAGGATACCTCACAAGGTACACTTTCGGCGTGGAACCGAATCCTCTGAGCTGGGTGCGCTGGGCGACGGTCTCGGCACTGGACGGTCGGCTGGCGCAAGCGACGGTGGTGGCAGACCCGATTGTCTGGCGCAAGGTACAGCCTGTGTTGAACGAAGCTCCTGCACAGCTTATCGAATCGCCCGCGCTGGACGAACCGACCCTGAAGACACTCGCCGAGCAGAATGCATCTACCCCACTCGTGATTGGGCTGGGCGGAGGCACGGCGATTGACACCGCCAAGTATCTGGCGTGGCGTTGGGAGGTTCCGCTCGTGTTAGTGCCCAGCGCGCTCACGGTAGACGCCCCATTCACCGACTCGGTTGCAGTTCGGCGAGATGGGCGTATCCACTACACAGGGCATATCATCCCTGAGAGGGTGCTGATCGACACCGACCTGATTCGGAGCGCGCCCCCACACCTCAATCGGGGTGGAGTGGGCGATTTGCTCTCGATTCATACTGCACTCCACGATTGGCGTCTTGCGCACGAACGGTTGGACGAACCCTACGATGAAGCGGTCGCCCAACAGAGCGCGTCAATCCTGGAACGGCTGGAGCGGGAGGCAGAACAGGTTCGGCAAGTTTCGGAACGGGGCGTGCGCCTGCTGGTGGAACTATTCTGTGAGGAGGTTGCGCTCTGCTACCAAGTGCGCAGTAGCCGTCCTGAAGAGGGGTCGGAACACCACCTGCTCTACACGCTGGAGTATCAGACGGGGCGCACCTACCTGCACGGCACAGCGGTCGTGCTCTGCGCGCTCTTATGTGCCTATCTGCAAGGCAACGCTCCCGAACGCCTGCGCCACCTCGCCGATGCCTGTGGGGTGGACTACAGAGCGATACTGAATGAAATCGGCGTCCCTGCCCTGCGACGCGCGCTCTTAGATGCGCCCGACTACGCACGCCAAGACCAACTCCCGCCTACCTTCCTCACGCTGACCGACGCCATAAGCGAAGCGCGCGTGGATGAGGCGTTAAATTGGATTCAGGAGGTGCCTGAATGAGACGGTTGCAGACCGACGCCCCTGTGCGAACGCTCAAGGTGGGGCAACTCCAGCGCGAGTACCGCTTCGTCGCCCCAAAAGAGCCGAAGCGAACCCCGATGCCGTTAGTGTTTGTGTTTCACGGAGGCACTATGCGCGACGGCTCGGTGCAGATGCTTCGTAGTTCGGGGTTTGCAACGCTGGCGTTGCGCGACGAGTTCATCGCCGTTTTCCCGCAGGGCGTGGACGGGCACTGGAACGATGGGCGCAACGCCGAAATCTTCCGCTCGATGCGCGAACGCGGGGTGGACGATGTGGCGTTCGTGCGCGCAATGGTCGAGACGCTCGGCAAGCAGTACCCGATTGACACGAATCGTATCTATGCGGTGGGCGTTTCGAACGGGGGGATTTTCTGCCACCTGCTGGCGCACGAGGCGTCCGACATCGTGGTGGCGATTGCCCCGATTATTGCCAGCATGCCCGACACCTTAGCGCCCAAGTTCGCCCCGAAGTACCCTGTGTCCGCCATTATTTTTCAAGGGGATGCCGACCCACTCATTCCCTACAGTGGGGGCTATGTAGGCGTGCTGGGCGGACGGCGTGGGCGAGTCATCCCCGCTGAGGAGACCGTGCGCAAGTATCTGCAACTCAACGGCATCACAGGCAAGCCCGAAGTCACCACTCTGCTCGACAAAAACCCCAGCGACGGCACAACGACCGAAGTGCACCGCTATCCTCCGGGCAGGGAAGGTCATCGGGTGGACTATTTTCGTGTGCGTGGGGGCGGGCACTGTTGGTTCGGGCGACAACCAGGCAACAACCGCGTGGGCAAGACCAGCTTGGACTTTCACGCTACCGATGAAGCGTGGCGATTCTTCCAACAGGTGCCCCCGCGCAGACGTTCTTAACCGAGCGGAACCCCAAGAAGAATCTCACCTCACCCCCCACCCCTGTTTAGCCCTCACCCACCCCAACCCTCCCTCTCCCGAGGCTTCGGGAGAGGGAGGGAGCGCAGTCCGTCATTCTGAGCGAAGCGAAGAATCTCACAAAACCTCACCCACCCCAGCCCTCCCTCTCCGCAAGCAGAGAGGGGGGAGCCAAACTCCCCTCTCCCACAGCGTGGGAGAGGGGCTGGGGGTGAGGGCTATAAATGGGCTGGGGGTGAGGTTCACTGCCCCAACTTGCAGGAACTTCCCCACTGAACGAAGTATATTAACAAGCACACATCCCAAAAGCAGGAGCAGGCAAAATGAAACGCCAACCGATTTGCGAAATCGAACTCGTAGTGCCGTGCGGAGAGGAAGACACCCACCCCGTGCGCGTGGGCATCGTTGGCTGGGGCAAATTTGAGGTGGTCTGGACGCCTTGTGACGACTGGCTGGGCCCGTTCGGCTTGATGGCGCCCTGCCGAGACTGGGTGCGAGAGCAGTTGCCAGAGAAGTTTCGTAGGGATTGGAAATGGCGCTTTCAGCTGGTGGGCTCGCTTGAGCAGGTAGGTGTCTCCGCTGTACCAGTTTTGATAGAGGCGCTCAAGGATAGCGATGAGGATGTTCGCCGAGCATCGGCAGAGGCGTTGGGCAAAATCCAAGACCCCCAAGCCGTGCCCGCCTTGATACAAACGCTCAAGGATAGCGATAAAGATGTCCGCCAAGCGTCAGCCGAGGCGTTGGGCAAAATCGGCGACTCCCAAGCCGTGCCTGCCTTGATACAAACGCTCAAGGATAGCGAGTGGGATGTGCGCCGAGCGTCAGCCGAGGCGTTGGTGCAGATTGGCAAACCCGCCGTGCCTACTTTGATACAAACGCTCAAAGATAGCAGTGAAGATGTGCGCCGACTATCAGCAGAGGCGTTGGGCAAAATCCAAGACCCCCAAGCCGTGCCCTATCTCAGCCTGTTTCAATCCGACAGCCACTTCCGTCAGGCACTCCAACAGATGAACGCCGAGCCTCTCCCGTTGAGCCAAGCCGTGCCTTTCGTTGCCCGTCAGCAACACTGGGCAGTCCTGATGCGTGCACTCCCATACGAAGGGGTCGTGGAAGCGGTCAGTCAACTTGGTTCAGAAGCCGTGCCTATGTTGATAAACGCGCTCAAGGATAGCGATAAAGATGTGCGCCGACTATCAGCAGAGGCGTTGGGCAAAATCCAAGACTCCCAAGCCGTGCCTGCCTTGATACAAACGCTCAAGGATAGCTACTGGTTGGTTCGTTCGGCGTCGATGTGTGCTTTAGTGAAGATTGGCAAGTCCGCTGTGCCTGCCTTGATAGAAACGCTCAAGGATAGCGATTGGAGAGTTCGCAAGGCGTCGGCAGAGGCGTTGCGCAGAATCGGCGATTCCCAAGCCCTGCCTGCCCTTCAACAGGCGCTTCAGCAGGAGCAAAATAAGCATGTTCGTTCCGAAATCCAGAAAGCCATTTCGGAAATCCAGAGGAGGAACAAACGATGAAACTCCCTACAGGTGCGCAAGAGGTGTTGATTGCGTTGGCGACGCCCACGCCTAAAGGCTACTGGGGCATCCCCGCGCTCATCTGGGGGAAGCCCGGCACAGGCAAGTCCACCTTCGTTGAAAGCCTTGAACGGGACGGTTTCCCCGTGCTGACGATGATTGCCTCGCTCCACGACCCGACCGACTTCAACGGCTTGCCCACGCTCAAGGACGGGCGGATGCACTTCGCCCCACCCGATTGGGTCTATACTTTCGAATCGACGAAGCGGGGCATCCTGTTTCTGGACGAGTTGACCACCGCCCCACCCACCGTGCAAGCGGCGCTGTTGCGTCTGGTGCTGGAGCGAAAGGTAGGGCTGTACAGCCTACCGCCAGAAGTGCGCATCGTGGCTGCGGCGAACCCGCCCGACATCGCCGCCAGCGGGTGGGAGCTGAGTATGCCGTTGGCGAACCGCTTCGTGCATATTCAGTGGGACTTGGAGAGCGAGATCTACCTGAACGCGCTGGAGGAGGGGTTCCCGATGCCCGACCTGCCCACGGTCGACGCCGAGCGCCACGCCGAACGCACGGTCTACTGGAAGTCGCTGGTGCAGGGGTTCCTGAAGCGGAGCGGTCAACTCCACACCCAGCCTGCAGAAGAGGAGTACGCCTATGCCACCCCACGCAGTTGGGACTTTGCGATTGCGCTCTCGGCGACCTGCGACCTGCTGGGATATGCCCCCCGACCAGGCGAGTCGGAAGGCAAGGGACAGTTCACGCCGTTCGTGCGTCTTATCACGGGCACAGTGGGCAGAGGGGCGGGCACTTCGTTTTTGCAATACCTCCGCCAACTGCGCATTCCCGACCCCGAAGAGGTGCTGGAAGGCAAGGTGGCGGTCGACCCCAGCCTGCGCGAGGACGAACTGCACACGCTCTTCTCGGCGATGGCAAGGATTGTGCTCCAACGACGCCAAAGCACGAAACTCAAAGGCTATGTGGAGCGGTTCCTTCAGGGGGTCGAGCGCGTGGCGTCCAACGGCAAAGCCGACAGCGCATACACCTCCATCCGACGCTTGGTGAAGGAACACGCCATTCAAAAGGTGGTCTCCCAAGATAGGGCGATGCGCGAGTTCTTGCATAGGCTCGGCAACCGCTACGAGGGGCTGGTGGGACTGTTGGAGGGAGGCGATGGAACGGCTCGATGAGGCTCTGCGCCAAGAGGCGGATACGCTGGTGCGCGCTTCACGGATTTTTGCTGCGGACTGTGTGAGTTGGTTCGCTCCTGCGCTCTATGCGGCGCCTCTGGTGTTGACCGAGGCACTCCCTGCCCCTGCAGGGATAGACCATCACGGGCGAGTCTATTTCAACCCGCGCTGGGTGCTGAAGATACGGGACCTGTGCGGGGGCGACCGTTCGAAGCTCTTGCGCCAGTTGGGTTTTCTATGGTATCACGAGACAGCGCACTGGCTACGCGAGCACGCCCAACGCGCCGAGGAGATGAGTGCCAATCCCCAAGTGTGGAACATCGCCACCGATTTAGAAATCAACGATGGCGTGCCTGAAGGTTTGGAACTGGTTCAGCACGCGGGCGTCATTGAGCTAGCCCTCCCCGAACACTTCCAGTTAGAAAACGGTCAGATAGCGGAGTGGTACTATCGTCGGTTGTTGGAGCAAGCCCTCACCCACCCCAGCCCTCCCTCTCCCGAGGCTTCGGGAGCAAGGGTGTTGAAAAATCAACCCCCTGCGCCCTCCCATCCCATCCGCGCATAACAACGACCATCCCGAACCATCGCATTCAACACA
>FWPU01002862.1_pt1 | contig 45716 bp, 45 predicted proteins | sample 2228361 | NCBI WGS metagenome assembly FWPU01 (sample SAMEA103939777, study PRJEB20133) | metagenome
TGCTATATCTGGACATGGGGACAGACAGGATGCGGTTCACATTATTTCTGGCTAGGGATGGAGGCTAAGTTAACAGCGCCCGCGCAGTTGGTGATATTCTATTATAGAATGGATTACAAGCATAGTCGTTCATGAAAAACGCGGTAAGTGAGATAATGTCCACAGACTTGGAAACGATAGACATCAAAGAGAATGCGCAGGAAGCTGCCAAGAAAATGAGAGAAAAGGGCATCAGCTCACTTCTGGTTTCAGACAAGGACAAGGATGAAAGGCCGATAGGGATAGTTACAGAAAGGGACCTTGTCAATCACGTATGCGCCGAAGGATTGAACGCTAGAGAGGTAAGCGTCAGAGAAATATTGTCCTCGCCCATTGCAACGGTAGAAGGGAATGCAACAATTGAAACTGCAGCGGATCTGATGCTGAGCAACAAGGTCAGACATCTGCTTGTGGTAGACGGACAGAGCAGAAAACCAATGGGAATAGTTGCGCCGAGTGACCTTAACAGGTACCTTAGGGCCAACATCGATATGAATGAAGTCAGCGCAAGAATCTTGGAGGCCATTCAGGCAGAAGAGAGGTCAGACCAGTAGACAGATTTGGCAGGTCTTGTCGAAGTGGCAGCTAATTCTCAAGAGTCTAGAGTGGAGAAGGTTTGGCAACAAGTCAGCAGATGAAAGGTCGTTGTTGCCAGTAGTCACGGTCATTGGCTGGCTGCAAGATCATCTGTAGCAGTTACTTGTCTCACTGCATACGCGGCGTACCAAACAGTCTAGTTATTCAGACATAGGCAGAAATACTATGATGAAACATTATTCACAATATGCTACGGACAACTGGCTATGATAATAGTCTCACTAGTGTATGGAAAAAATTGATCACTGGTATTGCAAATCAATCTCCAAGCACTGAGAGGATGTGTGCAAAATGACGGCATCCATGATTTGGGTATATTAGGAAATGGTCCATTCATCACGGTTTCTTACAAAGGTGGGTGTCAGGCTAAGCAAGGTCGATGAGCTTTGCTACTCGATAGAAAAGGATGCTATAATGGGCATGCAGGTTCCCGTAAATGTCTACGGAAATGAACAACTGGTTTCTCCCATGGTAGCGGATCGCACCATAGACCAGGCGGTAAACGTTGCCTGCCTGCCGGGAGCACAAAAACACGTGGTGGTGCTACCCGATGGTCATGAAGGGTATGGTTTCCCCATTGGAGGAGTAGCTGCAACTGACCTTGAAGAAGGGGTGATAAGCCCCGGTGGCGTTGGCTATGATATCAACTGCGGCGTCCGGTTAATTAGAACGGACTTGGTCGAAAGGGATGTTGAAGATTCAATGGCTCATCTGGTCAATGAGCCATTCCGAACAATTCCTTCAGGAGTCGGTGGCAAGAGTAAGATTAGCCTTTCGGCAGCCGATCTTGACGAAATCTTGGTAGAGGGAGTCCGATGGTCGATAGACCGCGGCTACGGATACGATTGGGACGTCGAAGTATGTGAGGAAGAGGGTCGAATGGAGGGTGCAGACCCTTCAAGAGTTTCAGAGACTGCAAAGAAAAGAGGTTTGAGACAGCTTGGCACCCCAGGTTCTGGCAACCACTTTTTGGAAGTGCAAAAAGTGGACATGATACATGACTCGACTGCGGCAAAGGCAATGGGAATAGAGCACGAAGGGCAAATCACAGTCCTTATTCATAGTGGGTCGCGCGGATTGGGTCATCAAATATGTAGCGATTATCTGAGAATATCGGAGCGTGCACTAGACAAGTATGGAATATCATTGCCAGATAGAGAGCTTGCATGTGTGCCGAGCAACTCAGATGAAGGAGAGGACTACAGAGGAGCAATGAATTCTGCTCTGAATTTTGCGTGGACAAATCGTCAAGTAATGACACACTGGACTCGTGCGACATTCAAGCAGGTGCTTTCGCTAAGCGAGAGTCAGATTGAACGTATGAGGCTAGTTTATGACGTCGCTCATAACATAGCCAAAGTAGAAAGACACAGAATAGACGGAGAGGGTGTGCGCCAAGTAATGGTGCACAGAAAAGGTGCTACTCGGGCATTTCCCAAAGGGATGCAAGAAATTCCAGAAGTCTATCGAAACGTGGGCCAGCCTGTAATACTTCCAGGATCGATGGGAACCGCAACTTGGCTACTTCTTGGTGGCAAGAATTCTATGGAACTGAGTTTTGGCTCTACCGCCCACAGAGCAGGCAGAGTGATGTCAAGAACTGCTGCCAAGCGAAGCTTTACTCCCGAAAGTGTAAAGAGGTCTCTGAAAGAGCGCGGAGTACATATCAGAACATTGACTCGCAGAGGGATGGTTGAAGAAACGCCCGAAGTATACAAAGATGTTGATTTGGTGGCAGATGTTTCCCACAATCTAGGTATTGCCACAAAGGTGGCCAGGCTCGTTCCGTTAGGTGTCATCAAGGGCTAATTACTGAGCCATCTTCCACCGTATGCACGCCTACAGGCATGTATCTTCATAGACAGGTTCATAATTCTTTAAAGTTTTGGGCAAGGATCTACAATTCTTTACCCGCAATCGTGCAATGGGTCAATTATTGCTTGAATGGCGCTTGCTATTGGCGCTATATTTCAGGGGATCGTGTTATAGGTGTGTATTATCCAATTAATGTTGAGAGGGAGTAAAAAGCAACAGCGACAACAATTGCTGTTGTGCCATAACGAACGAATTGCATAAGGCATCTGTTTTATTATCATCGCTGTACAGTATACATCGATTCGTTCCATCATCTGTCGCATTTGAGCCACCTAGGTGGATGTGGTACTTGATAGGAACGGATGCGAGCGCAAGCTGTCTATCAACGATAATACCATTGTACATGCTTCAGCTCGGAGGCACTGTCAAGGATGTGGCTACTGCCATTTTTCTTACGAACTTGGCAATGATGATTGGAGCCTTTTTTTGGGGCAAGCTCTCAGATGTAACCCATTGGCGCAGGGCAATGGTGCTTCTATCCTTGGCAGGAATGTTCTGTGTCGGTGCATCGATCCTGTTACTGGGTTCTGATATCCATCATTTGCTATTATTCGCTGCACTTGTTGGTTTCTTTAGCACGGGATCCGCGGTCGCCTTGAATACTCTGGTTGTGGAAAAAACCAAAAGTGAATCATGGGTAAGACTTCTTAGCTCCAGTGTGCTGCTGAGTTCTTCTGGTGCTGTACTATCAATGCTCGCAGGATACTTGTGGCTGGTTTATTCATTCGATACAAGATCGCTGGCTCTTGCAGCGATTGCCTTTGCAGGCATATCGTTTGCTATGGCATCCTTTCTTCTACGAGGAGCTAAGGCCGAGAACGTCGCAAAAGCAACGCGGCACAATATCTTCCAAGACTTCTCACGAAATCTGAAGGTCTTGCCCACAGCCATCATGTATCATAGATTACTACGAAAGATAGCAAGTCTTTCCCTACATTCAATGGAATACAAGAATGGAAGTAGCGATGTCACCATTAAGGAAAATAAGGACTACAAATCGATCGGTGAAAAAATCAAAGAGAAGAAGAGGTCGTTATCGGCCCTATCACCATTATTGTTGTTTCAGCAGAAAGCAAGCACCCAGAATAAGGAAAAAGGATTCTTGCTGCTACTCGGATCGACCCTCTTCTTTTACATATCTGCCACCATGATATTTGGTCCGTATACGCCATTCCTGAAGGAAAATGGCATAACGGATGCTGAAGTGTTTATTGCAACTGCTGTTCTCCACCTATCCAAAATCGCATTGTTACCCTTCAACAGTCAGGTTGTCAATCGGCTTGGGGGGCGAAGTTAAGGCAACCTCGTGGTCGTATTGGCCTAGACTCGCAGGCATAGGAATCATAGTTGTAGCAGCTAGCCTGCTTTCGAGAAATTCCGCCTTTCTACTGGTTGCTTCAGGAGTCTCCTTCGTTGCGATGCAAATTGGATTCACCATGTGGCACACTACGACCAGCTCTCTGTTATTTAGAAGAGTTATGACTCTCTCCAAAATTAACAGGCCTGAAGCAAGTGATAACAAAGGCAAAATGCTAGGGGTAAGCTCAAGTGTTACGGGCGGAGGGGCCCTTGTAGGGTCACTTTGCGTTGGAGAGTTTGTGGCAAAATTCGGATATGGCACGACCTTTGGTATTTCAGGTATCTTCTTGCTCGTATCCCTCCTGTTAATGTTGAGATACAGAGAAAAGGAGATTGCCATGCTCAATAGCACTAAGCAGCTAGACCAAGAGCAGAATCACGCTAGGTAGTAGCTGCCAGAAGAAAAATGGCCATGGCAGCTGCCGGAAGAATACCTCTGATAGTATCTTTATGATTTCAAGTTCATCCGCAAATCATGATAGTAAAAGTCAAGTCAAATCCCATAACTCGGGGCATATCTTCTCAAGAATCTACGCTCGTTTCAGACTCTGCGTTACCAGTATCTGAATTAGAACCATTGTTGGTGTATATACAGCTGCCTCGAATGGTTGTTCATCTTCGCCTCCACAGGATTGGGGCTTGGAGCACTCTTTGGAAGCATCTTCATTTTCAGCATCAGGCGCTGCCAGATGAACTTATTCACGTTCAGAATCATTTGGTATGGTGCATAGCACTCTTTTACAGAGAGGACATGGGACCTTTCTGGCTCTTCGCGTCTTCTGTTGGCATATTGTACAGCAGGTGACGTTTGACAGGTATGAAGCTTGAACCCACCGGTATGCCTCTCCCCTATTGCACGGGTGTTGGAGGGGAACCAGTTCCGCTTCTCACTCTTCTTCGGCCAGAAAAGCCTCACAAACGTGTGTCGCACCTTGCGATATAGCCCGGCATGGGAACCCTTTTCTGGCTGCCCCTTCTCCACCCACCCGTCGACTTCTGCTTTGAGATATAGAAAAAAGGTAAGTCTCGTAGGCAACCAAGTGCCTTCCATGAAGAAATAAGTTTCTCTGCTGTAGGGTAGTCCCACCATACCACTGAGTAGATGGTTTTGTCAGATTCATGATTAGAAGTATGTTCTTTTTTCCATGATTCTTGTGGATAAATCCCAATAACGCATTAGAAGGCATGTTTCACCGATCAAAACTGACAGGAAACCAGCAAAAACATTCGAACCAATGGGGAGCATTAAATATTGCAAAAGGGAAAACTCATTATCGATATTTGGTCAATAACACATTAGACAGACATCGCCAACGCGACATTGCGAATGAAAAAACTGAAGTCCTATACGGCATAGAGAATGCAGTGGGAAAGGGCGTCGAATTCATGGCAGCCGTAAGGCACAAGATGGATTTGTGCTATGACCAAAATGCACCCTCCATAGTCGTGGAAGTTGGTGCGTACAGGGATGGATATCTTGGGATATTAGAACGGGGCGGCAAGATTAGAGTTATCACAGAGGTTACAAGAGAAAATCTAGATTATTGCAAAAAGCTCTCAAGACTTGTCACCGAACTTCGCCACCTTGATAATGTAAAGGGAGGCCTGGCCGTAAGTGAAAATGCATACATGGCTACAGCGGCAACACTCGAAAAAGGCAAGCCGCTTACACAAGTCATCTACAGCAATGTCAGAGTACTCGTCGATCAAAACCAGTACCTCTTTGACACACTATGGAACAAGGCAGTCCCTGCTGAACAAAGGATGGTCGAAATCGAAAAGGGGATACAACCCACACGCATAGATGTCATTTGCAATCCAAGGGAATCAGTAGAACGTGCTTTTGAGATTATGAAAAATGCTAAGAAAGAGGTTCTGGTAATCTTTGCGACCCCACATGTTTTTGAGCTGTCCATGAGTCTTGCTCATGATATTTATTCTCAAATATTGCAGGCGAACGAAAACGTGAAGATAAGGCTGCTAACTCCTAGTGCGGGTGAGCAGACTGAAAAGATTGCAAACAGTGTTTTGTCAGAAAACCCAAGAGTACAACTCAGAATATCTGACAAGGATCTGCAAACCAAGATAACTATTTTGATAATAGATGGGAAAGAGGTAATGATTTGGGAAGTTCAAGATGACAATACAGACGATCCATATCAGGCATCAGGCATAGCCACATATTCAAATAGCGAGTCGATTGCATCATCCTATTCTGCAATTTTTGAAAGTCTCTGGAAGCAAACAGAAATGTACGAACGGCTCAAAGATCACGACCGAGCCCAACAGCAATTTATCAACATGGCAGCTCATGAATTAAGAACGCCCATCCAGCCAATACTAATGAATGCAAAGGCGCTGAAAAGAAAGATGCCGGAAAATGAACGCGTCGACATAATGGCTCGAAGCGCTGAGCGTCTCCAAAAATTGACAGAGGATATTCTGGACGTCGCAAGGATCGAGAGCAAACATCTCAAACTAAACCCAGAACTTTTCAACTTGAACGAAACAATAAGAGATATCATATCCAATAGCGTCACTGAGGAAATGTCGTCAAGAAATGAGGGAAGCAGTAACATCACCAACAATAACCAAGAAGAGAATTACAACTATTACAATGTTGACAACCGCCGAGTAATCTTTGAACCAAAAGATGACCCAATCATGATCCATGCGGACCCGATAAGAATTTTTCAGGTCATTAGCAACCTACTCAAGAATGCATTAATGCACTCTTCGCAAGTAGGTAACATTTGGATTTCAGCGGCGAAGGCTGGAAATTCGACAACAGTATCAGTAAGAGACAGCGGTCCAGGCATTTCCAAAGATGTGCTTTCTGATCTATTCACAAAGCCTTTCATGAAATCAGATAAAGGCTTTGGTTTGGGATTATACATATCAAGAAGCATTATTGAAGCTCACGGAGGCCGCATTGGTGCACAAAATAACAAGGACAAAGGAGCAACATTTTGGTTCACCCTCCCAATTGAGACCACACATCCATCGGCTTCTAGGGATAGTGAGCAGCAAACAGACCAAGACTAGATGAGAAATATGCGGGACAAGTCAGTCCCAGAAAAGTCAAGCGTCATTGTGTTCTTGATTAATTGCCATCATTTCTTGGATCCGAATTTTCTTGCAATCGTCTTATGTTATCTAGGAGTTGCTTTATCGCTTCGTGTGGGGGGTTTACCGCCTTTAATGCGTCGGCATCAACTCCTAGCTTCTTTAACTCGCTGTAAATACTAGCGTCCTCTACTCTATCTATCAACGCTTGTTCGTCAAAAGGTTTCTGCATTAACTCAGTATCAAGATGACTGGTCGATATTTCCAAGGTTTCCTTCACATAGGCAGAGGCGAAGATTATCCTCTGGTGTGGATTGATTGCCAGTATTTCTTTGGCTACTTCAAGACCATTCATCTTTGGCATCTTGTAATCAAGGATGATTACGTGGAACGGATGAGGATTATCAATATCATACGGCATTTCAATCCCAACTCTGTCAGAATCCTGTTTATTCCGAATCCTCGACCATTCATCTTGGTATTTTGCGAGGCAGTCCATCCCATCGCTTGTTAATAGTACGCTATGGCCCCTCTCTTCCAGCGTCAACTTATAGGATCGTGCTATGTCGAGCTCATCTTCTGCAACGAGAATTTTCATGCCGGTACTCATCTTACCACCACTATTTTCTGGCCCTCAATGCAATACAATTGAGTACTTCTTCTTATATATTGCCAAATAACGTGAACTGTGATAATCTGGGTGAAAAGGTCCCTTATTTTTTCAGCATAGATAGATTGGTGAAAAAGTACTTGCAAGACTGTGAGCTCAATAATAGAGAGCATCTCCGCGATTACTCCGCAGCATTCTGGCACCCAAGACCGCTACCAGCGTGTCTTATTCTTATCCCCGCGCGCCCACCTCATGAAATTGAGTAATTTCAGGATTTTGCAGGATAATGATTGTCTCGCTCGTTTGTACTAGCACTCACATTGAGAACATTCATGAATGAAATAATAAGAATGAGACATAGAAGGAACCCCTCATCCCATACTAGTTGCCGCTGAAGAAAACACAGTGGCTATTATCATCATCATGGAAAGGCTTGCCGCAAGAAGCGTTTCCTTAATCCTCCTGTTGGCAGAATCGAGAACAATTTTGGATGTGTTGCCGAGCAGTCTTTGCATCTTTTCTTGGAACAGGTTGGGATTAGATAGGATCATGTCCTCGTCGATTCTATATACGGTCTTCATTGTCTTCATAATCAATTTACCACTTCCTTCACCCAATGCATCTTCGATTCCACCTACAATTGCTTCGAGCATGACAGCAGAATCCATTTTTCTAGATTCCTCACTATCTTCAATATGTCCAATAGTACATTGATGAGCATTAATTATAGACATCAGCTGAGCAAATTGGAATTTATCCAAAGATTCTTTCAGATAGCAGCAAACTACGCGGAGTGATCGTAGTTTCTTGATTGATTCCGAAATTGCTCGCTCATAAGCAATGAGACCGTCCAAGTTATTGGCGTCTGAAAATGCCGTAACTCCGCCAGAGATAACAGCAATATCCTTGAAATGTCCTTTTCTCTCGACAGTTTGAATTAGTGAGATCCATTGCTTTAACATTTTTGCACCATCAACTTCTCCAGAAGGAGAAGAAGAATAAACCTCCCGTGGATCCACGATCGTCAATGCTCCGCTTTCGATATGCGATTCTATGTCATCAACAAGGTGCGACTGCTTCATTCTTGAATAGATATGATTGATGAGTTGGCTTTTAGAAGCGTTCGTGTCGGTCTCATCCATCCCCCGCTCTTCGATGGCATAAATGACTGCATAGCCTTCAGACAGGAACTTATTTACTGCCTCGTAGATGACTGACATGCCTTTGTCAGTTTGCAATATGCACAATCCATGAAGACATTTCACGGTGTTATCTCCTATATTCTCCACAAGAAAGCCACGATATCCTATTAAAGTTTGGCATAAAAAGCGTTTTTCGATTAATCAGCTCGAAAAATTTTCTTCAATTCGGCGTGTCAAGGATATCATAGTACTATAGGAGTCATAGTTTCCCTTGATAGATTGGTCCCATCAGTAATGGATGCTCAAGATCAAAATTGGATAAACATCGAATCACGCGGCTCGGTTCCACGAATAGAGATATTGTGTTGACAGTCACCACCCAGTCCGCAATTTTGCCCTGACAAATGCAGTTGTACAGCAAGTTGCCTTCTTTCAGAGACATCCCTTTTGCAATGTTCTTTTGGCTCGAGGTCGTAACGTACCCTCCAAGAACAAAATCATCCTCTTAATGATAGAAGAGAATACACGCAAACACGCTTATACATATGCATACACATGCAGCACAAGCATACGCCCGAACATGCGCCCTTCCACACACATCTTTCATGCATCTACCTCGACTACACCTCTTCAGTAGCCTGTGTCTGAGTGGTATGTGGCGATATGCATGTTCGCATGCATCCAAGCAACTTCGCAAATGATTCAGTATAGCGGTACAAGGCATTTGCCTTGCCCTGATTCATATTTTCTAGTTCGTCATGTCACAATTGTCAGTGATGGCAAAGTCGCGCACATCTTCACATCTTAGAAGTGACTAGTGGGAAGTGTGCTAGTTTCCCATGACGACGCACAGGAAGAAACCTTAGCTAAAGGCAGGCTGGCAAAAAAGTGCTGCCGTTGGAGATTAATAGTGCAAGATGCAAAATACCCCGCAAGGTTCCATAGCTGCGGCAGCCCATACTTTAGTAGACGGCCACCTTAAGAAAATGAAGAAGACAGGTTAGCAAGACTCTTGCTTTTAGATATTATATCATCGTCTAGAATAATAGGTAGACCTTTTTTCAGAATTAACAAGTTGTGCAATATAACTATCGTAGCATCCAAAGCAAGTACTGTAAGATAGACGCAAAAATTCGGAAATAAACAAGTGTTAGACTCTTAATCCATAGTCTGCCGGAGTACCAGTTTAAATAAAATGTTCTTCCAAGGGTTTCATGTCAACAAAAGGCGTTGCAATAGCCACTCTTCTTGCGACGTTGGGGCTTCTAGCTGTCGTTGGAGCCATCGTTATATCACCTACAGCAATGGCAACTACAACTGCGCCTCAAAACAACATTACCACTACAAATGGCAACAATCAATCTTCAACAACATTATCTAATACTACTCAGTTTGGCGGCAATCAAACAACATCTCCTGTATCATCACCAGAACAACAGAGGAATGCTCTGGTTAGCAGCTTCATAGATAACGTAACATCAGGTAATTCAAAAGTCATAGTAATCACCGAGTCCAACCAACCCAACATACCTCAACAACAGCAGCCGAGAGACATCGATCCCCTTGGATTAATCAACTTTACAGGCGACGAAGGAACAATGCAGATAACCCAACCAGAAAATACAACAACATCCCTTGGAGGAATGTCAGATTCGACTTTGACCCTGTACGCAGGAGGTCAGATGACATTCATGTTTGAAAACCTAGCAATAGAGCCTCCAGTCGACATCGATGTCATACTCATATCAAAGGATGGAGACGAATTACGCTTTCCCACAGCAGTTGACAACACAGGGCTTGATGCTGAATTTATAATCCCTCAAGGGCTGACAAATGGCAAATCATACCTTGTGCTAATGGCAATAGCGTGGCCAGACCTGCAACAAGACATTCTGATGGGAATAGACGGTAGGGCAGTTGTGAATACACAATAACAATAGATAATTCAGAGAATGCTGGAAGATCTCATTTCCGACCGAAATATACCCCGAAATACAGTAGGAGACTGCAGAGAGAAGAATACTCGCAGTTTTCCCATATTTCTTAACCATATCGCTTAATCCTGAGATCTTTCATGGCAAGACCATCTCTGCCCGTACCACATCGCAAAAACGAATTGTAAAAGCAGCGTATCGAAATCAAATCGCCTCACAGACTTCAGTAAACTGGCACTGATTCGATATATGCAATACCAATCAGGATGAACCAGAAATGTCTACAAAAGACGACGCTGAGGAGAATACTCGCAGCACACAAGATCGATACAGTAGAGGCAAGAAAGTACTTGCGACACGAACCGCATTTGGAATACTCGCGATAACCTTGGCAGCTAGTTTATCACCGATTCCCAGTGTACTAGCTCAGACAACAGAACAGAGTGAAGAAGGATTTGGTCAGACAACAACCGATTCTCTAACAGATCAGTATGATGGACCCAGGAGACTATCCATTCTAGGAGCCTTGGGAATTAGCTTGATAGAAGAAGTCAAAGTAACGGCGATATCACTTGACGAAGATGCAACAGAGATTACCGTTACATTGTCACGTGCAGAAAACACGACCACTGACACACTCTTTAATGGAGACAATGAAACAGATACCACCGCTACCACAAGTCCTGCCGTTACAGTGGCAGCATTTAGAACGCAGATAGATCTTGCAAGTCTGATTCAAGCACACATGGGAAGGGGACATGAAATGTCCATGTATTCCGGCCAAGGCTTTGGACATGGCGACATGATGATGCAGAACCAGAACCCGCCTAGCATGATGGGAAGAAGTAGTAGTGGCGATATGCCCATGTTTGACATAATATCTTTCATCGAGCGCCTTGAGATCGGAAGCAACATAGAGGAAGAAGGATGGACGTCGCCCATAGAACTTACCATCCCGATCATCAGCAGCGAAGAAGGAACAAGTGTTACACCAGGTACTACTGCCACAATAGGACCAAATGGCAATTCAGATACAGAAGTTGTTGTTGTTGTAGTTATACCTTATACTGGAGGGGCTGAAACCACAGGTCAGGTAAACGACCAAGAACCACCGACGAACCAGACTGCAGAATAGGTGAACGATTGTACACAGAATGACAAGAAATCAAACTTATTTTTTTCTAACATCTTAACCCCCAAGGATCTGCTTCACACCAATCCATCAGTTGCCATTGTCAACAGTATGGAGGGGAAATTGTACCCAAACCTTGGCTAATTCTACAGTATTGCAGTAAGCCCCCTCAACGATAGATTAGATGAAATCAGATGGTGTAGTCTGTTACTGGATTCCAGAGATAAATGAAGATCAGGATGCATTCTATGATGATCATTTTCTGAAAATGGATAATCAACACATAAAGCCTCAAACACAGAGTATAATTCTACCGCATTGCAAATCAAAGCACTAGGCTGAGCGCGAATTTGTGTATTCCCTCAGTCTAGTGCTTTTCCTATCAACTAGTCACAGACCATACAAAATTCTGTAGAGATCCCTACCGGCGATTAATTGTCCTATCCATCGGGGAAACAAGCATGTGAATCCTAAAACCACGGCCAGTGGAGTTCGAAGCAGAACCCGTCAGTTTGTAGCCGTACCTGTCAGCGATTGCCGTCGCCATTTCAAAGATTTCTTGTTTTAGTTCCATTTCAGCGTCGTATTTCGCTTTTGCCATACTTGCATGACTCTATCGAATGAATCATTAAAAAAGAGTACGTATTATTGATCGCGTACTATTACAATTCCTTAGAAAGCCCATTTTAGATTCACGTTGATAAGAAAAACGACAGATGCAACATGATATTTTTATCATCCTAGCCATACAGTTGTCAAATTCCAAAATCATTCATAGATAGATAAATTGAGCATGAGTCAAGAAAAACGCTTTGTGTTTGCCACACGGGAACTTGTAATATATGCGATAACACAAATCCGCGCACTAAACACCTGATCATTGTGATGTTTTGTTTCAAAAATCTTTGAAAGATGCGCAATTTGGTTGGGCAGCATAGTTGTCATTGGCTAGACCAGTGAAGAAGAAGAGTCCTCTTGTAATATGCTCGTTACCTTGCTGTATTGTTTGAAAATTGCGACATTCCTTCATCCAACCCCTTATGAGACCAAGGACAACGACAAGATATTGGGATTCAAATTTTCAGACCTTATTACCCAGAGAATATTATTGGAAGGATTTAGGCAGCATGAGAAATGTCGTGATCTGCATCACTACTTTTTTGCTCCTACCCATATTCTGTCTTTATGTCAGTGCACAAAAGGTGCTAGATATTATTGCAATATGTAATTGCAGCAACATCTTACACTAGATGGAAACGAAGGACACATTTCGTTATTTCTTATGGCGCTACCCACCAATAAACTAAAGAATATCCAATTCAGTACTGCAGAGATATGTCATCGTATTCCAATATGCCGCGGATTATAGACATTTCAAATCGCAAGATTCGTGCGCGCATAATCAATGAGATTGACAGAAAGCAGGATGGATTGTGTAGACATTGCAAGCGAGACTTCAAACCAACGGATAACATTATCTCTAATGGCAAACATAGAAAATACTATCATGAAGCATGTGCCATAATATTGTCCATAATAATCCCCCATCACAATGGAATAGTTGTAGAGGGTTTGCGGAATTACAAGAATTCCGAATTAATGATGTCAGCCCATATTCAATATCAATCATCCTAACATCAGGTCATGATAGAACCCAACCATTCAACACATCAGACCCCACAAAGTCATCGAAAATTCAAGAACCTGGTTTTCGAGTGCAATCCACTGTCCGCCTAACCATACTTTCTAACGGGTTTATTGCATAAGTAATTTTATGGTAGCCATAGCGACGATCAGATCCCAATTCTCTTTGGCTCGAGTCATTATCACGCCTTCAACAGGTTTGTCACATTCTGCCAAGCATGAAACATCAACCACTTCCTAGCTCTTTGCTCCGAATTCAAGTATTTGTACAACTTCTTCCATCGTACTCTTTAACTTCCTTAACTTGATCTTCGGAACGATCAGGCTTGATATGTGTCAATAGAAACCTAGGGGAATGATTCCAGCATCAATTGCATTCAAGATGACAACTCTTGCGTCAGAAGTTTCGCAGAGATTGATGCTTTGCCTTGATCCATATCAAACAGTCCAGAGACATCACTAGTTATCAAAATCTCTTGATACTTCACTACCAGCTTGATTGAGGTCTTCTTGGCCCTCATTGTCGATTACTTGATTCTTGAGTTGCTTACATCGGTTGATCCTATTTGAAGGGCATTTTGAAAGATTCGGCACATTCAAGATCCTAATTTTGCAAACTCTGACTATTGTCTGCAAGACCTCAGTCTCCGCGTGGATCTTTTCGCCCAATAATATGGTCAGAAAATCATGAAGAAATTTAGAGTAACTCTGACATCAATGCGTAAATTGCTTGTTGACAAGTTTGTTTTGGTGGATTACTAAATGAGCTCATGGAGTAGAGAACCTGATGATTGGTTCAGGAGATTCGCAGGAGGTAGAGGATGGTTTGGTTCAGGCGGTCGCAGAAGCTTCTTTAGCGAATTCGAAGAGATGCGAAGGGAAATGGAAAGAATGTTTGAAGAAACAATTCAAGATGTTGAGCGATTACCCAAAGATTTGGTAAGAGAGTATCAATCTCCCGCAGGAGGCAAAGTAAGAGAAATAGGACCAATAGTATATGGCTACTCTATCACAGTGGGACCGGATGGCAAGCCACATGTAAGGGAATTTGGAAATTTGAGGCCGAGTTTTGGCGCCACAGGAGGAATGCCCCTACTTTCATCAGAAAGAGAACCCCTAGCAGACGTTGTGACAACAGACAAGGAGGTCAAGGTGGTCGTGGAAATGCCCGGTATAAACAAGGAAGACATCAGAGTAAATGCCTTCGAAAATCAGGTGGAGATATCTACCAGTGAAAAAGCCGCAAGAAAATATCACAAGGTAATCGATCTGCCAGCCGATGCCGACCTCGAATCTGCAAAATCCAGCTACAAGAATGGGATACTTGAAATTACTTTTAGCAAGAGAACACGCCCAAAGGGAAAGGAAATTAGAGTAGATTAAACTGTACTTTCCGGTCGATTATTGGACGCCTGACGAGGAACAAGAATACCTAGGCATGAAAATATGCAACCTATAATAGTCTTGTATTTTATATTTCACACAAATGCCAATTGATGCAGACTTTCCGAGAAATCACCAACCCATAGGCAAGCACATGCATTCGGACGGAGAGCATTTTCATTTTGTATGGGGACCGGGCGTCCTGAAAGAGGCATCCGAGAACGAAGAGGTCAAAGCAGCCTTCCAAGCAAGAGGCGAAGAGATTGCACCACTTGGTGTTCATGGTACGATGGTTGCAGTCGACTGGGACTCTTGCATTGCAGATGGTGCATGTATCGAAGCCTGTCCGGTGCAGGTTTTCCAGTGGTACAGAACTGAAAATGATGTCCCCGCTACACAAATGGTAAACGCCACAAGCGCAGGCACCGGTAGCTCTGTGAAAGAAGAGCGAAAGGACTATACTGACAAGGCAGACCCAATCAGAGAACATGACTGCATATGGTGCATGGCATGTGTGTCGGTATGCCCGCCACAGGCAATAAAAGTTGACCAGGCAAATCTAGAATTCCACGAAAAGGCTTCCGGTACGTTCAATGAAGCCTTGGCAAAAGGTAGCGCTCCGCCACCTCACGCACACTAGAATATCCATTTCCCACCTTATTCACCATCCAGTCTGGAAAAGATGTGTTGTAATTGAATCCTAGGGCACATTTGCCGGCACAGGAGAAACTATTCGAGCTCGGTCATATTAACAAGATTGAGCTCGACTAGTTTATCGAGGCTCAATTCTTTTTATTTCACGGCCACGAGCAAATAGTAAGAAGAGTCTCTTTCGGCACCTAATGGCGAAAAGATGATAGACATTCTGGGAGTAGCCAGCAGGATGATCTGAAAGGATATGATGCTCTTAGAGCAGGGTTAGGCTGAACAAGATGGTTTTTCTAATGATAGATATTCAGATTTACCATCGACTACACCATACACGCACAGGGGCGAACCGCTCCAAGAAGACAAGGCTTGATACAACTCGCCATGTCCCTAGTACTACTACTGCATTTGATGTTTGCAACGGCAAGGTTCAGGGCACGACCATGTGTCCAGGATATCGAACACCTTATCCAGTTAGCGTTGATGGAAGCATTGTAGATATTTTGACAAATGTTGCCGTCTAGATGACACACACAAATCGTGAAGGGAATCAACAGACGCCGCACAATAGCTACAAATCAGACCCCACATGTCACATTTTGAAAATTGCGTGCATGCAGTTTATGTTCTTGACAAGCGCTGACTTTTCCAAAATTGCATCGGAGTTCAGAATTAAGATATCAAATATGATTTCAAAATATCTTGTATAGCACACAATACATCAGATGGATTTCCATTGTTTGATGAAATCCCCGTCAAGAATTGTGGGGGCAAAGGAATTACTCCTCACAGCAGTTTTTTCAGCAGTTCCCGCAGGAGCTATTGCTACAATCGCTACATTCGGACAATCTTACGTTGCGTCAGCACAAGAAATGGCAACAACAACTATGACTGCTAATGCAGCTAATAGCACTGCAGAAAGCGTTGGAGCCAATGATACTAGTAGTAGTGCTACGGGGTCGCCGGCAACTACTGCAAGCAACAACCTTGCAGGCATTGTCGCTAGTTTGCAGATCCAAGAAGCGATAGCGCCAGTATGGGTTACAGCAGGTTACTGGGAGATTGAGTCAGATGGATCTCTCTTTGGTGGCAACAACCAGTCAGACCCGACAATCACTCGCTTTGACGCAATAGTAGAAATGACAAGCATTACAAATGGGACATTGTCGCACGAGCACACTTTTTCAAACTTCAGGCAATCGGATATTGTATTTACTGCAGGAAATGCCACCACAATCAATGGAACCATGACTGTGACAACAGAAGACGGGCCTACCGAAGATGTTCCAACATACATCACCTTGTAGAATGACCTGATTTCAATATTTGTCAACCCAGGTGCGATTGACAACCACTTTGGCCCTACCCCTATCTACGGAATGATATTGAGCCCTGAGAAGCTCCAGACCATATCTGATCGGTTGTCGCCTACTGCAAGTGAAAGCGCTGACGCCGCAATGCCGCAAAACAGTACCGCCTCTGCGACAGCTAACACCACCGGAAATGTAACTGGATAGCAAATGAATCGATCTTAATTCGGCAGTCAGAAGGAAAAAGGCTCTTCCTTCAGAATTTTGGAAGGTGCCTTTCCTCACCCAATTTGTTCCAAGAGTGGACAATAAGATCCACAGTCAATTTAGCGCTCACACAGACGTAGTATCTGACACCTTGTCCCAGAGCTACAAAATCATAATCTTGAAGAATCTTTCCTTTTGTTGTTCAGGAAATATGTATGACCTTGGACCAGACCTTGTCAGATATCATCTATTGCCGAAATTCAGGTTTGACGATTAATCTGTAATATAGATTTTCTACAAGACAATAAATGATTTTGCTCAAGTAATCATATTACGTCATACTTCATAATGCATAAATCCACAGTGCAGACTCACGATGTTGCATTGTCAACCAGAATGCCAAAAATACTATCCTTATATGGTCCGTTGTTTCTTGTGATTGGCCCATTGTTAATCCCATCGGTAACTGTCAATAGTCTTTCTCAATCTCAAGATTCTTTGGAACCATTGCCTGTTAGTACCACTCGAACGCTGCTGGCGGATCCAACTCTTGAGATAGAAAATGTTCTTGAAGGTGACGATGACTTTGAATATCCGACAGCAATGGCTTTTCTTGGACCTAACGACATTCTGGTCGCAGAAAAGAACACAGGTCATGTGTACAGAGTAATCGATGGAGAGATTCAAGATTCACCGGTTCACGATGTCCAAGTAGCTAATAACAACGGGACTAACGAAAGAGGGCTGCTTGGAATGGCGGTGGGCAAGAGCGGAGATACAACTTACGTATTTCTCTATTTTACAGAATCTGGCGGAGGAGAAGACGGCGATGATGCTCAGGGCATAGTGCCAGCCGGCAATCGTCTCTACAGATATGAATTTGTAGACAGTGAAAATGGTGGCAGGCTTGTCAATCCAGAGCTTCTCTTGGATCTCCCTGCCAGACCGGGACCACGATACAATGGTGGCCCACTGTTGATATCACACATAAATCAGACCACCAGCGAGGATATCTCCAATGGCGACAATGCCACAACAACAACTCCCATTATCTATCTCCTGATAGGAGACCTAGATCACCGTAAGACTCAATCCGAGAATTACGAAGACGGTCCTCCTCCTGACGGAACGGGCGGAATACTTGCTATAGATTTTGATGGCAATCCGCTGCCTGATCCGCCTCTGGGTTCAAGTGATGATGAATCAGATATGAGAGAATACTACTATGCATACGGCATAAGGAATAGCTTTGGTCTGGATATCGATCCGGTCACAGGAAATCTCTGGGACACCGAAAACGGTCCGGATTATGGAGACGAGATAAACCTAGTAGAGCCAGGATTCAACAGTGGATGGGCAGAGGTACAGGGATTGGCATCCTCAGAAGAAAACGAGGAAGTTGAATTAGACGAAGACTTGGAAGACTTTGATGGTATGGGCCAGTACAGTGACCCAAAATTTGTCTGGCAAAAACCAGTTGGCGTAACGGCCATCAAGTTCTATAATTCTACAGTACTTGGCGAGCAGTATGAAAACGATCTTTTTGTAGGCGACATAAATGACGGCATACTATACCACTTTGATCTAACCGAAAACAGAACAGAGCTTGTGCTTGATGGTCCACTTGCCGACAAAGTAGCAGATGATGACTCCGAGCTTGATAGCGTGATCTTTGGAACAGGATTCCGCAGCATAACAGACATCGAGGTAGGACCTGACGGCTATCTGTATGTGCTGATGTATGGAGGCGACTTGATAAGAATAATACCAAATGGAGAAGACGAAGTGCAAGATCTCAATCTTACTGAGGCGTCCTAAAGAGGTAAGGCCTCACCCCCATCATTGGCCTACAGCGGTTGGTGACCTGTGCAAGCTTGCATGACCACACAAAGAATTGTCAATGCTGCACTCCATCTATTATTTTTTAACATATTCAACTAGTTGGCCCTCGCTACCTCCACTCGCAACGTTGCCGTCAATTCAAACATCGGACGGTGCCAGATAGCCTGAACCATAACCGTACACTATGTTTTCTGCAAATTCAAATCCTGTCGGCCAAGCGATCTCTTCTCCACCAACAGTCTCAGCTGAGATGACCACTGGCGCATCATGTGTACCTCTTGCCCTGAGGAGCATCGTGTCCCCTGAATGACTCTCTAGCCATTCATGGGCATCATACCTGCCATCCTTTAGGAGATTTGATCGCCGGGTTGTGCCTTATTGATAGTCTTCACGAACTCGAATAGCGATGATATTAAGAGTGTGTTATTGGATTTAGACATGGCAATTATGATGACGATATAGATGAAATATTGCGGGCACTGGTATCAGAGTAAATCACTTTCACGTTCATTTGGAGAATTACAATGCACAGCTGTTGATAATCCTTCTGCAGTAACAACATCGACAGAGCCACTTGATAATAGACAGACAATAATTACAGGGAACAATACTAGAATGATCATAATCAATTTTATACTTGAATCTTTCATGATCCGCTTTTTCTAGGAAGTGATTATTTATGTGAATGGCGTTTTGTGGATTCTCTACACCGAAAACCTCACAGGATGCAGACAAATGAGCAAAATGTGTACTCATCATTTATGCTATTTTTCCGAACTATCCAAGACACTCTATAAGAATTCATTCCATGAATTATTTTCCTCTGATAAGAATAATGACAAGTACCTTCATTTTTCAGCTCATTTTTGAAATAGGATCCTGTCTGATGCTGGTTCCATTTGCTGTGACTTCTGCCCAACAATCCGATACCCAAACGTGCGCTTCGTATGATAGTGAAACGAATACGATCCTAGTAGAATGCGATGCCAATCTCAACACAATTTACACGAATATAGCTTATGACCGTGGCGAAAACTCTGCACTTACGACTAATGGCACCGAGTGGATCCTTAATGCAGATATGCTTGTCGGCAACGGGGCTTCCCTGACCATCGACACTGTAGGTTCATGGCTGAAGATAGTGGACTCACATGGAATTATAATAGATGGAGGTAAATTGAATGTCAATAATTCAAGAATAACATCCTGGAGTAGCGAGAGTGGAGAAGAAATACGCCAGAACCCAGATGGCTCAAATGAGCGCGCATTTGTGCGGATCAAGCAAAGCGATGGAGTCTTGATAACGGGTTCGGATCTTGGCTACTTGGGCTACAATGAACCTGGAAAAAGAGGCTTTGATGTTTTTGGTGAACCTTCGCACAATATCACCATTGTAAACAGTAAATTCCACCACATGTGGATGGCGTTCTATTCCAGGGAAGCTTCTGACATCATAGTCAACAGCAGTGAGTTCTACGAGAATGTAAAATATGCTCTTGACCCGCATACAGGAACAAATCACATGGTGATAACAAACAACCACCTTCATCACAACCCCATAGGAGTCATATGTTCACTTGACTGCAGCGACATCCTTATCGAAGGAAACGAAGTGCACGACAACGGTAAATCAGGCATATTCCTTTCAAGAAACATGCATGATTCAGTTGTAAGAAACAATACCATATACAACGAGGCAACTGGTATTTTAGTATCAGAATCACGAGCAAACGAGATCACAGGAAATAAAATAGAGGCCACTGAAAGAGGGATATCCCTATTTTCTCCAGCCAACCCTGACGACGGCGTAACTGAAGATAACATGGTATACGACAACGTCATAGAGGGGGCAGAAAATGGCATTGCAGTTATTAGGAGCAAGGATAATGTCTTGGAGAGCAATGACTTTGCTGATGTAAAATTTGAATACTATTTGACCAGAGGATCCTCGATCACGATAAGAAATCAGACTTTTGACGCATACGATATAAGAGGAGAAAGGGGAACAAACGTATTAGAAATTGAAGATTCTGGAACTCTGTTGATTGGAGATGCACTCGTCCATGATACCAAGATTGTCAGATTCAAGGAGCAGCTAAATCGCGAGACGTTCGTGATTGATTCGCAATGAGTCTTGGGAAGATACCTTCAGATTGTTTGGAAGCCCAATCGTAAAAAGCAATGGAGATAGAAACGTTGTCGTAACATATCACTCCAATAGCGGATAACAAGGTTAATCACCATAGGAATCATGGGCGGACATGGCGACGACCTCCCATGTCCTATTCCAGTGAAGCCCTTGTTGTCCTTTGCCGTAGTTCAATTTATAAAGAACAGATTTCGCTTTCCGTCCAGTGAAGTCCACCGTTGTCGTAATCGTTGGCGTCTTTGTTATCCTGGGACTGTTCCTCGGATTTTCAACATCATTTGACACTCAAAGAGATCCCACAAATGTCGCGGTTGCCAATGTCGTGAACAGGATAAATGAAGCAGTCAGGGTCATGGAGGAAACGAGCAATCTTGATGCGGTAAGGAGGACAGACTTTATTGATGCCATCGATGTGGCGCAGATGGGCATTCCGAAGGATGCAGATGTTGACAAGAGAGAGGTTGCAAGACAACTGCTGTCTGAACATCCAGAGTTTGGCAGTATTTTCTTCCTTACCCCTAGCGGGGATATTTACATTGGAGAGCCATATGAGGCGCAGGCGCAGCTACTGAGACTCAATTATGCAGACAGGGATTGGTACAGAGGGGCCAGTTCTACAGGTGAGTCATACGTGAGCTCTGTGTTCATTTCGGCGGCAATCCACGTGCCGGCAGTTGCCGTTGCCGTACCAATCTTTGAGGACGAGCAGACTGCTGTCATAGGCTACTGGGTTGCAATAGTGAACCTTGAGGATATTAGATCTGACCTGAAGGGAATAGCCGGCGAATCACGCATAATACTAGCCGACCACAATGCAACAGAAATTGCAGATACCGGCAGAACGAGTCAGCTGACAGAGTTACAATCCTTTTCGCAGCTTGAAAGCGTCCGTAGAGCACTATCTGGCGAAGCTGGAACGATGGTTGAAGTGGTCGACGGAGTCGAGATGAATGCAAGGTTTGCCCCAGTAAGAGCACATCCAAACATATGGGCGATCGTAATACTGGACGAGCCGGACCCGTTATGATGTTTGTAACATAGGCACGATTCCAGAATCAGGCAGTTTTCAATCATTAGGCGGTTGCCTTTAATAGTAACACAGTACGTGCCAATACAAGGTTCAAGTTCAAGCAGGCCCTATTCTGCGAATTAGCATGTTCTGTTGTTGCGTAAGTGAATGAAAGATTTGTGTCTGGAGCATAGAGCCAAGTCCGAGTAATGCCCCTTCCGCAGTCTCGCACTTGCAAGAATGCAGTGTGTGGTTTGTTCCTTGTGTGGTACTCAACAGCTAGTCCGCAATATGATTCCAAGAAGTATACATGTAAAGGGAAAATGGATATGACATAACATCATTCCGCAATGGCCACCAGGTTAGATTATGCGAGTTGATCGCTACTTGTCATTGAGTTACAGCGACGATGGACTTCATATGCGCTTGAATGAATGTGGCTGGATTTGCAGGAAGGATTCCTAGATCAGGTCCAAGTCATGTCAACTTTGACATAAAGGTTTGCTGGAAATTTCTGACAGGACCTTCCTTCCAGCACTTAGGAAGAACAATTAGAAGATTGTTTTATCGCACGATCACAGGAGCTACATTTGATGGACTAAACATCAGGATGATCACTATTCTTAGAGAGGCCACTCTTTTCATGTTACGGTTAGAAAAAGGAGGTTCGAAACAAAAATGAATTTGAATTCCTAATCGAAAAGTCTAGTCGCCCTGACCTTCGATTACCATCATCGTAAGGCTCGATTTGATGCTCTCCATCGAGCGGATTTTTGCAATCAATTTTTTTATGTCGCTTTCAGAAGGCGCATTCACTTTTGCGATCACGTCGTAAACGCCAAAGACCCCCTTTACTTCTGAAACTCCATTTATTGATTTCAGCTCCTTGATGACTCCATCTTCGGTTCCAAGATCGCAGTTGATAAGCACGTATGCTTCAGCCATGCGTATGAAAGAGAATTCGACTCTATTAAAGAATTGCTAGTGTGCCAAAAATACTTTTTAAATTACTACGCTGCTATACAAAAGGCGTGAAATTCCTTTTTGTGTCGCCGGAAGCTCTAAGTGTTGATCTTGCTTACGTCGTGACACAGGAAGGGAACGAAGTAAGATTTTTCATTCACAGTCCAACTGAAAAGGATGTCGGGGACGGCTTTGTAGAAAAAGTAAACTCTTGGGAGGACCAGATCGACTGGGCAGATGTAATAGTTTTTGACGACATTGGGTTTGGGCGTACAGCAGACAAGCTTAGATCCGAAGGCAAGAAAGTTGTCGGTGGCAGCGCATACACCGACAGACTAGAAAATGAGAGAGAATTCGGCCAACAAGAACTTGCGAAAGCCGGCGTCTCGGTGCTTCCCAACTGGAACTTTTCCGATTTTGAAGAAGCAATCAAGTTTGTACAGAGCAACCCCGGCAGATACGTCATAAAGCCCAGCGGAAAGGCGCAGAACGAAAAGGAGCTTCTTTTTGTTGGTCAGGAAGAAGATGGCAACGATGTCATAAACGTCCTTGCCCACTACAAAAAGTACTGGTCCAACAAGATCAAGATATTCCAGATACAGCAATATTCCTCCGGTGTCGAGGTGGCTGCAGGCGCCTTCTTTAACGGGAAGAATTTTGTCAGGCCCGTAAACATTAACTTTGAGCACAAACGTCTGTTCCCTAGCAACATCGGCCCAAGCACTGGCGAAATGGGAACACTAATGCTGTGGCTACAGAACAGCAGGATATTCGAGCTGACACTTGAGAAGATGAAGCCTATGCTCGCAGCCTCAGGATATGTCGGATATATTGACGTGAACTGCATAGCAAACGGAACTGGCATATATCCGCTCGAGTTCACATCTCGTTTTGGATATCCGACCATATCCATCCAGATGGAAGGTATCACAAGCAAATGGGGCGAGTTCCTTTACTCTCTTGCAAATGGTGATGACAATATCGAACTGAACACCAAGAGAGGATTTCAGGTCGGAGTTGTGATTGCAGTCCCGCCATTCCCATTCAATGATGACAAGACATTCAGAAAGTTCTCAGAGGATGCGACCATACTCTTCAAGACCCAGAATCTAGAGGGGATTCATCTTGGAGAGGTAAAGAGAGAGGGCAGTGATTGGCGGATAGCGGGCAGGTCAGGATATTCTCTTGTAGTTACAGGGTCGGGAAACACTACAGAAGAGGCAAGGCAACAGGTGTATAGGCGCGTGTCGAACATTATGATACCAAATATGTTCTACAGAACGGACATCGGGAGCGGATGGGTCAGGGATAGCGACCTATTGCTTTCCTACGGATACATGCATTGAAGAAAGTAAAAACATATGCAAGAATCTCTCGGCTAAGCGTGTAAACATGGATAGACATCCGCCGCAAATCGACGTGTCGAGTCTGTGCAAATGTCAAGATCCGTATCTCGAAGAGAAAACTCAGGAACAGAGTCAATTTTCCACCGAACCTCAAAACCTCAGGGGATGAGGATTCGTACTCGAAGAGGAATAATTCATCGAATTGATGAATTAAAGATGAACAACGATGGTGCTTTCACATGCTCTTTTACGCGCTCGACGATGATCTTGAGCTTGCAGATCTCGCCAACAGGCCTTTGCAGAAGATGAATGAGGACGAGGAAGGAAATGATAAGACTACCCAAATAGAGCATATCAAGGACTATAAGATGATGATCAAATCGGAGAAATGAGCAGAGCTGACGGCAATTCTACGGACAAAGGTAATGCAGAAAGTACAGGTTAAGGCGGTCAGATAACACCATAGAAGATAAATCAAGCATTCTCCTTCTATAGTGAGCAGCATATCGATCTTAAATTGGATGCAACCTATTGTCTTGCAAGAAGGAAAGGGTTTGATTGTTGTCTGGCGCAGCTGAAGATGGAAATTATGCAGGGGTGTTCAGAAGGGGCACAAGGGGTGCAATTGACATCACTGCCGACATACTGGCACTTTGCAGCACGTGGAACAAGAGAACCAAGATAATGTACAAGGCCAACCTGAGCCATCAAATGCTAAAGTTTTACCTGTGGCATCTGGTTGAGCTTGGCCTCTTGGAGGAGTCTCAGGACATGAAATTCAAGACTACTGAAAAGGGCAGGACTTTCCTGTCACACTATAGGCAGATGACGAAGCTTTTGATAGGTCTCGGTGGCCGTGTCATCATATCTCCCGACGAATAAAAGAACAAGAAAAAGCACCTCTAGAATGCTCATGTCTTTCTTGCTCTGACCTCTATAGCGGCGGGATTAAGAAGGACGCCACAGTGTGTGCATCGATTACACGACGAAGTCAGGACATCTCTGACGGATCGCATTACGATCAATTTGCGTATGATAGCTTCGCATCGGTCGCATACGATAGTTACAAACATGCAGCGATGGCTGCATACATTGAATAAGTCAGGTATCCTTGACGATTCTTCACAACAGATGTAATTATTGTTGTCTTGCTTGCTCAGCCTTTCAGGCATCCAAGCACAAAGCCCATAGCAAAGCTGCTCGTTAGAGGAACGCCAAAATTCATGAGCGTCGGGACTACCTGATCATCTACGACTGAGACGTAGCTTCCAGCATTGCTGGAGAGTTCCGAAGCTGCATTCTGTGACATTGAAACGACCTGGTCCCAGTCCACTTTTACGAGTCCATGATAGTTGAGGTATGCAAGGCCTGCAAGAAAAAGGCCAGCGATGGTCATTATGATCTTGATCCCTTTCTTTACGGCATAGCCGATAAGGAAACCTGCTATCCCTCCAGAGGATACTGATGCTGCAATAAAGCCGATGTCGTACAAGTCACTTTGTCGTTTGAAAATTCGCTAAAAGGAAGCTGACAAAATACAACAACAAACAGGGTAAAATACAGCTGACAACAAGAGACTACAGAAAAATTTTAGAGTACTGGAAAAATATAGATCGGAAGTCTAGTCCGATCTACTGGCCCATGTCACTACGGTAATTGTGCTCACAGCGGAACCGACTACGCCTGCAAGGATCGACCCAAGTACTGCTTGGTTGATCACGATTTCCGGTAGTATAGTGCCGAGCCACGCCGTCACGCTGGGCACAGCTAGATATCCCACTGATCCTATTGTGAATCCTAGCATCCAGAAAATAAAGATCGCTACGCCTCTAGACATCTCCTCTTCCTCCGTTATTTGGATCGGGATGGTGTTTCTTGTGATCCATGATTCGGCGATACAAAGCAGGTAATAACGTTGATAGTTAACTTTGTCAATCCATTAGCTATTCTGCGTACAGCCTTCTATGTATAAACTAGCGTCAGAATAGTAGAGTAGATTGCTTGTCAGAGGATGATCGTTGGCAGCATAAACGATTGTTCAGGACTGGGTGAAATTCATACGACATTGAAGTATAAGTTGGATGTTGATCTAGTTGATTGAAATGAATTTTGCAGACAGGGTAGTGGTAGGTTATGGAAGAGGTTATTTCCTTTGACGGCGGTATGAAACTTTCGTGCCCAGAGTGTAGCTCTTCACTCATCTTTGACACTTTCCATGGAGAGTACGTCTGTCAGTCCTGCGGATATGTTGTGATTGACAGGATGAATTTCCGAGGGCATGAAACACTGGCCAACAACTCAGATGAAAGGCGGAAAAGTGCGCGTGGTAGTGGACATACCAGCTTTTTGCTTGTCAACAGAGGACTCCAGACTGAAATAGGCATTTCAAATAAGGATTACACGGGACGCCCCATCAATTATGAAACTATTCCGTCAGTTTCAAACATTCGCAGACTGCACTCTAGGCTGAAAGCAACATCTGAAGAAAGAAGGATCGCCAGGGTACTGTCGACAATAGACAAAATATGTTCAAAGATGCTCCTGCCAAGATCGCTGTCAGAAGCAGCGGCCAAAATATACAGGAGCTATGCATCAAAGAACAACACGAAGGGATCATCGGTCTGGGGAAATGCCATTGCAGCCGTTTATCTGGCATGCAAGCAATCCGGCGTCGCAAGAGGGCTTGAAGAGATCGTCAGCTCATCCGATTTCAATAGTGGCAAGGGATCGATGTTGAGAATATCATTCCGCTGTTGCAAGAAGATGACGATGTGTATGACAGACGTTGTCGACGAGACGAACGAAACTTTCAGCTTCAGAAACACAATTGACAGCACCATACCAATAAACAGGTATATTTCCAAAGTGTCAAACAAGGCAGGAATCGACTGGCGGGTGCAGAGACTGGCGATGGATCTAGCGCAGCAAACAGGCGAAAATAGCACTCTTTTTCTTGGAAAGGACCCTGCAGGCGTAGCCGCAGCATATCTTTACATATCGGCCTGCATCTGCGGTCAGAATATGTACCTGGCAGACATCGCCACCTTTTCCAAGGTCACTGAAATTACGATCCGGACTAGGTGCAGAGAGATATTATCGAGCTTCAACCTAGAGATAAGAGTGAAAAGAATGGACAGAACCAGCGCTACTCGTGCACTAGCTGCCCCCTAGACTATTACTTGCTTTTCTTGGCTCTGAACCACTGTATGATCCCATATGTGATGCTTGACGAAAAGGCCACTATGAGCCCGGCAACGCCAAGATCGAACATCGTCATTGACATGACGGTTGCAAGTGACCCATCATTTTTATTACTTTGCTAACTTTTTTCAGGATTAGTGCAGTACGGTCGTGGCATATCTTGCAGCGGTATGGATAAAGACCGGCGACTGGAATACGAATATGAATATAGCCATTGCCAATGATGACGATTTGGCAAAATCCTGCAGGTACTTTTTGAGCTCGCTGTAGCGGTTCCTGATTGTCACTTCGGTGACTCCCGCTGCCATAGAAAGGTCCTTCTGTGTCCGGACTTCTCCTGCTTGCATGCAGGCAATGTAGAGGACTGTTGCGGCAATGCCCATCGGTCCCTTGCCCGCAGAGATTTGCATGGCAACGATATCACGCATAATCTTTATGGCCGCTCTCTTTGTCTTCTCGCTGACTCCCACCTTGTTAGCTATCCGAGTGACACACCTTGCGTGATCCACTGTCGGGATCTTGGGGTCGAATGCCCTAACCAGCGTCCGGTAGTCTCGGGATATCTTTTTGCGGGCTACATTTGCGGCTGTTGCGATTTCGCTCAATGTCCTCGGATTTTCAAGCTCCCGGCAAGCAAGATAAACGCAAGCAGCAAGCACAGAAGAAACGGTTCTTCCCTTTATCATCCCGGCCCGACTTGCCTTTCTATAGAAATAGGCAGACTTTTCAACTATAGCATCGGGCAATCCCAAGCTTTCCTTCAGGTGCTCAAGCTCTGGCAAGGCCTGCTTGAGGCTCCTGTCATTTGCAGCCTGTATTCGGAAATCCCACACCCTTATCCTGTCAAAGTTCAGCCCATTTGCCTTTGAGCTTCCTATCGTCGTTACGAGTCCTTTATTATAGCGTGCAAGTGAGGTTGGTGAGCCGGTCCGGCTCTTTCTGTAAAACTCTTCGACGCTAAAAGCGCGCCAATCCTGTAGGGCCGGGCTTTCGATCCTGTCGATCACTATTCCGCATCGGCTACAAATAACCTCGCCGCATTCATGATCCGTCACCACGACCTCGTTCTTGCATGCAGAGCATACAACTGACGCTTGCATTGGAGGTATCTAGAATATCGCATTGCAACCATATATAGCCATCGTACATGGTTACTAGAAAAATTGTAGTTATGCATTTATGAAACGAAAATCCTCTTTCACCGTTACGAGAACCACACGCGTGTTAGTGCGATCTACATAAGGGAGCGAAAGATCCTTCTTGACAAATTTTGATAATTCGGCCCGATTCTTGAACTTGGCGATTATGGTCATGTCTGTAAGTCCGGTAGTATCATAAACAGCACACACGTTTGGAAACTTTGCGATCTGCTTTTCAAGATCGACAATTTTGCCTTTTGTCGCAGTAATGTCAATTATGGCAGTTAGATCGTAACCAAGCTTTTCATGATCCAGCATCGCAGAATATGACTTGATTATTCCTTCCCTTTCCAGCTTTTCCACCCTAGCAAGAACTGTAGGAGCAGATACCCCGATCTCCTCTGCCATCTTGCGATAGGATGTTCGGGCATCGTGCAACAGCCTCTTGAGTATCTTTACATCTGTATCATCCATGTGGTCACTATCTCCTGTATGCTTAACAGATATAAAGTCTGCGCATTTGAAATTTTTTAGATATTATCCATTTTGGCATTATGCTTTATATCATACAATAAGATAGTTGATCCTCATGACACTAAAAGATTCATTTGAGCATCACGCAGCGGACAAGGCGACATCAGAAGACGTCGACTTTGTCCAGATCAGATATACTGACGTTACAGGAAGATTCTTGGCAAAATATATCGCTCCAGACGGCGATGATTATCTGCAAAATGGAGTTGGGGTCGACGGTTCGTCCGTAAAGGGGTTCGCAAAAATCGACGAGTCCGACCTACTACTGATCCCTGACGCATCGACTGCACGGCCAGCTCCGATTCAGAACTATAGGGTAACAATGGCTATTGCTGATGTCTATGAAGGATTTGGAAAGGGAAGGCTGTTGCGGGACCCACGGTATGTTTCGCAGCTAATGGAAGAACAGCTTGCTCGAGAGGGACTTTTATGCCAAGCAGGGCCGGAAGTAGAGTGTTTTATCTTTGACGAGATTGTGTTTGGCAATCACGGACCGGAGATCGTGTCTGGAGAACGTGCAGGCAAGTATCCCATCAAGAGGAAGGGAGGATATGATGCTCCACCGTTTCAAGACTCCCTCGCAGAGTTGAGATTCGAAATTGCCCAGATCTTGAAAAATAACTATTTGATAAAGGTCACGAACATGAACCACGAAGTCGCAAGCAGTGGTCAGATGGAGATCAACTTTATGCACAGCACGCTGACGAGGTCCGCAGACAACGTCCAGATCTACAAGGACACGGTCAGGAATGTTGCCAAGAAACACAACAAGGTTGCGAACTTTATGCCCAAACCCCTCTTTGACGAAACCGATCCCAAGAGCGTCGAAAGCGATAATGGATCTGGGATGCACGTGAGCATCAGCCTATGGTCAGGAACGGCAGCCTATAACAACAAGAACATCTTTTACGACCCAGACGACGCGTATGCCGAGCTAAGCCAGACTGGCAGGTACTTTATTGGCGGCATATTGAGCCATACGGCTTCGCTGGTAGCTCTTACATCCCCGACAGTAAACTCATATCATAGAATGGTGCCCGGCTTTGAGGCGCCAGTCTATGCGGCATGGTCGAGGGGCAACCGTTCGGCGATATTGAGGGTGCCCGTGAACGATAGAAACAATGCCAAGTCTAAGCGCGTTGAGTTTAGGGCTCCAGATCCCTCAGCTAATCCATATCTGGCATTTTCTGCCATAGTAGCGGCCGGCCTGGACGGCATCAAGAAAAAGATCGAACCAGGTGATCCTGTTAGCGAGGACATTTACAAGATGTCTGACCAGCAAAGGAAGAACAGAGGCATCAGGTCACTTCCAGGCAGTCTGCAAGAATCTCTAGACGCCCTCAAGGAAGATAGGGAATACCTAAGATTCTGCTTCCAGGGAGACCTGCTTGACACATACATTGAGATCAAGCAAGAAGAGATCACCTACGCAGGCAAGTCAAAGGAGAGACAATTCGCGCTTTATTATGACATCTAGCGATATTGACAAAGGCGACGCACAAATGTTCACTTCTAATAGAGGCGCTGCAGCAGCTCGTACCACAGTCATCGACACCATTTCACAGACACCTCAACGGATGCACGACTGCGTATAAATTGAGACGCTGGGTACTGTAATACTCGGCCACAGCACCCCAAGGTTGGCAACTAGCAATAGTAGTATCATGAAATGAGCAGGTCACCACACTTTCGTTGTCTGCCACATTCTCCCTCTTTTGCTACCACTTCTTTGACCCCTAGTCAGGAGACCTTTCTTCCCCCGGCTTTCTCGGCATCGAGTTTACTATCGACTCTAGCTCCACAATGATATCTTCGACGGACTTGATCTCTGTCAACGGCCTTACAGTCCTGTTGACAAGAGGCATGGATGGCAGAAGGAACAACGTCTGCTGCAGTTCTTCATTCGATGCCACGTCCAGCACCATTATCCCTCCAGGAGAGTCCGCAAATGCATAGACAAACTTGAGCTTACCTTGATTCTTCAGCTCACGGTAGACATTGAAGGTCTGCTGAAGCATCTTCATCTGTGCTACTGCTAGATCGGGTGCAACGAATTCCAGTTTGACAGAATCGATTACAAGATACAGCATATACGCAAGACAATAGTCGTGCGATCGGATAAGCATATCTATTGCTGGCAGAAATAAATTAATTATCTTGCATCAGAGCTTTTTTGGAAATGTCCACTACTACAGAATCGCTGCGAAGAGATCACAATCTGATTGAAAAGATGCTCAAGGCGCTTGACACTACTGCAACTCTGTTGAAGAGCGGCAAGACCATCCCCGCGCCCATTTTGGAACAGATGATCGACTTTACAAAGAACTTTACAATTGTATGCCACCATGGCAAGGAAGAGGATTCACTTTTTCCGGCACTTGAAAAGAGCGGCATGCCAAGGGAAGGAGGTCCCATTGCAAGGATGCTCTTTGAACACGAGGTTACAAAGCAGCTTGCAGACAAGATGGAAGAGTCTGCCAAGAATTACCTCCAGTCAGGGTCTTCTGATGCACTTGTGGCAGACATCAAGGCTTACATAGACCACGTCGCTCTCCACCTCGCAAAGGAAAATCACCGGCTGTTTATGATGGCCGACATGATCCTTCAGGGCAAGGCCCAGCAGGTTAACAGCGACCTTGCGCAGGCAGAAGAAGCAAAACTGAAGGAACTTGGCAAGACAAGAGCGCATTATGAAAAGCTAGTAGACGATGTTCAGTCGGGATTGCAGCAGTAAGGAAAACTTCTATAAGGTCAAGTGCCCGTTCTTGGCGTGGACATGCGGGCAGACATCGACAAGATGCTAAGAGAACTCCATGTCTCTTACCTGAAGGACAACGAACATGACGAAGGCGACCTGATCTACTATAGGATAAACTACAGGCTTGTCGACGCCTTTGGCATAACAAAGGAGGAAGCTGACAGATTACATTCCATCTATCATTCAGCAAGCCCGCGGAAGGTGTCGCAAGGGTTTTGCGGCAATTGCGGCAAAGTAGTGACAATAATCCCAGTTATTTACGGAATCCAGCCTAGTGACATGGAGAAGATGAAGGCTGCAGAGGAAGAAGGTAGACTCTTAATCGGCGACTTGAGCACTGTAAAGCAGGGTTCAAAGGTCGCCATGTTCGGCTGCAAGAACTGCAGGACCCTTTTGCCACAGTATGGTATGATCTAGTCGAAAAGGTTATTGCCCCAATCTTGCAGATCATGCATATGCAGAACCCCGTCAATGCTGTCATTTCTTTTGCGCTGCTAGCTGTGATAGTTGGAGGATCGTTCTACTATGTTTATGCCCTAGCTCCAAGGGGTCCATGGATGGGGATCGCAAGTGGTACATATCTTAACCCTCAAGTGTCCGAAGTACTAGGATTGGATCAGGACAGTGGCATTTTGTTATTCACTGTAGCTCCACAGAGTCCGGCCGATAAAGCAGGATTGCGCGGCGGTGGTGCAGAGATCGTGGAAATACGCGGTCAGAGAATTCCGGTTGATGGAGACATCATTGTTAGCATGGATGGCAGGCAAATCACAGAAGAGGAAGACGTGTGTGCAGTGATAGAACAAAAACAGATAGGTGACAGCGTCAGGGTCGGAGTTATCAGGGATGGAAGCTTGATGGAATTCAATGTGATACTGGAGGAAAGTCCACCCGGAGCAAGCTCGAGGTGCTGAATTAAGTGAACTTTATCTTGTGTCGTTGAACTAGTGAATCATTTCCGGCTTATGCGTCTAGCAATTTTTGATAAAACTCTAGCAATCACGAGTTTACCAGTTTGCGTTAGGCTCATGGCCTTCAGAACAGATTGAGAATTTGCACACCTAATTGATGGATTTCAAACCCTCTTTTTCCAGATTAAACTGCCTGCAAGAATGTAGAAAGGTGCTAAGAGGGGCTAGTGATATAACCGGCGTCAATTGAGGGGGTCCTTTATGCAAATTTGCCTTGCGCGGAGGGAAAGAAGAAAAGGAGAATAGCTTGGACCATCCATAGATGACTTTTGAATGCCAGAGCTGTGGACGGGCATCATTGACCATAACAAGAACTCTGTCAAATACATCTGAAAACAGAGTCTGGAACAAATTGACCCTTGCAGACACAGAATCTATCCACTCTTCCGACTAGAACGACAGATAGGCAAATAATCCGCGAATTTATTCGCGGCTAGTTCGTATCGATTTTGGGTTCAAATCGCATACATTTGAACACCCTTTTCTACTGCTTCCTACGGAGAGTGCTCGAGAACGACAGCATACAGAGCAGGGAGGAGAGATCCTTCCGATGTGAAGGACTAGGCCCTCAGGTAATTTTATAAAACCAAGCCAGTTCCACAGGTAGTGATGATCAGACAACGGGGGCGCCGCCGCATAAGCCAGAGAAGAATTGGAGAGATCATAACCATCGCAAGCGGGATTGGCGTGACTATTCTTGGAGCTTTTCTAGAGGTCAACTCTGTGGCGTACGGGGGGCTTTGCATTGCGGGCCTCGGAGTCGTCTCGCTATTCTGGAGATAGGTAATAACGATGGCAAACAAGATGATGTATATAGCAGCAATAGCAGCGGGCATAATTGTGGTAGGCATTGTCGCTGCGTTTGCCATGTCTCCTACAGGAACATCTCTGCCAGAAGTCAATGACAGTAACAATAACGGCAATAATGATAGCAATGCCAATCAGAACGAGCAGATAATGAGGCAATTGCTATCCCCCGCTATCCCCGATGCACCTGCGCTAGGAAACAATAATGCTCGGGTTACGATAGTGGAATTTGGGGACTACCAGTGCACATGGTGCTACCGCTGGCACCAGAGCACCAAGGATCCACTCATGGCAGATTATGTCGAGACAGGCATGGTGCGGTTCATGTTCAAGGACTTTCCGATAAATGACCATTCCGACAAAGCCTCGTCACTGGCGGCGCAAGCGTCTTACTGCGCAGCAGATCAGGGAAAATACTGGGAGTACCATGACGAGTTATACAACAACTGGAATGGAGAGAACACTGGCTGGGTAACGAGAGGAAGCCTCGAGCAATTTGCAAGGAACATAGGCATCTCTGACATGGACGCGTTTTCAGACTGCCTTGACTCTGGCAAGTACGCGGATGTGGTCAAGAAGAACTACAACCTTGCCAGATCCATAGGCCTCAACGCGACTCCAAGCTTTATTGTCTTGGTGGATGGAGAAACACCAAAGCTTATGCGAGGAGCATACCCATTCTCTTCGTTCCAAAACGTCATAGAGGAAGCATACCAGAGCTAACTATCAGGAGTCAAGCACATATTTCTGGCCTGTGAGCTCTTCAAGTATTGAGCTTGCCTCCTTTAGCTGAGAGGCAAGATCCTCGCCTTTTTCCGCAATCTGGCGCCTTAGCTGCTCCGTGTTTTGCCTTCCTTTGGCAAGCTCTTCTTCGTGTTGAGTGATTCTGGTTGCAAGCTCTTGCGCCTTGTTCACCAAGCTCATGTCGCGCTGGCTAAGAGAATCGGTCAATTCCTTTAACGCCCGTGCCTTGCTCTGAAACTCAGGAAGAGAATTTACTATCGTGTCAAAGTAGTGCAATATCTTGTTGGAATCCTTCAGCTGGATCTTGCCCGAATCAATAGACTTGCGAATCTCCTGCAACAAGGTAGCATAGGGAGAGATGTCGGATTCGTCAAAGATCTTCCAGGGCTCGTCTGACATCATTTGAAGTCTGGCTTCTGTTTCCCTTGTCAGACCATAGGAATATTTTGTAAACGCCCTTGACACGTGGGAAAAGTGATCTGTCAGTTGCGCGTGGAACTGCTCCTTCTCTGCCTCCGCGCTCGCCACCTTCCGAGCCACCATCTGCGCCTCGGCAAATTCCGGCGATGCCTTCAGGCTTTCAAGTTCGTCCTTCAGGGTCTCTAGTTCACCCTGGATCCTCTTGATGTCATTTTCAATGCTCTGCATGGATGCCTCAGAAGCCTTGATCGACGATGCCTTTTGTGACGCAGTGTTCAGAATACCGCTGCATTTTACGATCGGAGCACGCTTTTTTTCAAAATCGGTTATTTCAGATCGGGTTTCATTAAGGAGTTGTGTCAGTACTTCGAACTCCTCTCTCATTTTGTTTGCGTGTTTTTTCATGAATGCGTTTATCACCTTGCTATGCGAGCCACTCACCTCCCCAAAGCGATTCATCATCGCCTCGAACCTTTCCTTGAATTTCTTGACATCGTTAGCAGACTGGACCTGTTGCAGTTCTGTTGCTGCTTCACGCCTCAGCGTCGATATTATGGTCCTCTTTGTGTTCTCCGCCACTGATCTGTATCTCTGCTCCAACCCTTCTAGCTTTAGCTTTTCATTCTCCATCTCGTTTGCAAGCGCCTCAATCGACTGAAGCGACTGGGTGGCAGACTGTTTCACGAGAGCAAGCCGCGCGGCAAGTTCCTGTACCATTGCCGATTCGATATCGCGGAGCAGATCCCGCGCCTGCTGTATGGAAAGTTTACCGGCCGGTGGTGCCGCTATTGTCGGGCGTTCTACTGGCTTTTCGCTTTCTTTCCTTTTGAATAATCCAAACGGCACTGTATTATTTTCCCGTAAGCAGTCCCAAAAAATGTTCCGATTCTGAAAGTCTTGATGAGCTGGGCACGCTCTATAATGGCATAGCAGCCGATCCTTCTGCTACACCGCGCAACAGCACGCTGCATGGAAGGGTTTACCACCAGCTCTAGAGAAAGGTGTTCACACTGCTTGCGACAGATGTCAACTGCATTTCGCTTCTCCTTTTCGTGTACCTCCTTACATCCACCTAACAGGTGTTGACTGGCGGAGGATGGAGTGTCTATTCTGGTCTAAGCGACTGCTACTGTGCCAGTCGCATTTACTGCCCTCACTATGGTGCAGAGAGAAGCTATGCTGCGAACAATCCGCGCCCTTGCAATTATCTTGACCCACAACGCAGCTATATCATAGTGAAGGGCATCCTGTACACGCAGACCCTGTATTACCCTAATTCTGTGAACATAGGTTCGAGTACGAACTTCTTGCTCGGGCTTGGGACGGCGTGTTCAGCACTGTAATCCCTCACTTTCCATCAACTTCATTTGCCAGAAACCGTCTCCAATCTCTGGAGAGCAACTGGTCCGAATATCATGCGTAGTATGGCCACACCCTTCTCACCTGTGGCAGCTGGCTGGCAGCGGGACAGAAGTAATATTCCATCACCCCATCGATCTCCTCATTTGATCGACTTGTAAAGCGTGAGCCTCTTTTTCAGCATCGCGATCTCCTCGCTCTTTGCCCTGAGCTCTTTGTTGAGGCGCACTATCTCCTCTACCAGCTCCGACTTGCTTTTGCTCGAATACGCGTCCGAAAGTGTCACTTACCATTATGACATCATGGCAAGATAAGACATCGACAGTTGACAAATTTACAAACGGGTTTATTTTCCCTGACTAGCCTTTCATGAAGCCCAGCACAAAGGCAGCGGCAAAGCTGCCAGTGAGAGGTATGCCAAAGTTTATCAGCGTCGGTGCCACTTGATCAGAGATTCCAGCGATCTGCCCAGTGGCGTTTCCGAGGCCAGATGTTGCGTCTGACGCACTTGCATTCAGCTTGTCCCAGTTTATTGTCACAATTCCTTGATAGTTGAGGTATGCGAGTGCCGCAAAGAACAAGCCGATTACGAAGATCATTATCTTGATCGCCTTCTTGATCGCATAACCAATCAGAAAGCCAGCGACGCCACCAAAGCCTATAGAAGTGCCAATGAATGCGAGGTCAACGCTCATGTATTGCATCATTCTTATGGCTCTTGCCATTATTTGAATCATATCGAAAAAAGCTCTATGACATATCGAAAACGATATGGACATATTTCTCGTCGGTCAATGGCCCTTGTTGATAGAAGTATACTTTGATGGACTCTGCCAGCCAGTAAACCCTGGCGGAATTGCCTGTTATGCTTTTGTAGTCAAGAAGGAGTGCAAGACGATCCACAGTGACTACGGAATTGCAGGGGAACCATTTTCTGCAGAATCAACTAACAATGTCGCAGAGTACACCGCCCTTACAAAGGCACTAGAGTGGCTAGTTGCCAACAATTACACTTCTGAAAAAATATTGATAAAAAGTGATTCGCAACTCGTCGTAAACCAGCTGAAAGGTACGTACAAGATAAAGGCGAAAAGGATCATACCTCTCTACAAGCAGGCCGTTCTGTTGAAGAACAAGTTTTCTGAGGTGGAGATAAGATGGGTGCCAAGAGAACAGAACAAGGAGGCAGACAGGCTGACCAACATTGCATACAACAAGGCATTACAGGAAAATCCCGAATATATGGACAGAGTGTTTGGAAGCTAGGCGGATTTTCCAGACATCAGGTCTGCCTTGCCAAACAACGCTGGAAAGCTATTCGCAGTATGCAAGCAGGATGTCCCGCTTTGGTAAGTCGTCGACGACTTTCCAGACGACGTAGTTCAGATTGCCCTTGTTTGTCCCCGAGCCTCTAGCCGGATGCAATCTAGACGCTTCTTGGCTGCAACTTGCAGACACAGGTTGGGACCGTTTGTCAACTCCAGGTCCTAAAGTCTTGGCACATCGCTTCCACCTCCCACATAGGCAGCTCTTCGAATGTTTCTGCATTGTGCGCTTCATCAACTACTCCAATGGAAACGCAGGAGAATGTGCTGAACACATGCTGCTCCCCCTCTTCAATCTTTGTGGTGATCTTGTAATGTCTTTCATCATGTGGTTCCCCATCTGCGCCAGCCCGTCCATAATGGTGTACGCTTTCGCAGGCGGCGCATAAGTGATTTTGCTATAATCACTTCGCAGAGAATGATGTCCGGATCTCTTCAAGCTTCTCGGCATTCTTGTGATATTACAAAGAACTTGAGATTCAGATTGACAAACCCAAAAGATAAGTAGCAATGCCCTTTGAGAATCACCAGTGCCAGACGAACCGGGAAACAAGGAGAATGTACTTTATCTTGATTTTTGTCAGCTTAAGAAGCGAAGTCGTCAAAGACCTCCAGAAAGCCCTGAGTCGAACAGCACACACCAATAATCAAATGGAATCGTCCATCGTGATGATCTGGTTCTTTTTCTCTGCTATCAGAGGGACGATCTTGTCCATAATTATCGAATCGAAATTCTTCTCCTCGACTTCGAGTGTAATTAGCATGTAGTAATTCTCGTTGATCGGAATCGTGGCCCGGTGTAGCCTTTCGTACCTGCCAAATGCATAGACCATCTTGCCAATCTTTGGCTCGAATTTGCTTCGGGTCCTTTGTCTGACAATTACGCTTGCGGCGTACTGCTCGTTTTCCTCTTCACTAAGCAGAAGATTCACGCCTTCTCTTACCTTCTGGGTCAGGATTACACCGTTCTTGTTGACAACTGCCGCCCAGCGCACGGACCTGTCCTTTTCAATGACTTGCCTGCAGAAAGAGTCGAGGAATTCATAGTTGATCACCAAGCCTGCTCAGTGGAAGTATGGCTGCCTTGGCTAATAAGATTGGCTGCTGTTACCTATATTAGCAACTAGAGCCTATTAGCCACAATGTCCGAGTATGAGTCCGGCACCTTCAGGTGCAGTGACTGCGCAAAGGAATTCCTGACAAAGGAAGAGGCAGACAGACACCATCGGGAATCTCATTCTGACGTCGAGGTTGGAGAATAGTAGGCGAAACTGACTGACTGGTCAGTTATCCTTATTACCCTCTGTAGATCTGTCAATGTCATTCCAGCGAAGAGGGTGTCATGATGTGCCAAAGGTAACAGATGCGTACAAGGAAGAGCTCAAGGAAAAGATAATCCAGGCGGCCATCGAGAGTTTTTCGCAGTCTGGATATGACAGAACAAAGATGGAGGACATCGCAAAGCGACTTGGGCTCGGCAAGGGTACGCTCTACCTCTACTTCAAGAGCAAAGAAGACCTCTTCATCGCAATCTGCGAACGCAACATACAGAAAAGTGACAAAGAAGACTCGGGATTTTTCGTCAATAGGGAGAACGTAGCTTCGGACGCAGAGCAGATCTATGACAACATCCTGAGGCGCGATCAGGGCAATGACAGGGTCATGCTTGAGATGGTGGCTGAGTCGGCGCGCAACCCAAAGCTGAAAAGGTCGATGTACGAACTCCACTTGAAGATCCATGACCACGTCATGCAGAACATCAAGGCCAAGATCGACGCGGGGTACATAAGAAAGGATGTCGACGCTGCAAGCCTTGCGATAGCTTTAGTTGCACTATACGACGGTCTTGCCATCAACAGAATGCTAGGCATAAGCGAAGCCACTAACAAGAAAGCGTGGGTGACTGCGCTAAAGGCCTTAGTTGCGGCTTCCGGCTAGTCGCTTACTGTTACCTTGACCATTCTCGCTTGTTCTACGTCAATTGGTGCATCGGCCCCATCTCTTTTCAGCTCCGCTATCTTGTCGACTGCATCCATGCCCGAGGTTACGCGCCCAAACACCGTGTACTGCCCATCTAAAAAGTTGGCATCTTTTAGCACTATAAAGAATTGCGAGCCGGCGCTGTTTGGATCCTGGGCCCTTGCCATAGAAAGCGCGCCTCTGGAATGCTTGTTCTTGTTGAATTCTGCTTTGATGGTCCATCCTGGGCCGCCAGTTCCCCATTTGCTCCTGTTGGACTCGCTCTTTGTATTTGGGTCTCCTCCCTGTATCACAAACCCTGGAACGATGCGGTGGAATAGCAGGCCGTCGTAAAAGCCGCTTTTGGCCAGCTTTATGAAGTTCTCGACCGTCTTTGGGGCTGCGTCTGGAAAAAAATCGATTGAAATGTCGCCAAACTTTGTCTGTATCTTGGCTGTCGCCATGCAGTCTGGAGCAAGAGAGGGCTATTTGAATTGTCTTGCACTTGAGGCTCGAATCGGATCAGCCTTGGCCGTCTGTTGGACGCATCTCCCTGTAACATTCCTTATGGCGCGGCCTCTAATCGTGCAGGTGCAGAATAAGACATCAGGAGATCTGAAAAAGTGGTAGCTATAATATTAGGAGTCATTTTTCAAATTCTGCAAATGCCCGGAATATTGGACAAAGTACACCGGTATTTTGCCACAACAGTCGGCCTGATAACCACAAAGGGAAGCAAGGGGAGAAATGTTATGGCGGCCGAGTGGACGATGCACATTTCGTATGAGCCGATGCTGATCGCAATCTTTGTCCATGATTCACCGACGTACTGGAACATTCAGGAAACACAGGTGTTCGGAGTCAATATAGCTTCTGACGACCAGGCGGAGCTTGTCAATGTTGCCGGTGCCTATTCCGCCAGAGAGATAGACAAACTGGGCATTCCCGGCATCTTCGAGACATATGACGCCAAGCATATCGATGTCCCTATGATAAAGGGGTGTACCCTGAACGCCGAGTGCAGGGTCACAATGATTGAAAAGATAGGCGACCACATCATGATCGTGGGCGAAGCCGTCAGCGCCACTTTTGACGAAAAAAAGTTCCCTCTGATATACACAAGGGGCAGTTACCGCAAACTGTCACCGTCAAAGATTCCGTCTGGCCGAAAGGTCGTAAGGGTGACAGCAGGACAGATGTCCAAGTTCAAGGAAATGTCTGCAGGTCAGTTCGTGCTAAAAGCTGCCGTGGCAGTGGTAAAGAAGGACAACAGAAGGACGCTCCTGCAAAAGTTCGGGGACTCGTGGACGCTACCCTTGGTCGTCGTCCCAAAAGGTGCAAACTACCGAGACGTGCTTGGAAGATATCTTTCTTCATTTGGAACCGCCGCAGCAGTCTGGGGCATCCGCGGCATCTTGAGGGCGACGCTCAAGTCCGGAAAGGAAGAGCTGAGGGCCAACTTTATCCTCTTTGACTGCAATGTCGAGTCGCTTGTCAGCGATGATGCGGCATGGTTTTCCAGGATGCCCAAGAAGGTAGCATTAAGAGCGCTGTTTGAAAAGTCCTGACTCGACTATTTTTTCCGTCGCCTCTAGTAGCCGCCTTACGTCTCGTTCGTCATGGGCGTACGAGAAGGCACCCATCTTGCCAGGCAAGAAGAATATGCCATGATCTGCCATCAATGCGAGATGGTATTTTGCCAAAAGGGCCCTGTCAGATGCCGCTACGTCTGCCGCATCCCTGACCATGTCCTTGCCAAAGTGTGTCATGAAAATCGATTCCAAACCCGTGACCTGGCATGGAATTCCCGAATCGGAAAATATCTTGCTCAGGCCCTTCCTTGCCATTGCTCCCAGCCTTCCTATCTTTTTGTAGACTGTTCTGTTCTTTCTCAAAAAGTTCAGGGTAGTCAGTCCTGCAGTCATTGTGAGCGGGTTTGCAGAGAACGTTCCCCCTCCTATTGCACAGCGTGCTTCCTTGTCCTTTCTTGAGACGGGGTCTGCAAGCGACATGGTCTCCTTATTTCCGCACACGACCCCAATAGGCAGTCCTCCGCCACAAATTTTTCCAAGTGTAAACAGATCCGGCTCAAGTTTGTAGGCGTCCGTAGCACCATGCAACGAAAGCCTAAAACCAGTGACGATCTCGTCAAGAATGAAAAGGCTGTCGTTCTTCTTTGCAAACTCTTGCAGGCCCTGCAGGTAGCCGTCAGCTGGTGGGATGCAACCCGCGCCACCTAGCACTGGCTCGATAATGATACATGCAAGGTCATCCTTGATGGTCTCCAGGACCTTGAGAGAAGATTCCAAGTTATTGAATGGTATCGACTCGACATATTGTCCCTCGTCCTGCACCAGGCCCGGACCCTCTTCAACTTCAAATGGGTAGTTGACAGTCTGCATGAGCGTGGTGTTAAAGCCATGCCAGCCGCCTATGGCCTTTGCAATTACGCGTCGGCCAGTCTTTGCACGGGCAAGCCTGACGGCATACATCGTTGCTTCAGAACCTGTTGAACTAAAACGCATCATTTCTGCCCGTGGCATCAACTTTTGGATTGTTTCCGCAAGCTCTACACTTACATCGTTGACTGTCCCATACAGCGTGCCATTCCTCACCTGTGCGGCTAGTGTGTCTGCCACAGGTTTTGGCGAATGTCCGAGTATGAGCGCCCAGTGGCCCATCCAATAGTCTGTGTACCTGTTGCCGTCAACGTCGCGAATCTGTTTTCCCTTTGCAGCGTTCACAAAGAAAGGGTATGGTTCAAAAAAGCGGATGTTGTGACTGATGCCGCCGGGGAAAACCTTCGCAGAGCGGGAGTAAAGGAGCTTTGACCTGCGGGTCTTGGATTTGTAGTTCTTTACGTAATAATCACGCATTAACATGACTGCGAGAAGCAAATTGCTCTATAATCCTTTGTTTTTTTGTCAACCCTGCTTTGTCATCGGACGCTGCTGATGCAAAGTTGAATCCTCATGTATGCATAATTTACTTGGTGAATTATGTCGGTACTGCAGGCATTTCCGGCTATGCGCCTTGGGCAACGTGGATGGCTGCAACTCCTCGTCGTAGCCTAGGGGTTTTCAACCGGGAGCCACGCTTGCCAACTGGTTCTCCAGCAGGAAGAGGAGGCAACTTGGATTGCAGGCCGGGACAAGACAACAACACCCCACCACTGTCTTTGCGGCCACAGGTTTTAATTATCCTGCATGTAGAAATCGTTGTTAGCCCCCGAATGAACTGTCTGAAATGCTTCCACCCACATCAAGCCCATGAATTCAACAAGGGCGGAGACAGCTCGCTATTGCGGGTCGGGCGCTGCCTTGTGCCGGATTGCGAATGCACGCAATACGTTGACAAAATAGAAAAGATAGATGAGGACCTACTATGATAAGTTCCTCAGTGATGGCGGAGTTTCCAAGAGCTCCTCAGGGACTTCCTCAGCAGGCGGCAGGCCATATTGCTCTCTAAGCTGGGCTTGCTGTTGCCTCATGATCCCATCGGAAAAGTTTGACCCCGACATCCATCCAAACCAGACATACAAGATGATGACAATCGCCAGAGAGACGCCCATCACAAGGATCGACCATGCGACAGCCTTCATGTGAGGGCTAGTGCCATAACCGCCACCGCCGCCTTCGTGCGCCATAACCTACCAGTGGTTGGAATGATGCTTTTTAAAAATATTCGCATTTTTGTGTTCTGTTGCACAGATAGCACATCCCAGCGACACCCACACATACACATACACATACACATACACATACACACCCATGCACACCCAGCCGCCTTGCCCCGGTTCAGCTTTTCCAGCTCATCCTCTGCCAGCCCTCGTCAGCGACAACAAACAAGGTCTCCCTCCACACGCCCGAGCGTCGATTCGTCGAAAGGGCGCCGGTCAACCGCGGGGACGATATATCAGAAGATCAAGATAATAATGTAGTTTGGCCAACGCCCCATTGAAATACAAATCTGTCTTGCAACGAGACTCATTTCTTGCAACAGTAAAATAGAGCACATCTTCTTAGGTGCATATATGGTGATAGAAGACAAGCTTGCTTCTCTTGGGATTACGCTGCCGGAACCGCCTGCTCCTGCCGGATCATATGTTCCAGTAGTCGTTTCGCACAACCTGGCATTTGTAGCAGGCCAGATTCCGTCTGAAGCGGGTCAGGTGAAGTTCAAGGGAAAGGTGGGCAAAGATATCTCGATTGAAACCGGCCAGCAGGCCGCACGCCTCTGCACAATAAACGCACTGGCACAGCTAAAGTCTGCTCTGGGCAACCTTGACAAGGTAAAGCGCGTCGTGAAGGTGACAGGATTTGTAAACTGCGAGCCATCATTTTCCGATCAGCCCAAGGTGATCAATGGCGCCTCTGACCTCCTAGTTCAAATATTTGGAGAGGCTGGCAAGCACGCTCGTGCAGCAGTTGGAGTGAGCAGCCTGCCACTTGACAGCGCAGTAGAAGTTGAATTCATTGTCGAAATCTAGATAAACTCAGCTTATTCTCTCGTCAAGGGATTTCACGAATTCCTGCAACTTGTCTTTTGGAATCACAGCTCCGCAGGCTTTATCATGACCGCCACCGCTCCCCCCAAGATCAGAAGCAATTTCATTGACAAGCCTCCCAAGATGCACCTTGCAGTTTGCAGAACCGCGTATTGATACGACATAGGAATTGATATCATCTTTGAATTTGTAGACCATCGCAGCTGGCTTGCCCGAAGAACCGAGAACAAAGTTGACTACCATGCTGGATGAAAGTTCGACTGTGCTTGGAGCATGTGCAAGATTTTGCAGTTTCACCACCGAGTCTTGGATCTGCTGGACTGCGTTTGCCACCTTCTTGGCATATTTTTCCGCAATCTCAAAGCCACCCTTGATGTCATGAGGGTATTTCATCTTGGCCAGCGTGTCAACTATTTTGACGAGAAAATCGTCATCGTGTTGGCTTGCAGAAATCATGTACGATAGAGAAGTCGACTCCAACATCAGAAACTGCCTGTCAAAGCGCGGCACGATTGTCGATGCGGTAGGCCTGCCTTCCATATAGTCTGTGAGCGCTCCCATTGCTGCCAAGAATGCCGCATGATCGGGTAGTTTTTTCTTGTATTTTGAGAAGACCTGCACGCTAGTGCACTCTTCGATAGTGTGGATTAGCGTAACGCCAGCCTTCTTTAGCGCCTGTATGGTTTCCCGGCTGATATCATGGTGGTCAATGTAGGTGATGTCTGCACCATTGGAAGCAATTTTTCCGAGCAACTCGACGAATTTTTTCTCATTCCTTTTTGACAAGCCTAAATCGCAGATGAATAGCTGCTCGACTTTGTCAGACGCTGCGACCTTTTCCAGCTTTGTGATCAGGTTCGCATAGTCTACAAGGACAACCTTTGACACATCAAACGCCGCCTTGACCAGCGCCGCAGAGCAGATGCCATCGGCGTCTTCCTTGTGAGATATGCAGACAGACAATTTCTTACACTGGAGCCTTTTTCCCCTGATTTAATGGTTGGGAGGAACGCAATCTCAAAGGATCAGGAAGTCCTGCTCAGATGCCGCTAGCAAGAATGATCTTGGTCCTGCGTATCATACTCCTTTACACAAAGCCGCAAGGCTCAGCCAAAATTAGATCGCAATAGGCAATAGAAAATCAATGGGTTGAACATATGCTGCACAGGTGCCACATATCCTTGAAGCGCCTTTCAACCCGGACAAAAGGTGAAAGAACTGCGATCAAACACAGAGCAAGGAAAAGAACATTATCCATTGCAAAGGGATGGTGTCAAAAATGAATAGAGTAGGACGGTGTTGCCGTCGTGCAAAGGATCACAGATGTTCTTCACGGTGCCATTGTTCTTTACGTATTTCCGGAGCCGCAACTTGACTGAAATGGTACGTTTGTTACCACCTTATCTCAGTGGCAAACCACCGATTTCACGGTGGCACAAACAAATCCCAGTCTAGTGCGTTGGGCTATTGGGAATGGCAGGCTGAACACCTCGCCGAAGCTTGGTGCTTACACCTCCATCCCATCAACGCCATCTTCTATGGCCGCCCTTCTCCTTGCGGAAGGCTGTCTTTTCTCGGGAAAGGCTTCGTCCTTAGATGCTTTCAGGACTTATCCTAAGCAGCTTAGCTGCTCAGCGTGCCTTGTCAGACAGCTGATAAACCAGAGGCTGCGCTGCCCTGTTCCTCTCGTACTAGGGGCAACTTCCCCTCAGACAACCGCGCCCCTGTCAGGCAGAG
>FWPU01001681.1_pt1 | contig 45692 bp, 43 predicted proteins | sample 2228361 | NCBI WGS metagenome assembly FWPU01 (sample SAMEA103939777, study PRJEB20133) | metagenome
CCCCCGGCTGGACGCTGGAAGCCGCCGGGCTGGATATGACCCGTTTCGACCCCACCGGCGCAGCCATCACCCACCAGGTGCACGGCGACCCGTTCCCGCGCATGATCTGGCCGACCAACTATACGAAATTTGCCTGCGCCACGATGTTCACCCTATTCTTCGCCGGCAACGACTTTGCCCCGCAGTTGAGCGTCGCCGGCACGCCCATCCAGGAAGTTTTGCAAGGGCATTTTTGCGCGGCGATGCAGCAGGTAGCTCGACGATTGCAGGACCTGCCCAACGTTGTGGGCTACGAAGCGATGAACGAACCATCGGCAGGCTATGTGGGTTGCCCCGACCTGGCTGCGCCTTTCGGACGGCTGCGTCTGGGCGACTGTCCCACCCCGTTCCAATCCATGTTGCTGGCTAGCCCAGGCGATCCGTCAGGCAGCGCCGCAGGCGTTGATCTTCTTCGAATGCGACCCAACCCATCCAATGCCCCACAACTGGGGTGGCGAGGAAAACCGCGAGGGGATCGTCTTCGCCCCGCACTGGTACGACGCGTTGACGCTGATGACCCAGAAATTCCACCCGTTTGTGGCAGTGGACGAGCAAACTGGCAGAGCAGTGTTCGGGGCGGGGCGCATCCGCAAGTCATTCGCCGCCCAGTTACGACGGCGCAAGGATGTCGCCGCGCAGCATTTCGGCGGCATCCCCACCCTCATCGGCGAAACCGGCATCCCCTTCGACCTCGATGACAGAGCAGCGTTCCGCAGCGGCGATTTTTCCAACCAGGCGCAGGCGCTGGAGCGCATCTTCCGCGCCCTGGAAGACAACCTGCTGAGTTACACGCTGTGGAACTACACCCCCGACAACACCAATGCCCGCGGCGATCAGTGGAACGGCGAGGACTTTTCTATCTTCAGCCGCGATCAGCAGCAGAATCCGGGAGAAATCCACTCTGGCGGGCGGGCGTTGCAGACAATCGTGCGCCTTTACCCGGCAAAGATCGCCGGCGAGTTGCTGCACCTGTCCTTCGATTCCAGAAGCAAGGCGCTGCGCTTTTCCTTCCGTCACAATCCAACCCGCCGCGCCAAGCGAGGTTTTCGTGCCCCGCTTGCACTACCCGGCAGGTGTGCGCGTGGAGGCTTCCGATGGGCGCTGGGAGCACTTCCCGGAGCAGCAATTGTTAATCTATGCCCATACCGCGGAACGGGATGTGCATACGCTGACGATTGCGCCAGCATAGGACCGAGCGATCGGCGTTTGCGCCCGACCGATTTCCTGGTATAGTATGCCTGTTCCGCAGCGCATCACTCTATGTAGATGGGAAACGATTCTATGCGTTTGCTCAACCGTTCAATCTTTGCCGTTGGAATTTGTCTCATCCTGGGCGGTTGTAAGCTCTTCGAACCCCTGCCCACGTTGCCGCCCGTGCTGACCCTTCCGCCGCCCGCTGTTGATGAGGTTGCAGCGCCCGTCCTCACCGCGCAACCTCTCGCCCCTCAGCAGACGCTCATCGCCACCAGCCAGTTGGCAGCCGAATCCACCGCCTCAGCCGGCTACCCTACTGCGCCATCCCCTGGGAACACACTCCAGGCGGGGGTAACCGCTGCACTGCCGACATCGCCTCAACCCGGCGTCCCAACCCAACCTGCGCCGCCTCGACCCGGCTCATCCCCAGTCGGACCACCTGCGCCAACCTCGACCCAGGCGCCGGCGCAGTTGGAAACCTGGCACGGGGTGCCGATCATGCCCGGGGCGAGCGGCGGTGTTGAGGAACTGGGCTCGTACACCTACGCCATCAACGCCGCCGTGACGCAGGTGCGCCAATTCTACGACCGCGAGATGATCAACCTGGGCTGGCAGGTCTTCACTGCTGGCGAAGGCGAAACTGGAAACCTGCTGCTGCTTTACCAGAAAGGCAATCAGACCGCCACCATCGCCATCCTCGCCCAGGGCGGGGGCAGCCAGGTGCGCATCATCGTGAACTGAGCCAAGGCTTGCGCCCGGTCGAAGTTTGTCCACCGGAACGGAGGTATTTCCCCATGAGCGCGATCACTCGAAATGGCTATCCTATGGTAGCACTCCTGTTGTTGAGCGCAGTATTGCTGGCAGGCTGTGCTGGGGGAGCTCAACCCATCCAAACCCAGATCGTCACCGTGCCGGTGACTGTTCCGGTAGAGGTAACCCGCCTGGTCGAAATAATGCAGACCATCGAAGTGACCAGTGAGGTGATCGTGACGGTGGTGGTTGCTCCCAAGAGGGTTCGCCGGTTGCTCCGCCAGCACCCACCCAGCGCTTCACTGCCTACGCTTCGCCCACTCCCCTGCAGGGCTTCACCCAGCCCAAAGTCGAAGGACAGTCACGGCTGAAGTTGATCAACCGCACTGAAATGACCCTCGCCGCCCGCGGCAGCGGCCCACAACCATTTGATGCGCTGATCCCACCGGGAAAATCCTATTTCCTGGTGCTCAAGTATGGCGATTACCTCATCAAAGTATCTGCTGGCGACGAATCGCTGTACAATGTGCGTGTCAAACTGAACCGCCCGGATAAATACGAGATTCTTCTCGGAGAAAACACCGCTGAAGTAATTACGCCGTAGCCTGTTGGACAGGAGATCCACTGCCCATCACCTCGACGTACGTTTCAGAACCTTTTCACGCCCCGCAGCGCGGAGCCTCACTATGAGCAACTTAGAAAACAATGCCCTGATCGAGACCGAGCGCCTGACCAAGCGCTTCGGCCAGAAAATTGCCGTGGACGAAGTCAGTTTTGCTGTTTATCCCGGCGAGATCTTTGGCTTTCTCGGGCCGAACGGCGCCGGCAAGACCACCACGATCAAGATGATCGTCGGTCTGCTCCAGCCAACTTCGGGGACGGTTCGGGTGAGCGGTTACGACGTCCAGACGCAACCGCTGCAAGCTAAAGCTGCCAGCGGTTACGTGCCCGATACGCCCAATCTATACCCCAAGCTGTCCGGGCGCGAGTTGCTGCGCTTCGTCGGCGACCTGTACGCCGTGGAGCGCCAGCAGGTGGAGCGGCGCAGCGCTGAGCTGCTGAAGATGTTCGCCCTGGAGGACGCTGCCGACGACCCCATCGACTCCTACAGTCACGGCATGAAACAAAAAATTGCCCTGGCTGCCGCCCTGATTCACGATCCACGGGTGCTTGTGCTGGATGAACCAACCGTCGGCCTCGATCCACGCTCGGCGCGGCTGATCAAAGACCTGCTGCGTCAGATGGCCAATCGTGGAGCGGCGGTTTTCCTCTCCACCCACATTCTGGAGATCGCCGAACGCATGTGCGACCGGATTGGCATCATCAATCAGGGCAAATTGATCGCCGTCGGCACCATGGACGAACTGCGGCAGATCGGCGCTGGAGAGACCAGCCTGGAAGACATCTTCCTGAATCTGACCGGAGGCAGCGAATACGCTGAGATCGCTGAAGTGTTGAAATGAACACCCAAACGTTCAGCACTCAGGTTGCCGAAGCGCACCTGTGGCGCTCGGTGTGGAAGCTGCTGCGCCTGCGCTGGGTGATCTTCAGCAGCAGCTTTCGCCGCGGCAATCTGCGCTACAAGATTCGCATGGTGATCTTGATGCTGCTTCTGCTGGGTGGCCTGGCTTTCGCCTTTTATGTGAGCTGGATGATGCTGCAACTGCTGCGCTCGCCGCTGGTGGCGCAGTTCGCCGGAGAAGCCCATGCGCTCCTGTCGGCGATGCCGGTGCTGGTGGTCACCGCTGCCGTGGCTGGCATCTTTGTCACCAGCTTCGGCTTGTTGTTGCAGGCGCTGTATCTAGCCGGCGACATGGACTTCCTGCTCAGCGCGCCGATACCCATCCGCGCCATCTTCATCACCAAGCTGTTGCAGGCAATCCTGCCGAACTTTGGCCTGATTCTGCTCTTCTCGCTGCCGGTGCTTTACGGTTTAGGCGCTTCCGCTGGCTTCCACTTTTTGTATTACCCGCTGACGCCGTTGATGCTCGCCCTGACCTCGCTGGCAACTGCGGGGCTCTCCAGCCTGCTGGTGATGGTGGTGGTGCGCATCTTTCCGGCGCGGCGGGTGGCGGAAGTGCTGGGTTTCTTCGTCGCCATATTTTCCTTTATTTGTTCTCAATCCGGTCAGGTCGTCAACCTGGCGCAGATTCCTCAAAGCCAGGCTGTACAGCTCTTCGGGCGCATTTCCCGATTTAACGCTCCCTGGTCGCCGCTGGCATGGGTGGGCAATGGATTGGTAGCCATTGGCGAAGGCCGCTGGCTGAGCGGGCTGGGCTTGCTCCTGCTGACAACCGCCCTGTGCTGCGGCGTGTTCGCCCTGTCGCTGACCGTCGCCGAGCGGCTCTATTACACCGGCTGGGCTAGCGTGCAGATCACCCCTCGCAGACAGAAAGCGCCCGCGGTTGCTCCACCGGCGAAAATGCCGTCGCTGGCTTTGACCAGCCTGGTCAATCGGCTGCTCACCGCGCCGGTGAGCGCAGTGATCGCCAAAGACATCCGCATGTTGCGGCGGGATCTGCGCAACATGTCGCAACTGGTGATGCCGCTGATCCTGGGCATTGTCTATGCCTTCCTGTTCCTGCGCCGCGGCGGAGCAGCCCCGGCTGGCCGCGGCGAAGCTCCCGAAGCCTTCATGGAGGCGATGAACAACCTGTGGGTCTTTGGCAACGTGGGCATCGCCTTGTTCGTCGGCTGGATATTGCTCTCGCGGCTGGCGATGATGGCCTTCTCCCAGGAAGGAAAGAATTACTGGATTATCAAGAAAGCGCCGTTGAGCGCCGGGCGGCTGTTGCTGGCTAAATTCCTGGTGGCTTACCTGCCCAGCCTGGGATTGTGCAGCCTGTTCGTCGTCGCCATCACCGCGCTGCAACACGCCGGCGCCGGCATGATGATCTTCAGCCTGGCAGTCGTGGCGCTCACCCTCGCCGGCACAGCCGGGGTAAACCTGGCTTTTGGCGTGTTGGGTGCCAATTTCACCTGGGAAGACCCCCGCCAAATCTCCCAGCGGGGCATGGGCTGCCTGGGAACGCTGGCTGGCACAGCCTATTTGGGATTCGACCTGATGTTTTTCTTTGCGCCGGCGCTGCTGCTCTCCGGCTTGGGGTTGCCGACGACGGCTGGTCAGGCGATCGGCTTGGCGCTGGGCGGTGCGTTCAGCCTGGCTGGGGCGATCTTGACCCCCTGGTTGGTGCGCAAACAAGTGCCGCGCCTGGCTGAAGAGTAACCGGCGCGACTTGCAGCCATCCGGTTGCCTATTGGACGGGCAATTGCCGCGCCAGCTCCAGCTTCAAACGCATCTTCACGTCATTGTCCACAAAGAGCGACCCGTGATATTGCTGCACCGGGTGCAGTTCTGTGCCATCCAATATGGTGCTGCGCTCCAGCAGGGTGCCATCTCCGGCAGCTGCGGTGGCGTAGCTGGCTTCGAGCGGACGCCCATCAGCATTGCGCTTCAGATTGATGCTGACGTGGGTCTTCAATCCATAGCCAAAGATTGAAATTGCTGGCACGCTGCAATGTTTGCCCAGCTCCTGGCGGAACTCTCTGCCCTGGCGCAGCAGGCTCAGGTATTCCGGAGCAACCCAGCTCTCATCTTCCAGGAAGTTGATCTTCTGGCCATTTTGATCGGTTGCGCATGGATAGGTAGGGATGATCTGATAGCACGAGGGAAAAGTGGCGATGATTCGCCGGAAGCGCTCTCCCATCAAGCCAAACGGAAGTATTTCCGGCGCGATCAGCAGGCTGGCCATAATCTTCACCGCCCCCTGGTGTGGTCCGCCCATCAGCACCGCCCGTTCCACCACTTCCCGCCCGCCGCAATGCTCGATGTAATACCGCCCCACCATCGTCCCCAGGCTGTGACCGATCAGCGTCAGGCGAGACTTCAACCCCAACCCGGCGATGAATTCTCCCAGTTGGCGGGCTGATCTGCGCACATCCTGGCGCCAATCGTAGGGAAACTCGAAGAAATCCACACCGCGGGTGTAACCCAGATCTTCCACCAGATAATCGCCCAGACGGTTGTACTGATCCACCTTGAGCAAATTGGGCACGATCACCACCTCATCTACGATGGCGCGCGCTTCCAGGGGCGCTTCCGAGGGGTAACGGAAAAGCTCCGGTTGCTTGAAGAGATATTTGACGTTTGGCCAGACGCGCTCATTGCCCAACCACAGTTCAGAGCCCATCGTGCCGGGGATGAAGACCACCGGGCGGCGCGCCGCAGCCGCCGCCAACACCTCATCGGCGATGGTCAGCGCTTCGCGGCGGGAGCCGCCCTTGAAGACAAGCTGCGCCTCGCCAATGCGCAAGACATCGCCGTCCTGAAGCACAATCTCGTCAACCCGCTCGTCGCCCAGCCAGGTGCCGTTGGTGCTACCCATGTCGCGCAAGACGAACAGCTCCCCGCGGCGCGTAATTTCAGCATGCTGGCGCGAAGCCTTGCCCTGCGGCAGCACAACGGTGTTGTGGTCGGCGCGGCCGATGCTGGTGACCTCCTGCTCGTCGAGCGAGATCTCCCAGGTGCGTCTGGAGGTGATGATTGCCAGGCGCGGCGTGTCCGTCTCATGGATGGCAACCGGCAGGGCTTCGCGGTCCAGGGTCAAATCTAAGGCGGCTTCGTTTTCGATGACGGTCATCCCCAGCTCTTCGACGAGCGGCTGGGCTTCGAAGCGCAACTGCGCCCCACCGAGGTTCAGCACATCGCCAGGCGTCAGGCTGGCGCGCTCCACGCGATGGCCGTTCAGGCGCGTCCCATTCGAGGAACCCAGGTCAATCACCATGCAGCCGGCCGGGTTGCACTCTAGGCGGGCGTGGCTGCGGGAAACCCGCCCATCGTTGAGGATGATGTCGTTGGCGGCGCCGCGCCCGATGGTTACACTGGCTTTGCTCAGCTCATATTCTTGTTCTGGTCCGCTGGGATTTTGCAAAATCAGCTTGCCGTAGATATGTTCCACAGGTGCAACGCCTCCGGTTCAATTTGCGCTCTTTGCATCTGTCGGGCAGGGATGCCCGACCTACATGACTGCTCCATCGCGACCGATTCACGGAGCGCCCGGCAAAGCGAAACAATTTCCGCTCCCGGCAATCACCGAGTGATCTGGGTTAGCCACCAGCGCGCATAACTGCGCCGCGCCTGTTGGACGGTAGGCGGCGATGTACCCAGCAAAGGGAGATGGACCACCATACATCAGCCGATTCCCGCCAGTGTTGCCCACCTGCTCAGCCTGGTAGATATCGAAAAAGAAATGGATATGTGTGCCAGGCAGTTGTTCGGTGAAGCCGCGAGTGACATATTCGACCACGTAGCGATTCTGAGCATTCAGGCTGATGCCGGTGATCTCCACTGCCAACCCACTGCCAGAAGCGCCCGGCGACTCCGGCGGCTGAATCAACGGCAGGCTGCTGATATCTCCACTGAACATCGTGCCATTCCGCGGCAGCCAGCAGGATTCTCCCGGACGCCCCGGGATGGCAACGCTCCACCAGGCTTCGTCAGGAGAAATGCCCAACGCCAGACGCGCCCCAGCCTCGGGGCGGGCTTGATACGCTGCCACAAGCGCCGTCGTTGGATACGTCTCGCCGGGTCCCTGGCGACAAGCCAGCTCCGTCAGCGGGATTACCGCCGGCACATCGGGCAACACGGCGCAATCGCCGCTGTTAAGCTGCACGCTGTGGTCCGCGTTAGCCACCAGGGCGCACATCTGCGCTGCTTCTTTGGGACGGTCTTTTTGGCGGTACTTGTCGAACGGCCGCGGTCCACCATACAGATACCAGGGACCTTTGCCCGGGTTACCGGCTTGCTCAGGCGGGACGGTATCGAAGAAGAAGTGCACGTGTACGCCGGGCAGCTTTTCGGTGTATTCGAAGGTTTCGTATTCCACCACATAGCGCCCCTGAGTGTCGGTGGTGATGCTCTGGATATCCACAAACCTGACCCCTGGTGGGATGGTCGGTGTGGGCAGCATTGTAGGTGTAGCCTGTATCTCAGGGGTAGCAGTTGCGGATGGCGGCGTCTCGCTGGCTGCAGGGGGCATCGTTGGGCTGGGTTCTGGTGTCTGCGTGGGAAGCACAAGCGCAACCGCCGTGGTCTGCCCTGATTCGCTGATTTCCAGCGTCGCCGGCGCGCCGCTGTCTGGGGGTGGCGCCGATTTGTTGCCGCCGCCGAACAGCCATACGCCGCCGACTACCAAACTGATCAACAGAAGTGCCCCCAAACCAATCCACAGCGCCAGGGGCGCGTTGCCCCCAGGGATGGGAAAAGACCTCTTCGCTTTCCCGATCTCCGGCGCGACCTCGGCTGCTCTGACGGGCAAATCTGTGTTTTGCGCCGGAGAATCCGCTCTGGCAGATATCGCCGGTTGCGCCAGCGTTGCCTCGCTGGCTGCATCCGGCTGCGAAGCAGGAGCAGCCGCCGCTTCACCCTTCATCTGTGGCTGTATCCGTTGGCTTGCCGCGGCAGGCGCGGGAACCGGCTGGGGTGGTTGCGTGGCTTCCGGCACGGCAGCGCTGGCAAGAGAAGCGTCAACCACCGTTGCCTGCTCGCCGGTTGCCTGAGGCAAGCGCAGACCCGCCAACGCCTCGGCAAACGCCTGCATGGAAGGGTAGCGCTGGTGTTTGTCTTTCTGCAGCGCTGTCTCGATTACTGCAATCAGCGCCTCGGGCACCTCCGGACGCAGCGGGCGCAGATCGGGCAGTGGATCGTTGAGATGCATCATCATCAACGTCATCGCCGAATCAGCCTCGAACGGCGGCTTGCCGCAAACCATCTCAAACAGGGTGATGCCCAGCGAGTAGATATCGGCGCGCGCGTCCGGCACTTCACCGCGAATCATCTCCGGCGCCATGTACAGCGCTGTGCCAACAACGGCACCTGTGGCAGTGTGGCGGTCGCCGCCGGCGATCTTCACGATGCCGAAATCCATCAGAATTGCCTGGCTGTGGATGTTCAACATGATGTTTGCCGGCTTGATATCGCGGTGAATCAACCCGCGCACATGGGCGTAACCCGCTGCCTCGGCGATCTCCCGCGTCACCTGGATGGCCTCCGTCAATGGCATGCGCCGGTTGGCTTGATGCAGGCGGCGCAGGCGCTGTTGCAACGTCTCGCCGGGGATGAATTCCTGGATCATGTAATACAGGTCTCCGTCGTGGTTGAAATCGAAGACCTGGACGATGTTCGGATGGCGCAATTGAGCAACCGCCGCCGCCTCCTCCTCGAAGCGCGCCACAAACCGGGGGTCGTCTGCCAGGTGGGCGTGAATCATCTTCACCGCCACCACCCGCTTTAAATTGGGGTCAAAGGCTTTGTACACCGCCGACATCCCACCTTGCCCCAGGATTTCGTCAATCCGGTAGCGCCCACCTAGCATTTGTCCGATCATCAGATTAGGACGGGTCATCTCGCTTCCCCCGGTAGAATCGTTCATCCAACACAGACAGTCCCCCCGAATGGATGAATAATCTAGAATAATAGGGTCTAATTGGGTTAATTATCGCAGGGATTATAACGGAATCGCTCAGACTGTCAAGACAATTGCTTCAAATTCCCCTCATTTCAGCGCAGTTTAACCCTCACTCGTGAGATAATTGACCTGACAGCCAAACCTATGACCAACCAGATACGCGGTGGAGGAAGTATGACCCAACTTTATGGCGGCGTCGAGGCAGGTGGCACCAAGGTCGTCTGCGCGGTGGGCAGCGGGCCGTCCGACCTGCGCGCCGAAACTCGCTTTGCTACCACTTCGCCAGATGAGACCATTCGCAAGGCGTTGGAGTTCTTCGAGCAGGCTCAGCAGCGCTTTGGCGCACTGGCTGCGTTGGGAATCGCCTCGTTTGGCCCGGTGAACGTTGACCCCACCTCGCCCACCTACGGCGCCATCACCTCCACCCCCAAAGCCGGCTGGGCGAACTTCAACCTCCTCGGAGCGCTGCGGAAGGCTCTACCGTTGCCGATCGGCTTCGATACCGATGTCAATGGGGCTGCGCTGGGCGAGTGGCGCTGGGGCGCGGCGCAGGGGCTGGACACTTTCATATACATAACTGTTGGTACTGGCATCGGCGGTGGTGGACTGGCAAACGGACGCCTGATGCACGGCATGCTCCACCCGGAGATGGGGCACATGCGCATCCCCCACGATTGGGATCGTGATCCTTTTCCCGGCGTCTGTCCTTATCACGGCGATTGCCTGGAGGGTCTGGCCACCGGTCCGGCGATGGCAGGGCGCTGGGGGCAACCTGCCGAAACCCTGCCCGCCAATCACCCCGCCTGGGAGCTGGAGGCGCATTACCTGGCGCTGGGCCTGGCAAACCTGATTTGCATCCTGTCGCCACAGCGCATCATCCTTGGCGGCGGGGTGATGTCCCGGTTGGAGCTTTTCCCGCTGGTGCGCGCCGGCGTGCAACAGGCGCTCAACGGTTACATCCGCGCCCCGCAAATCGAGCAGGAAATCGAAGCCTACATTGTCCCGCCAGCTCTGGGCGCTCGCGCCGGCATTTGCGGGGCGCTGGCGTTAGCTCAGGCAGCTTTGGCTGCGGATCACACCTCCAAAGACGATTTCAGCTCATCCGGTTGATGAGCCCCCGCCTGGATATAACCCGGAAATCTCAATGAAGGAGTATGGCCATCATGTACACACCGCAACCTGAAGACATCTCGCGCATCGAATTCAACCGCTTGCAGGAGAAGGTGGGCTTGCTCGAAGCCCAGGTGCAGCGACTGAACGAATTGTTAGTCAACAAGGAGCTGGAGGTAGACACGCTGATGCGCCGCTTGCCCAATACCTGGCTGCTCGACCCCAATTACTGGAAGCGCGCCTTCACCGCTTACGCCTACGTGACCGTGGTTGGCTTTGTCATTGGGCTGCCATTTTTCTGCCTTGCCGTAATCCTCGCCATCGTAGTGGGAGATTTCCAGCCATGACGCGGTTACCCCACGGACCATATACCACTTACCAGGAATACCCGCCTGCAGAGATGTTGGAGCGGGCAAAGGAGTTTTTAAATCTTGCCCGACGCCGTCGCAGCGTGCGCCAGTTCTCCTCCCGTCCCGTGCCGCGCGCAGTGATCGAAACTTGTTTGCTCGCCGCCGGCACCGCCCCCAATGGCGCTAACTTGCAACCCTGGCGCTTCGTGGTGGTCAGCGATGCTGCCATCAAGCGCCAGATTCGCCAGGCGGCGGAGAAAGAGGAGCATGAATTCTACACCCGCCGCGCCCCTCAGGAGTGGCTCGATGCCCTTGCGCCTTTCGGCACCGATGAGGTCAAGCCTTACCTGGAAATCGCCCCTTACCTGATCGTCATCTTCGCCTTGAGCTATGGCGTATTGCCGGATGGCCGCAAGGTGAAGAATTACTACGTCAACGAGTCGGTGGGCATCGCCACCGGCATCCTCATCACCAGCCTGCACTACGCCGGTCTGGCGACCCTGACCCACACCCCCAGCCCGATGGGTTTCCTGAATCAAATCTTGGGACGCCCGGAAAACGAGCGCCCCTACCTGATTTTGGTGACCGGCTATCCCGCTGAGGATGCCCGCGTGCCGGCGATTACAAAGAAGCCGCTGGAAGAGATCGCCGTCTTTCTCTGAACGCCCTACTCCGCCTTCTCCGGCGGGTGGGAGCTGGCTTCTGCGCCCAGTTCGCGCGTGCGCTCATAAGCCGCCCAGATTGCCCGCGAGATCGCCGTGCGAAAACCCATTTTATCCAGGTAGTACATGGCGTAGGCAGTGGTGCCCCCCGGCGAAGTGACCTGGTTGCGCAACCGCGCCAGATGCGGCGGGTCGGTGCGATTCCACCAGTAATCCACCGAGCCGCGCACCGTGCGCGCCACCAGTTGCTCGGCGATGCGCCGCGGGAAGCCCAGATGCACGCCGGCGTCCACCATCGCTTCCATAAACAGGAACACATACGCCGGTCCGGTGCCGGAGAGCGCTGTGGCGTAATCCAGGTAGGTTTCCTCTTCTACATAGATTTCCTCGCCCAAAGCGCCCAGGATTTGCGCCGCCATGCTTTTTTGTTCCTCGGACACCTGCGCAGCGGCGGTCCAGACGGTGATGCCCTCGCTGATCTGCGCCGGCGTGTTGGGCATGGAGCGCACCACGGCGTTGTGCTGCAACCCATTGCAAATTTTTGCCAGCGGCGCACCGGCGACAATCGAGAGTACCAGGGCGTTCGGCGGGATGGCGCCGCGCAACCCCGCCAGCACCTTGTCCAGGCGCTGTGGCTTGACCGAAAGCACCACCACATCCGCCTGGCGGGCAGCCACGGCGTTGTCGGTGGTCACGGCAATGCCGAACTTGTTAGCGAGCTGCTCCAGGCGTTCGGCGCCAGGCCCGGCGGCGATCAAAGCCGATGGCTGCGCCACACCTTGACGAATCAGCCCGCCGATCATTGCCTCCGCCATCACCCCCGGGCCGATAAAAGCGATTTTGCGATTGGTAAACAAAAAACTATCCTCCTCCGGCGAAATTTCGACAAGAATTACTTCGAGAAATACAACAGCGCCAGGCGCAGGCGCGACTCGACATCCGCGGGAGCATCACGCGGCAGCGATTGCAAGGCGCTCTGCGCTTCCACCACGCTGTAACCCAGGGCGATAAGCGCCGCCAGCACCTCGCTGTCCACGTCGCTGAAAGCCGCCACCGCTTCCAGTCCGGGCGCCTGGGGGAGGCGGTTCTCCAGGTGGAGCAGGATCTTCTGGGCGGTCTGCTTCCCCACACCAGGCACGCGTTGAAAGACCTCCGCCTGCTCGTGAAACACCGCCCGGCGGATGACATCCGGCGAAAGCGTCGAGAGCACGGTCATCGCCAGCTTTGGTCCGACGCCGTTCACGCCCAGCAACAGGCTGAAGTACTCGCGGCTTTCCGCCGTCTCGAAGCCGAAGAGCATCAAAGCGTCCTCGCGCACCACCAGATAGGTGTGCAGGAAGACGCTCTCCCCAACCCGCAGGCGCTCGCGCCAGGGGGCGGGAATGGCAACGCGGAATCCCACGCCGCCAACCTCAACGACGATGCCCTCGGCGTCAATCTCTTGTATCCGTCCGCTCAAAGAGGCGATCATCACCGCAAAACCACCCGAATGCCCCTATTCTACCCATTTTCCAACAAAAGTGAAGTAGGGCGACGTCCCTGTCTGCCATTCAATCGGCTTTATACCCCCTCAAGGGCTATTTTTACCCAGGCGCAAAAACCGGGCGCTGTGGGCGTGGCAGATCGCCACCGCCAGGGCGTCGGCGGCGTCGTCGGGCTGCGGGACTTCGGCCAAACCGAGCAAGGCGCGCACCATCTGCTGCACCTGGTTCTTATCCGCCCCGCCGTACCCTACCACCGCTTGCTTGACCTCCAGCGGGGTGTATTCCGCCACAGACAGCCCCGTCTGCGCCAGCGCCAGCAAAGCCACGCCGCGCGCCTGCCCCACGCTCATCGCCGTGCGCACATTGCGCTGAAAAAAAAGTTTCTCCACCGCCCCGCTGTCGGGTTGGTGGAGAACCAATAATTCGCTCAAGCGTTGGTGCAAAAGCCGCAACCGCTCTGCCAGCGGCAAGTCGGCGGGCGTCTCGATCACGCCATAGCTGACCAGCTCCAGGCTGCCATCGGCAAGCTCCCGCACCAGGCCATAGCCGGTGATCGCTGTCCCGGGGTCAATCCCAATCACCACCATCGGGCGTCGTCGTTCCAGATCAGGCGGCTTCCAGCTGCGCCATCACCTCATCCGAGATGCTCAGCGTGGTGTACACCGCCTGGACGTCATCCAGGTCTTCCAGCGCCTCGACCAGCTTGAGCACCTGCATGGTCTCTTCGACACCCAGCTCTACCTCGTTATTCGGCATCGGGCGCAGGCTGGCTTCCTCCGGGGTGATGCCGGCCTGGTGCAGCCTGTCGCTGATCTCTTTGAACGAATCCACCGGCCCAATGATCTCGATCGATTCATCCGAGAATTTGACATCATCCGCCCCGGCTTCCACCGCCAGCTCGAAGATGGCGTCGGGGTCGTGGCCGGCGGCGGGGAAAGCAAAGTAGGCATGGCGGGTGAACTGCCAGGCAACCGAGCCGGCGTCAGCCATACTGCCGCCCATGCGGTTCAAAATGTGGCGCACCTCCGCCACCGCCCGGTTGCGGTTGTCGGTAACCACGTCGATCATCAAGGCAATGCCATGCGGTGCGTAACCTTCGTAGGCGATCTCCTCCAGCGCATTGCCCTCTTTCAACTCGCCCGTGCCGCGCTTGATGGCGCGTTCGATGTTGTCTTTGGGCATGTTATTGGCGCGCGCTTTCTCGATCGCCAGCGCCAGGCGCACGTTGGTGGACGGGTCGCCGCCGCCCTCACGCGCGGCGATGACGATCTCGCGCGCCAGGCGGGTGAAGAGTTGACCGCGCTTGGCGTCTTGGGCGCCTTTCTTGCGCCGGATGGTTGCCCAGTGTGAATGTCCCGACATAGTTAAACTCCAATAAAGAACCAAGAGGAGGATGGATCATTTGGTTTCAGGTGCATGCATTATACCATGTACAACTCTCCCCTTTCATGCGGCTCACCCGCTCACCCGCAGCACCGCTTCGCCGTTGATGCGGCTGTGCTTCAAGTCTGCCAGCGCCTGGTTGGCTGCCTCCAGTGGATAGGGCTGCACCGTGGCGCGCACCCCAATATCATTGGCTATGCGCAAGAATTCCACCCCGTCCTGGTAGGTGGCGTTCGCCACGCTGCGCAAGGTGCGCTCGCCGTAGATCAGGCGGTATTCCAGTTGCGGGATGGGCGTCATGTGGATGGCGTTGATTGCCAGCGTCCCACCCGGGCGCAGCTTCTCCAGCGTGGGCGGCACCAGCGCCCCGGCGGGGGCAAAGATCACCGCTCGATCCAGCTCGCCCGGCGGGGTTTCCTCGATGCCTCCGCTCCAGGCTGCCCCCAGCTCCCTTGCGTGCCGGCGGTGTTGCTCCGAGCGGGTGAACACGTACACCTCGCAACCCCAGTGCCGCGCCACCTGAATCGCCAGGTGCGCGCTGGCGCCGAACCCCACCAGGCCCAGGCGCTCGCCGGGTTGCAGGTCAGCCTGGCGCAACGAGCGATAGCCGATGATGCCGGCGCACAGCAGCGGCGCTGCCTGCTCGTCGCTGATTCCTGCCGGGATGGGCAGCAAATAATCCACCCGCGCCAGCATCGCCTGGGCAAAGCCGCCGTCCACGTGGAAGCCAGTGAATCGCGCCTCGGGACAGAGATTTTCCTGCCCGCGCCGGCAGAACGCGCACCTGCCGCAGGCGGAATGCAGCCAGGGCACCCCGACGCGATCTCCAATCCGGATGTTTTCACGCTGGCTATGCGCAGTCGTCAACTCGCCCAGCGCCTCCACCACCCCCACCACCTGGTGCCCCGGCGTGATCGGCAGCCGCGGCGGGTGGATATCCCCCTCGACAATGTGCAAATCGGTATGACAGACGCCGCAGGTCAGCACACGCAGCAGCGCCTGACCCGGACCAGGTGCGGGAGTCTCCGCCTCTTCCAGCAAGAGCGGCGCAGATTCAATTTCGCCCGGCTGATGCAGGCGCATCCAGCGCATTGCCCATCCCTCCGCCGCAAAATTTCAGACTGCCTCGCCGCGGATGAACGCCTCGATCATCTCCCGCGCCGCCGAATCTTTGAACTGCCGCGGTGGTGTCTTCATCAGATACGCCGATGGCCCGATCAGCGGGCCAGAGATGCCGCGGTCCAGCGCCAGCTTGGCGCAGCGCACCGCGTCGATGATCACCCCGGCAGAGTTGGGCGAATCCCACACTTCCAGCTTGGCTTCCAGGTTCAGCGGCACATCGCCAAAGGTAGTGCCTTCCATGCGCACGTAGCACCACTTGCGGTCGCTCAACCACGGCACGTAGTCGCTTGGGCCAACATGCACATCGTCTGCCGGCAGGGTGTACGGCAGCATGCTGGTCACCGCGCCGGTTTTGGAAATCTTCTTCGATTCCAGCCGCTCGCGCTCGAGCATGTTCAGGAAATCGGTGTTGCCGCCAAAGTTGAGCTGATATGTGCGGTCCAGGCGCACACCGCGATCGACGAACAGGCTGGTCAGCGTGCGGTGCAGGATGGTCGCCCCCACCTGGCTCTTGATGTCGTCGCCGATGATCGGCAGTTTCCGCTCCTGAAACCGCCTTGCCCAGTAATCCTGGCTGGCAATGAAAACCGGAATGCCGTTGACGAACGCACAACCGGCGTCCAGCACCTGCTCCACGTACCACTTGGTCGCCATCTCAGACCCGACCGGCAGGAAGTTCACCACCACGTCGGTCTTCGTCTCACGCAGGATGCCGACGATATCGTCAGTCGGCCCGGGAGCTTTCTTGACAATCTCCGCCAGATACTTGCCGATGCCGTCATGGGTCATGCCGCGATGCACTCGCACGTTCAAGGGCGGCACATCGGCGAATTTGACCGTGTTATTGGGATAGGCAAAGATTGCCTGCGACAGGTCGAGCCCCACCTTGGTATCCACCACGTCGAAGGCGGCGGTGAATTCGATATCGCCAACATGATATCCCCCCAACCGGACGTGCATCAGCCCGGGCACCTGGTCGTCGTCCCTGGCGTTGCGATAATAATGGACGCCCTGCACCAGCGACGAAGCGCAGTTACCCACGCCGATGATCGCCACGCGAACTTTTTTCTGCTCACTCATACGACGCTCCTTCGTTGCAATGTCGGATGCAATCCTGCATCTGGATTCGCTATGCTATAATGACGCCGATCATGCCCCCGCCCCAATCCGCCATGCTGGAAACCCTGCGCCAGATCAGCCGCTTGTTGGAGAGCGACGCCGGTTTACCGATGATCCTGCCGGCAATCGTCGAGGCAGCCTGCGCGCTGATCCCCTGCCAGGCGGCTTCGCTGCTGCAATACGAAGAGGAAACCGGCTTGCTCAAGTTCATCGCTGCGCCGAAAGATCAATGGGAAACGCTCTCCCGCGCCCGCGTGCCCATTGACGCCAGCGCCGCTGGTCAGGCGTTTACCCAGGGCAAGCCGATCATCGTCCAGGATGCCGCCCAGGCAAGCCTGATCTACCGCGACATTGACCGACTGCTCAACTTCCAGACGCGCTCGCTCCTGGCTGCGCCGATTCGCTCCGGCAGCCAGACGGTGGGGGTAATCGAAGCGGTAAACAAACACGGCAACGCCCATTATACAAGAGAAGATGTCACAATCCTAGAGATTCTCGCCGCCTACGCCGCCGTTGCGCTGGAGCGCGCCAGTTCGCAAGACGCCGCCCGCCGCGCCCAGAGCGAGCTCGAGAACCTGGCGCGCATGAAAGCGGATTTCATCGCCATCACCTCGCACGAAATGCGCACGCCATTGGGTCTGATCATCGGCCATGCCGCCTTGCTGAAAGAAGAACTGACCGCCGAAGGACACAGCCAGCAGGTAGACGCCATCCTGCGCAGCGCTGGTCGCCTGCAAAAAATCCTCGAAGACCTGGAAAACCTGGAGCAGCAATCCAGGCCGGGGAGCCGCTATGGTGAACAACCCGTGGACATCGGCTTGTTGCTCAAGCGGGTTTGCCGCGGCTTCAGCGCGCCGGCGCGCCAGCGCCAGATCGATTTGCGCGTGCAAGCCCAACCCGGCGAGGCGCTGGCTCAGGTTGACGCCGAGAAAATCGCCGTGGCAATTGGAAATCTGATCGAGAACGCCCTGACCTTCACCAACCCGGGTGGGCACATCCTGGCGCGCGCCGGCCGAACGCCGGCTGCCGATTTCGTGCGCATCACGGTCATGGACGACGGTGTGGGCATCCCCGCCAAAGACCTGCCGCGCGTATTCGACCGCTTTTATCAGGTAGAAGCCCACGCCACCCGTCGTCACGGCGGCATGGGGCTGGGGCTGGCTGTCGCCCGGGTGATGGTGGAGTTGCACGGCGGGCAAATCTGGGCTGAGAGCATCGAAGGCCGTGGCAGCAAATTCACGATCCTGTTGCCGGCGGCAAATTCCCCTGGTCAATCCCCCATGCCTGGGTTATAATCGCTGCGCACAGCGATACGGGGCGTGGCTCAGCCCGGCAAGAGCGCACGGTTCGGGTCCGTGAGGTCGGCGGTTCAAATCCGCCCGCCCCGACAAGCGATAACCCAGGGTCTTCACCCTGGGTTTGTCGTTTCCCTCCACCCCCTCACCTTCGGCGCGCCTGCAGCACCACCACCGGCAGGGACACCCCCGCCTCTGGCGGCGCAATCAACTGCACCTCCCAATCCGGCGACCAGGCGGCGCGCACGTCTGCTCCCACGCTGCGCCTGCCGCCCGTCCAGCGCACGATCCTGCCGGCGACGTCAACCGACAAGCCGACGATGACAAACCTCCCCGCGCCCTCGCCAACTCGCAACACCCGCCTGACCTCGGCGAGGGTCTCAGCGTCGAAGATGTACCCCGCCGGGAAGGTTGCCGTGGCGCTGTCGAAGCTGGCGCTGGCAAAGGGCAGTCGCTGCGCCTGCCCACGCACCCGCGGGATAAGGGCGAAGCCTTTGCGGCGCAATTTGCGCCCCGCCACCCGCTGCATTTCGGCGGATAGCTCCAGCCCCACCACCTGATATCCCCGCCGGTTCAGCTCCATCAACAATTCGCCGGTGCCGAAGCCCAGCTCCAGCACTCGCTCGCCGCGCAGATGGGGAATCACCTGCTTCCGCCAGGCATCCCAGCGCCCCAGGCTCACCAGCCAGCTCACCAGGTCGTATGCCCAGGCAAATTCATGGTACAGGCGCTCGGTGAGCCAGAGATACAGCCTGCCGACCCAGCGCAACAACTCCCCGGGGAAGCCGAATTTCATTTCCAGATGTTGTGGTAATTGCCCTTCACCGGCTTGCCGGCGGCGAAACGCCCCGGATCGAGCGGCGTGATGTCCACGGTTTTCGCCTCCCCGTCGAGAATCAGCTCCGCCAGGCACAGCCCCACCGCCGGCGCGGTCTTGAAGCCCGTCCCGCTGTGGCCGCAATCCAGGTAAAAGCCATCCGGACCAGCCTGACCGAGCAGGGGGTGCTGATCGGGCGTGATGCCGTCGTATCCGCCGTGGGCGCTGTGCAGGCTGCCGCTCTCCATGGCGGGAGCCCGGCGGCACAGGCGTTCGATAGCCCGTTCGACAAATCCCGGCCGGGCGTAATCGCTGTCGGTATCCGGGTCCTCGCCCAGCGGATTGCCGTCCTCCAGCCCCACCAGCGTCAGCCGACCCTCGGGTCGGAAATACATCTCATTGCAAAAATCAATCACCGTCGGGTGTGGCAGAGCCGCCTCTGCCGGACGGCGCAGGTACATCGTATCGTGCCGCCAGGTGGTCAACGGCAGGTCCAGCCCCACCATGCGATTGACCTGCTCTGCCCAGGCGCCGGCGGCGTTGACCACGATTGCGCCGGAATACTCCCCCTGGCTGGTCTGCACGCCCGTCACCCTGCCGCCGGCGGTCGCAACGCCAATGACGGTGCAATCCTGGACGAGGCGGGCGCCATAGCGGCGCGCTGCATCCATCAGGGCGTTGGCAGTATCGCTGGGCATGGCGTATCCCGATTCCGGCTCGTATGCCGCCGCCTGGAAATCCTCCACGCCAAAAACCGGCGCCAGCCGTTTGACATCCTGCGCATCAACCACCAGCGCCGGGATGCCAATGCGCTGGTGCATGGCAACGTTCTGGCGCAGCGCGGCTTCCAGCTCGGGTGGGGCGATCTGAATAAAGCCCGTGCGGGTAAATCCGCATTCACCGCCCACGCGCTCCTTCCAATCGCGGAAATACTGGAACGATTCCCACGCCAGGCGCGCTTCCACTTCGGTATCGTAGTGCATGCGCACCAGCCCGCTCGAGCGGCCGGTCGCCCCCGCCGCCACGTGGCGCTTCTCCAGCACGATCACGCTCGAATCCCGCCGCGCCAGGTGAAACGCCAGCGCGCAGCCGTGTACCCCGCCGCCGATGATGAGGACGTCTGCTGTGTTGCTCATCGTTCACCTCCCAGGGAATTATAGCCGATGACCAGGTGCAAACGGGTTATTGGCTATGCGCAGACTGGTTAATCTGCCATCCACTCCTTCCTACGGCTGGCACTCCCCCAGGAAATACTGGTATTCATCACAGGTGGAGCCATCCGCAAACTCGCACACGCCGATGTTGGAATCGGGCAGGCTCTTCAGGCGATACCCCTGCATGGCGCAGTAGCTGCGCTGCGGTTCGCACCGCCCGGCAAGGAAACCTCAGCTATCGCACTCCGTCCCATCGGGGAAAATGCACGCCGAGTACTCACCCGCTTCGTTTACCCGCCGTTCTTCACGATAGCCCAATCCCTGGCAGTAGACTGATGCCGGGTTAGCCAGCATGGGCGTATCCCCGGTTTTTGTGGCGCCTGGCGTCGGCTCCGATTTACAACCCCCCAATCCCAGCGCCGTCAGCGCCCAGGCGAATACGATGAAATAGAAGTTTATTTTCGACATCCGCTCCTCCAGTTATGGTACACTTTGCCCAACGCCCGCGGTTTGATAGCCGCATTCCATCATTCTAAGGACGTCCGAGCCGTCAAGTAGTTCCCCAAAACGTTTAACCGGCAACGATTAGTGTAGATTCCCCCGGAGGCCAGCATGTCCCGCATTCTCACCCGCACAGACCTCGAACAGGTGTTGACCATGGGCGACTGCATCGAAGCCATTGACGATGTGATGCGCCGATTCTCGCTCGGCGAGACGGTGATGCCGGTGCGGTTGATGACGCCCGTACCCGGTCGCGGCAGCCATGCCGCCATGCCGGCGGCTCTGCCCGGATTGGGCGTTTTGGGCATTAAAAGTATCACCATCTTTCCCACCAACCCAACCCGCGGCGTTCCGGCTATCCTCGGAGTGGTCATCCTCAACGATGGCGACACCGGTCGCCTGCTGGCGGTGATGGACGCCGCCTACCTGACCGCCGTGCGCACTGCCGCCGCTTCTGCAGTAGCCACACGGGCGCTCGCCCGCCCAGAAGCCAGCACCCTGGCGCTCATCGGCGCCGGCGTGCAGGCTGGCACCCACCTGTGGGCGATGAGCGTGGTGCGCCCGCTGCGCTCGGTTGCCGTTTACGATATAGACCCCCTGATCGCCGAGCGCTTCATCGAGGCGAAGAGCCGCCGCCACCCCGAACTCGAATTTCGCCTGGCAGCCTCGCCGGAGGAGGCCATCCGCGACGCCGACATCATCTGCACAGTCACCACCTCGCAAACGCCGATTGTGGATTTTCGCTGGCTCAAAGCCGGGGCGCACATCAACGCCGTCGGCGCTCACACGCCAAACGCTCGCGAGCTGGATTCGGCAACCGTCCAGGCGGCGCGTGTGCTGGTGGATTCGCGCGAGGCGGCTCTCAAAGAAGCCGGCGATCTGCTCATCCCGCTGCAAGAGGGTTTGTTCGGCGCGGAGCACATCCGCGATGAGATCGGCGAGGTGCTGGCAGGGAGCAAACCCGGACGGACTTCCCCAGATCAGATCACCGTGTACAAGTCCGTCGGCGTCGCCGTGCAAGATATTGCCGCCGCCCGCCTGGCATATCAGCGCGCCCTCGCACTGCAGGCAGGCATCGAAGTAGATCTCTAAGTCGGCTGCCCCTTCCCCTGCCAGGCGTGCAGCACCTGCAACCCCTCCTGCCCGGAGACAGCCTTCAGCAGCGCCTCCGGAGAGATGCCCTCCACGCGCAGGGTGAAGTTCAACCGCTCCGGCTGCTCCGCCGGATAAGCCACAATCGAGGTGATGTTGCCCTGCACCGCAGCGATGCGCCCCGCCAGCTCGGCAAGCTGCCCCGGCACGTTTGCCACCTGCACGGTCAGCCGCAACGAATCGCCCCCGCCGCCCAGGATCTCGGCAAAACGCTTGAAGATGTCGGTTTCGGTGATGATGCCCACCAGCCGACCCTCTTCCACCACCGCCAGGCTGCCGATCTTGTGGCGCACCATCTGGTTCGCCGCTTCTTCCAGGGGACAATCCGGCGCCACGCAGATCACATTGCGCTGCATCACCTGCTCCACCCGGTGAGCGCGCTTGAGCACCCCCGGCGAACCCGCTTTGAGCAGAAACACCTCCAAATCGGTCTGGTCAACGATTCCAACCAGCTCGCCCGCCTGATTTAACACCGGCAAATGGCGAAACCCGCCCGCCTTCATCAAACCGATCGCAGCGACGGGATCGCTCTCCGGGCGCACCGTGTAGGGGTTTCGCGTCATCCAGTCACGCACCAGCATTTGCTTTCCTCTCCAGCGAAGCCATTCGACATTGGCCAGGGATTCTCGAGCCTGCTTTCCCTTCGCCAATTGTACCCGAACACCCCTGTCGTCAGGAGGATTGCCAGCCGATATTCCTGGATTTGCCGTCTCTCCCAATGCCCCCTATCGGCACTTATGTTTGTTCGTAAATAAATTTATAGAATTGAGCACGATTACTTTACCGCGAGGGGCAGGTAGACCGCTCCGCCGGCTGGCCAGAAGATTGTGACCCGGTTTTCGCAGCGCCGGCCCACCAGGAGCTGGTCGTGAACTGCATCGAAGGCAACCGCCATCACCTGGCCGCAGTTGACCGCGTTCCCGATAACGCTATTGCTGGAATTGATGTAACCGCAGATACCGGTGCTGCCATCCGCCCAGGTAACTGCCCCGGCGTTCGGGATGCCGTCGAGATCATAGCCGTGGCTCTTCAGGATATAGTTCCCGTTGTTCAGCACAATCACGCCAAGGCCCACCTGGTTGGTCGTCGTGTTGCCCACCAGGCTGTTGGATGGCGTGATGGCGCCGCTGCATCCGCTGGTCCCATTGCACCAGGTAGCTGCACCGGCGGCGTCTATCCCGGCATTGTCCCACCACGGACTGGCGACTACGTAGTTGCCGTTGCTCAGGGCGTTAATCGAGCCTTCACTCACCCGGTCGCCCGCTGCGCTGCCAACCAGGCTGTTGGCGGGCGTAATCACTCCATTGCAGCCGGTCTCCCCGCTGCAAAAGGTAGCCGCGCCGGCATCGGCATTGGCACCGTTATCCCAGGAATAAGAGCGCACCACGTAGTTCCCGTTGGCCAGCGCTGCCACACCGCCCCAGCAGACGGAGTCCGATACACTGCTGCCCACCAAGCTGTTGGCCGCCGAGACTACGCCCACCGTACCGACAGCGCCATTGCCCCAGGTGGCTGCGCCCGCGTCAGCGATCGTCCCATTATGCCAGCGCCCGCTGCACACCACGTAGTTGCCGTTGGTCAGGGCATAGATGCCGCGTAAGCTGACATAATCATTCTAGGTGCTGCCCACCAGGCTGTTGCCAGCGGATACCAGGCCTCTGGTGCCGGCGCTGCCATCCCCCCAGGTGGCTGCGCCCACTTGAAGGATGGCGCCATTGGTCCAGTAGGGGCTGCCGACCACGTAGTTGCCGTTCGCCAGCGCGATCACCCCCTCGCTGCTGACAGCGTCGTTTGCAGAGCCGCCCACCAGGCTGTTGCCGGTGGAGACCACCCCGCTGCAGCCTGTACCCGGGCACCAGGTGGCTGCGCCGGCATTGACAATGGCGCCGTTATCCCAATTTCGGCTGGCGACCACATAGTTGCCGTTGGTTAGTGGGGTCACGCTGGTCTTGCCACCCCAGCCGATCTGGTCATCGGCTGTGCTACCGATCAGGCTATTGGCTGGCGTTACCACCCCCGTGCAACCGCCGCTGCCGCTGCACCAGGTGATCGCCCCAACATTGGGCACTGCCCCGGCGTCCCAGGAATTGCTGCTCACCACATAGTTGCCGTTCGCCAACTCAAACACCTTTGCGCTGCCCACCGCGTCGCCGGCAGTGCTGCCCACCAGGCTATTCGCCGGAGAGACCGTCCCCGTACAGCCAGCGCTGCCGTCGCACCAGGTGACCGCGCCAACATCCACGATGGCGCCGTTATCCCAGCAGAAGTTATCCGCCACGTAATCCCCGTTGGAAAGCGGAAAAACCCGCTCCCAGCCGACAATATTGGCACAGAAATCATTGCTGGCGCTGCCTACCAGGCTGTTGGCGGGTGAAACCGCGCCGCTGCAACCACTGCTGCCGTTGCACCAGGTGATCGCTCCAGCGTCGACCACTGAACCGTTATCCCACTGGGCCGAGCTCACCACGAAGTTGCCGTTGCTCAGCGGGGTAACAGAGGGGGTCCCCACCCGGTCATAGGCAGTGCTTCCCACCAGACTGTTGGCAGGGGAAACCTCACCCGAACAGCCCGCTGTCGCGCTGCACCAGGTGACCGCGCCTGCTTGAGAGACGGAGCCGTTGTTCCAGTAGTAGCTGATTACCACATAGTTGCCGTTCGCCAACAGCTTGACACCCCCCAGGCCAACCTGGTCGTTGGCCTGGCTGCCAGTGAGGGTGCTGATCAGCTCCCGTGTACCGCCATGATAGAGATATACCGCACCGACATCAACGGTGCTGCCAGAATCGAATTTGGGGTCGGTGACGACGAAGTTGCCGTTCGGCAGGGCAAGCACGTCCGAACCGAACCAGCCGCTGCCGGCTGGCCCGAGGATGTCTAGCTGCGAGCCGGCAGTAACAGTCTGTGCGCCGGATTGTCCTATCGCACACAGCAAGAGGCTGACGATCAACAAACGACCAAGACGGTTGAACAGTCGAGTGTCCATTTCTTTCTCTCCGGAATTTTTGCTGGGACAACAGGAGCAAACAGGCGCGCAGACCTTAAACTTTTCCCTCCAAGATTGCAAGAAGGCCGATATCAAGATGGCGACGAAAACACTTAGCCGCCAGGCAGGTGATCGCGGTATGCGCTGAAATTATTATATACCAAACTTCCACATTTTATATGCCAATATTTACACCCCAGAATGGTGATGATTCTGGCTGAACTATCTAAATATTAGCATTATTTCCTCCATATTCAACTCTTCTCAACATATCATTTGATTACTTCGGATATCGGGCTTTTTCGTCGGCAACCGCTCCCCAGGCGAGGCGACGCCCATTCGACGATCCATTTCCTGAATGACGACAACGCAACCCTCTATATCTCCCATCCACCTTGAGTTATAATCATCCCATGCAGGCAGTCAGAGCAAGCACTGCGGAGGAAAGATGATCGGCGACGCCGGGCACACTACTGAGACGCCCCTCTACACGTACATCGTTGCCAGCGGAGATATGCGCTACATCGCCATCAATCAACGCAATATCTTTCTGCGCCAGGAGGCTGAGACCGGCCTACTGCTGCGCGGCGAACTCCCCGGCTGCGGCGCGGGCTGCCATGCAGACCTGGCTCAGATCTTCCTCGAATATGCCCTCACCTGCGAGGGCTGTAAAACGCTCCAGGAAGCCGGCGAGTATGTGCGCAGCTTTGGAGAGCGCCTGGCAGAACAGCTCGCCCGCCAGCTCATGCCGGAGATCTCCGGGCTGCCAACCGAAGAGCGCTTGCAACGCGCCTTCGACCTGGTGGTCAAATCGCTGAAAACCCCCTTCCACCTCGAGCGCGCCTCTGAAAGCCTGCGTTGGATACTCGAAACCTGCCCCCTCTGCGAAAGTGGGGAGAAAAGCGGTCTGGCGCGCGAACTCGCCAGCGCCCGCCTGGGCTTTGCCGCCTTTTGCGCGCGCTTGCTCGCTGTTTTGGCTGCCGATTGGCGCTTGCTTTCCCCCTCCCCTGCCCAGGCAGAGCAACCGCTGCTCGAGATTTCGCTGATAAAAAGCTGAATCACCTGCCGGCAATCGGCAGGTAGAACGTAAAGGTCGAACCTTTTCCTTCTTCGGATTCGCACTCGATCCCGCCGCCGGCTTTTTCCAGCGCCTGGCGCACGATCGCCAGCCCCAAGCCAGTCCCGGAAATGTTCAAATCGCGGGCGTTGCGAGCGCGGAAAAACTCGCTGAACAGCCTGTCTTTCGCCTCCTGCGGAATTCCGATGCCGGTATCGCTCACCCGACCAATCAACTTGCCCGCGCCAACGTTCAGGCTCACCTGTATCCTGCCGCCCGTCGGGGTGTACTTGATGGCGTTCGAGAGCAAATTGCTCCACACGGAACGCATCGCCTCGGCGTTCATGCGCACGGGGGGCAAATCCGCCGCAACCTCTACGTGCAGTTCCAGGCCCTTCTCCTCGGCTTGCGCCCAATATTGGTCGAGCACCTTGTTTAATACCTCCTCGATGTGGATCTCCTCCACCAGCGCTTCGCTGCGCAACTCTTTCAGCTTGCCGAATTCCAGCAGGTCGGAGATCAACTCGAGCTGCTCTTTCGCCCGTTGCTGAATGAGCATCAAGGTCTCGCGCTGTTCTTCCGGCGGGATATATTCATTGAGCAACAGGTCCAGATACGTCAGGATCGCCGCCGCTGGGGCTTTCAGCTCATGCGTCACCAGGCGGATGAAGTTCGCCTTGGCGCGATCCAGCTCCTCCAGGCGGGATTTCTCCTGCGCCAGGCGCTGAGCTTCGGCTTCGATCGCCTGCAAACGGCGGGTTTCCAGCGTCAGACGTCGCCGCTCCAATCCGTTTTTCACCACCAACAACAAGTCGTCGGTGGTGAAGGGCTTGGTCAAGAAGTCGTAAGCGCCCTGCTTCAAGGCGCGCACAGCCATTTCAACCGTGGCATAACCGGTGATGATGATGCAGACGATGTCGGGGTCGTGGGCATGAATTTCGCCGATCAGGTCAATGCCGCTGACGCCTGGCATCATCACGTCTATCAGCGCCAGGTCGAACTTGCCCGCCTTAACCATCAGCAGCGCTTCTTCTCCGCTCTCGGCTGCGGCTACGTGATAACCTAAGGGGGTCAGCGCTCGCTTGCATCCCTCGCGGATGCCGCGTTCGTCATCGATGACCAGGATGTTGGCTGTTTCCATGCCCTATTCCACGAGCGCGCTCGAACCGTTCGTTGGCGGCTGGCTGATGGCGCCCAACAACCTGATGGGTAGTTGAATAGTAAATATGGTTCCCTTGCCGGGTTGGCTGCGCACCGATATTTGTCCCCGGTGCATCTTGATAATGCCGTAAACGATTGGCAACCCCAGGCCAGTGCCTTTGCCCACCGGCTTGGTGGTAAAAAACGGGGTGAACAGCTTCTTTTGGTCCTCCGGCGAGATGCCCACGCCGGTATCTTCGATTTCTATTGTGACCATCCCGGTTGGCCCGCTGCGCGTGCGCACTGTAACCGTGCCTCTATCGGGGATGGCGTCGATGGCGTTCTCAATCAGGTTGACCAGCACTTGCATCAACTGCGCCTGATCGGCCTGGATTTGCGGCAGTCGGTTATCAAGCTGGCTGACGATATGGATCGGTTTGCCAGCGATGAGTCGGCGCTCGGCTTCGATCACCGTCTCGATCAGCGCATTCAGGTCGGTCGGGCGTGCCACCACCTGGTTTTGGCGCGCGAATTCCAACAACGCCGAGACAATCCCCTTACAACGCTTGGTTTCTTCAACAATGACCTCTACATCGGCGCTCTGCGGTGAAGCCTTTCCGATCTCCTTGCGCAGGATGTCTGCGTAGAGCAAGATTGTGCCCAGGGGATTGTTTAGTTCGTGCGCCACGCCGGCTGCCAGTTGACCCAGGGAGGCCAGCTTCTCCGACTGCACAAGCTGATCCTGGGTGCTCTGCAAAGTATCCAGCATCTGATTGAACGAGCTGGCTAGTTGACCTATCTCACCCCCAGCCCGTACCGGAACTCGCACCGACATATCGCCTGCTGCCACGCGTCGATTTGCCGCTACCAGGTCTTTGATCTGATTCAAAGGGCGCGTTACCAGCCGCGTAACCGGCGTGGTCAGGATGATCGTCAGCACGATCATCATAAAAGCGGCTGTCAGAATGCGTTGATTAAGTAAGCTCACCAGCCGGTAGAACGAAGCCTGCCTCACTCCAACATAGATAATGCCGACGCGCGCGCCGGTGTGATCGAGCAATGGTTCGTAGCGGGTGATGTAATTTTCTTTCACCACGAAGGCTGGTCCCACATACGATTTGCCTTCCCGTAGGACGACGTCGCTAACCTCCTGGGAGATGCGCGTGCCAATGGCGCGCTTGCCCTCGGCTGTCATCACATTCGTCGAGACGCGCAGGTCGCCAAAGAAAATTGTGGCGGTTTCCACATCGGCGACCTCACGAATGCGATCTACCAGCGTGAAATCGTTGTTGATCAGGTGAAACGCCAGAACAACTCCCCCTGCCTTCCCCTCTTCATTGCGGATCGGCGCCACCCCAACCAGCGCCAGGCCAGCTTTGCCCTCTCGTGGGTCAAATGGCTCAGGCGCTGCTTTAGGGGTCTCTAATATCACCATGCGAGCCTGCTCATCCAATCCAACTTCGGCCAGCAGGAAGTCAGGTATCACCTCGCTGCCCGAGGCAGGCTGACCAGAATCTAACGCATGGCGTATGATCGCCAGCTCGTTCCAACCGCTCGATTGCGCCAAAGGTTTCAGATTTCCATCGGAGGCTTGCAGCCAGCCGGTGAACAACCTGCCGTCATCATCCAACACGGCGATCAGGCGGTTCCCTCCCAGGGTCAGACCAGCCGTATGGTTGGCCAACTGGGCTTCGATCTCCCCACGCGCCACAGAATCACCGGCGAATGCCGCTGCCAGATTGCGCGTGATCCAGCGATCCGCAGCTGCGCGCACAGCCATCTCTTCCAGCTCATCCTGGGTCAGTTTGTAGAAAGCTTGAGCAAGCCGCATATCGCGCGCCACGCGTTCATTCATCGCATCCTCCAGGTATTCCTGGATTGTGCGCGAGATCGTCCAGGCGCCAATGGCGATGGTCAACGCCGCAACCAGCGAGAACGAGATCACCAATATCCACTGAAACGGCGCAGCTAGATGCCCCCGCAAAGCCCGAATCATGGCAGTCCTAACACTCTTGAATCTGGCAGAATCCTACACAATGGGTTCATTTGGGCAGGAATTTATTTACCTGTTTCATCAGCGCCTCGCCGCTGAACGGCTTGCTCATAAAGGCGTTGATATGGATATACTCATCGGTCGGAAACAGCTCGGCGTAGTCGGTGTTGGCGATGGAGGTCACCATGATGATCGGGATGTTGCGCAGTTCAGGATCATCGTGCATGCGTTGGGTGACCGATAACCCATCCAGGACCGTATCCATGATCACGTCGAGGATGATCAGGTCGGGCATTTCTTCCTTCGCCAGGCGAAAACCGGCGTCACCGCTGCTGGCGGTCAGCACGGTGTGATGGTCCTTCTCCAGCACAATCCGGGTAGCGCGCACGAAGTCCGGGTCGTCATCTACGACAAGGATTTTAGCCATAGAACTCTCCTCTAATCCCTCCCCACCAGGCATCTTTTGTTCTGAATATGATACTCGTATTCGGACATAAATTTGCGAATCGTTGAGCGCGCCGGGTTTACCAGGGCGGCGCCCATGGGGCAAAAGGTGCGCCCATCAATGTTCTCCACCAGGTAGAGGGCGCGCTGGATGTCATCTGCCAGGCCTTTGCCAGCTTCAATGCGCTCCAGCGTCTCGTACAGGCGCGCGGAGCCGATGCGACAGGGGGTACACCGCCCGCAGGATTCATGGGCAAAGAATTTGCTGATGCGCCGGGCGGCTTCTACCATGCAAGTGCTCTCGTCCATGACGATGATCGCGCCAGTGCCAAGCTGTGACCCAGCTCGCTCCAGCGTCTCGAAAGCCATCGGCGTTTCCACCTGATCGGCGGTGAGCACCGGTGTAGATGCTCCGCCGGGGATGACCGCCTTGAGCTGCCTGCCGCCGCGGATTCCGCCCGCATGTTCGTAGATGATCTCGCTCAACGGCGTTCCCAACGGCAACTCGTAGTTTCCCGGGCGGTTGACATGTCCGCTTACCGAGAAGATCTTCGGCCCTTTGCTCTCAGCGGTGCCGATGGAGGCAAACCATTCTGCGCCGCGCTCGACAATGTGCGGGATGCAGGCCAGCGTCTCGATGTTATGCACCAGCGTGGGTTGCTGAAACAGCCCCACCTGCGCCGGGTAAGGCGGTTTCAGGCGCGGGTTGCCCGGTTTGCCCTCCAGCGACTCGATCATCGCCGTCTCCTCGCCGCAAATGTACGCCCCCGCCCCGCGATGAACAGACATATCCAGGTTAAACCCACTGCCGAAGATGTTTTTGCCCAAAAAACCTGCTTCGTAGGCTTCGGCAATGGCTTTGATCCACCGCTTGACCCCCAGGAAGAACTCACCGCGGATATACACATAAGCGCGGGTGGCGCCAACCGCATAGCTGGTGATCAGCACCCCCTCGATGATCTGATGCGGGTCGCATTCCACGATCTGGCGGTCTTTGAATGTGCCCGGCTCGCCTTCGTCGGTGTTCACCGCCACGTATTTCTGCACCTGCGGGTCCTTGGGCATGAACCCCCACTTCACCCCGGCGGGAAAACCCGCCCCGCCGCGCCCGCGCAGTCCAGAACGCTTGACCATGTCGATTAACGCCTCAGGCGAAAGCTCGGTCAGTGCCTTGCGCGCCGCCTGGTAGCCGCCATGCGCCAGGTACACCGAGAGCTTTTCCGAATCCGGGCGGTTAATGTTCCGGGTTAGCACTGGCTCGAACATCGTTCTATCCATTTCCTTGTCGCCCTCAGCTCACGCTCGGGCAGCCAGTTCGCTGATCAAGGCGTCAATCTTCGCTTCGTCCATGTGGCCATAAAGCTCGTCGTTGACCTTGATCGCCGGGGCAAGATCGCAAGCCGCCAGGCACTGCACCACCTCCAGGCTGAAGCAGCCATCGGGCGTGGTACTGCTGCCATTCAAGCCCAAGCGGCGACGGATGAAGTCAATGACCGGCTCCGCTCCGCCAACCAGGTAGCAGGAAAGCCCCTCGCACACCTGGATATGGTATCTGCCGTGCGGTTGCAGACGAAACATAGTGTAAAAACTGGCGGTGGAATATACCTGTCCAGGCGTCAGATGCAGGCGCTCGGCAACGCGCTGGATAGCCTCTGGGCTGAGCCAGCCGTACTGCTCCTGAGCGATGTACAGGGCTGCCAGCAACATGGCGCGCTTCTTGGGGTCAGGTATAACGGTTCGTTTATAGGCAACCATCGAACCTCACCTCCGCTACCGAACCCCGCACTACGCTTGTCCACAGGTGGGCGGGCATCCACTTTCGCGTAAGACGGGGTCTTTTCCCCGCCGTTGTCTTGGCAGACGGGGATGTCTGCCAGACGATTATTGCAGCTCACCCACCCCAAGGCATTTGAGCATACCGCTCGAACGCCTCGTCGTGCATCTGGCGGAAGAGCTGCTCATGCACTCGCTCCCAGCGCGCCAGCGCCTCCAACGTTTCTCGCTCCCTGCCGCTGGTCTGGCTGGCTGCCTGCTCGTAAAACTCGGCAAAATCGCGCTCGATCAGGTAAGCCATGCGCAACACCGGCAAATCCGGCACCATCGCCTCGGCCACCGTTTGATCCATCATCTCCGAAAGCGCCCGCCGCGAAAAGAAGCTGTCGCTCCCTGCTGCGCTGTCAAGCACAGGAGATGGCGTCTCGTCCCCTTCCAGGGCGTTGATGGCAGCCTGGATGTAGCCGATATGGCGCTGCTCCTCCTCCGCCAGGCGTTGGAATACTTCCACCGCTGCGGCATGACTCAACCGCGCCGCGTTCTCCTCGAAGAAGCGCTTGCCCTCGTGCTCGCGCTGAAGGGCGTACTGATAAATGCGGAGAATATCCATTAGTCCTCCTGCTGGTGCCCGGCAACGGCTTCCACTTTGACGGCGCACACCTTGTACTCCGGTATTTTAGCCACCGGGTCGAGGGCGGCGATGGTCAGGTAATTGATCGACGCTTCCGGGAAGTGAAAATTGCCAAAAACCATCCCCGGCGGAACGCGGTCGGTGATCTCCGCTTCGGCTTCGATGCTGCCGCGCCGCGAAATCACGCGCACGCGCTTGTTCCCGTTCAGCCCCAGGCGCGCCGCGTCCTCTTCGTTCACTTCGATCCGCGGCGCGCTGTAGATTTGCAGCAAACCTTCAGAACGTCGGCTCATTTCGCCGCCATGCCAGTGGTAGAGCACCCGCCCGGTGGTCAGGATCATCGGATACTCGTCGTCGGGCAGCTCCGCCGGTTCGATGTGTTCGATGGGGGTGAAGCGCCCCAACCCGCGGGCAAATTTGCCCACATGCAGGATGGGTGTGCCGGGGTGGTTTTCATCCAGCACCGGCCACTGAAAGGTCTCGCCGCGGCGCAGGCGGGCATGGCTGACGCCGGCGTAGCTAGGCGCCAGGGCGGCAATCTCCTGCATGATTTCCTCCGCCGAGGCGTAATCCCATCCCGACCATGCGCCCCCGGCAGGCTTGCGCTCGCCCGCGGCGAACACGCGCTTTGCCAGCTCAGCGATGATCTGCCAATCGGGCCTGGATTCGCCGATCGGCTCCAGAGCTTTGCGCACCAACTGGATGCGCCGCTCGGTGTTGGTGAAGGTGCCATCCTTCTCGGCGAAGCTCACCCCTGGCAGAAGCACATCGGCGTAGAAGGCTGTCTCGGAGGGGAAAATCTCCTGCAAGACGATGAACTCGCAGGCTTCCAGGCATTTGCGGATGTGGGCGGTGTCGGGGTCGCTCATGACCGGGTTTTCGCCAAGGATGTACAGAGCTTTGATTCTGCCATCCAGGGCGCCGGGAATCATCTCCGTCACCGTCAGTCCGATTTTGGTCGAGAGCGGCGTTCCCCAGGCGGCTTCGAACTTCTGCTGGGCGGCGTCGAGCGTCACCGGCTGGTATGCCGGGTAGACGTTGGGCAGGCCGCCCATATCACAGGCGCCCTGGACGTTGTTCTGGCCGCGCAGTGGGTTCACCCCGCCGCCGGGCACGCCCATGTTGCCCAGCAACATCTGCAAGTTGGCCAAGTTCATCACATTCGCCACGCCGGTGGTGTGCTGGGTGATGCCCATCGCCCACAGCACCGCCATCGGCTTGCGCGTGCCCATCATCTCGGCGGCTTGCTCGAGCTGCTCCACCGCCACGCCAGTGATCTCCGCCACGCGCTCCGGCGGATAAGCTTCCAGCGCGGCTTTGAATTCCTCGAACCCCTCCGTGCGGTTGGCGATGAATTCCTTGTCTTCATAGCCCTTCGCCAAAATCAGGTGCATCAAACCGTTGAGCAGGGCGTTATCGCTGCCGGGGCGGTGCCGCAGGTGGATATCGGCGAAATCGGTGAGCGGGATGCGCCGCGGGTCGGCGACGATCAGCGCCGCGCCGCGCTGTTTCACCGCCTGGCGGATGCGCATGCCGATTACCGGATGCTGCTCGGTGGTGTTCGAGCCGATGACGAAGTAAGCCTGCGCCTGCTCGGCAACGTCCTCGATCGAGTTCGACATGGCACCGGAACCGAACGTGGTGGCCAGACCGGCCACAGTGCTGGAGTGTCAGAGACGGGCGCAGTGGTCTATGTTGTTCGTGCCGATCACCTGGCGGGCGAACTTGTTCATCAGGTAATTCTCTTCGTTGGTGCACTTCGCCGAGGTGAGCACGCCAACGCTATCGCTGCCATAGGTATCCCGCGCCCGGCGCAGCCTGTCGGCGACGATGTTCAGGGCGGTGTCCCAGTCCACCTCCGCCCATTCGCCCCGTCCGGGCGGCCGCGGCGCGCCCTCCAACAGGTATTTGCGCACCCGCGGGCGGGTCAGTCGATCGGGGTGGCGCACATAATCATAGCCGAACCGCCCCTTGACGCATGTCCAGCCATGATTGACCGGCCCATCCCAGGCAGAATCGACCTTGATGATGCGGTCGTCCTTGACCTGCAAGACGATCTGACAGCCCACCCCGCAATAGGAGCAGACCGTTTGCACTTCCTTGACCTGCCACTTGCGCCCCTGACCCAGCGAGAGCTTGGGATACAGCGCCGCCGTTGGACACACCGCCACGCAAGAGCCGCAGAACTCGCAGGGGCTGTCGGCCATGTGGCTATCGGCACCAAAGGCGATGCGGGCGTTGAAGCCGCGGTAGACCACGCTGATGGCGTCTACTCCATTGACGTTGCTGCACGCCCGCACGCACAGGCGGCACAGGATGCACTTATTGCGATCCACCTGGATGAACGGGTTGGGGTCGTCAATGGGGTAATTGTGGTGCAGCCCCGGATATGGCTCGGTGCGCACGCCATATTCGTACACCAGGTCTTGCAACCGGCAATCGCCGGTGGCGTCGCAGGTCATGCAGTCGAAGGGATGGTCGGAAAGCAGCATCTCCAGCACGAACTTGCGCGCCTCGATCACCTTGGGCGACATGGTATGCACCACCAGCCCTTCTGTCGCCGGAAAGGTGCAGGAAGGCTGCAGGGAGCGCTGCCGTTCGATCTCCACCAGGCACATGCGGCAGGCACCTTCCGGCGGCAGCGCTGGATGGTAGCACAGGGTCGGGATGCGGATGCCCTGCTCGCGCGCCACTTCCAGGATGGTTTTACCGGCGTCGGTTTGTATTTTCCGACCATCTATTGTCAGGTTCACCTTCATGGGCACGACTCTCCTTGATTCAACTGAAACGGTACATCGCCCGCCCTCACTCGACCAGTATCGCGTCGAACTTACACACCGTGGCGCAAATGCCGCAGCGCGTGCAGCGCTCGACATCAATGGTGTGCGGCATGCGCTTGGAGCCGCTGATAGCGCCGCTGGAACAGTTGCGCATGCACACCATGCAACCTTCGCATTTCTCGGCAATGATCGAGTAGGTGATCAGCCCTTTGCAGACTTTCGCTGGGCATTTTTTGTCGTAGATGTGCGCTTCGTATTCCGCGCGGAAGAAGCGCAAAGCAGCCATTACCGGGCCAGGGGTGAGCTGCCCCAAGGCGCACAACGAGGCTTCGCGCATGTTGCGCGAGAGGTATTCGATTTGCTCCAGGTCCTGCGGCATTCCCTTGCCCTCGGTGATGCGGGTCAGGCATTCCAGCAGGCGTTGTCCACCCAGGCGACAGGGGACGCACTTTCCGCACGATTCCGCCGAGGCGAAGGTGAGAAAATAGCGGGCAAACTCCACCATGCAGGTATCTTCGTCCACCACGATCATGCCGCCTGAGCCCATTGTCGCCCCCGCCTCGACCAGCGAGTCGAAATCCACCGGCGTATCCAGGGCAGAGGCTGGCAGACAACCACCCAGCGGTCCGCCGGTCTGAACGGCTTTGAACTGCTTGCCATTGGGGATGCCCCCACCAACGTCGTAGATGATCTCGCGCAGGGTGATGCCCATCGGCACCTCGATCAGGCCGGTGCGGTTGATGTTGCCGGTGAGGGCAAAGATGGCTGTCCCAGGAGATCGTGGCGTGCCGATCTGGCTGAACCAGCCGGCGCCGCGGAGAATGATTTGAGGGGTCAGGGCGTAGCTTTTGACGTTGTTGACATTGGAGGGCTTGCGCCACAGCCCCGAAACCGCCGGGAAGGGTGGCCTGGGCCGCGGCTCACCGCGCCGGCCTTCGATGGAGGCCATCAGCGCAGTTTCTTCTCCGCAGACGAACGCCCCGGCGCCTTCCTTGATATGCAGGTGAAAGTTGAAACCCGTCCCAAGGATGTTTTCGCCCAGCAGCCCGTATGCCTCAGCCTGGGCAATGGCGGTTTTGAGATGCGCGATCGCCAGGGGATACTCTGCCCGGCAGTAGATATAGCCATGCTCGGCGCCAATAGCATATGCGGCGATAGCCATGCCCTCGATCACCGCGTGTGGATCGCCCTCCAGGATGGAGCGGTCCATAAACGCGCCCGGATCGCCCTCGTCGGCGTTGCAGATGACGTATTTGGGGGTGGCTTTTGAGCGCCGGCAGAACTCCCATTTGATGCCGGTGGTGAACCCAGCCCCGCCGCGCCCGCGCAAACCGGATTCTTTCATCTCGTTGATCACATCATCCGGCGTCATCTCGGTCAGGGCTTTGGCAAGAGCGCGATAGCCATCGCGGGCAATGTACTCGTCAATGTTCTCCGGGTCAATGATGCCGCAATTTTTCAAGGCTATGCGCACTTGCTTACGATAGAATGGCAGTTCTGTGTAGGCTTGCACCGCCTGATTGACGATTAGCTGTTCTTCTTCCATGGATGCTCCTCTGCCATCACCACTCTGGCGGCACAATGCCGAGCGCCCACTCGGCAACCACCCGTCCTTGCAGCAGGTGCTCCTCGATCAATCGCGGCACCTGCGCCGGGGTGACGTTGGCGTAGGTGACGCGCGGCTGTCCGGGGAGCTGAATGTCCACCAGCGGCTCTTTGACGCACATGCCGATGCAACCCACCGAACGCAACCAGGCTTGCAAGCCGCGTCGCTCCAGCTCACGGCGAATCGCCTGCATGGTTTCGCCGGCACCGGCCGCCTGCCCGCAAGTGCCCATGCCCACGGTGATCACCGCCACGCCAGCCTGCCGCGCCTGTAGTTCTTCTTTCAATCGTTGCTGCATAGCAAGCAATTCTTCCACGCTGTTCAGGCGACTCATCGCGCTCACTCCAGCTTCTTCAACTGCCGCACGAACGGCTCGGGTTTGGTTTGACCGTACACCTTGTCATCCACCACCGCCACCGGCGCCAGCCCGCAGGAGCCGACGCAGTAAACGATCTCCAGGGAGTACTTATAATCCGGCGAGGTTCCGCCGGGCTCCAGGCCAAAGGCATTTTCCAGCGCCTGCACCGTCTTGGCAGCGCCGCGCACATGGCAGGCTGTGCCGTCGCAAATGCGAATCAGGTGGCGGCCGCGGCGCTTCAGGCGAAACTGGGCATAGAACGTAGCCACGCCATACAATTGCGATAACGGTATCTTGGTGCGCTTCGAGGTAACGACCATCAGCTCCTTGGGCAGGTAGCCATACGCTTCCTGGATGCGCTGCAGGATTGGGATGACCGCCCCCTTCTGGCCTTCGAATTCAGCCAGAATCGCTTCGAGCGGAGCCAGGTCGAGCTGTGGTTCGGTTATCGGCATGGCAGTCCCGCTCGGGCGGGGCGGAGCAGTGCTCGCCGCGGTGGGTTCATCGCTCACCGGATCACCTCCAGGGACAGGTTAACTGTCAAAGCCGCGCCTTCATGGCCGGGTCGGTTTTATTGTAGCAAAAGGGCGAAGTTTCCCCTAACGACAAATGTCATCAATTGCCGATACAATTTATCCCGATTGAGCGCCGCATCCCCGGCGGCAAAGGCGCTTGCTTTGAAGCTGTTTTTATACTACAATCATCTTAGCCGTTTGATCGGCGCCATCGTCCAATTCACCCGTTCCGTTCCATCAGGGGCAGGACTTTGACGACACAATCGGCAATTCGGGGAAAATCAGCGCGACCTGCCATGCTCCTGGCGACCCTCGGCAGCGAGCCGCAGGTAGTCGTCGCCAGCCTGCAGCTCCTGCTCCAGCAAGGCGAGCCAATCGCTCAGGCGGTGATCTGCCACACCGCCGCCGCACCCATCGCCCACGCAGTCGAGGTATTGAAGAGGGAATTTTCCGCTCGCAATGAGCCGGCCGCCGTCGAGTGGCGCTTTGTTGCTATTCAGGACGAGGCTGGCAACCCGCTGGCCGACGTAGATACCTACCGCGCAGCCCAGGCAGCCTTTCGCTTCCTCTATAACCAGGTGCGGCTGGCAAAGCAATCGGGCTTGAAGGTGCATCTGTGCATCGCCGGCGGACGCAAGACGCTGGCAATCTTCGCCATGGCCGCCGCCCAACTGCTCTTCGACGAGCACGACCGCCTGTGGCACCTGCACTCCGAAGGCGATTTCCTCGAAAGCAAGCGCCTGCGCCCCGAGCCGGGCGATTGCGTCCGCCTGGTGCCGGTGCCGCTCATCCTGTGGAGCCAGATCTCGCCGGCGCTGGGCGATTTCAGCCAGGAGGAAGACCCCTATCGCCTGGCAGAGCGCATCAACACCCGTCAACTCGCCGCGCGCCTGGAGCAATGTCGCGCTTTTGTGCTGAAGGCGCTTACCCCAGCCGAGGCGCGGGTGGTCAACCTGCTGGTGCAGCACGGCTGGAGCGACCAGGACATCGCCGCCGCCTTAGACCTCTCGCCGCGCACGGTGGAGCAGCACCTGCGCTCTGCCTACCAGAAAGCTGCCGCCCATTGGGAGATGGAATCGGTCAGCCGCGCCCAACTGATCGCCCTGCTGAACGTGTACTACGCCATGCAAGTACAGGAAAAACCCGCATGACAGGCAGCGGTGAATGGATTACACTCAGGCTGGAGGCAGTCTACAAGAGGGGAAAGATTGGCAACACTGGAAGTGGGCAAAATGTGCCCTTAAATTGGAGGAACGATGAAACCTGAAATCATCGATGCTGCTATTGCAGGATTACTGCATGATATCGGCAAACTCGAACAGCGGGCGCAAATGGACCCCTGGGTTGCTGCTCCCGGCGTCGACCGGGAAGGGCAGCCAGTGCATGCAACCTGGACAACCTATTTCATCCAACATTATATTCCTCAGACATACCGTCGTGCAGTTTTTGCGGGTGCATACCATCACGCGCCTGAGAAATCTCCAGCACAAGATAAAAATCTCAGCGAGTTGATTGCCCTGGCAGATAAGCTAAGCGCCGGTGAGCGCGCCGATCCAGAAGACGAAAATAAGAGCAAGGATCCGCCTCCCCGTCAAATGGTAACGATCTTTGACCGTATCACGCTGAAGGATCAAACCAAGCAGAACGGCTGGCATTACCTGCCATTGCAAGAGATCAAGCTAAATAAAAAAGCAATTTTCCCTACCGAGAAACTTTCTCCAAACCAGGAAATCGATGCCTACGAAAATTTATGTAAGAATTTGCGAAATATTGCTCAACAAGATATCCCCGACCCACAAACCTATCTAGAAAATCTGCAAGGCGCGCTGCAACGCATTACCTGGTGTGTACCATCGGCGTACTATCACTCTGTACCGGATGTGTCATTGTATGACCACAGTCGTATGACCGCTGCTGTGGCAGTTTGCTTGGTTGAAAAGGACCCAACCCACATCCGCCAACTTTTGGATGCTGTGCAACACGACTTCCGAAAAGTAGCTGAGCCCAATGATAAGGCACTCCTTGAAACCCCGGTTGCCCTGCTGATAGGCGGAGATATCTCTGGTGTTCAAAATTTCATCTATACCATCTCCTCCAAAGGGGCGGCCAAGATGCTGCGGGGGCGCTCATTTTACCTGCAATTGCTTACCGAAGTGGTTCTCCGATTCGTTTTAGACAAGCTTGAATTACCAGCAGTCAATGTTATTTACACGGGGGGCGGTCACTTCTACCTGCTGGCGCCCTTGAGCGCAGCAAGTAAATTACCAGAAATTCGCAAGCAGATATCTGAAATATTACTAGCCCATCATGGAACAAGCCTGTATTTGGCATTGGGCTGCGCCGAAGTACCGGCCAGCGGCTTTCGATTGGGCGAATTCCCCAAATACTGGGGGATGATGCACACCGACCTCGAAAACGCTAAGCAAAAGCGGTATACCGAATTCGACGACAAGTTCTACGAGCGCATATTCGAGCCACCGAAGTTTGGCGGCAATCCCGAAGCCATTTGCTCAATTTGTGGCGAGGACAATCGAACCGTCACAATCTGGAAAGAAGAACAGGATGAGGAATCACCGGTACGAATCTGTTCATTATGCAGATCCTTTGCAGAAGAACTTGGTAGCCCACTCACCTCTGCAAACTTTGTCCTACTTGGATACAAGAAACCTGACCAGATCAAACCTGGGACAGCCCGCACAGCCTTACAATCATTTGGATGGTCCTTCCAGTTTCTTAAAAACGCAAGTGAACCTGTAAATAATGATGCGGGATACGAGCGCGCCATTATTTGGGCGATTAATGACCCCTCGGATGATCGTTGGCCTGACCTGGGTAAAATTCCGACAGCAAGATTGCTGCGATATACAGCCAATCGTGTTCCTCCAATGTCGTTTGACGAACTCAAGGAAAAAGTCAAGGGAGGCTTCAAACGTCTCGGTGTCTTACGCATGGATATGGACAACCTTGGTGAACTTTTCAAATCAGGCCTTGGCGAAAAGGCGACGCTGGCGCGTATGTCCACACTGAGTTTGCAAGTATCGCTGTTTTTCGAAGGTTGGGTGAAATATCTATGCGAAACAGGTGATTACCAAGATCTAATCTATACAGTTTATACTGGCGGTGATGATGTCTTCCTCATTGGCCCCTGGGACCTAATACCTCACCTTGCCCAAAAGATTACTGCGGCTTTAGGCGAGTTTACCGCCCACCATCCTGCCCTGCACGCCAGCGCCGGTATGGCGTTTATCGGCGGTAAATATCCCGTCTATCAAGCAGCCGATGACGCCCGAGATGCCTTGGAGCTTGCCAAACAACTAGAGGGAAAGAATGCTTTTGGCTTCCTCGGACAGCCATGGCCTTGGAATGTCTTCAATCAAGTAGCTGAAAAACATGAACGGTTGCTCAAAATAACTGGCTCAACTAGAGCTGATAGCCTGGAAGGACCACAAGCGATATTGCACCTTCTCCGCCAATTCGCAGCAGAAAAAAATTATCTTGTCCAACGCAAGCGTACTCGCCTGGTATGGGGACCATGGATGTGGCGTGGTGCTTATATGCTAACCCGCATGGCTGAACGGGTTGGGAAAAAACAACCCCAGCTTTCTCAAGAACTTATCGCCATACACAACGAGCTCGATAAAAACAATTACGAAGAAATCGACCAGTGGGGTTGCGCAGCCCGCTGGACCCAGCTTGAGACAAGGACCGATGAACAACGATAGCTTTAATTCTGAGGGTTTTGACCCAAATCTACTCAAAACCTTGGTCTCAAAATGGTCCGAAGGACCTCGTCTGGATTTCAAATCGGAAATCTATCAGAATAAAAATGATTCAACAAAATTTGATTTCATTAAAGACTTAATTGCGCTTGCGAATATCAGCAGGCGAATTGGTAAACCGTGCTGGATTGTATTTGGCGTTCGTGATGAGGACAAATCATGGATTGATGTGAGTAAACAATATGCCTCCGAAAAGGAACCTCATGGTTGGAGAGATCCAAAAATATCTATCCATACAAAACAAAAGGACTTTGTTGAGAAAGTGTATCAAGATATTGGAAGGCAATATATAGCTCCTGATGTCCCAGAATTTCAATTGAATTATGGCTACATTGATAATACTTTTATATCTTATCTAGAAATAAAGCCGCATCCTTCTTCACAACCGTACTCATTAAAGCGCAAATTTACTATTAATACTGAACAAGGTAATAAAAAGGAATACCGAAAAAACACTGTTTTTATCCGGAAGAATTCATCATCCGTAGAAATAGCATCATCGGAAATTAAATACTTGCTTCAAGCCAGCGAGGCAGCTTATTTTGACAAGCAAGATTGGCAACAGATTTTATCAGTACACATCAGCGGCGATTTCGACTTATTTGGGGAATTATTACCCGCTTTTCAACCAAAGGTAATAAACCGTCAAGATAATGCATACGATCTTGTCATCACTAGTATAGAAAAAGGATGCAAGAAACTATTAATCAAAGGCAAAGCCGGTAGTGGCAAAACGGTCTTGCTTCACAAAATTGCATCACTACCTGCCCGGACAGTATATGGTTTTCAGCCAGAAGAACCTCAGAACGAAAGCCAAATCGAGAGCGTTGCCAACGAGTTAGAGATAGTACCTTTGAGACCTGTTCCAATATACCTCTCACTGCGTACAAACATTGAAAAACAACAGTGCTTTAATGATCTACTTGTGAGGAGAATCGAAGACATTCTTCAGAGAAACACCATACACTCGATTACACAATTGTGGAAAATACCCGGTTCTAAATGGGTCATTCTACTGGATGGCGTAGACGAGATCCGCAACCGCAGAAGCTCAGGCCCAATTCTAAGCTCGTGGTTACGCAAGCTTCCAAGGAATGTTCAAGTTGTTATCACATCACGCCCTTATGCCGTTAGTGACGGTTTAGCAGATGAAGAATACGAGATTGAGAAGCTGAATGAGGAAGATGTTAGATACCTGATAAAAGCTAAGATCAACACCATCGAAGGTGAACATATCGAATCTCTTCTCGATGATGTCAATCGTTTCATTGATGCAAATCCTGAATTGCTGCAATTGCTAAATACTCCGAGGTCTCTAGATGGGTTCTTGTCCTATTGTATAGATACATATACACCGCCAGTCTCATCAATCGACCGAAATGAAGTGAGTGTAAAAGAACAATCAACTCCAATTATTGTACCTACTGGAGAAGGTGATATTCCTGTAGTAGACACAAATGAGATTCATAATGAGGATGCATCAATTTCAGATGGATCAAACGAGACACGAAATGCCTCAAGCGAAGGAGACGAACTTACGATCTCCCCCCTCATATTAAGCATGGCAATCAAAAAAATTACAGAACATCTTAAGGAGGAAGAGATCAAAAGACAGGCGGAATTTGGCAAAGATGTTCGTAGAGATGCTGACAGATACTCTTATCAATTAAGGAGGTTTGCTTGGCAAACGGATTGGAATAATCAACAATTCGATTGTGAGGAATGCCTAAGGAAGAGGTGGATTACAGCTGCAGCACTACATTGGAATGAATTTGTTGGTTTTATCTTGCGTAAACAATATCCCTACTATCAATTCTTCTGCACTTTATTCCATTTATTTGCAGCAGCCGAATTCGCCTATTACCTGAACGAAAAGGGAGAAAAACCACAAGAAAAACTCGCACAATACCCTCAAAGCACATCCACTCAAACAATTATGTGCTTGTTAAATGAAATCCTAAGTGCTAACGGACGAGACCCTATCAGATTGGAGGCAACATGAGCATACAAACCATTATCAATCAGGACGAGAGCGGCGTTGAACTGGTTAATTTTGCCCGGCAGACCGCTGACCAACTCGTCAAAAACAACCTCACGCGTTCTCAGATACGCACGATCTTCACTGAGATGCGCAAGATCGAGGCGCTGTGGGATTCAAAACCCAAAGAAGCGCTGCGACGTTTGAACATACTCAAATACAAAATTGATTATCAAACCTCGCGTACCCCCGCAATGCAAGTCCTGCGGGATGTGCTGACTGCCGCTATTGATGAGGTAGGCAAAGCAACCACTGACGAGAAGCGCAATATAAGCTTCAGAAGATTTGTAGAGCTTTTTGAAGCGATTCTGGCTTATCACCGCGTCAGAGGCGGTAAAAATTAGCAGGAGGAAATGCACCCATGGCTGACACTAAGCTTTACGGACGAGTATTTATCCGCGGCAATGTCAAGGCCCTCAGCGGTCTGCATATTGGCGGATCCAGCACAGGATTGGAAATCGGCGGTTTGGACAAGGCGGTTATCCGCAACCCGTTGGATAAGCGCCCGTATATCCCCGGTTCAAGCCTGCGCGGCAAAATGCGTTCCCAAACCGAAAAAATGCTTGGGCTCAAGCAAAACAAATCGATTGGGCAAGTAACAATTCACACCTGCCTGAATAACCAGGATTATAACCAAAATGGTGGCTGCCCGGTCTGCTACATCTATGGTGTACCGGCAGAAGATTACGGCGGACCAACCCGCCTGATTGTACGCGACATCCCGTTGACCGATGATAGTGCAAAAAATTTGGATGCTGCCAACACCGAACTGCGTTACGCGGAATTGAAAACTGAAGTTGCTATTGATCGCGTCACTAGCGCTGCCACTCCTCGAACCTTAGAACGGGTACCGGCTGGCAGCGAATTTGGACCAGCAGAACTGGTATTTGGTATCTATGAAGATGCTGATTTTGATCGCCTCAAATTTGTAATATCGGCTATGCAGTACGTTGAGGACGATTATCTGGGAGGCGCTGGTTCACGGGGCAGCGGCAAAGTTAGCTTCACCAATCTCTCGGTATCAGCACGAGCTCACAAGACATACGACAAGGAAGAAAGCTTCAAAACCTTTAACAACGTGCAGGAGCTTGCATCTGCTTTTCCGGAATTGAAAGCTTGGCTAAAGAAAATGATACCGCTGGAGTGAAGCCATGCAACTGAATACCTGGCTTATCAAGGGTAGAGCCTTCCATTTTGGGCGGCATGGCCTGGGGCAGGAGGAAACGGCGATATCCATGGCCTCAGATAGCCTGTTTTCCGCCCTGCTGGCTCGCCTGGCTCTTCGGGAAGGCTATGCTGCTGTCCAGCAGTTCATCCAGCCTTTCCTGAGTGGCGCTCCGCCTTTTGTGCTCACATCATCGTTCCCCTTTGCCGGTCTGGTGCGTTTTTACCCTAAACCGTTGCAAATGGGGGCACTTCCCGCCAATACCCCAGACACGGTTCCGAAAAAGTTGCTCAAGAAAATCAGCTTTGTCTCTGAGACATGCTTTAGCAAACTCTTAGCTGGAAAATCCCTTGCTTCCCTCTACTCGTCGGATCGTCTGCTTCAAGGAGGTGCAGTACTGGTCGATCCAACTGATATGATATTGCTACCCAGCCATATACGCAACGGTGAAACGCCTCTATGGTCGATTGAACAACGTCCTCGTGTGACCATCGGACGGCCAACGTCAAAGTCATCCATTTATTTCACCGGCAGGGTTGCTTTCGCCCAGGAGTGCGGCTTATGGTTCGGCATCCGTTGGCTGGTTGAAGACCATCATCTGCAATCCCTGGTTTCTCTCCTGCTTGCCGATCTAGCCGACGCCGGTTTGGGTGCTGAGCGTAGCGTTGGATTTGGCGCTTGCCGCATCGAGCCAGCTACAACCATTGATTTACCCTCAGCTAATAATACTTTGTGGGTTACCTTGAGCCGTTATCTGCCCGACAAAAACGAGCTGCACGCCTTTTCTCATCCTCTGGCGGCGTATCAATTGATTCGTATCGGCGGATGGATGGATTCTCCTATCCGTAGAGGTCAGCGTCGCAAGTCGGTAGTTATGGTTGTTGAAGGCTCAGTTTTCGGACCAATCTCACGCCCTGTGCCGGGTCAAGTTGTGGATGTAAAACCCAGATATCAAGACAATTCCGAACCCATCCCGCATGCCGTCTATCGCAGCGGGCTCTCCGTCGCGATTGGATTGGAAGGAGGCGCTTTATGAGCGTTTACAGGATTGCATTGACAACCCTCACCCCATTGCACATCGGTGATGGCTACGAACTGCGCCAGGGCTTCGATTTCGTTGTCCATGACAGGAAAACCTATATATTCAATCAAGATGCTTTTCTAGCAGCGAAAGAAGGCCGCCTCCGACCAAAAAGGGATGGCAGATACCCTATCCCTGCTGAGCTAATCGAAGAGTCAGATTTTAATAACCCAGCTTTCTTCCGTTACGTTTTGCGCGGTTTCCCCCGCTCCCAAAAAGCCGATGCCCGCTTGCGCTCCTGCATAAAAGATATATACGATCGTCCCTATATCCCTGGTTCCTCATTGAAAGGCGCATTACGCACCGCCCTGGCGTGGACCGGCTGGAACGAGGTCAAACCGCTCTTGGATCGCAACGCGATCGGACGCAGTAAGTCTTGGGCAGGACAGCCGCTTGAACGCAGGTTATTCGGACCAGATCCTAACCATGATCTGCTGCGCGTCTTGCACATCTCCGATTTGTTCGGTCCCCAGGAAGCTGGCGAGGGCTTGATTTTGGTGAATGCACAGGTGCTCACATTAAGAGAACATGGCTCGCCGATCGAGTTGGAAGTCATTGCCAGTGATGTGCGCTTTTCCGGTACCGTAACAGTAGACGATAAGCTATTCTCCAATTGGGCTGAAAAGGAGCTCCATTTCTCCAATCGCCGTCATTGGTTGAGTGAGCTCTTGCCACGCGCTCAGGCTCATAGTCTGAAGCGCATTGATCACCTGCTAAAGTGGTTTGAAAGAGCAGACAATACCGAAGCGAT
>FWPU01002863.1_pt1 | contig 45672 bp, 39 predicted proteins | sample 2228361 | NCBI WGS metagenome assembly FWPU01 (sample SAMEA103939777, study PRJEB20133) | metagenome
GAGGCTGACGCGCTCCGGATTCAGGAAGCGTTCGAACAGCAGCCCGTACTGGAGCGGGTCGATGTCAGTGATCTCCATGCAGTAGCTGACCAGGCTGCCGGCCGCTGAGCCGCGGCCCGGCCCGACCGGGATGCCGCGGGACTTGGCGAAGCGAATGAAGTCCCAGACGATGAGGAAGTAGCCGGAGAACTTCATGTCCTGGATGATGCGAATCTCGCGATCCAGGCGCTCGGAGTATTCAGCGAGGTCGTGGCGGAGCAGGCCGGCGGCGCGCATCGCTTCCAGCCGGGGCCGGCGGCGCTCGAAGCCCTGGCGGGCGACGTACTCGAAATAGGTGTCGGTGGTGTGCTCCGGGGGGACGTCGAACCTGGGGAAGGGGTTGGCGACCTGATCGAGCTTCAACTGGCAGCGCTGGGCGATCTCCCAGGTGCGATCGAGCGCATCCTCGAAGTCGGGCAAGACGGCGAGCATTTCCCGGCGCGGCTTGAGGTAGAAATCCGGCGTTTTGAAGCGCATCCGGCTGTCGTCGCTGATTGTCTTGCCGGTCTGGATGCAGAGCAGGATCTCGTGCGCGCGAGCGTCCTCGCGGCGGAGGTAGTGGCTGTCGTTGGAAGCCACGAGGGGGATGCCGGATTCCTGCGACAGCCGGCTCAGCAGGGGGATGACGATTTTGTCTTCTTCCAGGCCGTGGTTCTGGATCTCGAGGAAGAAGTTGCCCTTGCCGAAAATATCCTGGTACTGGTAGGCCAGCCGGCGCGCCTGCTCGTAGCGGCGCCCAACGAGCGCTTCGTTGATATCGCCCCGCAGACAGGCGGACATGGCGATCAGGCCGCCGGCGTGTTGCGCCAGCAGGTCCTTGTGAATGCGGGGCTTGTAGTAGAAGCCTTCCAGGAAGCCGGTCGAGACGAGCTTGATGAGGTTGCGGTAGCCGGTCTGGTTTTCGCACAACAACACGAAGTGGTGGTAGCGATTGCTGTCCGACCTGACGGTATGATCCTGCTGGGTGATGTAGACTTCGCAGCCGATGATCGGGTGGATCCCCCTGCGGAGCGCCTCGTTGTAAAAATGGACGGCGCCGAACAAGTTGCCATGGTCGGTGATGGCTACGGCCGGCATCTCCTGCGCTTCGACGAGATCCATCAATTGGGTGATCTCGCAAGCTCCATCCAGCAGGGAATAATCCGTGTGATTATGCAAGTGAACGAAGGGCGTGTCCCCCATCTTGGCTACCAGTATAGTCGCAGGAGGCGCCGGACGATCCTGTTGGCGCGGCGGCGTGCGATTTGCCGAAGTTATGCTGCCGGCGGGATTGCGGGATGAAGCTTCGTGGGGGACGGGCTCACGGGTTCACCACCGGCGCGGCATCGAGCCGCTCCCGCTGGGCGTTCCAGGCGCAGCCGTAAATTGTGATGAGGGCCAGCAGGTACATCCAGAGGATCAGCGCGATGACGGCGCCGATGCTTCCGTAGAGCACGTTGTAGTCGGCGATGTTGCGCACGTACCAGGAAAAGGCCAGCGTGGCCAGGAACCAAAGCACGGCCGCCACCAGCGCACCGGGCCACAGGCGCGCCCATTTCTGCGGGCGGTTGGGGCCGAACTTGTACTGGATCATCGTGGTAAGAGCAGTAGCGCCAAAGGCGATGGCGTACCGGATGAGCTTGCCGACCAGCAGGACTGCGCCGCCGACGATTGGCTCGCCCTGGGTGATCATGCCCAGCCGGGTGACCAGCCAGACCTCGGTGCGCGAACCGAACAGGATCATCGCGGAGGCGCCCAAGGCGGGCAAGGCGGCACAGAAGACGAGTCCCATCGCGACCAAGCGCCCGCGGATCAAGGGGCGGCTAGTGGGCACATGGTAGACGGCGTTGAACCCGTCGATCAGACTCAGGATGAGTCCCGAGGCCGCCCACAGCGACACCAGGCCGGCGACCACGAGCAACGACTCAGGTTTCTCGCCGCGGACGGCGAATTGGTGCAGGACCAGCTTCTTGGCGCCCGGCGGAACCACCTCGAACAGAAACCGTGAAAGGACATCGGCCACCTGGTCGGCGCGGAAGCGGACCAGCAGGAGGGCGACGGTGGTCAACACCGGGAAGAATGAGAGCAGCGCAGAGTAGGCCGCACCCTTGGCGATGCCGAGGCAGCCGTCTTCGTAAAGGGATATGGCTGACCGCCGCAGCAGCCACCAAAAGCAGTCCCGCCGGGAAAGCTGCACGTCCGTTCCGTCCGACTGGCGCCGAGTTAGGCTCCGCGAGACAATGTCAACCTTGAACCGCGTGTTCCGACCATCCATTCTATCCCGGCTGGGTTCGCCGTCCCTGCTGGCGCTCATTCTGTTTGGCGGGAACGTTTGGGTATGCCGGGAGCTGTTCCAGACGGAATACCTCACCTACATGGGTTCGATTGAGGGCGCCTACGTCGGCCTGAGCCGCTGGATTCTCAACCACCCGTGGGATTTGGACTGGTTTCCGCTCTGGTACGGCGGGATACCGTTCCCGAATGCTTACCCGCCGCTGCTCCACTTGCTGGTGGCGTTGGTCGCTGCGGCGGGAAAGATTTCTCCCGCGCTGTCCTACCATGCGGTGACGGCGGCTATGTATTGCGCGGGGCCGGCCACATTGTTCTGGCTTGCCTGGCGGCTCTCGGCGGACCGCGCCACGGCTTTCGTTGCCGGGCTGCTGTATTCTTTCCTGTCGCCCTCGGCGCTGCTAGTGCGTGAGGTTGCCGATGACCTTGGCGGCGCCTTCGGCCCCCGGCGGCTGCATGTCTTGTTGGCATATGGGGAAGGACCGCATCTCGCCTCGCTGGCGCTGTTGCCATTGGCGGTGCTGGCACTGGACGCGGCGCTCAGGCGGCGCCGAGTGAGGACCGTGTATGCCGCGATGTTCGGGCTGGCCGCGGTCGTGCTGACCAACTGGCTGGGCGCGTTTGCGCTGGCGGCGGCGGTCTTCGCGTATCTGTTGAGCGCCGGCGGCCATGGCGGGTCGCGCACCGTGCCGGCCGCTTGCGGCATCGGCGTGCTGGCTTATGCGCTGGCCGCGCCGTGGATTCCGCCTTCGACGATCAGTGCGATCGGGCACAACGCCCAGTACACCGTCGGCAACTACCGGCTGTCGGGAATTCACTTGTTGTACGGCTTGTTAGTGCTGGCGGCTGCCACTGTCGTGGCGCTGCTGCTGCGACGGCTCCGGGCCGACCCGTTGATGCGCTTTGCGGCGGTTTTTTTTCTACTGATGGGCGTGCTGAGTCTCGGATGGTACTGGGTGGGCGTGTACCTGATGCCCCAGCCCGAGCGCTATCACCTCGAGATGGAGATGGCGCTGGCGTTGCTGCTTGCCGCCAGTCTGGTCCCGGCGTGGCGCAGGCTGCCGGTGCGCTACCGGGCGGTCACCTGCGCGTCTTGCGTGGTGCTGCTGGTGGTGCAGGCGGGCAACTTCCGCAGCGGCGCGCGGCGCCTGATCCAGCCAACCGAGATCGGCCAGACTCTGGAATATCAAGTCGCGCGCTGGCTGGATGAAAACCTGCCGGGCAGCCGCGTCTACGCCCAGGGCTCCACTCGCTTCTGGCTGAACGCGTTTGCGGACAATCCCCAGGTGGGCGGGGGGTTTGACCAAGGAATCACCAACCGTTTGGTTCCCGAGGTGACCTTCGGTGTCGGCTTCGGCAAGGCCGACGCAGCGCGCTCGATCGTCTGGCTGCGGTGTTTCGGCGTGGATGCGGTGGTCGTCAGCGGGCCCAACACGCGCGACGCCTACCGGGATTTTCAGGATCCTGACAAGTTCGAAGGCGTCCTGCCGGTACTATGGCGGGACGGCGATGATGTAATCTACGAGGTTCCGGGGCGCCGCAGCCTCGCGCACGCCGTCCGGGCGGAGCAGATTGTTTGGCGGCGGCCGGAGAACTACCTTGACACCGAACCTTTGCGCGTTTACTACGACGCGCTCGGCGATATGAGCCTGCCGGCGGCGGAGCTGGAGTGGCGCCGGCCGGGCGAGGGTATGATCCGCGCCGAGCTTGAAGCCGGCCAGGTGCTGTCGGTCCAGGTCACATGGCATCCGGGCTGGCGCGCTCAAGTTCGCGGTGAAAGTCGCCCAATACGCTCTGATGGTCTCGGCTTTATCGTTATCGAGCCGGCCTGTGAGGGGCCTTGCTCGGTCGCGTTGACCTATGACGGGGGGCCGGAAATGAAGCTCGCCAAGGGGGCCTCAGTGGCGGCGCTAGGGGCGCCTTGGCTGCTCCTGATCCGGCGCCGCCGGAGTTGATATCGTAGACTCGCCATGTTAAATCGCCGTGATTTTCTCCACACTGCGGCTCTGCCTCTCCTACTGGGACGCGAAGCGGCGGCGGCCGGGAATTTCCCGGCCTCTGCGCCTGAACGCGCGCTGTTCCCATGCCCGCCGAACGGCGCGACGGCGGGGGTCAACCCGCCGGGTTTCGCCTGGTGGCGAGCAGAAGGGGCCACCAGCTATCGGCTCATTGTGCGGAACTCCTCGGGCAGGACGGTCTACGAAGCTGACCGGCTGCTCGACCCGGTGCATCTTCCGAACCGAACGCTGCCGCCGGGCGACTACAGTTGGGACGTCGAGGCTCTGGACAGCTCGGGCTCCGTGCTTGCCCGTCGCGGCGTCTGGCGGTTCAGCGTACCGGCCGATGTGCCGGAGCTGCCCTGGGAAGATCCACAGAAACTTCTCGCACGGGTGCCGGATGTGCGCCCGCGCTACATCTTTCTGGCGGCGGAGTTGCCGCGCATCCGGGAGACGCTCAAAGCGACTCGGCGGCGGGCCTGGGAAGAGGTCAAGGCTCGCGCCGACCGGGCGCTGAAATTGCCATTGCCCAAGCCGCCTGCATACCACACGTTCGAGGGCCGGGTCCGCCAGCGGATGGGCTATACGGAGTACTTCCGCGAATTCCGCGGCTACATCGACGGGGGCATGAGCATCCTGGCGCTGGCCTACCTCATGAGCGGGGAGGAACGCTACGGTCTGGCAGCCAAGAAGATTCTGCTGGAGGTTGAAAGTTGGGGCGTGGGCGGGACGATGTCCGTGCTAAGCCCGTACGGGGACGAGCCCGGACTGAGCATGGCGCGGCACGGCCAGCGGGCCTATGACTGGCTCGATCCGCTGTTCAGTGATGGCGAGCGCGAGCGCGTGCGCCGGATGACCATTGACCGCGCCCGCCAGATCCACGAGCGGCTGCGGCGCGCCGACTACCTGTTTACCCCCGGCGAGAGTCACAACGGCCGGCTGATCGCCTATCTGGCCGAATACGCGATCGTGTGCAAAGGCGAGGCTGAAGACGCCGCCGACTGGCTTGATTACTCGCTCCGGGCGCTGACGACTTTCTATCCGCACTGGGCGGGGGCGGACGGCGGCTGGGCCGAAGGGATCAGCTACGCCCTGTCGTACAACACAATCTATTTGCCGGCGCTGGAATCGCTGCGCGCGGCGACCGGCTTCGATCTTTACAAGCGCAGCTTCTACCGGAACGTGCGCCGATTCTTCCTTTATTGTGCCTCGCCCATTGGGGAGATCAAGCCCTTCGGCGACGGGGCCGAGCGCGGCGGTGTCGGCAGCGCGGGCGCTTCGCTGATGCTGCACCACGGGCGGCGCTTCAACGACCCGGCCGCGGTGTGGTGGGCCGAACAGACCGGGCAACCGGCCGCCGGCTCGGACGCGATGATTTCCCTCATCACTGAGGACACGGTGGCGCCAAGCCCGCCCGCGGGGGCGCCGCAGGCGGCGGTGTTCCGGGGCGTTGGCTGGGCCGGCTTGCACAGCGCACTCGACAAGCCGGACCAGGACACGTTCTTTCTGTTCAAGTCCAGTCCGTACGGCTCGGTCAGCCACAGCCACGCCGACCAGAATTCATTTGCGATCTTGAAGGGCGGGCGCGCGCTGGCGATCCCGTCGGGGCATTACGGGCCGGCTTATGGAATGCCCCACCACGCCGAGTGGACGCGCCAGACGAAAGCCAACAATTGCATTCTGGTCAACGGCGAAGGGCAGCTGGTGCGCGAGGCGCGGGCTAGCGGGCAGATCACCGAGTTCCGCCACCAGAAGGCCATCACGTACCTGTGCGGGGACGCGACACCCGCTTACGGGGGCAAGCTCAAAAGGTTCTTGCGGCATGTTCTCTTCCTGCGCCCCGGCGCCTTCATCGTGGCGGACGAGCTGGAAGCGGCGGAGGGGGCGCAATTCCAGTGGTTGCTGCATGCCTTCGAGGAAATGGAGCTCGACGAGCGGAACTCGCGGGTGGTGTCGAGGCGCGGTGATGCTTCACTCACCGTCCGGTTGGGATGTGACTTAGGCCTGGAGTTTTCCCAAACCGACCGATTCGACACCCCGTACAATGAGGGCAACCCGCCGGAATACCGGCGCGAGGTGCCGAACCACTGGCATTTCACGGCGGCGACGAAGGGGCGGGCCGCCAGAGCGGTGATCACAGCGATCATGCTGGTGCGCCACGGATCGGAGAAGCTGGAGGTCAGCTGGAAACCCAACGGGGTGGCGATTACCACTCCGGAGGGGGCCGGTGAAGCTTGGATGGAACCGGGCGCGAAGATCCATCTCCGGGCCCGGTGGATCCCTCGAGTGGGCGCCTCGGAGGAGTTTTCGCTGTAGGTCTGACTCGCGGAGAGGGAGCGCATCCCGGCAAAGCCGGCTGAGCGAACAAGTGCAACGGCATTCCGGCTTCGTAACCTTCGGTTCCTCGGAGGCTCCGCCGACTCCGGCGCGTGGTTCGCCCCGCCGGAAGCGCGTTCGCCAAGCGGAGACCGGTTGTGAAGCGGTGCGCTATGTTGTAGCCATGGTGAGAAGCGAGCTTGTGGGCCCGACTCGCCGGCGGTTCCTGCGAAACGCCGGAGTGGTGTTCGGGACCCTTCCGTTGATCCGTGCGGCGGCCAGCCGACCAAACCTGATCCTTCTGCTGACAGACGACCAGCGGTGGGATGCGCTCGGCTGCATGGGGAACCGCATCATTAAGACGCCGAACATTGACGAGATGGCCGGCCAGGGCGTGATATTCACCAACAACTTCGTCACGACCTCGATCTGCATGAGCAGCCGGGCGAGCATCTTTACGGGCGTGTACTTGCGCAATCACAAGATTAACGACTTTCGGACGCCGTTCACGAAGGAGCAGTACGGGCGAACATACCCCGTGCTGCTGCGGCAAGCGGGTTACCGGACGGGTTTTATCGGCAAATGGGGCGTGGGCAACGAGATGCCGGAAGACCAGTTCGACTACTTCGCCGGCTTTCCGGGTCAGGGTCACTACTTTCCGAAACGGCCGGACAAGAGCGTCCACCTGACGGAGGTGATGGGGGAGCAAGCCGCCGAGTTCCTTCGCGGCTGTTCGGCGCGGCAGCCGTTCTGTCTTTCGGTGAGTTTTAAAGCGCCGCACGTGCAGGACGAGGATCCGCAGCAGTTTCTCTACTCGCCCAAGAGTGCGGAGTTGTATAAGGATGTTGAGATCCCAGTTCCCAAGACCGCTGATCCGCGCTACCTCCGGAAGCTTCCCCTCGAGATTCAGCGGTCCGAGGCCCGGCGGCGGTGGGCGGTCCGGTTCGGCACGCCGGAGCTGTATCAGGAGTCCGTCAAGTCTTACTATCGTCTGATCACCGAGGTTGATACAGTCGTGGGGCGCATACGGGAGCAATTGCGGCGGATGAAGGCTGACGGTGACACGGTCATTGTCTACTCGGCGGACAATGGGTTCTACCTGGGTGAACACGGGCTGGCGGGCAAGTGGTTCATGCACGAAGAGTCGATCCGGGTACCGCTGATCGTTTACGACCCGCGGCTGCCGGCCTCGCGGCAAGGGCAGCGCTTGTCACAGATGACTCTGAACATCGACATCGCGCCGACGTTGCTGAGCCTGGCGGGCGTGGCGCGGCCGAACATGCAGGGCAGGGACGTCACGCCGCTGTTAAGGGGGGAGTCCGTGCCGTGGCGGAGGGAATGGTTCTACGAGCACCTGTTCGAGCATGCGTGGATCCCGAGGACGGAAGGGGTGCGGACGGAGACGTGGAAGTATACCCGGTACCTCGACACGGAGCCGGTGTTTGAGGAGTTGTTCGACCTAGCGCAGGATCCGCTGGAGGAACGGAACCTGGCGGGGGACAACCGCGAGCAACTCGAAGCCCTGCGCGGACGCCGGCGCGCGTGGCGGGAGGCGCTGGAATCTTGGGATAGGTCGAAGCCGTGGCGGGATCCGTAACGGGGACGTTGCGGCGCTAGCGAGCGTCGCGGGCGGCGAGCCGGAAGCGGACGGTCATTTCTTCTTTGGTGCCGACCAGGCCGAGTGCGGCTTTGGGCGGCCGCAGGCCGTAGTCTTTCATGTTCACCACGGCGGAACCCTCACACCAGAGCGGTTCGCCCGGGGTCAGGCGGACCGTTGCGGTGACGGGTTTGGCGATGCCGCGGATAGTCAGAGTGCCGGTCACCTGGAATTCCGCTTGTGCGACGGGCGTGACTCGCTCGGAAACAAAGAGTATCTGCGGATACTCGGTCGCCGCCAGCATCTGCTCGAGAGTGAACTTCCGAATCTTGCGGCGATCCTTGTCGCTGACCCACCGGTCTTGAAGGCTCACTGCGGCCGACTCGATGACCAGTCGCACGCGAGAGTTTGCCGGCCGATGAGCGTCGTACTGCAACTGGCCGTGGTAGTGCGCGAACAGGAAGCGGTGGAGCTTGCCGCTCATGAGACCGGTCTTATACACCTCGAGCTCGATGCGGGCGTCGCCGGACGGCGCAATGGCGTACGGGATCGTCTCCGCCAGGACAGTTCCGGCGAAAAGGAAGACGCAGGCTGCTCGGTGCATGGCGCATTAGATGCGCCCGGACGGCGCAAGGTTCAGCGCAGCCCCAATTGCCCGACGCCGGTTTAGTTCAAGTGTTGCGATCTGTCTTACCCAGCAGCTCCCGGATGCGCGCGGCCAAGACAGTGGGCAGGTGGTCACGAAGGGCGGCCGTAACCGCAGTCCATTCGATGTCCGATCGCCGTTTGACCTCGGCGATGAATCCGCCCCCCTTGAGCGCGACGGTCGCCAGCACCGGCGCCGGACTGTCAAGCACTCTGCGGGCCGCTTCAACGAAGACCGGGCTGGCGCACTCCATCTTGCCGATCTCGTCGATGATATACAAATCAGCGCCGGCGGTCAGCTCCGCGCGGCTGATTCGTTCCAGCGCCGCCAGATCGACGCCGTAGCGGCTGACACGCACAGGGCCTGGAAGCTCGACATGAGCCAGAATTCCGTCCCTGCCGCCGAACCCGATGATGCGAAAGCCGACGCGGTGACCGCTCTCGCGGAGCTCTTCGGTGTAGAATCCGGCGATCTGGAGTCCCGGCAACAAGCGGGCTGTTTGCCGGACGGCGGTTGTCTTGCCGCAGCCCGGCGGCCCGGTCAGCAGCAGGTTGCGACAGGTCATCGAGTCCCGGGACTGGATCGTCAGTGGCCGCCGGGTTCCAGAGTAACCTTACCGGCCAGGCGGCGGTAGGTGTAAATGAAGTAGCCCAGCACGAGGATCATGCCCGGAATCCACCAGGCGAGCCCGATCTTGAGCCCGTATTCCGGCGCGGAAGCATTGTAGACCGTCAGGCCTAGCTCAGGGCTTGTGTTGGCAGGCAGCACGTAGGGAAAAAGGCCCTGAGCGGCGCTGGTGAGCATACCAACGATGTAGACGGACGAAGCGAGAAAGGCCTTCAGTTCCCCGTTGGCGGACCGGGTGAACACGGCGACGCCGGCCAATCCCGCGAGAGCCAGTAGTGGGAACACGGCCGCCCACGGGCGGGCTTGAAAGCCGGCGGGAACCTGCGGCTGAATGGCGAAGGTCGCAATCGTCACTACGGCGGTCATCGCGGCGACGCCCCACCATGAGGTCCGCCCGTAGCGTAAGGTCCTGTGGTGCAACTCTCCGTCGGTCTTATAGGCGACCCACAGCGCTCCGTGCATCGTCAGGGTCAGCGCCGCCAGCACGCCCACAAGGATCGTGTACCAATCCAGGATGCCGGGCTCCGGGCCGACGTTGAAATCCGTCCAGAACGGGAGGAAGAAATGGCCCTCATTGTCCAGCGGCACGCCGCGGACCACGTTGCCGAGGGCGACGCCATAGAAGAGGGCGAGGCAGGCACTGGCTCCGGCGAAGACAGCGTCCCAGAACGGGCTCCACACCGGCGAATCCATGTGGGCGCGGAGTTCAATCGCAAGTCCGCGCAGGATCAGCAGCCACAAGACGACCATCAGCGGCAGGTAGAAGCCGGAGAAGCTGGAGGCGTAAAGCTTCGGGAAGGCAAAGTAAAGGACACCGCCGCCGGCGATAAGCCACACCTCGTTGCCGTCCCATACCGGACCGATCGATTGAAGCACTTGGCGTCGCTCGCCGTCGGATTTCGCGGCGAACAGATGCAGGATGCCGGCGCCGATATCGAAGCCGTCCAGCACGACGTAGGCGGCGATCATAAGGGCGACCAGGCAGAACCAGATCACTTCCATGGCAACCTCCTCACTGTTGCGGGGGCTCCGGGCCGTGCTCGATCTCCCGGCGGGTCAGGAACAGGAACAGGATCGACAACACCGCGTACATGCCCATGAACCCAATCAAGGTAAATAATGCGTTACCTGCCGAGACCAGCGGGGAGGCGCCTTCGGAGGTGCGCATCAGGCCGTAAATCAACCACGGCTGGCGTCCCAGTTCGGCAGTTGTCCAGCCGGCCGTATTGGCGATGAAGGGAAAAGGTGTCAACAGCAAGAGGACCCACAGCCCGCGCCTGGAGGCAAACAGCCTGCGGCGCCGCAGCAGCACGAACAGCACTGTCATCGTGGCGATGAAGATGGTCCCCAGCCCGACCATGATGTGGTAGGAGTAGTACAGCAACGGGATGTTATCGGGCCAAGTGTCGCGGGGATACGCATCTAAGCCTTTCACCTCGGCCTGCCATCGCTGATAGGTCAGAAAGCTCAGCATGCGGGGGATCGTCAAGGGGTTGTCCAGCCGCTGCCGTTCGACGTCCGGCTGTCCGAGGATGGCGATCGGGGCACCCTCCTGAGTCTCAAAAAGACCCTCCATAGCCGCCAGGGTCACCGGCTGATGACGGGCCACCATCCGGCCCTGGCCGTCGCCGGTCGGGAACAGCATCAGGATCGAAGCGACGAATCCCGCCGTCACGCCAAGCCGGACGAACGTCTTGCCGTAGTCCTCATGCCGCCGGCTCAGGAGATAGAAGGCGCCGACGCCGGCCATGACGAACGACGCGGTGACAACCGTACCGATCATGTTATGCCAGTACATCCAGAAGAGCCAGGGATTCAGGATCAGGCCCCAGAAGCTCTCCAGCATGATCCGCCCGTCGCCGGCCACCCGATAGCCGGTGGGGTGCTGCATCCAGGCGTTGGTGGCGAGGATGAAGAAGCCGGACAGCCACGAACCAAGCCATACCATCACCGCAGCGACATAGTGCCCGATGCGGCCCAGCCGCTTCTCCCCATATAGGAACAGGCCGAGGAATGTGGACTCCAGAAAAAACGAGTAGACTCCCTCCATGGCGAGCGTGTGGCCGATGACGCCACCGGCCGCTTCGGAGAACCGTGACCAGTTCGTGCCGAACTGGAATTCCATGGGGATGCCGGTGACGACACCCATGACGAAGCTGATGCCGAAGATCTTGCCCCAGAAGCGGGCGGCGCGATCATAGTGGCTGTCGCCGGTCCTCAGAGCCAGGGTCTTGAGGATGACGATCAGCAGCGCCAGGCCCATCGTCAATTGGGCGAAGACGTAGTGGAAAGTGATGGTGAAGGCGAAGTGAAAGCGGTGAATCGCAAGGGCGGTGTCCATGAGTCGTGATTCCGAGGTCAGGCGCCGGCGGCTCCTGCGCTCGTCTCCTGGCGCGTCTTGGCCTCGTGGGCGCACATGGGGGCGCCGAGTTTCTTAAGCAGCGTCATCATCGGGCACCAGTTGGTGAATGCGGATTGAAACAGGTTGAGCCCGACGAAAGCCGTGAACAGGAACCAGCCTGGATGCACCCAGTAGCCCAGGGCCAAGCTGATGAGCACGAGCGCGCCGGCGATCAGGCGCAAATAGCGGTTAACAGTCATACTGGTATCCTCCTGCGGTTCATTATGTAATAGACAATCGGGACGGTCATTCGGGACAGCGCCAGCGAGGCGATCTCGCCTGCCATCAGGGCGATGGCCAGTCCCTGAAAGATGGGGTCGAACAGAATGACGCTGGCGCCGACAACCACCGCGGCTGCCGTCAGCATCATGGGCCGAAAGCGGACTGCGCCGGCATCGATCACCGCCTGCGCCAGGGGCATGCCTTCCCTCAGCCGGAGTTCGATGAAGTCCACCAGAATGATGGAATTGCGGACAACGATGCCGGCGCCGGCGATGAAGCCGATCATCGAGGTGGCGGTGAAGAATGCGCCCAGCAGGCCGTGGGCCGGCAGGATGCCGACCAAGGAGAACGGGATCGCCGCCATGATGACCAGCGGAGTGATGAAGGATTGGAACCACCCCACGACCAGGACATAGATCAGGATGAGCACGGCGGCGAAGGCCAGCCCGAGGTCGCGGAAGACCTCATAGGTGATGTGCCATTCTCCGTCCCACTTCATCGCATAGCGGGCGCTGTCCTCCGGCAATCGCGCCGAATACTGTTCGATGGAATACCCTTCCGGAATGGCGAGTTGTTCGATTTGTGACATCAGCGGAAGGATGGCGTAAACGGGGGATTCGATTGCGCCGGCGACATCGGCGGTCACGTACGTGACCGGCATCAGATTCTTGTGGTAGATGCTCTTGTCCTGGGTGGTCGTTTCCACCCGGACCAGTTCGCGCAACGCGATGAGGTCGCCCGTGCGTCCTTGTAGCTTCAAGTCTCGGATGCGGTCCAGCTCCGAGCGGGTGGCGCGGTCTAAGCGGACGCGGATCGGGACGTCCTCCTTGGCGGCATCGTCGTGGAGCAGGCCGGCAGTCTGGCCGGCGGAGGCCACCGCCATGGTTGCGGCAATATCATCCTCGGAGATGCCGTGGAGGGCGGCTTTTTCGCGGTCGACAATCAGGCGGTGCTTGGGCTGGTCGTCCTCGACGTACCAATCCACGTCCACCACGCCGTCCATCTTCTCGAACATCTGTTTGATCTGAGCAGCGATGCGAATGCGGCCTTCTTGGGTGGGCCCGTAGACCTCGGCCACGAGTGTCTGGAGCACGGGCGGCCCGGGCGGCACCTCGGCGACCTTAATGTTCGCTTGCCAGTTGGCGGCGATCGGCTGCAGATCTTCACGCACGGCCTTGGCGATGTCGTGGCTTTGGCGGTCCCGATCGTGCTTGGGCAGCAGATTGACTTGAATGTCGGCGACGTTCGAGCCGCGGCGCAAGAAGTAGTGCCGCACGAGGCCATTGAAATTGTAAGGGGCGGCGGTGCCGACGTAGGTCTGGACGCTAATGACTTCGGGCTGACGCCAGACGGCCTCAGCGAGTTCCCGGGTGACGCGGGCGGTTTTCTCCAGCGTCGTGCCTTCGGGCATATCCACGATGATCTGGAACTCGCTCTTGTTGTCGAAGGGCAGCATCTTGACCTTGACGAACTGCGTGTAAACCAGCGCGCAGGAGCCCAACAGCAGTAGGGTCACCACCAGCAGGAAGCCCCAAGTCAGCAGCGGCTGGTGGAGAAGAGGTCCCATCACGCGGCGATAAAGGCGGGTGAAGCGGTCTTCGCGTTCCTCATGTCCGTGTTCGCCCTTCCGGCCGAGCATACGCACCGATGCCCAGGGGGTGATGACAAAGGCAACGATTAACGAGAACACCATCGCCGCTGAAGCGCCGATCGGGATGGGGCGCATGTAGGGGCCCATGAGCCCGCCGACGAAGGCCATCGGCAGGATGGCGGCAATCACGGTCAAGGTGGCCAGGATGGTCGGGTTGCCGACCTCGTCGACCGCCTCGACGGCGACCTCAGCCAAGGGCCGGTCCCGGTTTTCCGGGAGGCGGCGATGGCGGACGACGTTCTCCACCACTACGATGGCGTCGTCGACGAGGATACCGATGGAGAAGATCAGCGCGAACAGCGTGATCCGGTTCAAGGTGTAGCCGTACAGGAAGAAGGTCGTCAGCGTGAGCGCCAGGGTCACCGGGATGGCGGTGAACACGATCCAGGACTCGCGCCAGCCCAGCGTGATCCAGATCAGGATGCTGACCGAGACCACGGCGATGGCCATGTGAAAGAGCAGCTCGTTGGATTTTTCGGCGGCGGTTTCGCCGTAGTGGCGGGTGATGTCGACATGGACGTCGGCGGGGATCAGGCTGCCCTTGAGGGCCTCGACGCGATCGAGGACCTGCTCGGCGATTTCGATGGCATTGGTGCCCTTGCGCTTGGAGACCGCCAGGGTCACGGCCGGGTAGAAGGCCCCGCCGGAGGAGAACTGGACGTATTGGACCGGCTCCTCGCCGCCGTCGGCCACGGCGGCGACATCTTTGACGAAGATGGGTTTGTTATGGGCGACGCCGACGACGACGTGGCGCACGTCGTCTACGGTTCGCAGGAACTCACCGGTTTCCAGAAGAAACTCCTGGTTGTTCGACGCAAAGTGGCCGGAGGGCAGGCGGCGGTTGGACAGTCCGAGGGCGCGCATCACCTGCAACGGCGAGAGGGAATAGGCGGCGAGCCGGGCTGGGTCCAGGGTCACGCGCACCTCGCGACGCTGTCCGCCGATGATCTCGACGGCGGAAACGTCCGGGACCTGCTTGACGACGTCGTGGAGCTGCGCAACGAGACGCCGCAACTGGTAGTCGTCATACCTCGGACTCCAGAACGTGAGGGCGAGGATGGGCACGTCGTCGATGGAGCGAGGCTTGATCAACGGCGGCGAGGCGCCCGGGGGAATCAGGTCGAAGTTGGCGAACATCTTCTGATTCAGCCGGACGATGGCCTCCTCCTCATCCTCGCCGACGTAGAAGCGCACGATGGCTAGCGCCTGACCAGGCATCGAGGTCGAGTAGATGTACTCCACCCCCGGGACTTCCCAGAGCAGCTTCTCCATCGGCTTGGTGACGCGCTCCTCGACCTCCTTAGCCGATGCGCCCGGCATGGAGACGAAGATGTCGATCATCGGCACGATGATCTGGGGCTCCTCCTCACGCGGCAGCTTCCAGATGGAGAAAGCCCCGACGGCCAGCGAAGCGATGATGAACAGGGGCGTCAGCTTCGAGTTGATGAAGGCGTGGGCGACTTTGCCGGCCGTGCCGAGCTGCTCGGGCATCTTCATGGGCGGACCTCCACGGGGTTTCCGTCCGCGAGGCCGGCTGGGACGGGGACGACCACGATTTCCCCCGGGGACAAGCCCGAGAGGACTTCGAAGCGGCCCTCGCGCATCTGTCCGAGCGTCACCAGGCGCCTCCGGGCTTGGCCGCCCTCGACGACGAAGACGGAGCGGATCTGGCCCTGGCTCAGGACAGCCTCGGCCGGGACTGTGACCGCCTGCCCGGTTCCGATTTCAAATCTGGCGCGGCCGAACAGCCCGGAGCGCAATTGGGGGGCGGCGGGGAGGTTAATGCGCACGAGGAAGGCGCGGGAAGCGTCATCGACGGCCGGCACGACCTCTGAGACATGTGCGGTGATCGTTCGTCCCAGCGCCTCGAGGTCCACCTCCACCTCCTGGCCGGCGCGCACCTGGGGCAGGCGGGATTCCTCGACCCAGGCCTCGAGGCGGTAGGCGCCGGCTTGCTCGAGCTTGAGCAAGGGCGCTCCCGGGGCGGCCAGATTGCCGGGCTCGACGATCTTTTCGGTAACTGTGCCGTCGAACGGTGATTTGATCTCAGCGAAGCTGCGCATCACTGCGGCGGCTGCGACGGCCTCGCGCGACTGGCGGATCTTGTCCTCGAGTTGCTCCCGCCTGGAGAGGGCCATCTCGTGGTTGGCGCGCGCCAGCTTGAGTTTGGCGGCCACCTCGTCAAACTCGTGCTCGGAGATCGAGCGCTTGTCGTGAAGATCCTTCATCCGGCGATAGGTCGCCTCGGCGAACTCCAACTGCGCTTTGGCGGCGGCGATGGCGTTGTCCGCCTCGGCCGTGGCGCTCTGGGCTTCGGCCAAAGCGGCCTGGGCCTGCCGGTGAGCGGCGTCAAGATCCCGGGCATCGAGCGTGACCAGCAGTTGTCCGGCGCGCACGCGGTCGCCGGCATCGACGAGGACCTCGCGCACATACCCCATTACTTTGGCCGACAGCGTGGCCGCGGTGCGGGCGCGGACCGTGCCGACCGCTTCGTAGACGGACGGCCACGCGAGCGTCTCGACGGCGGCGGTGCGAACAGTTACGGGGGCCGGACTTGCCTGCTGGCGGGTCGGCGGTGTGCCGCCACAGGAGGCCAGCCACAAGGCCGATACGGGAACGGCAAACAGTAGTTTCATTCTCATCGTAATGCTCGGCTATTTCAACACGTCGGAGTCGACAGTCAGCACGCCGGTGGCGAGCTCCAGCATCGCCGCCGCCACGCGCTGGTCATAGACGGCGGCCAGGCGCCGCGTTCTGGCCTCCATCAGCGCGGTTTCATTACGCAGCAGGTCGGTGACCGTGCTCAGGCCGGCCTCGTAACGGTTCTTGGTGATGCGCAGGCTCTCTTCGGCCTGCGCGACCGCGGCGGCGGCCACTTGAATGCGCTCTTCGGCCGCCTTCAGGTCTGCGTAAGCCTTGCGAACCTGGAGCCGGACGCCGGCGTCGGCGCGCTTCTGCTCGGCCCGGGCGCTTCGGAGGGTGTGCGCGGCTTCAGCCACCCGCTGCTTGTCGGCGAAACCGTTGAACAGGTTCCACCGCATGGTAACGCCGAAGAACCAGTTGGCCCCGCCTTTATTCAGGAACTCCTGCCGGTCGGTCTCGAACGCGCCGCGCGCGGAAACCTGGGGCCAGTAGGCCGCGCGCGCGAGCCGGGACTGCGTTTCGGCGAGTTGAGCGGCGATCTCGGCTTGGCGGAGCTCAGGCCGCTCGGCCATCGCGCGTTTCTCGTGCGCGGACAGCTCGCGATCCGCCACCGGCGCTGGCGTCAGGGGCGTGGTCAAGACATGTTGTGTGTCGAGCGGCAGGCCCAGGGCTTCGTTCAGGGCCGACCGGGCCACCTCGAGCTGATAGCGGCGGGCGATCATCTGTTCGCGCATGGCGGCGAGGTGAACCTGGATCGAAAGGACGTCGGCGTCAGTCGCCATGCCGGCGGCCCGCACCGCCTCGGCGCGCTCCAGGTCTGCCTCGGCCGACTTCACCGCCTCCTCAGCGACCTTCAGACTTTCCGCCGCCAGGACCGCGCCGTGGTAAGTCCGGACGACGTTGGCGATGACGCTCATGGCGGTGGCGCGCACTTGCTCGCCGGCGAGGGTCCGGCCCAGCCTGGCGGAAAGCTTCTGGTTCTTGGTCTGGCCGGCGTCGTAGACGACCTGGTCGAGCGTCAGCAACGACTGGAAGTTGTTGACAAAATCCGGCCGGTTCAGATTCTCCAGCGGGAAGAAATCGCTTTCGGTGAACTGCCTTTGGGTCAGCAGGCTGCTGAAGACGAATACCGGATTGTTGCTGCGGGCGAAGGACTCCTGGTAGTTCAGCTTCGGCAGGCGCCCGCTGCGGGCCTGCTCGATCTTAGCCTGGGCGGCGTCGACGCGGGCCTGGCCGGCTTCCATGGAGGGGTGCTTTGCGAGCGCCATCCGGGCGGCCTCGGGCAAGCTCAGCGGAGCTTGGGCAAGGACGGGCAGAGTCAACAGCAGAAGTGCTCCCCACGATACAGTTCTCATTCTGACTCCACAAACGGTCTTGGCATCAGGGATGCAGATTATGCACGAAGGTGACATTAGCCTGGAGCATGTCACTTTTCAGAGCCGGCTGCATCTGTGGCGAATGTGAGACGGCCGATGCCGACTGGTCTTCCGCCTCCGGCAGTTCCGAACGCGGGGATCAAACCAGAAAAGGACAAGGCTATCTCGAATTACATTGTATTGCGTCCTGCTACCATCGAAAGGTGGTTGCCGGGACTGCGAGCGACGCGGAGCTGGCCAGGGATCTTCTGTCGGGCAAGCCGGGCGCATTTGAGCGCTTTGTCGAGACCTATCGGCCGAAAATCTTCCAGTATGCCTACCTCATGTGCGGCCACCGGGAAGATGCCGAGGAGGTCTCGCAGGAGACGCTGCTGAAGGTGTTTGAGAAGTTCGACCAACTCCGCGAGCCGGAGAGTTTGAAGGCCTGGGTATTCCGGATTGCGCGCAACGCGTGCTACATGAAGCGGCGTAAGAGCACCTACGCTCCCGCCCAGGAGCTTTCGCTGGACGAGCTGATGCCGCGGTTCCGGCAGGAGGGGGAGGAACGCAAGCTGGAGATTGCCGACTGGTCGGCGGTGCCGGAGGCGCAAGCGATCAACACGCAACTCGGCCGTATTCTGCGCGCGGCCATTGATGAGCTGCCCGAGATCTACCGTTCGGTGATCCTGCTGCGCGACATGGAAGAACTCTCGACCCAGGAGACAGCCGAGGTCCTCGCAGTGACTGAGGACACGGTCAAGACCCGGCTGCACCGGGCGCGGCTGGCGGTGCGTCAAAAGCTGGACGCGCACTTGCGGTCGGCGGGAGGCGGGGCATGAGGGTTTCTGAATGCAAGGACATTTTCGCTCTTCTTTCGCAGTACCTGGACCACGAGCTCTCGGAGGATATTTGCCGTGAAATCGACGCCCATATTGCGGGCTGCCCGCCATGCGTTGAATTTCTGGAAAGCCTCAAGAAAAGCATTGAGCTGTGCCGGCGTTGGAAGTCGGAGGACGAGCCGGGGCCGCTGCCCGAACCGGCGAGACGCCAGCTCTACGAGGCCTATCAGCGGGCGCTCGCCGCGCGCGGCAAACAGGACGCCCGCGGGAGGCGTGACCGGAGTCACTGATCGGCCGGCCCCAGCCATCCTAGGCTGGAAAGGAAGGGAGCGATTGGGAAATGAGCTGCGTCGTTGGGGCGCCGGTCGATCAGGCCGAGCGGGCGGATGCCGCCGCTCCCCGTAAGAAGCCGCGGAAGAAGTTGATTCGCCGCGCGGGCACGGACCGCTCGCAGCAGATCCGGGCAACAGTTCAATTCCTGTTTTTGGCGTTAAATATCTGGATCGGGGTCGAATTCTACCTCTTCGTGAGGCACTATGAAACCGGAGGGCAGACGCCGTTCGTTCCGCGGCCGCCGGGCGTCGAGGGGTGGCTTCCGATTGCTTCCTTGATGAACCTCAAGGCGTGGGCGCTAACGGGTGAGGTTCCGGCGATCCACCCAGCCGGGATGTTCCTGCTGGCGGCCTTCCTGACTATGTCGCTACTGTTGCGGAAGGGGTTTTGTAGCTGGCTCTGCCCGATCGGCACCTTGTCAGAGTATCTTTGGAAAGCGGGCCGGAGCACGTTCGGGAAAAACTGGCGTTTGCCGCGGTGGTTTGACATCGGCCTGCGTAGCCTCAAGTACATTTTGCTCGGCCTGTTCCTCTACGCCATTGGGAGCATGTCCGCACAGGCCATTCGGGCGTTCCTGGACGGGCCCTACGGCATCATCGCCGACGTGAAGATGATGAACTTCTTCCGCTATCTCAGCGTGACGGCGGCGGTGGTGCTTGGGGTGCTGCTGGTGTTGTCGATCTTCGTGCAGAACTTCTGGTGCCGCTACCTGTGTCCTTACGGGGCGCTGTTAGGGCTGCTTTCCCGGCTGAGCCCGGTCCGCATCCGGCGGTACGAGTCGCCGTGCATTGACTGCACCAAGTGTGCGCAGGCCTGCCCGTCGTGGATTCCGGTCGACCGGCTGATCACGGTGCGGACGCCGGAGTGCACCGGGTGTTACGAGTGCATCAAGGTGTGCCCGGCCGCGGGCGCGCTAGAGATGACAGTGGCCGGCAGGAGGCGCCTGCCGGCCTGGGTGATGGCGGCGGCGCTGGCGGCGATCTTTTTGGGCTTCGCCGGCTACGCCCAGTGGCGCGGTTATTGGCACACCAACCTGCCTGGCTCCGTGTATTTCGATCTGATTCCGCGCGCCCACGAGTTCAGCCATCCGTAGGGGGATGGAACCGCCCCGAAAGACGGTCGAATGAGTGCTTCAAGCCAGTGGCTGGGCGCTCAACGAGCCAGCACGGGATAGGCCACGCCAAGTTCCTGGGCCAGCGCGGCGAGACGCGGGTCGGCTGTCCACAGCCGGAATCTCTCTACGATGGCGGAGGCAAGCAGATGGACGTCGATCCAGCCGACGCCCCGGCCCTGCAGGCGCCGGTGGCGAACGAAAGCGACGACATCGCTGTGAGGAACGATGCGGGCCTGATGGATGCGCTCGTAGTCTGCCAGGAAAGTGCTGCGGCCTCCCCGGTCACCGATGAGCAGCTCTCCGTAGACCAGTTCATGCCCAGCGACTTCATCACGCGACAGGAGTCTATCCAGTTGGGAACTGTACGGGGCCCGGCCGGCGAAAAACCGAATCCACACCGAGGTATCGACCAGGACCATCAGCGCACCGGGCGTTTTGAAGAGGGCTTCGAGCGCCGGCGAGGCACGTCTGAAGCGTCAGGCTCGATTCCCCGAAGAGCACGGAGACGCTGATAGGCGGCGTGGCGGACTAACGCTTCAAGGCCCAAGTGGACGGTCTGGGTGTCGCTGGCCGCCCCAGAGGCCGCTCTTGCTTCCCGCAGGAGATCCTCATCGAGATTGAAAGTTTTCTTCATACAGACATTTTTACCATATAAATATGGTCAAAGGCTCCGTACTCGGCGGGCCGGCTAAACGGATGTGTGGAGGCCCCTGTCATTGGACGGGGCAAGAGGCGGGCCAGGCAGCCGAGCGAGAGGAGATCACGTTTGCGGGTGGGGCTCGACCAGCATTTCGGTTTCGTTGCCGCGGTCGCCCTGCTGCTGCATAAAGGCTTCCAGGCGGCGGCGCAAGGAGGCGATCGTCGCCTGGTGCTCGGGCACGGCGGCGAGATTGTTCTGCTCGAACGGATCGGCGACGATGTCGTAGAATTCGACGGCGGGCCGGCGCTTGTACCGCTCGACGATGCGGGCGGCTGTGGGGTCGGTGGCGGCTTTTTCCACCCAGGTATCCCAGTAGTCGTGGCGGTTGTCCGACATCACGACGTTCCGGAACTCGCTCTCGTGGTTGAGGTTAAGGATGAGCTTGTAACGGCTGTCGCGGATGGAGCGGATGGGGTAGCACTCGGCGCCGTTGATGATGCCGCGCGTGGTGTGAACACCGAAAACGACGTCGTGGTGCTCATCAGTCTTCCCTTCCAGCACCGCCAGGCAGCTTCTGCCATCCAGATCCGGCGGGGGCGCAGCCCCAGCGGCCTCCAGCAATGTGGGCAGCCAATCGACGCCCTGCACCATGGCGTTGCTGACGGCGCCGGGGCGGATACGCTCCGGCCAGCGGACGACAATCGCCTCGCGGAGGCCGAGGTCGTAGCAGGTCCATTTGGCAAAGGGGAAGCCGCAGCCCTGCTCGCTGCAATACAGGAAGATGGTGCGGGCCTCGTGGCCGCTCGCGGCGACGATGTCCATCGAGCGGCCGACCTCGCCGTCGAGGTAGTCAACCTCGGCGTAGTAGCGCGAGAGCGTGTCGCGGGTCAGGGGCGTGTCCACCCAGTAGGGAGGGACGGTGAGCCTCTCAGGCGGGTGCCGGGACGGATCACCTTTGTCGTAAGGGCCGTGGGGCTGACGGGAACAGACCAACAGGCAATACGGCTCGGCATCCTTGCGCCGGACGAACTCTTCGATGGCGTCGAAGTCAAGTTCCCCGCGGGGGCCGACGGTCTCAAACGGGTAAGACTCTTCGGGGCCGAAGTGGCGCTTGCCGGCCAAGCCCACCCGGTAGCCGAGCTCCCGGAAAAAAGACGGCAGGGTTTTGATGCCCGGCTTAATTCGGCTGTGGTTAGGATAGGCGCCGTTGCGGACTGGGAAGATGCCGGTATACATCTGCTGGCGCATAGGGGCGCACATGGCGGTGGCGGTGAAAGCGCGGGTGAAGCGCATGCCCTGGGAAGCGAGGCGATCAATGTTGGGCGTGGACACTTCGCGGCTCCCGTAACAGCCGACGTCGATGCAGGACTGATCATCGGCGATGGTGAGCAGGATGTTGGGCCGGCGCGGCGAGCGCCGACAGCCGATGATCCAGGGCGCCGAGGCGGCCAGCGAATTCTTCAAGAAGCGGCGGCGGTCGAGCATGGCGCTATGGTCTCCACCTACGAGGGTATAACACCCGCCGCAGAATTAGCGAAACTGAGCATGTCCCAGCGGAAATGGAGGCGGAGGCGCTCGGCGAAGCGCCGGTTCTTAGCCGCCATGGCGTTAAAGGAGATGCGCGACGGTCCCACGACTCCGGGCGCGATACGGGCCGGATTGCCGTCGGTCTACATCCGTAGCGCCGCGAAGGCGGCGGGGTGGAACCCGTCAATCCCCCGGTGGGTTGAAAGCCACTCACGGCGGTAGTGTTGCCGGTCTCAATTCAGGAACAGCCGGCGGTACAGGGTGTCGCGCTGTTTGGGGATGAAGCCGGCATCGCGGATGATGCGGCGGAGTTCCTCCTCGGTGGCGCGGTTGCGGGCGCCGGCGGCGGCGACGACGTTCTCTTCGATCATCACCGAGCCGACGTCGTTGGCGCCGAAACGGAGGCCGATCTGGCAGGTTTTGAGTCCCTGCGTGACCCAAGAGGACTGGATGTTGAGGATATTGTCGAGGTACAGGCGGGAGATGGCGAGGGTCTGCAAGTACTCGACGGCGGTGGCCTCCTGTTTGACCGAGCGGCCGAGGGAGGTGTTCTCGGGCTGGAACGTCCAGGGGATGAAGGCGGTGAAGCCGCCGGTCTCTTCCTGGAGGCGGCGGATGACCTCGAGGTGGTTGATGCGCTGCTCGATGGTCTCGCCGCAGCCGAACATCATGGTAGCGGTGGTGCGCATGCCGAGCCGGTGGGCGGTGCGGTGCACCTCCAGCCACTCCTGGGTTGAGCACTTCAGGCGGGCGATGCGGCGCCGGACGTCATCGTCGAGGATTTCGGCGCCGCCGCCAGGGATCGAGTCGAGGCCGGCGTCGCGGAGGCGGGCGATGGTGTCCCGCAGCGACAGTCGGCTGAGCTGGGCGATGTTGAGGATCTCAGGGGAGGAGAAGCAGTGCAGCCAGATTTGGGGGAAGCGCCGCTTGATGGAGCGCAACAGGTCCTCGTACCACTCGATTTTGAGATTGGGGTGGAGCCCGCCCTGCATGAGGATGCCGGTGCCGCCGAGGTCCACCGTTTCCTGGATCTTCTCGAAGATGACCTCTTTGGACAGGACGTAGCTCTCGGCGTGGCCGTAGGGCCGGTAAAAGGCGCAAAACGAGCAGTACTCGGTACAGACGTTGGTGTAGTTGATATTGCGGTCGATGATGTAAGTGACGACGCCTTCCGGGTGCAGGCGGCGCCGGACGGCGTCGGCCTCCATGCCGATGCCGATGAGGTCATCGCTGGCGAACAGATCCAGGGCCTGTTGCCGGGTGATCATGCGGACAGCGACCTTGCCGGGGCCAAGTCCTCGATCCGGGAAGCGGAGCGCAGAAACAGGTTCATCCCTTCGAGTTCTTCGTTGCCAAGCTCGAAGACGATGTGGCGCGTCAGGTAGTCGCGCACCAGAGCTTCGGGTATGCGGCGGCGGCGGGACTCCTCGCGGATGATCTCTTCCAGATGATCGAGCCCATAACGGCAGGAGCCGGCGAAAGCCGGTTCGAGGGCGGAAAAGGCCCCGGGGGGACGTCCGGCCCAAACCGCGAAGACCATCGGCTTGCCGGTCATGGCGTACCACTCCGCGCCGAGGTCGGCGGTATCGTAAGGCATTGACGCGGGGTCGAGGCGCAGGGCCGGATCGCCGATCATGACCGCGGCGTCGGCGGCCGCGAGCATGGATTCCAGGTCGGCGGGCATAGAGAGGATCCGCGGCACAGCGCCGTAGCGTTCGGCGAGCACGATGCGGGCCAAAACGATAGAGCTGCGCGAGGCGGAGTCGGCGGCCAGCGAACGGATCTGGGGAAATGGCTTGCGGCTGATGAGCAGGATGCTCCGGGCCGGACCGCGGCAGGCGATGCCCTCGCCAGAGATGATTTCGAGTCCGAGGCGGGGCAGGGCGACGGTGGGGACGATGCCGATGTCGGCGCCGGCCTGCTCGACGCGATCGGCGCACTCGGAGGGCAGGCAGAAGGAGAGATCGAAAAGGCCCATCTGCGGGCCGTGAAGCATGCCCCAGACCAGGGGGACAGTATTCAAGTAGCTGACGGCGCAGACTCGGGGACGCCGTGAGGGAGAGCGCGAAGCGCCGTCCATGGGGGGTTGCAGAGTCAAATTACAGGCTAGCACGGCTCGTCCGGGGGACGCTTCGGCCGCAGGCACTCTCAGCCTTGGCGTGATGTGCGGCGCGTTCAGGGCTACCAGCCCATACGACCCATGCGGGCGAGGAGCTCAGCGCTGTAGTCGTCCATGCGCTGGGGGCGCCAGCGACGCGGGGAGGGCAGAATGGCGGCCAGGCGCGCAGCCTGCTCGCGGTCCAGCGTAGCGGCGGTGGTGTGGTAGTGGTAGCGGGCGGCGGCCTGCGCTCCGTAGATGCCGGGTCCCCATTCGACGAGGTTGAGATACAGTTCCAGGATGCGTCGTTTGCCGAGAATCCATTCGGCCGCGGGCGCCAGGAGGAACTCCAGAGGTTTGCGCAGAGGATTGCGGTGGGTCGTCAGGAAGAGGTTTTTGACGAGCTGCTGGGTGATGGTTGAGGCGCCGCGAATTCGCCCGCGGGGGAGCTCTGTTCGGACCATTTTCCCGATCTCGTGCCAGTCGATACCATGGTGCTGGTAAAAGCGGCTGTCTTCGGCGGCGATCACGGCATGCCGGAGGTGGGGGCTGATCCGGTCCAGCGGCACAAACTGGGAGCGCTTTGTGTAGGGGCTGTTGTCGAAAATGGACTCCAGCCGCCGCTGGATTTGTACGGCGCTAGTGACCGGGTCCACCCACCTCAGCAGGACGAGGCCGGCCAGGCAGGCCGCCAAGTAAACGAAGACGGCTCCCGCGGCCAGCAGCCCGATGCGGCGTGCAACTCGCCCGGCCGCGAGCCGCACCTTGCGGCGCAGAGTCATCGTCCAGCGCGGCGGTCAGAGGCCGGCTCAGGAAGCAGCCTTCCGGACTTTCTTCTCGATACCCTCGACGGTCTCGTCGACTGCCATCCGGCCCCGTTCGACAAGGTCGCGGCCTTTTTCGATTAGTTCTTCGCCGAGGTCCTCGAGATAGTCGCCAATCTCCTCGACACCGCGGACAATCTGGCGCCGGGTACGCCGCCCGGACTGGGGTGCGAACAACAAGCCGATTCCGGCCCCAACCGCGACACCCATCAGAAAGATCGTTACGCTAGCGCTCACACTTTGGTTCTTCATTGCAGGGCCTCCTCTCGACTCCTGTAACCATTTTAAATGACGCCGGATGCCGGGCGCGGGAAGGTGCTGCCGGGACCCCAAGCCAAAAGCGGCACAGATCGGCGATCATGCTATCAAGGCCACCCAGGCAAATGAATAATCAAGGCGGGCAGTCCTCGCACAGGATCCGGCTCGGGCCGGGCGCGGCTATTTGCGTCCTTGCGGCTGCAATCTACCTGACGGCCATCTTTAGTCCGCCCTCGCTGATGGATGACGTTGACGCCGTGCAGGCGCAAATTGCGAAGAACATGATCGAGTCGGGCGACTGGGTGACCGCGCGGCTGAACGGGATTGTGTACCTGGAGAAGCCACCGCTCAAATATTGGATGATCGCCGTCTGCTATCTGATTTTCGGGGTTCACGATTGGGCGGCGCGCATCCCGGTGGCGCTTTCCGTGGTGATGTTGTGCTGGGTGACGTACCGCATTGGCCTCTGGGCGTTTGGCGGCGGCGCCGGATTGTTCGCCGGGGTCGCCCTCGCCTGCTCAGTCGGCATGTGGCTCTTCACTCGAGTGCAAATCTCCGAGGCGATCCTGACGCTGGCCGTCACGGTGGCCATGTGGAGCTTCCTGCGGGCGCTCGATGCCGAGGAGCGGCGGCCCCGTTTGTGGAGCACGCTGCTGGCGGTTTCCATCGGGTGCGGGCTGCTCGTGAAAGGCCTGATCGCGGCCGTCTTCCCGGCGGCGGCGGGCTTTCTGTATCTGATGATCACGAGACAACTGACCGCCCGTCGCACGTGGCAGCGGCTCAGACCGGCATCGGGAATCGCGATAATTCTGCTGATCGCCGCGCCCTGGCATGTGCTGGCCACATTGCGGAATCCTCCGTATCTCGATCTGACGATGAAGAGCGAGCCGGGCGCCTACCACGGCTTCTTCTGGTTTTACTTTCTCAACGAGCATCTGTTCCGGTTCCTTGGGACCCGGTATCCCAAGGACTACGCGAAAGTTCCGCTACTGCTGTTCTGGAGTTTGCATCTGCTGTGGCTGTTCCCGTGGAGCGCGTTCGTAGGCGGGACGGTGAAACTCGGCTACCGGCCCGTGGACCGGGCCGGACAGACGCGCTTGCTGGCGCTGTGCTGGGCGGGATTCGTCCTTGCGTTCTTTTCACTGTCCACGAGCCAGGAATATTACACCATGCCCGCCTATCCGGCGGTGGCGCTGCTGCTCGGCTGTGCGCTGGCGTCCGACGGACGGGCGGTCGGCGCCGGACGGCGCGTGCTGGCCGTCCTGAGCCTGGCGGCCGGGCTTGTGCTGGCCGCGATCCTTGGGGCGGTTTGGGACAAGCCGGCCCCCGGCGACATCTCCTTGGCGCTGACACGGAATCCGGAGCTTTACACGCTGTCATTGGGCCATATGGCCGATCTGACCCTGGATGCCTTTGCCTACCTGCGGTTGCCGGTGTTGCTGGCGGCGCTGGCGTTGCTGGCGGGGGGCGCTGCGGCGTGGCGGCTGCGCGGGGAGCGGATGGTGCTGGCGCTTGCCGCGATGATGCTGGTGGTTTTCCAGGCCGCGCGGCTGGCGCTGGTGGCGTTCGATCCTTACTTGTCCTCGCGGCCGCTGGCGGAGGCGCTCCAGCGGGCCCCGGCAGGAGACTTGATCGTCGACAACCAGTATTACGCGTTCTCGTCGGTGTTCTTCTATGCGGATACAAACGCGCTGCTGCTAAACGGAAGGGTGACCAATCTTGAGTACGGCTCCTACGCCCCGGGAGCGCCGGACGTGTTCATCGACGACGAGGAGTTCCGGCGGCTGTGGCTGGAGCCGCGGCGGTGGTACCTCTGCGTGGAAGGTCGGCAGGTCAACCGGATCGAGTCGCTGGTGGGCCGGGAGAACCTGCACACGGTTCAGCAAAGCGGCGGGAAGTTCCTCTTGGTCAACCAGCCGGACTGAGGCAGCCCCCGGCGGGACTTACTCGCGGCCCTGCGCGGCGAGCCGGGCCAGCAGGATGCGGGCGTCAGTGTAAGCCGGGTGCCGGCCGATGAGCTCGCGCAAGATCCGGGCGGCAGTTCGGGTATCACCGCTGCGAGCCACGTAGAAGGCGAGGGTATAGGCGTACTTGGGCTCCTGGGGTCGCAAATCGGCGGCCTGGCGGCACCAGCGGATCGCCTGGCGGAGGTCCTGCTCGGATTCGAGGACGCACAGGTTGTAAGCGGCGGCGGCGAGTTTTGGGTCGGACTTTAGCGCCGCCCGCAGCGCGTCTCTGGCCTCGGCGCGCCGCCCCAGTTCGCCGAGTAACAAGCCCAGGTTGAAATTCGCCGCCGCATTGGCTGGTTCCTCTTTGAGCGCGCGGCGCAAACACTCCTCCGCTCGGTCGTTTTCCCCCCGCAAGTTGTACGCCAGCGAAGCGTTTACCAGGGTCACGATATTGCGGGGGTCAAGGCGCAGGGCGGTGGCGAACGAGGCCACGGCGGTATCGAGATCGCCGCGGTTGAGGTAAAAGTTACCGAGGTTGGTATGCGCGGCCGGGTCGTCCGGGCGGGTGCGCAGGGACGCCAGGAACTCGGAGGTGGCAGCCTCGATGGCCTCTCCGTCCCGCTGACTGAACATCCGGCGGGGAACCGCGGCCAGCGATGCCGCAGCCCGGATGCGGACCAAACGGTAGTCGTCCCGGGTGGCGGCGGCCAGGGCGGTGACCGCTTCGGGACTGGGGTACCCGGCGAGGGCATCGGCAGCGGCAGCACGGACGAAAGGCGATGGATCCTTAAGCAACTCCAGAAGGGCAGGCCATTTGCGTTCATCGTCGCAGGAGCGCAGCAGCCGGATGAGCGATACGGCGACGACCTCGTCCCGCTCGCCTCCGGTCAGCAAGGCCAGCATTTCATCCAGGCGGCGCCAGTCTTCCTTGCGGGCGGCGTCGATCAAACGGGCGGGTGCAAGAATCTTCGCCTGATAGTCACGCCGGCTCCAAGAACGAACAACCGAGTCTGCCCACTTCGCGTCCCGGTCGGTGTGGCACAGGTTGCACGCATTCGGAGACTGGAACTCGAGGGTGGCGGCCGGGGCGGGCGGGCGCATCGAATGGTCGCTGCGGTTCATGCGCGCGAATGAGGTCATCGGCATGTGGCAGGCGACGCACTGACTGGCGGGAGAATCTGCCGGATGACGGGTATGGGCCACCGGATCCGCCACCTTGTCGGCGTGGCATGGCATGCAGGCGTCATTGGCCTTCTCGCCCTGGAACCGATACCGGCCACTGGAGGTGTGGCAATGCAGGCAGTCCAGCTTCCCCGAGCGGGCGCAGGGACTCATGAGCCAGCCGGTGTAGGTGTAGTTCTCGCCAAGATCGCGCCCGTCGGGATAGAAGTCGGGGTGTTCGAGAGCCACCAGATCGTAGTGATCGAAGTAACGGTCGCCGGGGCGGAAGTTCGCCGTCAGGGGAATCATCTTGGCGTGGCAGGGGGCGCATAGGGTATTGGTCTGCTCTGCATCGAAGGCCTTGGTGCGGATAATGCGGACGTCCTCCCGGCAGGCTTCCTCCGATTCAGTGCAGTAGCGCACGTGCTCCCCGGCCGGGCCGTGGCAGGTTTCGCAGTTGATACCCGGCTCGGCCCAGACGGTGTGGTAGCTGTCGGAACTCAGGTCGTAGTTCGTCGTGAGCTGACTGACGTGGCAACTGTAACAAGATGTGTTAAAAGTATAGGGCCGGTCCGTCCAGTGCAGCGGAGCGTCTTGGCGGTCCGGGAAGTGGCGGACCCCGCTGGCGGCCGTGTCGAACCAAGTTTTCCGGCGCACGTCGTAAGCCACCGGGAGGGTCTGGAGGCGGCCGCGATCGAGCCGCGTGAGGAAGTAGTAGACATTCTTGCCGCCCAGCACGTGCTCGATGGGGAACCGCTTCTCACCGCCCGGACCCGTCTCCACGACCCAACCCTCCTGGTCCGAGAGGAGGGCCCGGTAGCGGTGCTCGCCGACTACGATATCCTCGGTTTGGGGTGTGAGCCGGCTCCGAGCGAATTCGGCCGAATAGGGCTGCATGGCGAGGCCGTGACGCGAAGGCGCCCAGAGCTGATAAAAGCTCTCGTGGCAGCCCCGGCAAGTGGCCGAACCGACAAAGCCGGCGGGAGCCGATTCCGGTGTGCGCTGTCGAAGGAAAAAGAAGGCGACGGCGCCCCCGAGGGCAAGCAGGAGTGCGGCTCCGGCCACCAGCGGCTTCCGCATATGGCTACTATAACGCAGCCAGGCGCGGCGCCGTCTCCGATCGGCCTTTCTCGGAGCCGCCCGTCGTGAAAAGGACGCGGGTTTCGGGGGCCCTCACTCCACCGGAAGCGGCGCCCGCAGTTCAAAGCTGAGGCGGGTCTCCGGAGGGACCCTGAGGTGGGGCCCCTTGATGGCTGAAGCGGCGACACCGGCGCCCGCGCCGGCGCCCGCTCCGATGGCAGCGCCCCTGCCGCCGGCGGCAATGCCGCCGATAATGGCTCCGAGGCCGGCGCCGATGGCGGTCTTCTTCGCCGTGCTCGCGCCCTCGCCCGAGGTTTTCATTTCCGCGTAGTTGGTGGCCACATCGTAGGTTTTTCCGTTGATGGTGATGTCGTACAGTTTGATCGCCAGCTCGTCACTGCCGGCAATACGGCCGCCCTCTTCGAGTCTCATGATTTGGAGTGTGCAGTCGGCTCCGCGGGGCACGACGACAGCGCCATTGATCACAATCGGGTCGTCGATGCTGGCGCGGAAGCGCTCCCCAATAGCGGTCGTTCTGGCGTCTATGCTGTCGATGGTCCGGACGGTGATTTCCGTGCCCGCCGGAATCGTTACCCGAGCGGAGGGGGCCGAAGCGGGCGCAGGGCTAGCTGTGGGGGCGGGCGCCGGCTGTGGTTGCAGCGAGCCGAACTGAACGGCGGCAACGCTGCTGACGGAGTAGTTCTTCGGAGTGCGGTCGGGACCGATGAACCGGATCGTCCGCGCATCGCCTCCGAGATACATGCCCTCGAGTTTGGTGCCGTCCCTTAGCACCAGGGTGTCGGCGGCAGCTCCCGCCACCAGCATGAGGGCGAAGCTACAGATCGCCACAAGGCGCTTCATGAGGAATTCCTCCTTACTTCGGATTCTATTATTGGATGTATGAGGCGGGTAGCGAGTTTCCTGGAAGTCGCAATCCGGCTCGCGCACGCCCAGGGGCCGCGGCGCCAAACGTTTGACGCCGGCGCGCGCCGCATGCGAACGTGGGACTAGAGTCTGATTGTAGTTCTGCTGGTTGGAGGCCGGATCTCCGATGAAGCTGCGATCCCTGTTCGTTCCGGTGGTGGCCTGTGGCCTGTCGGCGCAGGAAGCGCCCAAGGAGGTCCTGCACCTGCCGGAGACGCCCGTTTTCAAAGTTGATGTGGTCTCGAAGACCACCAAGGCGATCAACTACCGCTACCTGAGCGGGTCGACCAAGGTGGATTTCGTTGGGACATCACTGATGCCGAACGCGCGCGGCGAGGCGAAGGTGGAGAGCAAGCGGGGAAGAATCGAGGTTGAGTCGGAGTTCGAGAACCTGGGCGCGCCGACGCAATTTGGCGCCGAATATCTGACATACGTGCTATGGGGCATCACGCCGGAGGGGCGTGCGAACAATCTCGGGGAGGTACTCTTGAAAGACGGCCGCGGCAAGCTCCGGGTGACAACCGATCTCCAGGTGTTCGGGCTGCTGGTGACCGCCGAACCGTATTTTTCAGTGACGCAGCCAAGCAACCTCATTGTGCTGGAAAACGAGATTCGCAAAGGGACCAAAGGGCGGATTCATTTCATTGAGGCCAAGTACGAGCTGCTCGAGCGCGGGCAGTACGCAAAACTGGCCAATCCGCTCGACCTCGCTCTGGACCTGAAGAATGTTCCGCTGGAGGTCTACCAAGCACGCAATGCCGTGCAGATTGCCAGGTCGGTGGGCGCCGACAAGTACGCGAGCGACATCTTCCCCCGGGCTGAGGCCGGCCTGCAGATGGCTGAAAACGCACTGAAGACGAAGGACAAGAAGCTGGCGGCGCAGCATGCGCGCCAAGCCGCGCAGAGCGCCGAGGACGCGCGGGTGGTGGCGTTGCGGCGCCAGGAGCAGGAACGCATCGAGCGCGAGCGGCGGGAAGCCGCCGAACGGGCGGCCAGAGCCAAGGCGGAGGCCGAACGTGCCGAGGCCGAACGCCGTGCGGAGGCCGAACGGCGAGCGCGCGCTGAGGCTGAGCGCCTGGCGGCGGAACGGAAACGCATGGAGGCCGAGTTGGAGGCTGCGCGCGCGGCCGCGGCCCGGGCCGAAGCTGAAGCCGCGCGGGTCCGCTCTTTGCTCGAGCAGCAGGAAGAGCGCCGGCGGCGGGAGGAAGCTCAGCGGCTGGCGGAGGAAGCCCGTCTGGCCGCCGAACAGGCCGAGCGGGAAAAACAGCAGTTGCGACAGAAGCTGCTCGAGCAGTTCAACATGGTGCTCGACACGCGCGACACGGAGCGCGGCCTGGTGGTGAATCTGTCGGACGTGCTGTTTGACGTGGGCAAGTACGATTTGCGGCCGATCGCCAGGGAGAAACTGGCGCGGCTGGCGGGCATCATTCTCAACTACCCGGGGCTGAAGCTCGAGGCCGAGGGACACACCGACAGCACGGGCAGCTACGAGTTCAACATGACGCTGTCGCAGAAGCGCGCGGAGGCGGTTCGCGACTACCTGGTCTCCCAGGGCGTCGACCCGGCCAGGATCACGGCCATCGGCATGGGGCCGGACATGCCGGTCGCCTCCAACGACACCGCGCAAGGGCGGCAGCAAAACCGCCGTGTGGAAATCATCGTTTCCGGCGAGGTCATCGGGACGAAGATTGGATAAGGGGTTCGCGCATCCCGGGATCCGAGATGGCCTGCCACGACGCCGCCGTTCGCGTTCACGGGCGTGAGATTGCGTAGATCGTACGGCGACGGCGCATGAGCTTCGCGGGCGGGATCATGCGACTTGCCGGGGAGGCTCCTTCAAGGCCGCCTCGGGCGGCGGAAACAAAGCCCTTTGTACCGGGGCGTCCGGACGGAAGCCTTCCAGTTGCCGCCGGTAGGTCTTGGCCAGCGTGGCAGGCGCCCGGCGCACCACGCCGAACATCGCCTGCAACTGCAAGGCGTTGAGGACCGAGCGGCCGCCGGCATCGTTGGTGGTAATCACATAAAAAGCGTCGGCGAACCGCCGGACCCGGTCGATGCGCGCTTTCCATTCGGCCAACTCCGCCGGCGAGTAAAGGTAGTCCCGCCGGGCTACCACCCGTGGCGGTTCCTCGAACTCCTCAAACCATGAGCCATAGCTCCGCCCGTGGAGCCGCACATAGCCCACCGCGGAGGTCAGAAAGGCGGTGGGTGGCATCGCGCCGGCGCGCTGCGGCTGATCGAGGTTGCAGAAACCGACATGGTAATCAATTAGCAGGCCGAGCCCTTCGTCGCACATCCAACTGCTGTGGCGCATCTCGGCCACGAGCGGGTAGTGACCGAATTCCCTCCGCAAGCGAATAAGGAATTCGCGGTTTTCCTCCGTGAAGCGGAACGACCACGGAAACTGCATCAGCAGGCAGCCCAGCCGGCCGGCCTCCTTGATCGGCTCGAGCCCTGTGCGGAATGCGCGGATGCCCGCCGGATCGAGCCGCCGGTCATGAGTGAAGCGGCGGTTCAGCTTGACGGTGAACCGGAACTCGGGGTTGTCCGAGACGCGACGCAACCAGACTTTCACGATCTCCGGCCGCGGGTCCTGATAGAAGGAAGAGTCAACCTCGACAGCGTCAAAGTGCTGGGAGAGGTACTCCAAAGGGTGAAAACCGTGGGGCTTGGGTCTGGGATAAACGGTCTGGCACCAGTCCGGATAGCTCCAGCCGGCGGGTCCGCACCGGGGCGGGGGCATCGGGTTGAGTGGGGCGGCCATATTCGCCTTTTCTTCGCTTCAGTGTAAGACGAAGTTCCGACGGTTGTCAAGCGCCATCTTCGTCTTGTCTTCGCCCAGCGAGTGGGGGGATCTGATCTTCCCGCCTTGACGGCTTTGGCTGCCCAAGCCTATAATCAACGTGGCCGCAGAGGCAGACCCCTGTGGCCGGCGGGGGTGGGTCGGGCTCCCAGCAAAGATTTAGCGTGGAGGCAACGGGCATGTTTTCAAGGAGATCAGCCGTAGTTATAGCGATTCTTGCGGCCTTGCCGGCGACTCGGCCGGCGTGGACGCAGCAGGACATGGGTTACATCACCGGACTAGTGACCGACCAGAGCGGCGCCGTGGTTCCGGGCGCCACGGTGGTGGTTACAGAGGTGCAGACGGGAGTCCGCACGACCGCCCAGACCACGGCAACGGGAAACTACACTGCCGGGCCTCTGAAGATCGGCGTGTACGATGTCGTTGTCGAGGAGCAAGGCTTCAAGCGCGTGGTGGTGGAAGGAGTCAAGATCAGCGCGCAGAGCCGCCGGCGCGTGGATCTGGTTCTTGAGGTGGGGGCGGTGACTGAATCGGTTACCACGACGGCCGCGGCGCCGTTGCTGGAAACCGAGAGCGCCACGGTCGGCCAAGTGGTTGAAGAAACGGTGATCCGGCAACTTCCGTTGAATTCGCGCAACTTCCAGACGCTGGCGCTGCTGGCGCCGGGCACCAGCCCATCCCGGGGCCGCGACTCGGCGGGGGGATTCAACGCCCAGGGGCAGGCGTTCTTTGAGAACAACTTCATCATCGATGGCATCGACAACAACTCCTGGGGGTTCGCCTTCGAGGACCGCAAGGCCCAGGTGGTAATCCCGTCGCTGGACGCCGTGCAGGAATTCAAAGTGGAGACGGCCAACTATTCGGCTGAGTTCGGGCGGACGGCCGGCGCTGTGATGAACGTTTCCATCCGCTCCGGCACGAACGAAGTGCACGGAACGGCCTACGAGTACATGCGCAACGACGTGTTCGACGCGCGCGACACGTTCAGCTACGTGGACCGCGACGGCGACGGGAAAGCCGACGCGGCGCAGCTCCGGCAGAACCAGTTCGGGTTCACTCTCGGCGGTCCCATCATCAAGAACAAGACCTTCCTGTTCGGAAGCTGGGAGGCGTGGCGGGTGCGCCATCCCCAATCGTTCACCAACATCGTGCCGACGGCGGAGGTGCGCGAGGGCATTTACGATCCGGCGCTGTTTGGTGCGATCAAAGATCCCCTCACGGGCAAGCCGTTCCCGGGCAACACGATTCCGAAGAGCCGGTTCGATCCGGTCGCGCCCAAGATCATCGACTTGTACCCGGCGCCGAATTTTGCCGGATCAGGCACCCGGGCCAACTACGTCTCCTCGACGCCGTGGAAGGAGACTCGCGACCAGATTGACATTCGCGGCGATCACAACTTCAACGACAACAACAAGCTGTTCCTGCGCACGAGCTTCACCCGCTTTCTCAATGAGCGGTATCCGTCGCTGCCGCTGCCGGCCCGCGGTCCTGAGGGTTTTACACACAACAAATCGGACAACCCGGCGGTGAGCGCCGTGCTCTCCTACACCCGGGTGATGTCTCCCACTACGGTCAACGAAGCGCGCCTGGGCTTTTCCCGGCTCAACGTGCAAGTAGTGCCCTTCGAGGAGGAGTGGGAAGCGCCGAAGTTCGGAATCAAGGTGCCGCAGCCGGACAACCGCATCACGGGGCTGCCGAGATTCGAGTTCTCAGGCACCTACGGTTACGCGAATCTCGGCTCCTCCTGGTGGGCGCCAACGCAGAAGATCGGCGAGAACTGGCAGATCCTGGACAACATCACCAAGATCCGGGGCTCGCACACCCTCAAGGGCGGGATTGACATACGCTTCACGCGGGCTTACAACTTCAGCGCCCAGTGGGGGCCGTCGGATTTCCGGTACAACGGCCGCTACACCGGGGTGAGCATGGCCGATTTCCAACTGGGTTGGACGGACCGCTTCCGCCAATCCAACCTCCAGGACGTGGACGCCTACTTTCAAAGCTACATGTTCTATTTCCAGGACGACTGGAAGGTCACCCCCAGCCTGACGGTGAACCTGGGCCTCCGCTATGAGCTCACGAGCCCGATGTGGGAGCGCTTTAACAAGCTCAACACCATTAACCTCGACCCCGCGCGGCCCGATTTCGGCCAGTTCACCTACGCCGGCGAGAAGGGCGATGGCTGGTCGGAACGCGCCCTGATCAACACCGATACGAACAACTGGGGGCCGCGTGTCGGCTTGGCCTACCAGCTCACCAGGAAGCTTACCCTCCGCGCCGGGGCCGGCATCTTCTACGGCGGCTACGACCGGACGGGGACGGCCGCCCGCGGCTTTGCCAACTGGCCCTTCAATGTCCGCAAGACGCTGACCGCTACGCCGACGAAGCCGGCGATCCTGCTGTCGGAAGGTGTCTCCAGCGACTTCCTGGATCCGGGGGACAGCCTGCCCCGGAATTCGAACCTGTATCATTGGTCCACGAACTATCCACTCACGCAAGTAGGGCAATGGAACTTCTCCATCCAGCGCCAGATCACCAGCGATATGGTGTTTAAGGCCGCTTACGTGGGATCTTCCACCAGCTTCGTGCACGGGAACTACGACTGGAACGCTCCGTTCATCGGCGATCCCAAGACCGAGCGGCAGCGAAGGGTGTTTCCGGACATCGCCGCCATTGATTACCACGCGCCGTTGGGGCATGCGAGTTACAACGGCCTGAACCTTCAGTTGGAGAAACGCTACTCGGCCGGACTGGCCTTCACCGCCGCCTACACCTGGAGCAAGGCTTTGAGCAATGAGAATGAGCAGTTCGGCGAAGGGTTGGGCATGCAGGACCCGTGGAACTGGGATAACAATCGGGCGGTCTCCGGAACGGCTCCGAGCCAGCGGTTCGTGGCCAGCTACGTCTGGGAATTACCATTCGGCGACGGCCGGCGCTGGCTGAACACGGGCGGCATCGCGAATGTCCTGCTCGGTGGCTGGCAGTTGAACGGCATTATCTCGATGCGCACGGGCTTGCTGTACAACCCCACCCTGCCGAATGCGCAGGCCAACCTGGGAACGGTGAAGGTCGGCCAGTGGCGGCCTGACCGCATCCGCAAGGGCACGGTAGAGAACCCGACGACGGAGATGTGGTTCGATCCGTCCGCCTTCGTCAGGCCGTGCGATGGCGGCGGCTGCCGCCTGGGCAACGCCGGGGCCAACATTCTCACCTCCGGCGGTCAGTTCAACAAGGACTTTGGCCTGTCCAAGTACTTCCGGCTCAGCGAGCGCTTCCGCCTCCAGTTCCGCTGGGAGGTGTTCAACCTCACCAACACGCCGGCGTACAGCCCGCCCAACGCCAACATCGAGAGCCCCGATGTCGGCAAGGTCCGCGGCACGTACTCAAGTCCGCGCATCATGCAGTTTGCGCTGAGGCTGGAGTTCTGAACCCTGCGAGACAAAGACATAGCGTTCGACTCGTGAGGCAGCGGCTCGCCGGTGCGGGGGCAGCCCCGCGCGCAGCGCGGCTGAGCGTCGCGCGTGGGGGATAAAACTTCGGTGCGGCCGCCGGTCCTGTTTCTGTGGGCAGCTTGGGGGGGCTACCTGCTTGCGTTCGTAGTGAACCACGTCCGGGGGCGGCGTTCGCGGCGCCGTCCGGAGATCCGGGTGGCGCGCGAGTGGTCGTCCGACGTGGGGATGGCTCTGCAATTTCTTGCTGTCTTCGTCAGCTTCGCCATCCGGCGGCACGAGCCGGCCGGGGCAGCCGTGGCCGTCATCGCCCTCTTGGTGGCGGTGCTGGCGGCGGCGGTGACCTGGTGGGCCCTGTGGCATTTGGGGCGGGGATGGCGTTTGGGGGCGGTCGTGACCCAGGATCACGAATTGGTTGTGACGGGGCCTTACCGCTGGGTCCGCCATCCCATTTACACGGCGTTTCTCGGGATGTTGGGAGCGACCATCCTGCTAATCACCGCCTGGCAAGCCGGAATCACCGCCCTCATCTTGTTCGTGGCCGGGACGGAGATTCGGATCCGGGCCGAGGAGAACCTGCTGGCAAGGCACTTCCCTGACGAGTTCCCGTCCTACCGCGCCCGCACTCACACATGGCTCCCACCGTTCCGGTAAATGAAAATAACGATGTTCCGCGCTCCGAAGTGACCCGGAGGTAGAATGACCAGTGGGTAGTTGGCCGGCTCAGGCTAGCCCCGCTCGCAGTGGCGCAGGCAGGCCGCATGGCGAAACCAGTCACTCAAATTCGCGTAGCCGGCTACAGGGTCGGCATCATCGGTCTGCTGGAGGTGTTTGAAGAGGTCCGCCGCTCGGAGCCCCCAAACGCGGCGCGCTGTCAGGACGAACTCTTGCGGCGGGTGAAGTTGGAGAACTTCCTCCCGGAGGATGCCGAACTGGACTACCGGAGGGCTTTGTGGCGCGCGTACCGGCGCTGGAAGGGCGAGCCGGTCGAGCCGGAGGAGACGACGGGTATCCGGATCGAGGTGCTCGGGCCGGGATGCTATGCGTGCGACAAACTTATGGAAGATTTGCGCGACGTTCTGGCCCAATCAGACATCCAGGCAGAGCTCGAGCATGTCCGCGATCCGCTGCGGATTGCAGAATACGGGCTGCTGGCTACCCCTGCGCTTGTCGTCAACGGCAAGGTGGTGTGCTCGGGCAAGCGGCCCCGGAAGGGGCAGCTCGAGGCCCTGATTGCCGGTGGCGGGAATTGACGGCGCCCAAATTCAGAAGTGTCTGCGGAGGTCGGCGAATTTTTCGACGACGATTAACCGCCCGCGGCCATTGTGGATCTCCTCCCGCTCGAGGTGCCAGGTTCGCGGGTGCGGGACGTAAACGGCCCCGAGCCCGGCCGCCAGCGCCGGCTTGATGTCGGACTTCGGGGAGTTGCCCACCATCCATGTTCGGGCGGCCTCCATTCTTCTGCTTTCTACCAGCAGCCGGTAAGAATGGACATCCTTCTCCTTGACGATGGCCGTGTGGCCGAAGTAGATGCCCAGACCTGACCGGTCGAGCTTGAGCTTCTGCTCCTCCGGATGGCCCTTGGTGAACAGGGTTAGGTCGTGCCGCTGGGAGAGGTATCCCAGCGTTTCCGCTACGCCCTCGATGAGCTCGATGGGCTGCTCCATGATGCGCTCGGCCATCCCCATGACGCGATCCAGATCCTCCGGGCGAATGCGCCGTTCGGCCAGCCGCAGATAGCACTCGCGCATGTTCCGGCCGAAGTTGAGCGAACCATAACCGTGCGTTTTGATATTGACCAGTTCGATCTCGTCCAAGATTGCGCGGATCTCTGTCGCACTGAGCGTCGAGTGGTCCAGGAAGTCGACGAACTCCTCAAAGGCGCGTTCGAAGTAAATGTTGTTTTCCCAGAGCGTGTCGTCTGCGTCGATCAACAGGTGCTGGCGCATCGCGGATGAGTTCAAGAAAGCTCCAGCCTTGGCCCGCGGCCGTTGTGAGGCGCGACCGATCGGATTCGATGGATATGCCTTTGTTGTCGTAGGTGCTGGGGCAGGAACTCGGCCAGCAATCGCATCCGTTCCGCTTCCGAGCGGGTGGTCAGCAGCTTCTGCCGGAACTCGACGTCGGGAATCGCCTGGGCGATCTGGAAGCTGAGCTGTGGGTCCTGCCATTGGGGCTCGCCGACGCTCAGGTCTTGCAATAAGCTGCGCAACTCCTGAAAGCCTGATATTGCTATCTGCCGAAAGTGCGCCGCCGGCTTGGAGGTGTCTTCGTCATTGAAGAATGAGACTGCGGCGCGCAGGTAGGCCTTGCCGGTATCGAGTTGCAGGATCTCGAACCGGCGGCGCCCGATGGTGAGTATGTCCAGGCGGCCGTCGGGGTAGCGGTGAACAACCTTATCCACCACGGCTGTGCATCCCACCTGAGCCACGCCCTGCTCACCTGCCAGGACTACGCCGAATTCGGTGTTGTCGCGCAGCGACTCTCCGATCATTGTCTTGTAGCGTTCCTCGAAAATATGCAGCGGCAATTGCGTTCGGGGGAACAGGACCAGCGGCAGCGGGAACAACGGCAGCAAGCCCCGGCTCATGCTAACATTATCCCCCAAGGCACTGGAAGGCCGATGGAGATCGCCGGCAAGACAGTTCTCATCACCGGAGCCTCAGAGGGTATCGGCGCGGCCTGTGCGGAGGCATTCCGGCGCCGCGGAGCCAACATCTCCCTGGCTGCGCGCTCGCGGGAAAAGCTCGAACGGGTCGGCGGGGAGAAAGCTCTCATCACCGCCGGTGACCTTACGGATCCTGAGGTGCGCCGTCAAGCCGTCCGAGCGACGGTGGAGAAGTTCGGCTCGGTGGACATCCTGATCAACAACGCCGGTGTCGGGCTTTACGGCCCATCCTGGAAAGCGGACATGGCCGACGTTCGGGCTCTGTGGGAGCTCAACTTTTTCGTTCCGCTGGCGATGATCCAACTCGTCGTGCCCCACATGGCCCCACGAGGCGCCGGCGTCATCGTGAACGTGGGATCGATCGCCGGTAAAGTGACGCTGCCGTGGATGACGCTTTACTCGGCGTCCAAGTACGCTCTGGGGTCGCTGAGTGACGGGCTCCGCATGGAGCTCAAGCCGAAGGGGATCCACACCATCACGGTCTGCCCGGGCTACGTGAAAACCGGCTTTCAGGATCACGTGCTCTTCGGGCAGGCGCCGCCGTCGATTCAGCGATCACGCAAGTTCGCCGTCACGGCTCAGCAATGCGCGGAGGCGATCGTCCGGGGCGTGGAGCGCAACCAGCGGACGGTGATGACTCCGCGGGTCGGCTGGCTTTTCGTGGCTCTGGAGCGGGTGCTGCCTTCGGCGGTGGACTGGCAGCTTTGCCGGCTGTATCGTAGTGATGGGGACGAGGCGTGATCCTGAGACTGAAGAGGACCCCGGGCATCTATCTGGTCGGGTTCATGGGCTGCGGAAAAACCACAGTGGGCCGGCTGCTGGCGCAGGAACTCGGCTGGTCGTTTGCCGACATCGACGACGACATCGAGGCGATGGCGCAATGCTCGATCAACGACATCTTCGATCAGCGGGGAGAGGCCGAATTCCGGCGGCTGGAGCACGAGGCGATCGCGGCCCGAGTGCGCCTGGTGGAGCGCGGAGTTCCTTCGGTGATCGCTCTCGGCGGCGGAGCATTCAGCCAGCCGGAGAGCTACAAGCTGGTTTCCGCCAACGGGATTTCGATCTGGCTGGACTGTCCGTTGGAGCTTCTGAAGAAGCGGGTTGCTCAGGGGTCGAACCGGCCGCTGGCCCGCGATCCACGGCAGTTTGCGGAGCTGTATCTGAAGCGGCGCGAGGCCTACGCGCGGGCGGACTTCCGGATCGAGGTCGGCGGGGATGATCCGCAGCCGGTGGTGGAGGAGATTCTTCACTTACCCATTTTTTGAGCCTGATGGAACGAGCGCTACGTCGACAGGTCACATCGATCTTCCGAGCCGCTCTCGAAGCGGCGGATCCGGCACAGGCCGTTTTACGTCACGTACGAGTCGCAGACGGCGTGCTGGTCGCCGGCCGCTGCCGGTACCCGCTCGACCGCTTCCGGCGCATCTACGTGCTCGGCGCGGGCAAAGCCGGCGCGCTGATGTCGCGAGCCCTCGAGCGGCTCCTCGGAAAAAGGATCACTGACGGGCTGGTCAACGTGAAGTACGGGCACCTGGCGCGCTTGCGGCGTGTAGTCCTGCACGAGTGCGGACACCCGGTGCCGGACGAAGCCGGCGTGGATGGCGCCCGGCGGATCGCGCAGCTTGCTGCCGGCGCCGGCGAGGACGATCTCGTGCTCTGCGTCATTTCGGGCGGGGCCTCGGCGCTAATGCCTCTGCCGGTTGAGCCTGTCACGCTGGCCGAAAAGCAGCAGACCACGAAACTGTTGCTCGAGTGCGGAGCCAACATCCACGAGATCAACGCCGTGCGCAAGCATATCTCGGCCATCAAGGGGGGCCAGCTCGCCCGGCTGGCATACCCCGCCACGGTGGTGTCCCTCCTGCTTTCTGACGTGATCGGCGATGATCTCGACGTGATCGGCTCCGGGCCTACGGCGCCTGACAGCTCGACCTATCGCCGGGCACTGGCCATCCTGGAAAAATACGGCATCCGCGACAAGATTCCTGCCTCGGTCGAAGACCGGCTGCGGCGCGGCGCCGCGGGCGAGATTGCCGAAACCCCCAAGCCGGGCGACCCCGAATTGGCGCGCACCCAAAACCTGATCGTCGGGAGCAACCGGCTGGCGGTGGATGCGGCCGCGGGCCGGGCGCGGAAACTCGGTTTTCGCACGATGGTGCTGTCCACATTTGTGGAAGGTGAGACCCGGGAAGTCGCCCGCGTTCACGCTGCCATCGTCAAGGAGATCCGGTCCTCGAGCCGCCCCCTGAGAGCGCCCGCCTGCGTTATTTCCGGCGGCGAGACCACCGTCACCATTCGCGGTGACGGTTTGGGCGGACGGAATCAGGAATTCGTGCTGGCCGCAGCTATGGACCTGGACGGGGTGGCCGGGGTTTGCGTCCTCAGTGGGGGTACCGATGGAACTGATGGGCCGACCGACGCAGCCGGAGCGGTGGCCGACGGCCGCACGCTGGAAAGGGCGCGCGCCCTCGGCCTGGATGCGGCCGCGTGCCTGGCGCGCAACGACTCCTACCACTTTTTCGAGCCGCTGGGCGACTTGCTCAAGACCGGCCCCACCAACACCAATGTGATGGACGTCCGAATCCTGTTAGTGGCGAAATGAGGCGAGCTGGCTACCAGGGCCTCAGTGCCGTTCGACTTTCAAATCCGCCGGCCTTCTACCCTCGCGATCGGAAGCCGCCAGCTCGTCCCCGGCGGAGGACTCGCGTACGACGATGTCGCCGCGGCCGGTCTTGAGCCGAACGGTGGCGTCCTTGCCTTCCGGTCCGCGGAGCGTCGCCCGGCGTCCTTCTGTTTCCAGCGAAAACGCGTCACCGAGCCGGTTGATGATTTCGCCGCTGTCGGTGGCGGCCAGCAGGCCGAATTCGGCCGACTCCGGCACGGCGAGTTCGATGCGGCCTGATCCCAGTTGAACATCGATGCGGGCGAGCGGTTTCTTGCCCGGCCGCAACTCGACGTCTCCGCGCTCCAGCTCGATCGCCAGGCTCTCGCTGAAGCCCGAAATCCGCACGTCGCGAGAGCCGCTCTTCAGCCGGACGGGGCCCACCAGATCGTTCGCGGTAAGGTTCCCCAAGGCGATCCGCAGTTGTCCCGGGATCCGCCCGACTCTCAGCTCAGTGCGGCGGCTCTGGAATTGCAATGTCTGCGCCAGATTACGCAGCACCAGTTCGCCCGAGTAGGAACCGTTGATCGTCACCGGGCCCTGAATGTCCTCCAACTCGATGTCCTGGCCGCGCCCCTTGATGTCCACCGCGCCTTTCAGATTCACAATCCGGATGATGTCGCTGCGGCGGAGGTCAATACGCCCGCTACCCCCGATCCCGGTTAGCCGCACGCCGGCGTTGTCGCTGTCAATCTCAACATCGCCGGCGATGTTGGAAACGTCGAAGTCGCCATAGCGGCCCCGACCTTCGACCGACGCAGCCTTGGGCACCGTGATGTCCAAGTCGGCCAGCACCCTCAGGCCGCGGCCGGCGCGCTCCTGATTCGTGCGCACGATAATCCGATCGCCCTCGGCGGCGACTTCAAGCGGACACTGGCGGTTGGCTTCCTCAGCGTCTTGCCGGTCGAGGGCCCGAACAGTCGTCCGGCCCTTGACCTCGACCGCGTGCGCGTCGGCGCCCACAACGCGCACGTTCCCGTTGAGGTTCTCGATCAGCACCCGGGGGGCCGGGCCGGTGGCCTGCATTCCGGATATGGGGAAATCAAAGGCGTCGCCAAAGACCTCGATGCCGCCCATCGTGATGCGTGCATGCGGCCAGTGCGAGCGGGCCACTCCCGCCCCAGAGCCGACCAGACAAATCAAAACAACCAGCGCCCACTCTCCGCCGGTAATGCCCGATCGCGGCAACGGCTGGGAACGCGTCGCCCAAAGCAGGATCTCGGCCAGGCGGAACCCGCCCCAGGCGATCAAGATGAGCGGCCAGTACCGCAAGACCAGCTCCAGCACCGGCAGTTCCGGCCTCAGGTTGTGCAGCAGCAGCAGTCCGCCCAGAGCGATCAGCAGCAGCGGCGCGAAGACCGATTTCCGGCGCATCAGATCCTCCCTTCTGGATAGCCCGGCGAGGTCTCGCGCGGACTTGACGACCGTTCCAGGAGCTTGAGTACACCGTAAACAATGATCAGCACGGGCCAGGTGCGGCTGAACCCCCAGGACCCGAACGTGTCGAGCGTGAAAAGCACCCCTAGCGTGATCAGCATGACCGGCCCGCGGACCGCGCACATCAGCGACGCCCCGCTACCGTTCATGACTCACCTCCTTGCCCACGCCGGTCTGCCCTGAATTTCTACGGGCATACAACATGTAAACCCCTATCGCAATCAAGATCACGGGCCAAAAGCGCATAATCTGGTACAGCCGGATCACTTCGAAATTCAAAAGGAGGAACAACACGCCGATGGCGATCAGCACGGCTGGGGCGACTCGGGAACCCACTCCCTGAGCCCTGAACGGGAGGAGGCTGGAGAACTCATCCACCGGCTGCCCCAACCGCCGTTTGCGGGCTGTGTGGTACGCCTCGAAGGCCATGTAGAAGATCCACACCGCGATGAGCATGTCGAATAGCGGCTCCAGTCCTCCGGCCGCGTCGGATGAGACGATGCTCACCAAGAGACCGAAAATGACAACGTGCACCAGCCCCTTGGCGTACTGGCTGTTGTAAATCGCACCCACGCCCGGGATCAGGCCTAACAGAAAGGCCAGACCGGGCGAGGCGCCGACATCCGGCGGAGCGGGCGCCGTCCACGGCGAGGGCGCGCCTCGCGGGGGCGGCGCCGGCAGATGCTCAGCGCAATAGACAACCCCTTGCGCTTCGCGAACTTCCGCTGCGCTTAATCCCTTTCCGCAAACCCGGCAGTAGGCGGCGGGTTTGGGTTCAGCGTTGGTATCAGTGGTCATTGCCGCATTCTCCTGTTCCCCTCCATCAGATCCTTTCAAGGCCCTGCCCGCTCTTCGCCAGGCTGTCCCGGGTCTTGTGTTTCGGTCTCTGCCGCCCCGGAAACTGCCTGCTCGGACTCGGCCCACTCGCCGAGGCGGGTCTGGATTTCATAGACCAGCCGGAGGCTTTCGTAATACTTCACCGCCCGGTCCCACAGCCGGTGTGCCCGGTCATCGATCGCCTGGATAATTCTCGCCGGCTGGAGATCCGATGGCTGCAAGGGGCGGCCCGGAATACCGGTAAACTTAGCAAGCAGCGAGAACGACAGAATCGTCATGGCCATGCCCATGGCAAATCTGGGCTGAAGGACCGGCTCCAGCAGCCGGGACAGCAGGCCTTGCAGTCCCGCGGAGTCCCGCAGCGCCCGGCGGTCAGGTATCTGAAACAACAGCCGAGTCACCAGCTCGTCGGGCGGCTCGACGCGTTCGGCCTTCCGCATAAATGCCACTGCCGCCGAAGCATCGCGGGCAAGTTGCGCACAGGCGGCGCACTGCGACAGATGCGCCTCGACAGCGGCCTTACGGTCGCCCTCCAGCGTCCCGTCGACGTAATCGCAGAGCAAGATGTCGAGTTCCGCGCACGTCATGGCGCCACCGTCCAACGGAATGGGTTACACCACCACCCGCTGCCTTCTCAATATCCGGGCCAGTTCGCTCCGGCCCCGGTTCAGCCTCGATTTGACCGTGCCCTCCGGCACCTTGAGCACCTCAGCAATCTCCCGGTACTCCAACTCCTCGAGATCTCTTAAAATGACCGCCTCCCGCAAATCGGGCGAGAGTTTTTGGAGCGCGCCCTGGAGCAGCTCTGAGGCTTCTCGGGCGGCCAGCCGCGCATCGGTCCGCGCCCCGTGCAATTTCTTTTCTTCGAGCATCGGGAGCTGCTCCTCTATGGAATCGGTCGCCCGGTTCATCCTCCCCCGCCGGTAATGGTCGATCAGCAAGTTCCTGGTCAGACGCGTCAGCCAGACGGTGAAGGTTCCCTCGCCGGGCCGGAATGTTCTCAGCGTTCGAAACACGCGTAAAAAGACTTCCTGGGTAATGTCCTGCGCCTCGGCATGACTGTTCGTGAATCGGTAGCAGATCGCGTAGACTCGCCGGGTATGGGTCTTGACGAGATCCTCCCATGCCGCCTCGTCACCCTTCATACACCGTTCAACGATGCTGGTGTCCGGATCCAAGGCCAAGTCCGTGAACCAAGGGCGCGCCGCATTGACAGTGACACTCTGGTTTCGGGCTCCCGCGGGCGGGAGCAAGATCAGCCGGCCGAATGTGGCAATTGCCGCCATCTCTCATCTGGTCCGTACCCCGGG
>FWPU01002876.1_pt1 | contig 45609 bp, 44 predicted proteins | sample 2228361 | NCBI WGS metagenome assembly FWPU01 (sample SAMEA103939777, study PRJEB20133) | metagenome
CGCCGCGCACGAGGCGCGCGGCGAGCCGCTCGCCGAGTCGCCGCAGCCGGCGAGCAGCAGCGCCGAGCCGGCGAGCAGCACGAGCGGTGCGGCGAGCGCGCGCGCCGCGGCCTCGAGCGGGCTCATGGACACTCGATCACGATGTCCGAGCCGACCTGCCGGAACGGCGGCGCAAGCGGGTTCGGCGCGGGATCGCCGGGCAGCGTCAAGCCACAGTTCGTGCACTCGACGTTGGTCCAGGCGGGGCTCCCCGCGAGCATGGCGTTGACCCAGTCGACGATCGTCGGGACGCCGCCCGTCGTGTCCTCGTACACCTTCGGGTGGCCCCACATGCCGTGCCGGCTCCCGGTGCCGATGTAGTAGCGGTAGTTGCTCGGGTTCTCGTTCGCGCTCTGGATCGCCTGGGCGCGCATCTGGGCGTTGAACGCGCAGCTCCCCTCCCACCACGTGAGCGCCGCGATCGGGTCGTTGTCGTTCAGCATGATGTTGTAGAAGCCCGTCTGGCCGCCCGTGCCGCCGTCGAACGCGGTGGTGTAGTGCGCCCAGCGCGTGTCGGGGAAGTGGTGCGCGACGACGCGCGTGTAGCCCGGCATGCCCTCGTCGCCGGTCAGCACCTCACGCAGCCCGGGGATGTCGTCGGGCAGGTTGGCCTCGAAGTTCCAGTTGGGGAAGTAGAGGTCGAGGAACTCCTGGGTGATCACGCCGTTCCCGGCGTCGGCGAGCACGTTGAAGTGCGCGCCCGGGAACGCCTTGTGCAGGAGCGGCGCCTGGAAGAACGCGCCGTACGCGCCCGCGCTCGTGCCGGTGACGAACACCTCCTCGGGGTCGGGGAAGTTCTCGCGTGCGTACTTCTCGGCGACGCGCGCGTTGTGGTAGCCGCGGTGCTCGACGTGCAGCGGGTAGTCCTGCGCCGCGTCGCCGAAGTGGATGTCGCACGAGCAGTACGGGACGAACAGGATGTGCCAGTCGCGGAACGGGTTCCGCGGATCGCTCAGGTCGGCGAAGCCCGAGCTGAAGTTGTTCGGGTTGTCGGAGCCGTCGGGGTCGACCCGGGTGTCGCAGGTCGGGACGCTGCAGGTGAGCTGGTCCCAGCACGCGCCGCCGCCCTGGTAGTAGACGAGCAGCTTGTTCACCGAGCCGCGCTTCGCGAAGAAGTGGTACGGCGAGCCGTCCATGCAGGTCGGGAAGAGGGTCTCGCCCTCGTACTCGATCGACCCGACCGGCGAGATGGTGCGAAACTCCGCGTCGGGCGGCAGGTTGCTCGTCGAGCCGTCGCTGCAGCCGGCGAGCGCGAGGAGCACTCCGGCGAGCAGCGCCGGAAAGCGAAAGACCTTCGTTCGTTCGAGCGTGTGCGCGAGCGTCATGTCCCTCCTCCGTCATGACGCGCCCACGAGGGCCCGGGGCGCGTCGACCCGCCATCATGGCACGGTCCGGCCCGGCCGGCGACCGGGAAACGGCAGGGAAACGACGAGCCCGGCTCGTCCTCAGGAGCGCTCGATGAGCAGGCTCTGCACGGCGCGTCCGATCGCGCCCCGCTCGTCGAACAGCCGGCTCTCCGCCATCCCCGTGCCGTGCGGCCCGACGAGCGTCATCGCGTCGAGGCACACCCACTCACCCGACGGATAGCGGTGCAGGTGGACGGTGAGGTCCGGGTTGATGAACTGGTAGCCCTCGGTGCGGCTCAGGACCCAGCTCACGCCGTTGCCGAAGTCGGCGGCCGCCGCGACTCGGCAGAGCGGCGACGGCTCCTCGCCCGCGACGACCGGGACGCGCAGCCGGATCCAGTCCTGCGCCGGCCCCGGCTCGGTGAAGCTGCCGGCGACGAAGCGGTGCTCGACGGCGGCGCTGTGGAACGCCTGGTAGCTCACCTGCTGCGCCCAGGGCGGCAGGGTCTCGACGCCGCTTTCGGGTGCCGGCGGGGGCTCGGGCGACGCGAGGCCCGCGGGCAGCGGCACGGACTCCTTCCGGATGCGCAGCGCCGTGCAGCGTACGACCTCGGTATCACCGGCGGCGAGCGACGCCTCGACGAGCTGCACCTTCTTGCCGGGTCGCAGGAAGCGGACGCGGGAGGTGAGGCGCGAAAGCGGCACCGGACGCAAAAGCTCGAAGGTCATGCGGGCGACGAGCATCCGCTCGCCGTCCTCGAAGCGCTCGACGAGGCGCGCGAGCAGCGCCGCCGGTGCGCCGCCGTGCTGCGCGTCGGGCGTCCACGGCCCGCGCGCCAGGTTCGAGGGAAGGTAGTCGTCGCCGTCCTGGGTGAAGATCGCGTCTGCCATCCCGCCGACGCTAGCGGGGCTGCCGGGCTGTGGACAGCGGCGGGACGTAGCGCGTGCCGGACGGCACGTGCGCGTCCGCGATCGGCTCGCCGGCGACGGTCGTGAGCGGCACGACGCCCGCCCACACCGGCCAGGAGAGGTCCTCCTCGTCGTCGATCGGCGGCCCGCTCCGGACCTTCGCGACCGCCTCCTCGAGCGGCAGCGCGAGCACCTGCGTTGCCGCGAGCTCCGTCTCGTTCGGCTCGCGCACGAGCGCCCAGCGTCCGGGGTGGATGCGCTCGGTGAAGGCGCGCAGCGCGGCGCGCTTCGCCTCGTCGCCCTCGACCCGCCGGGCGCGGCCGAAGACCACCACCGAGCGATAGTTGACGGAGTGGTGGAACGCGGAGCGCGCGAGCACGAGGCCGTCGAGCAGCGTGACGGTGAGGCAGACCTCGGCGCCTGCCGCGAGCGCGTCGAGCGTCCGGCTGCGGCTCGAGCCGTGGACGAGCAGCGTGTCGCCGACCCGCGCGTGCAGCGTCGGGATGACGAACGGCTGCCCGTCGACGACGAAGCCCAGGTGGCAGACGAGGCCCGCGTCGAGGATCTCGTAGACCGTCGCCAGGTCGTGCGTCGCGCGCTTGGGCAGGCGGCGCACGCGGGTCCGCTCGGTCGCGGGGAAGGAAGCTTCGCTCGGCGGCTCGATTTCCGGCATGACGGCCTGGATAGCCGGCTGCCGGAGCTGCGAGAAGGGCCGTCCCGCGCGCGCGGCCCGGGATCGTTTCGCCGCTCGTGGGGAGCGAGCGTGCGGCCGCGACGCGGCGCCAGGACCGTGCGTCGCCGCTCCGGGGCCGGATGCCTGCTCGGTCGAGCGCCGCGGGGTTTGAGCGGGGCGGCGAGACGCGCTAGGAGCGCGCGTGCGCCGCCTCGTCGTCTGGCTCGCCATCGCGGTCGTCGTCCTCGCGCTCGGCTTCGGCGGCTTGCTCTACCGCCAGCTCACGCACCTCACGCACGAGCAGGTCACCGACGACGTGCACGTGATCTTCGGCCTCGGCGGCAACGCGGCCGTGCTCAAGACGGGGGCGGGCGCCGTGGTCGTCGACACGATGACCTTCCCGCTCCAGGGCGAGCGCATCCGAGCGCTCGCCGAGGAGCTCACCGGGGAGCCGGTGGTCGCGATCGTCAACACGCACTACCACTTCGATCACACGCACGGGAACCCGGGCTTCGACGAGCACGTGCGCATCGTCGCGACCGAGCGCACCCGGCGGCACCTGCTCGAGCGCGACCGCTCGTTCTGGGAGGGGCGCGAGACGTTCGTCCCCGACGAGACCTTCGACCACGAGCACGAGCTCCAACTCGGCAGCAAGACGGTCCGCCTCGTCCACCCCGGGCGCGGCCACACCGACGGGGACCTGGTCGCGCTCTTCGTCGAGGACCGGGTGGTGCACATGGGCGACCTCTTGTTCGAGGACCGCTACCCGAACATCGACCTCGAGGCGGGCGGCTCGGTCGAGCGCTGGCCCGCGACCCTCGACGCCGTTCGCGAGTTCGACTTCGACCGCGTGATCCCGGGGCACGGCAAGGTCACCGACCGCGCGGGGATCGAGCGCTTCCGCGCCTTTCTCGTCGAGCTCTGGAGCGCGGCGCAGGCGGCGAAGGCGAACGGCTGGACGCTCGACGAGACGCTCGAGCGCACGACGCTCGGCAAGGACGACCACCTCGAGCCCTACGTGATCCCGTTCATCGTGCGCCTCGACCGCGACTTCGTCGTGCGCCGCGCCTGGGAGGAGGCGACGGAGCAGCAGCCGTCCCGCTAGCGCGCAGCGGCGGGGTGAGAACGCGCACGCGCGCGCGGCGCAGCGCGTCGCGCGCGGGCCGTGCGGCTCTTGCCCCACCCGGGCGGGCAGGAAAGGATCGAGCTACCGGCCCCGCTGGGGCTCACCGATGCGCATCGCCCTGATCTCCGACCTGCACGGCAACGAGCTCGCCCTCCGGGCGGTGCTTGACGACGTGCGGCGCGTCGGCGCCGACCGCATCGTCTGCCTGGGCGACGTCGCGACGCTCGGGCCGCGGCCGCACGAGGTGATCGCCACGCTTCGCGAGCTCGGGTGCACCTGCCTGGTGGGCAACCACGACGCGTTTCTCCTCGACCCGCGGCTCATCCGCTCGTACACCGAGGCGCAGGTCGTGGTGGAGGCGGTCGAGTGGTGCCGCGAGCAGCTCGACGCGGACGAGCTCGACTTCCTGCGCACCTTCGTGCCGACCGCGGAGATCGCGCTCGGCGGCGGCGCGACGCTCTTCCTCGTCCACGGCTCGCCGCGCTCGCACTGCGAGGACCTGCTCGCGACGACGCCGCCCGACGAGCTCGACCGCCGCCTCGACGGCCGCGTCGCGACGGTGCTCGCCGCCGGTCACACGCACCTGCCGATGCTCCGCCAGCACAACGGCATGCTGCTGCTCAATCCGGGGAGCGTCGGGATGCCGTTCGAGCGGTACGTCGCCAACGCGACGCCGACCGTGCTCGCGCACGCCGAGTACGGCGTGGTTGAGGCGCGGGACGGCGCGATCGGCGTCGAGCTCCGCCGCCTGCCGCTCGACCGGGCGGCGCTGCGCGCGCAGGCCGAGGCAACGAGCAACCCGTTCCGCGCGATGCTGCGCATGCAGTATGCTTGACGGATGAGCGGGCCCTCGCGCGGCGACCCGCGGCGCCGGCGCGCGGTGCTGGGCTTTCGCGGGCGGTACCGCGCTTTCGTGGGCGCGCTGCGCGGAGCTGGGCCGTCGGTGCGCCGCGCCCGCGCCGCTCAGGCGCCCGGCACCTCGCCGCGCAGGATCACCGGCCCGGTCGGCTGCGGCATGCCGCCCTGCGGCTCGACGGTCACCGCGAGCGCGTCGGGCATGCCGTCGCGCAGCACCTGGTCGCTGAGCCGCGCGAGCGTCCGCCCCTCGGCGTCGGGTCGCAGGATGCCGGCCGGCACGTGCGCGCCGCCGCGGATCAGCCAGAGCTGGTAGTCCTTCCCCTCCTGCGGCGCGAGCTCGCGCGCGAGGATCATCCCGCTCTGCCGCTCGGGGTTGAGGACGGCGCTCGCGTGGTACGGGCCGTCGCCCTGCGCCGCGAGCTGCACGAGCCGGCTTCCCGGGTCGTTGATCAGGGCGAGCGCGGCCTCCCGCTCGCGCAGCGAGACGCGCGCCGTCGCGAGCTCGCGGAGGCAGATCTGCTTGTCGCGCTCCGCGCTCGCCGCGGCGGCGAGCTCGGTGTCGAGCGCCGCGCGGCGCCGCTCGCTCATCCGGTACTCCATGCCGAGCACGAAGGCGAGGACGCCCGCCGCGACGGCGAGCGTCCAGGCGAGGAGCTCGCGGCGGCTCACGGCTGGCCCTCGAGGTATCGGTTGCAGCGCAGCGCGCAGGTCCGTCGGTCGCACTTCGGCGTCATCGAGGTTTCGGCCTCCGGGTCCGCGAGCCTAGCGGACGACCCCACGGAGCATGCAAGCGGCGGGATGCGTCGTCGCCGCCGCTCCGCGGCAAGCGGCCGGTGGTCGTGCCGCTGAAGCGAGGCCCTGCGCCGAAGAAGGCGTTCTTGCACGCGACGGTCACCCCCGAATCGCTCGCCTCGAAGCGCGACTCCGTGCATGATGCGCGTCGCCCGGGCCGCAAAGGGCGCCCGGCGTGGAGGTCGTCGATGCGCTTTCTGCTGGTCAACCCCTTCTATCCGATCGCCGAGATCCCCTCGCCGCCGCTCGGGATCTCGTACCTCGCCGGGGCGCTCGAGCGCGCGGGCGTCGAGGTGCGCGTGCTCGATCTGGTCGTGACCGCCTTCGATCGGGCGAAGCTCGAGCGGGCCCTGAACGAGTTCCAGCCGGACGTCGTCGGCGCCACGTCCGTCACCATGACCTTCAACTCGGCGATCTCGGTGATCCGCCACGTGAAGGAGATCGAGCCGTCCATCTTCACCGCGATGGGCGGGGCCCACGTGAGCTTCTGCGCCGAGGCGACGCTGGCCAAGCACCCCGAGCTCGACCTGGTCGGCCTCGGCGAGGGGGAGGAGACCATCGTCGACATCGTCCGCGCGTTCGAGAACGGGCGCGACTTCTCGAAGGTCCCCGGCATCGTCTACCGCGACGGCAACACGATCCGGAACACCGGTGCGCGCGGCTACTGGATCGACGTCGACACGCTGCCGTGGCCCGCGCGGCACCTGGTTCCCCTCGGGCGCTACCGGGCCCTCGACCTGCCGATCTCGATGACCACCAGCCGCGGCTGCCCGTTCCAGTGCATCTTCTGCACGGGCCGCCAGCTCGTCGGAGCGAAGATCCGCTACCGCAAGGCGGCGAGCGTGGTCGACGAGATGGAGTACATCGCGTCGCTCGGGTTCAAGCGCGTGAACCTCGCCGACGACCTGTTCACCGCGCGCAAGGACCACGCGCACGCGGTCTGCGACGAGATCCTGCGGCGCGGCCTCAAGGTCACCTGGACGAGCTTCTCGAACGTCAACACCGTCGACGTGCCGCTGCTCCGCAAGATGAAGGAGGCCGGCTGCATCCTGGTGAGCTTCGGGCTCGAGTCCGCGAACGCGGAGATCCTGAAAACCGTGCGCAAGGGGACCAAGATCCCACGCATCATCGAGGCGGTCCAGATGTGCAACGAGGCGGGCATCCAGCCGCACGGCTCGTTCATCGTCGGGCTGCCCGGCGAGACCCCGGAGACGCTGCGGGAGATGCACGACTTCGCGCGCAGGCTCGCCGAGATGGGCTGCCAGACCGGCGTGCACATGCTGGCGCCGTTCCCCGGCACGGCCGTCTACGAGCAGCGCGAGAAGTACGGCATCCGGCTGCTGACCGACGACTGGTCGCAGTTCCATGCAAACCACGCGATCACCGAGCAGGACTCCGCGAGCTACGAGCTGCAGGAAGCGATCGCGATGGAGATCGAGGAGCGCGCGAAGAAGGCTTTCTGGGACATGGCCGAGCGCGTGCTCAACGGCACCGCGAGCGAGGAGGACCGCGAGACCTACGCGCGCGTCGAGCGGCACGGCGTGTACTACGACATGATGATGCAGGACGTCCTCGAGACCGACGGCGCCTGGGACGTCAAGCGCTACGGACGCTCGGAGGCCGACCTCGTCGCGGAGCTCGGCGCGCGCGTCCATGCCCGCACCGGCCAGAAGCCGGACGCGATCGCCCGCGCCCTCGACCACGCGCTGCGCGAGGGGTTCCTGCGCTACAGCGTCTCGGGCGGGCGCTGCACGTGGACCTGGACCGACGAGGGGCCGATGTGGCGTCCGGGCGACGCCGGGGCGCGGCCCGAGCGGGCCATCGAGGTGAGCTCGGCGGCAAGCTTCGCGCCTCCGACCCCGATTGCCTCGCGCGCGGCCGTGTGACACGCGCGAGGCATGCCGGTCCATCGAGGGAAGGACAGCAGGGTCGTGCGGCTCGCGCGCGCGGCTACGGCAAGTGATCGCGAAGGCGTTCGAAGCCGTCGGCGTTCCACTCCTCGCTGCCGACCCCGTGGTGGACGAAGAACAGGCCGTCAGGGTCATATCTGGTCTTGACCTCGCGTAGTCGCGGGTAGTTCGCGCCCCAGAACGCGGTCTGCCAGCATGCGTTGAAGTAGCTGCTCTCCGACACGTAGGAGCCGGCGTCGGGCACGATCTTGCGCAGCTCCGCTGCTGCGGCGTCGACGTCGCGCGCGCGGCGCAGCCGCCGCCCTGCACGTAGCGACCCGCCCTGGTCGTGACGGCGTCGTAGGCGTCGATCCACATCGCGCCCTCCTCGATCGTCACCGCCGGCACGGGCTCCTGCCCGGTGCAGCTCTGCGCGACGAAGGCGTCGTGGAGCTGGATCCGGTTCATCGCCCTCGTCCAGACGAGAAGGGAGTCCGGCGCGCTCGACGTCCCCTGGTAGCTGTGGCCGCCGCCCTTGACGACGAGCCGCAGGCGGTGGTCGCGCGCGAAGCGCACCGCCGCGGCGACGCCGGCCGCGTTGCGGGCGCGCACCGCGTAGGCGCTCGGCGCGGGCTTCCACGCGTCGAGCCAGCCCGAGACCTGCGTGCCCGCGGGGTGGTCACCGAGAAAGAATGGATTGCGTAGATCCTCGAGCCTCGCGAGGCAGTCGCGTCCGGGGAGCCGCGACGTGCACGGAGCGAGCAGCGGCTCCACCTCGATCAGGTTGCCACCGACCTCGCGTCGCAGCGCGTCCCAGCTCGCCGGGCTCGGCCACTCGAGGTCGGAGCGGCGCACGCGGCGGAGCGTCCGCCGGGCTCCGGTCTCTGCACCGAGCACGCCGCGCGGCAGGAGGCTGGCGAGCGGTGCGGCGGCCATCACCCTGAGGAGCGGTCGTCTCCGCATCGCGTCGTTCAATACCAGATTCGTGCTTGTTCCAAGCGGGCCCGGCGCACACGCATGCCGGCGGGGAGCTGCTTCGGCGGCGGCGCCGGCCCTCGGCAGGCGCCGGGCGGCGAGTCCGCCGACGACGCGCCGCGCGGCGACCTCACTGCTGCTGGGATCCCGTCTCCGAGGACGCGCCGCCCTCGCTCGCCGACGCGGCCGCACCGTCGCGCTGGATCGTGAGCTCGACGCGCATCTCGCCCTTGGAGCCGGAGCTCCGGTAGACGCCGCGGAGCGGCGGGACGTCGCCGTAGTCGCGGCCGACGGCGACCCGGATGTGGTGGTCGGTCGTGCGTCTGCGCAGCGTCGGGTCGAAGCCCGTCCAGCCGGCGCCGGGCAGCAGCGCCTCGATCCACGCGTGGCTCGCCTGCTCGGCGACGTTCACCTCGCTGCCGGCTTCGGGTGCCAGGTAGCCCGAGACGTAGCGGGCCGGAACGCCCGCGAGACGCAGGAGCCCGATGGTCAGGTGCGCGAAGTCCTGGCACACCCCGCCGCCGGCGGTGAGGATGTCGTCGACGCTCGAGTGCACGTGCGTCTTGTCCTTCTCGTACTCGAACTGGTCGCGCACGTAGCGCACGATGCGGACGACGTACTCGAGGACGGTCTCGGTGGGTGCGGGGCGCGCTGACCAGAAGAAGCGGCGCAGCCGGTCGCTGAACGGCACGTAGCGGCTCGGGTGGAGGAACTCGTAGTGCTGCGCCGAGCGCGCCGCGTCCTCCGCGAGGAACTCGGCGAAGGGCACGCGGAGCGGCGTTGCGGGCCGCGGCGGCTCGCGCTCGACGACCGACGTCGCGACGATCGTCAGCTCGTCGTGCGGCGGGTGGACGGAGATCGCATGCACGCGGTTCCGGAACGCGTCCTCGTACTCGAGGATCGCCGCGCTCGGGGTCACGTCCAGCGCGAACGAGAGGCAGCGCTGCCCCGCGCTGGTGCGCGGCGCGACGCGCACCTCGTTGTGCGACTCGTAGGCGGGCTTGTCGTAGCGGAAGTGCGTCGCGTGACGGATGCGGAAGATCATCGGCGGCTTACTCTCATTCGAAGCGCAGGTAGGTGTCGAACACCCCTGCGTTGATCCGCTCGCACTCCCTCTGCACGTCGAGCAGGTAGGCGTGCAGGCCGCTCGCGATCACGTCGCCGGCCGTCCGCGACGCGAGCAGCGCCGCGAGGCCGGCGGTGAGGTTCGGCGGTGCGGGGGCCGGCTCCGGCGCCGCGCTCGCCACGCGGCGCAGCGCGGCGTCCAGGCGGTCGAGGCAGTAGCGCACCGAGCGCGGGAAGGTCGAGTCGAAGAGCAGCAGCTCGACGACCCGGTCGGTGCGGATCAGGTTCCCGTAGGCGAGGCGATACGCTTCGAGCGCGGACGCACTGCGCAGGACCGCCGTCCACTGCAGCAGATCGATCGGTCCGCCGACGTCCTCCACCCTCGGGAGCAGGAGGTGGTACTTGATGTCGAGCAGGCGCGTCACGTTCTCCGCGCGCTCGAGGATCGAGCCGAGCTGCAGGAAGTCGAAGCCGATGCCGCGCGGCAGCGTGCCGTTGATCACGCCGGCGACGCGGTAGAGGCGGCCCTGGAGCTGCGAGAAGAACTCGAAGACCTCGCCCGTCTCGAGGCGCGAGAGCGTCCAGCTCCGGGCGTCGAGGTAGAGCGTGTTGAGCTCGAGCCAGAGCTCGGAGGAGATCCGGTGGCGCAGAGCGCGCGCGTTGGCGCGGGCCGCGTAGATGCAGCTCCGGATCGACGACGGGCTCCGCTCGTCGAGCACGAAGAAGCTCAAGACCGCGCTCTCGTCGGCCGCGCGGTAGTGCCGCTCGAAGAGCTGCTGGTCGCCGGTGATCGCGAGCAGCGACGACCAGGCGTTGGCCGCCGGAGCGGGTCCCTCGATCAGCAGGTTGTAATTGACGCTGACGAGGCGCGCGCGCCACTCGGCCCGCTCGAGGTAGCGTGCCGCCCAGAACAGGCTGTCGGCGACCCTGCGGAGCATTCAGCGCTCCAGCACCCAGGTGTCCTTGCTGCCGCCGCCCTGCGACGAGTTCACGACCAGCGAGCCCTCGCGCAGGGCGACCCGGGTGAGCCCGCCCGGCAGCACCTTGGGCCGCTGTCCGAGCAGCACGAACGGTCGCAGGTCGACGTGTCGCGGGGCGATGGGCCCCGAGCCGTTCGCCGCGCTGCCGAGCAGCGTCGGGTGCACCGAGAGCTGCACGACCGGCTGCGCGATGAAGCCGCTCGGGTTGCGCTCGATGCGCTCGCGCGCCTCGATCAGCTCGCGGTAGGTCGCCTTCGGGCCGATGATCACGCCGTAGCCGCCCGACGCGCCCGTCGGCTTGATCACGAAGCGGTCGAGGTCGCGGAGCACCATCCGCCGCACGTCGGGGTCGGTCAGGACGTGGGTCTCGACGATGGGCAGCAGCGGCTCCTCGTCGAGGTAGTAGCGAACGATCGCCGGCGTGTAGGCGAAGATCGCCTTGTCGTCGGCGATCCCGGTGCCGATGCCGTTCGCCACGGCGACGTTGCCGGCGCGGATCGCCGCGGTGAGCCCGGCGACGCCGAGCAGCGAATCGGGGCGGAAGACGACCGGGTCGAGGAAGTCGTCGTCGATGCGCCGGTAGAGCACGTCCACCTGCTTGAGCCCGTGGACGGTCTTCATGAACAGCTTGTGGTCGACGCAGACCAGGTCGTGCCCTTCGACGAGCTCGATGCCCATCTGGTGGGAAAGGAAGACGTGCTCGAAGAACGCCGAGTTGTGCAGGCCCGGCGTGAGCAGCGCGACCGTCGGCCGCGACTGCCCGCGCGGCGCGAGCTCGCACAGCTTCTCCAGGAGGTCTGCCGGGTAGCCCTCGACGCTGCGCACGCCGCTCGCCCGGACGAGATCCGGCAGCAGCCGGGTCATCACGACGCGGTTCTGGATGACGTACGACACGCCCGACGGCGTGCGGACGTTGTCCTCGAGCACGTAGAAGCGGCCGTCCGCGCCGCGCACGAGGTCGATCCCGGCGACGGTGACGAAGACGCCGTGCGGCGGCTCGAGCCAGACCGCGGGGTGCCGGTACTGCGAGCAGCCGAGCACCAGCTCGCGCGGCACGACGCCGTCCTTCAAGATCTCGCCCGGGCCGTAGACGTCCTGGATGAAGGCGTTCAGGGCGCGCACGCGCTGGATGAGCCCCGCCTCGAGGGTGGCCCAGGTCGTCGCGTCGATGACGCGGGGGATCGGGTCGAAGGGGAAGATCTTCTCCGAGCCCTCCTCCATCCCGTAGACGTTGAAGGTCACCCCCATGCGCAGGAACATGCTGTCGGCGCGGCGGCAGAGCTCGTCGAGCCGCTCCGGGTCGCGCGCCAGCAGGTCGGCGACGACGCGCGCGCAGCCGGGACGCGGCGTCAAGTCGGCGTCGAACATCTCGTCGAACAGCCCGCTTGCCACCTGGTATGCATGCGAAGGGGGCAGCGGCTTGCTCATCGCGTGAACATTCATGGTCAGCGTGCTCTCGGTTCGAGCGGACGTGCGGCACTTTTCGTCTTGCGGCGCACGCCGCGCCCTCGCGGTGAGCAAGCGACATGCCCTGCCGCGGGCCGGTGCGGGGACGCCCTCCGGCGGTCGGGCGTCACGCCACGCGACCGCGCCACGGGCACCGCGAGCGCCGCGGGGACCGCGAGCGTCGCTGCTCGCGCGCCGGCGCGCTTGCGCACGCGCGAGCTTCGTCGTACCGCCAGGCGCCGTGGCGACCGACGCCCCCGAGCCGACCGTCTGGTACTTCGCGTACGGCTCGAACCTGCAGCGCGCGACGTTCTGCGGCCGGCGCGGCATCGTCTGCCTCCGCGCCGTGCCGGTGCGCGTACCCGGCTGGCGGCTCGTGTTCGACAAGCCGAGCATCGTGCCCTCGCGCCACGCGACCGCGAACATCGTCGCGGAGGACGGCGCCGAGGTGCTCGGCGTCGCCTACGAGATCACCGAGAGCGACCACCAGCACGTCGAGCTGACCGAGGGCGTCTCGCTGGGGAACTACCGGCGGATCACGGTCGCGGTCGAGCCGCTGGCTCCGGCCCTCGATGCGCCGCGGAGCGCCTACTCGCTCGGCTCCGACCGGCGCGATCCCAGCTTGCTGCCGTCGACCCGCTACCTCTCGCTGGTCATCGAGGGCGCGCTCGAGCACGGGCTGCCCGAGGCGTGGGTCGCCTGGCTGCGCAGCGTTCCGACCGAGCCCGAGCGGCCGGAGTCGATCGCGCTCCGCGCCGGGATCGACCGCTTCCTGCGGAAGCCCGAGGGGCGGTAGCGCCGCGCGCCCGGCGCGTCAGGGAGCCGGCGCGCGCGGGGGCGGTGCCGTGCCATCCGGCGCCGCGGACGCCGGGCCCGTCGCCGCGCCCGACCGCGGCGAGGCGGGGAGCCCGGCGAACGGATCGACCGGGGCGGCGAGCGGCAGCCACGCGAGGTCGACGCCCGACGCACGGCTTCGCTCCTCGAGGAAGGCGAGGGTGCGCTCCAGGTCGTCGACCAGGTTCGGCACGGGAGGGAGCGGCTCCGCGAGCGGCTCCGTGAAGTCGTCCCAATGGATCGGCAGCACGCGCCGGGCACCGACCGCCTCGACGACCTCGCGCCAGTACGCGTCCCGGTAGGCGTCGTCCATCGCGCCGAGGGCGCCGACGCCGAGCAGCACCACGTCGGCCCGGCGTCCGGCCAGCGCGCCGTCGATCCAGCCGGCGCTCGCCTGGACCAGCAGCGAGCCGCGCGGGTGCTCGATCAGGATCGAGAAGCTTCCGCCCTCGAGGTAGTCGAGGGCGCGCGCCGGCGGCGTGAGCGGCTCGCTGATCTCGCCCATCGCCATGCCGTGCGGCACGTGCCGCGACGGGACCAGCGTCAAACGAAAACTTCCGAAGGTGAGCTCCGTCTCTCCGTCGACGACGCGCATCCGCTCCTCGGGGAAGCCGCTCCCCCGCCCGACGTTCGCCGTCGACTTCGACCCGACGAGCACCGCCCCGGTGCGGCGCGCCACCTCGGGCGAGTCGAGCGCGTGGTCGTAGTGCGAGTGCGCGACGACGACGGCGTCGAGCTTCTCGATCCGTCCGAGCGCGAGGCCGTGCTCGATCGCCTCCGGATCGGGCGCGACCTCGCCGAGCAGCACGCGGAGCAACCCCGGCCGGCTGAAGAACCCGTCGATCAGGACCGCGCTCCGGCCGTCCTCGACGAGCACCGTCGAGACGCCGAGGAAGCGGACGCGCGGCTCGCCCTCGCGCGGCGCGGCGACGGGCAGCGTGCGGTCGCGCATCGCCTCGACCGAGGGGCGGTCGTGCGCCTTCCGCACGAGCCATGCGCCGCCGCCGGCGAGGAGCACGACGAGCAGCGCAGCGACGACGAGCAGGACGCGACGCACGGAGTGCGTCCCTAGCATGGAACGGGCGCTGCCGTTCGCCCGCCGAAGGTGCTACAGCCAGCCATGGCCGACGTCGACGCCAGCTTTGCCGCCGCGGTCGCGCGCGCGAACCAGGCCAACGAGGAGCTGCTCCAGGGCCGCGCCGGCCCGCTGAAGGAGCTCTTCAGCCACCGCGACGACGTCTCGGTGCTCGGCGGCTTCGGGGGACACGAGATCGGCTGGGCGGCGATCGGCCCGCGTCTCGACTGGGTGGCCGAGTCGTTCGCGGGCGGACACTTCGAGTACGAGCATCTGGTGTCCGCGGTCGGCGCGGACATGGGGCTCGTCGTGCAGCTCGAGCGCGGCGAGGTGCGCTACCGCGGCGGCGGCGCGCCGGCGCGGCTCGAGCTCAGGGTCACGATGGTGTTCCGGCGCGAGGACGGCGCCTGGCGGCTCGTCTCGCGTCACGCCGACGAGCAGGTCGAGAAGCGGAGCCCGGCGAAGAAGTCTTGAACGGCGCGCGCACGGGACCCGACTGATCTTCGTCAGCGCCGCACCTGCGCTCTGCCACTACCGCGCTCTGCGGGCACGGTTACGAAGGGATTGCGGGCGTCCCGAGCCCGAGCCAGGAGCGCAATCCTTTGATCCTCCGTCGTCCACCGCTCGCCGTCGTCCTCGCCGTCGCGCTTGCCGCCGGGTCCGCCGCCTGCGGCGACCGCCGCGGCGGCGCACAAGACGACCCCGCCCGCCCGACACCGGGCCCCGGCGCCACGCCGGCGCCCGGCGAGCGGCTCGTCGGCGGGCGGCCGGTGGCCGAGTACTTCCAGGACGCCTGCTCGGGCTGCCACGGGACGGATCGCCGCGGCGCGACCGGTCCAGCGCTCCTGCCGGCGCGCCTGACCGAGGCCGACGCGTACTACTTCGACGTGATCGAGCGCGGCAAGCCGGACACGATCATGCCGGCCTTCGGCACGTCGCTCTCCGGGCCGGAGATCGAGACGTTGATCGCCTTCCTCCGCACGGAGCCCGACGGCGAGCCGCCCTCCTGGACGCACGCCGACGTCGCGGCGAGCCTCGCCGTGCTGCGCGACGAAGCGAGCCTGCCGGACCGCCCGACCCACGCCGGCAACCTCCACAACCTCTTCCTCGTGACCGAGCGCGAGCGCCAGCGGATCGCGGTGATCGACGGGGACAGCCACACGCTGCTCGGCTCGATCGCCGCTTCGTACCGCGCGCACGGCTACACCTTCTCGCCGGTGGAGCCGCGCTGGGCGTACAACATCGGCCGCGACGGCTGGGTCTTCAAGATCGACCTGTACACCCTGCAGGCGGTGCGCAAGGTCCGGGTCGGCATCGACTCACGCGCCATCGCGATGTCCGACGACGGCAAGGTGCTGATCGCTGGCAACTACATTCCGGCCAGCGCGGTCTTGCTCGACGCCCACACGCTGACACCGCTCGCGGTCATCGACACCACCGCCGCCGACCCGGACGGCGAGACGGTCGCGTCGCGCGTCGCGACGATCGTCGACACCTCGCCCGAGAAGGTCGGTCCCTACTTCCTGGTCGCCCTCAAGGAGGCGGGAGCGGTGTGGCGGATCGACTGGTCCGACCCGACCTTCCCCGTCGTCGCACTGCCCGGGGTCGGGCGGGTCCTGCACGACGGCTTCCTCTCGCCGGACAATCGGCGCTTCTACCTCGCCGCGCAGGCCGACGGCGTCATGGCGGTGATCGACGTCGCGAGCATGACCCTGGTCACGACGATCGACACCGGCGACACGCCGCACCCCGGGTCGGGCGCGGCGTGGGCGACGGAAAGCACAACCTTCGGTGCGACGGTCCACGCCGGCGAGGGCAAGATCACGGTCTGGGACCTCGCCACGGAGCGGATCGCCGGCACCATCGAGACCGCCGGTCCGGGCTTGTTCCTGCGCGCCCACGAGGCCAGCCCCTACGTCTGGGCCGATGCGGCGTTCGCCAGGACGCCGCACGCGATCACGGTGTTCGAGAAGGCGCCTCCGTTCGCCGTGGTCGGGGTCATCGACGACGGCGCACGCACCCTGCACCCCGAGTTCACGGCGGACGGGCGCTTCGTCTACGTCGCCGACTGGGACGGCGACGTGGTGCGCGTCTACGATGCGCGTACTCTCGAACGGGTCGCGACGATCGACGGGGTCGATGCCCCGACGGGCCTCTTCAACAGCCACCGCCGCGCCGAGACGCTCGGCCACTGACGGGGCACCGGCCACGAGCACGCCTCCATCGGCAAGACGGAAGCGTCCGGCGCGCGCGTTGCCGCCCCCATCCCGAAGTGGTAGCCGCGCTTGCGCGGCATGCTGCGCAACCTCTGGCGCTATCGGAGCTTCGTCCTCGGCATGGCGAGCCGGGAGTTCCGGGCGCGCTACCTGGGCTCGGTGCTGGGCAGCGTCTGGGCGGTGATCCATCCGCTCACGCTGGTCCTGATCTACACGCTGATCTTCGGCCACCTGATGCGCTCGCGCGTCCCGGGCGTCGAGGACGCGGTGGGCTACGGGGTCTTCCTCTGCGCCGGGATCTTCACCTGGAGCACCTTCACCGAGATCGTGCAGCGCTCGGTGTCGGTCTTCGTCGAGAACGGCAACCTGCTGAAGAAGGTGAGCTTCCCGCGCGCGAGCCTGCCGGCGATCGTCGTCGTCTCGGCGCTGATCAACTTCGCGATCGTCTTCGCCGTGCTCCTCGGCGTGCTGCTCGTCCTCGGGCGCTTCCCGGGCTGGGCGGTGCTCGGCGTCGTGCCGCTCCTCGTCGTGCAGCAGGCGCTCGCCGTCGGGCTCGGGACGACGCTCGGCGTGGTGAACGTCTTCTTCCGCGACGCGGCGCACCTCCTCGCGATCGGGCTGCAGCTCTGGTTCTGGTTCACGCCGATCGTCTATCCGCTCACGATCCTCGGCGAGCGGATGCGCGCGCTGGTCGCGTGGAATCCGATGACCCAGCTCGTGGTCGGCTACCAGCAGATCCTCCTGCACGGGCGCTGGCCCGAGTGGAGCGCCTACCTGCCGCAGGCCGTGCTCGCCGTCGCGGCGCTGCTGCTTGCGCGCGCGACCTTCCGCCGCCTCTCGGGCGAGCTCGCGGACCACCTCTAGGCCGGCGCCATGCCGCGCATCGTCGCCCGCTCGCTCGGCAAGAAGTACAAGCGCTACCGCCACCCGCTCGCGCGCCTCGTCGAGTGGGCGAGCTTCGACCGCGTCGTCCTGCACGAGGCGGAGTGGGCGCTCCGCGGCGTGAGCTTCGAGGTCGCCGACGGCGAGTCGGTCGGGATCATCGGCATGAACGGTGCCGGGAAGAGCACGCTGCTCCGTGTGCTGACCGGCACGACGCAGCCGAGCGAGGGCTCCTTCTCCGTCGAGGGACGCGTCGCGGCGCTCCTCGAGCTCGGCATCGGCGTGCACCCGGAGTTCACCGGCTGGCAGAACGCGCGGCTCGGCTGCCAGCTCCTCGGCATGGACGAGGAGCAGGTCGAGGCGGCGCTCCCCTGGATCGAGCAGTTCTCCGAGCTCGAGGGGCACATGGACCAGCCCGTCCGCACCTACTCGACCGGCATGCAGGTGCGCCTCGCGTTCAGCGTCGCGACCGCCGTGCGCCCCGACGTGCTGATCGTCGACGAGGCGCTCTCGGTCGGCGACGCCTACTTCCAGCACAAGTCGATGGCGCGCATCCGCGCCTTCCAGGAGGAGGGGACGACGCTCCTCTTCGTGACCCACGACCCGAGCGCCGTGAAGGCGCTCTGCCGCCGCGCGATCCTCCTCGACCGCGGTACGCTGCTGCGCGACGGGCCGTCCGACGCGGTCTTCGACTACTACAACGCGATGATCGCGCAGCGGGAGCGCGAGGCCGGCGCGATCGTGCAGGTCGACGCGGGAGGCGCGATCGCGACGCGCTCGGGGAGCCGCGAGGCGGAGATCGTCGCGGTCGAGCTCCTCGATCCGGCGGGTGCAGCCAAGACGACGTTCGAGGTCGGCGAGCGCGCGACGATCCGCTGCCGCTTCCGCACGAACCGTGCGATGCCGTCGCCGACCGTCGGCTTCCTGATCCGCGACCGGCTCGGCAACGACGTCTTTGGCACGAACACCTTCTACCTCGACGTGCCCGCGACGAGCTGCGCCGCGGGCGAGGAGCTCGTCGCGCGCTTTGCGGTGCAGCTCAACCTCGGCTGCGGCAGCTACTCGCTGAGCGTCGCGCTGCACGGCAAGCGGGCGCACGTCGACCAGAACTTCGACTGGTGGGACCGGGCGGCCGTGTTCAACGTCGTTCCGGGCACGGTCCCGACCTTCACCGGCGTCGCGGCGTTGCCCGTCGAGGCGCGCATCGAGCGCGACGCCGCCGCGCAGGCGGTCTGACGTGCCGCCGACGATCTCGGTGACGATCGTCACCTTCGACAGCGGGCGCGACCTCGAGCGCTGCCTCGACGCGGTCGCGGCGCAGCGCTTCGCGCCCGCCGAGGTGATCGTCGTCGACAACGCCTCGCGCGACGAGAGCGTCGCCGTCGCGCGGCGGCACCCGGTCGTGTCGCAGGTGATCGAGAACCGGACGAACGTCGGCTTCGCGGCCGGGCAGAACCAGGCGATCGCCGCGAGCCGCGGCGACTGGGTGCTGACGCTCAACCCCGACGTGGTCCTCGACCCGGGCTTCCTCGAGGCGCTCGCCGCGCGCGCCGAGCGCCCGCCGCCGCTCGGCACGCTGTGCGGCCGCTTGCTGCGCCTCGGCGAGGACGGGCGCCCCGTCTCGCCCGGGCGCATCGACTCGACCGGCATTCGCTTCACGCGCTCGTTCCGCCACCTCGATCGCGGCTCCGAGGAGCCGGACGACGGACGCTACGCCGTCGAGGAGCTCGTCTTCGGCGCGACCGCCGCCGCCGCGCTCTACCGCCGGGCGATGATCGACGACGTCTCGGTCGAGGGCGAGTTCTTCGACGAGGCGTTCTTCGCCTACCGCGAGGACGCGGACGTCGCGTGGCGCGCGCAGCTCCTCGGCTGGGACTGCCTTTACGTCCCGTCCGCGCTCGGCTACCACGTGCGCCGGGTGCTGCCGTCACGCCGGGAGCAGGTGCCGGCGGCGCTCAATCGGCACTCGGTGAAGAACCGGTTTCTCATGCGGATCAAGAACGCGGATCGGGCCGTCTGGCGGCGCTGCGCGCTGCAGGGCCTCGCGCGCGACGCGGTGGTGGTCGGCGGCTGCCTCGCCTGGGAGTGGCGCTCGCTGCCCGCCCTGCTCGACGTCGTGCGGCTGTGGCCGCGGGCGCGGCGTCACCGGGCGGTCATCCAGGCGCGGCGGCGGCGTGACGGCGCCGAGGTGGCGAGGTGGTTCGCATGACCGAGGCGGCTCCCGACCTCGCTCCGGCGGAGCGCCGGACCAGCCCCGCCCCGCGGCCCGCGGCAGCGCCGCAGCGGCGCTTCGGCTCCCGCCAGGCGCACCTCCACACGTTCAGCATCGCGTGGCAGCTCGCACGGCTCGACATCCTGCGCCGCTACACGGCGACGATGCTCGGCATTGTCTGGGCGGTGCTCTCGCCGCTCCTCATGTCGGTCGTGATCGGCGTCGTCTTCTCGAACCTGTTCGGGATGCCGCTGCGCGAGTTCCTGCCCTACCTCTTTCTCAACTTGACGCTTTGGGCGTTCTTCGCGGCGTGCGTCGACAGCGGGGCGATCGCCTTCCTCGCGGCCGAGGGCTACATCAAGCAGATCGCGAAGGTGTCGTTCTACACCTACCCGCTGCGCATGGTGCTCGCCGCGTTCTTCACCCTGCTGCTCGGGCTGGTCGCGGTGACGGTGGTGATCCTCGTGCTCGGCGGCCGGATCTCGCCGATGTGGCTCCTCGCCGTGCCGGGGCTCCTCTCGTGGTTCCTCTTCGGCTTCGCCGTGTGCACGCTCTCGGCGGTGCTCAACACGGCGCTGCGCGACTTCCAGTACCTCCAGTCGGTCGGCGTGCAGGCGCTGTTCTACGCGACGCCGGTGATGTTCCCCGCGGCGCTCCTCGTCCGGCACGACCTCGCGTGGTTCCTCACCTGGAACCCGCTCTACCACCTGATGATGATCATCCGCGTGCCGATCCTGTACAACGACGTGCCGGAGATCTCGCACTACGTCGCGAGCGCCCTGAGCCTCGGCTTCGCGCTCTGCTGCATGGTGGTCGCGATGCGGATCGCGCGGCCGCGGCTCGTGTTCTGGCTCTGAGACGATGGTCGAACTCTCCTCGGTCTCGCTCATCTTTCCGGCGCAGAAGCCGCGCAGCCTGCGCGAGCGCATCAGCCGGGCGTTCGGCGCAGTACCCCCCGACGAGCCGTCGACCGCGGTCACCGCGCTGCGCGACATCGGGCTCCGCATCGAGCGCGGCGAGCGCGTCGGCATCATCGGCTTCAACGGCGCGGGCAAGACCACGCTGCTCAAGGTGATGTGTGGAATCTACGCGCCGACCACGGGGCGCGTCGTCGTCGACGGCGACATCGCCTGCCTGTTCGAGCTCGCGACCGGATTCGAGATGGAGGCGAACGGCTGGGACAACATCCTGACGCGCGGCCTGCTGCTCGGCCTCTCGCGCAGCGAGATCCGCGAGCGGATGCGCGAGATCGCCGAGTTCACCGAGCTCGGCCCGGCGCTCGACCGTCCGGTGAAGACCTACTCGGCCGGCATGTTCGTCCGGCTCGCGTTCGGCGTCTCGACCGCCATCGAGCCCGACGTCCTGCTGCTCGACGAGGTGATCGCCGCGGGCGACGTTCGCTTCCAGGAGAAGGCGCGGCGCCGGCTCGAGGAGATGATCGACCGCGCGTCGCTGCTCGTCCTGGTCAGCCACTCGATGGACACCGTGCGCCAGATGTGCCGGCGCGCGATCTGGTTGCACGAGGGGCGCATCCTGCTCGACGGCCCGGCGGACGAGGTCACCGCGGCCTACGAGCGCGGCGCCGCCTAGTCGACCTCGTAGCCTAACGCGCGCAGGGTGGCGCCGGCGCGCCGGGCGAAGAGCTCCGTGTCCTCGGGGGTGAAGATCCGCCGCCAGTTGCCGCTCGTCTTGCGCCGGTAGCCGCTCGGGATGTTCCGCCCGACCGGCGAGTGACGGTCGAAGTCGAGCTGGATCTCGACCGGCGCGAGCTCGTCCTCCGCGTATCCGAGCTTGCGCTTGACGTCGCGGATCACCCCGCTCTGGTCCTCGAGCAGCCGCTCGTAGTGCACGACGCTCACGATGTTCGGGTTCTCGAGCCAGTCGGCGTTGTACTTCGCCCAGTAGTCGATCGGGTTCAGCCGCGCGATGACCTCGTTGCGCGCGTTGCGCAGCTCCATGAACTCGGTGCGCAAGAAGTCGTGGAACGAGATCGTCGTTCCGTCGCCCTCCCAGCGCCGGGTGCCGTTCGGGCCGTCGCGCGTCGACGCCATGTAAAGCGAAACCATCACGTCGCGTCCGTCGCGCACCAGCAGAATGCCGTTGCCGTCGAGGCGGTTCTTCTCGGGCAGCCGCTCGACGTTGAAGTGCTGGTAGCGCGCGCCGGGCGGCATCACGACGTGGCGGCGGAGGTTCGCGTGGCAGATCTGACGGAACCACTGAAAGCCGCTGCGCTTGTGCGACAGGATCACGACGGCGGGCAGGAACAGCGACTTCACCCGCAGCCAGTGGCGGTTCGTGCGGAGGCGTCTCAGCTTGCGCTCGACTCGGGCGGAAAGCTCCATCTCGGCGGGTGGCGGATCGTCGCGGCGGATGATTGCGAGCGCGCAAGCCAGAATCAACTTGTGGCCCGCACCCGTGCCCGGTACGAGACCGAGGGCTCGTCGTCCAGACGTGACCGTAGGAGGTTTCGTGCGGCGTTCGTCGACTCTCGCGCTCGGCTTGCTCGGGCTGCTCGCGCTCTGCCCCTCGCCGGCGCAGGCCCTCGTCCTGCTCACCGAGGGCAAGCTCGCGATCTTTCGCCATGATCCCGCGTCGGGCGCGGGCTCGGCCCGCATCCTGGTCGGGCGCGACCGGGCGCTCGCCGAGCTCCGCGACCCGACCGTCTGCCCCGCGAGCGCGTCGCTGCAGATCGCCTCGTACCCGTCGGCGCTAAACCTGGTCGTCGGCGCGCCGCCGGTCGAGCTGCCGTGCGAGCGCTGGGCCGAGGTCCCGGGTGGCTACGAGTACCGCGACCCGACCGGCAGCGCCGGCGGCGTCCGCCACGTCCGCTACGCGACCGACGGCCTCTCGGTGTACGCGGCGACGCCCGGCTTCGCGCCGGTGGTCGGGCCGGTCGGCTACGCGCAGCTCTGGCTGACGGTGGGCGACGCGCGCTACCTCGTCCGCTTCCACGCCTTCACCGAGAACGACGAGACCGTCGTCGCGGCGCGCCGGCCGACGCGCGAGGCCGCGGCCGGCGAGGCGGCGTTCTGGGACACGCTGTGGGGCGACGCCGACCGAAGCGACGAGGCGCTCCGCCTCTTGCGGCGCGCGGTGGCGCGCGACCGGAACGACGGGCGCTCGCACTTCCTGATCGGGATGATGCACCTCTACCTCTACGGCCGCGAGGGTGCGGATCCGCTCCGGCCGAGCGCGCGCGGCAAGCGCCACGTCGTCGCGGCGCGCCACGCCTTCGACCGTGCGGTGCCGCTCCTCTGGGACGGCGTCTCGGGCGACTCGCGCGTGCCGGGATTCGCCGCGGCCGCGACCTACGCGAAGGGCGTCGGGCTCGGCGACGCGGCGACCACCGAGCGCGCGATCGCGGAGCTCGAGCACGCGGCGGAGATCAACACGCTCTTCAACTCGTTCGACCTCTTCGCGGTCGCGCCCGCGGTGCCGTGGAACGACCCGCTCTACGCGAGGGTGCTCGCGCTGCTCGACGAGACCTTCTTCGAGGTGGCGCGCGAGTGCTCGACGCAGTCCGAGATCTGCTTCAACGACGGGATGGCGCCGCACAACGTCGAGGGGACGTTCCTCCTCTTCGGCGACATCTACGCGAAGGGCGGACGCGTCGAGCAGGCGCGCAGCTACTACGAGTCGGCGCTGTCGATCGGCGAGGGGAGCGGCTGGGACCCGCGCTTCGTCGCGACGGCCCGCGAGCGCGTCGCGACCGTCGAGGAGCGCGCCGCGCTCTACCAGGACGGCGATCCCACGAACGACCCGCCGTTCGTGGGCTCGGGCGGCGCGAGCTCGTGCGCCTACTGCCACCGCAGGTAGCCGCGTGCAGGACCTCCTCGGCGCCGCGGCGGGCCGCGCGATCCGCTACCTCGAGACGCTGGATGAGCGGCCGGTCTTCCCCGCGCCGGCGGCGCGCGCCCGGCTCCAAGCGCTGCGGACGCCCCTGCCCGATGGGCCCTGCGACCCCGCCGAGGTGCTCGCCGAGCTCGACGAGCTCGCCTCGCCGGCGACCGTCGCGAGCGCGGGGCGGCGCTACTTCGGCTTCGTGACCGGCGGCGCGCTGCCCGCCTCGCTCGCGGCGAGCTGGCTCGCGGCCGCGTGGGACCAGAACGCCTTCTCCACGGTCACCTCGCCGGCCGCGGCGGTGATCGAGGAGGTGGCGCTCGGCTGGCTCGTCGAGCTGCTCGGTCTGCCGCGCGGCTCGGCGGGCGCGTTCGTCACCGGCGCAACGATGGCGAACTTGACCGGGCTCGCGGCGGCGCGCCACGCCGTGCTGGCCCGCGCCGGCTGGGACGTCGAGGAGCGCGGCCTGCAGGGCGCGCCGCCCGTTCGCGTCGTGGTCGGCGAGGAGGCGCACCCGACGCTCCGCAAGGCGCTCGGGCTCCTCGGCCTCGGGCGCGCGACGGCGCTCGTCGTGCCGGCGGACGCGCAGGGCCGGATGCGGGCCGACGCGCTGCCGCCGCTCGACGCGCAGACGATCGTCTGCATCCAGGCGGGCAACGTGAACAGCGGAGCCTTCGACCCGGCGGTGGAGATCTGCCGCGCGGCGCGCGCGGCCTCCGCCTGGGTGCACGTCGACGGCGCGTTCGGCCTGTGGGCGGCGGCCGCGCCGGAGCGCGCCCATCTCACCGCCGGCTTCGCCGAGGCCGATTCCTGGGCGACGGACGCGCACAAGTGGCTCAACGTCCCGTACGACAGCGGCCTCGCGTTCGTGCGCGACGCGGCGGCGCTGCGGGGCGCCATGGCGGTCGCCGCGCCGTACCTGGTACGCGACGCGGGACGCAACCCCGGCGACTTCACGCCCGAGGCGTCGCGCCGCGCCCGCGGAGTCGAGGTCTGGGCGGCGCTGCGCTCGCTCGGGCGACGCGGGGTCGCGGACCTCGTCGAGCGCACCTGCCCCCATGCGGCGCGCTTCGCCGAGGGCCTCGCGCGTGCCGGGTTCACGGTGCTGAACGAGGTGGTGCTGAACCAGGTGGTGGTCGACTTCGGCGACGAGCAGCGCACGCGCGCCGTCCTCGAGCGCCTGCAGGAGGACGGCACCTGCTGGTGCGGCGCGACCACCTGGCGCGGCCGCGCGGCGATGCGGATCAGCGTGTCCTCGTGGGCGACCACCGCCGAGGACGTCGAGCGCAGCCTGGAGGCCATCCTGCGCGCCGCCGCTTGATCCTCGCTCCCGCGTAGACCAAGGTGCGCACGCAAAAGGAGTTCCGCTTGGCCAATCCGCTGTTCGCCACGAAGCCTCTCTCGCTGCTCCTCGAGGAGATGCGCGGCGAGAGCCGTCTGCGGCGCGTCCTCGGGCCGCTGAACCTCACGAGCCTCGGGATCGGGGCGATCATCGGCACCGGCATCTTCGTCCTCACCGGCGTCGCGGCGCACGACAAGGCGGGGCCGGCGCTCATGCTCTCGTTCGTCGTCGCGGGCATGGCCTGCGTGTTCGCGGCGCTCTGCTACGCCGAGTTCGCGTCGATGGTCCCGGTCGCGGGCTCGGCCTACACCTACGCCTACGCGACGCTCGGCGAGCTGTGCGCGTGGATCATCGGCTGGGACCTGATCCTCGAGTACGCCGTCGCCTCGGCGACCGTCGCGCACGGCTGGTCGCACTACTTCCAGGACTTCATCGGCATCCTCGGCGTGCAATGGCCGTATCGCTTCGGCAACGCGCCGTTCGACTACGACCCGGAGCGCGGCGCGTTCGTCTTGACGGGGGCGATCGTCGACGTGCCGGCGATCGTCATCGCCTCGTTGATCACGATCGTGCTGGTGCGCGGGATCAGCGAGAGCGCGCGCTTCAACACGGTGATGGTGATCATCAAGCTCCTGGTCGTGTTCTTCGTGATCGGCGTCGGCGCGATGTACGTGAACCCCGACAACTGGACGCCGTTCGCGCCGTACGGTCTGACCGGGGTGAGCTTCTTCGGCCACACCGTCTTCGGCCAGACGGGCGCCGGTGGTGAGCCGCTCGGCATGTTCGCCGGCGCGGCGATCATCTTCTTCGCCTACATCGGCTTCGACTCGATCTCGACGCACGCCGAGGAGGCCCGCAACCCGCAGCGCGACGTGCCGATCGGGATCATCGCCTCGCTGCTGATCTGCACCGTGCTCTACATCGCGGTCGCGGCGGTGCTGACTGGCATGGTGCCCTACGACCAGATCAACATCGACGCGCCCGTCTCGGACGCCTTCCGCCAGGTCGGGCTGCCGTGGGCGCAGTTCCTGGTGTCGCTCGGCGCGCTCACGGGCATCACCTCGGTGCTGCTCGTGATGATGCTGAGTCAGCCGCGCGTCTGGCTCGCGATGGCGCGCGACGGGCTCGTGCCGACCAGGTTCTTCGGCGACGTGCACGAGAAGTACCGGACGCCGTGGAAGTCGACGATCCTGACCGGCGTGATCGTGTCCGTCGCCGCCTCGCTCCTGCCACTGCGCATCCTCGCCGACCTGACCAACATCGGCACCCTGTTCGCCTTCGTCGTCGTCTGCTCGGCGGTGCTCATCATGCGCCGTCTCTACCCGGACGCGCCCCGTCCGTTCCGCGCGCCGTTCGGCGTGCTCACGCCGATCCTCGGGATCTCGATCTGCCTGCTGCTGATGTTCTCGCTGCCCGCAGAGAACTGGTGGCGGCTGATCGCCTGGCTCGCGATCGGACTCGTGATCTACTTCGCCTACGGCCGCCGGCACAGCGTGCTCGCCCGCATGCGCGCCGAGGCGGCAGCGGGCGGGGGCGCGCGGGCGCAGGGGACGGCGCCGTAGCCCCGAGCGGCGAAGCCGCTCGACGCATCGCCCGGGCCGCGACGCTCGCTCTGCCCGCAGGGCTCTTCCTGCCCATCCTGTGGTCGCACCGGATGGTGTACGGCCACGACCTGTGGGCGGTCTTCGCCTACACCACGCGCCGGGTCGCGACCGAGCTCGCGGCGGGCCGGCTTCCCGCCTGGGAGCCGCACGTGCTCGCGGGCTATCCGCTGCTCGCCTCCATGCAGGCGGCGGTCCTCTACCCTCCGGCGTGGGGCGCGGCGCTGCTCTCCGACGCGACCTTCTGGAACGTCGTCCTCGCGGCACACCTCGTCCTCGCGGCGCTCTTCGCCGATCTCTGGCTCCGCCGCGGGCTCGGCCTCGACCGGCGCGCGGCGCTCGCCGGCGCGGTGGTCTTCGCGCTCGCCGGCTTCCCCTGGATGCGGATCTTCGCGGGGCACGTGCACTACGTGTGGGCCTACCCGTGGGCGGCGGCGGTCCTCTGGCGCCTCGAGCGCTGGCTCGCCGGGCCGAGCCTGCGCCGCGCAGTCCTCCTCGGCTCGACGCTCGTCCCGATGGTGCTGGCCGGCGTCCCGCAGCTCGCGCTCGCGACCGCGCTCGCGGTCGCCGTGCGGCTCGCGCACTTCGTGCTGGCAGGTGGGAGGGGCGGACGCACTGAGCGCGCGAAGGTCGCGGCCGGCGCCGCCGCAGCGCTCGCCGTGGGCTCGCTGCTCGCGGCGCCGCAGGTCCTGCCCGCGCTCGAGCTCGCCGCCGAGAGCCAGCGCGGCTCGGTCGCCGACTCGCGCTTCGTCACGAGCTTCTCCCTCCCGCCCGGGAACCTGATCACGCTGATCGCGCCGCGCTTCTTCGGCGACGGAAACGAGGCGCCGTACTGGGGACGCTGGAACGCCTGGGAGGTTTGCGGCGACGTCGCGTCGCGACTCTCCTGCTCTGCGTCCTCGGGCTCACCGGCACGCACCGGCAGCGCTGGCTGTGGGCCGCGACCGCGCTCGGCGCGCTGCTCGTCGCGCTCGGCCGCTACGCGCCGTTCTTCGCTTCGTTCGAGGCGTTCGTGCTTGGCGCGGCCTAATTTCGCGGCCCGGGGCGCTACCTCTACCTCTTCGTTTTCGTTCTCGCCACGGTGCCGCTCGCCGCGCTCGGAGCGCAGCGCCTGGTCGAGGCGGAGAGCGAGCGCGGCGCACGCGACGCCGCCCGCCGGACCGGTCTCGCGGGCTTGCTTCTCGCGCTGGCGCTCGGTGCGGCCGCGCTCGGGCTCCGGCTCGCGGCGAGCGGCGATGCGGCCTGGTGACGTGCGCTCTTGACGAGCGCCGATGCGGCGCGGCGCGCGCAGGGAGCGGAGGCGCTGCCGGTTGCGTCGCTCGCGCTCCGCGAAGCCGCGCTCTCGGTCGCGTGCGGCGCGCTCGCCCGTGCGGCGCTCTTCGGCGGCGCGCTCGCGCTGCTCCTCCGGGCGGTCGGCGGCGGCCGGCTGCGCGGCGGGCTCGCAGCGACGCTCGCGACGGCGGTCCTCGCGGTCGAGCTGCTGAGCTTCGACCGACGCTTCGTCGTCGGCCGCGAGCCGCGCGATCTCCACTGGAGCGCCGCGCTGCGTGCGGTCCTGGAGCGTGAGCTCGCGGGCCCGTACCGCCTGACGACGGTGCGCAACGTCGACATCGCGGACGCCGGGCGGGCACGCACGGCCGGCCTCGACCACGTTGGCGGCTACGAGCCGCTGCAGCTCGCGCGCTACGCCGAGGCCGCGAACGCGGTGCGCGGCGCGCCGCGCGGCTTCCTGACCGAGATCGTGACGCCGCACGTGCCGCACCCCGTGCTCGACATGCTCGGCGTGCGCGTCTGGCTCGCCCCTGCGAGCTTCGAGCCGCCGCCCGGCCTGCGCACGGTCGCATGGATCGGCGAGCGGCTCGTCCTGGTGTCGGACCGCGCTCTGCCGCGCGCCTGGCTCGTCCCACACGCGCTGCGCATCGAGCGCCCGGGCCGTCGGCTGCGCTTCCTGCGCAGAGGGCCCTGGGACCCGCGCAGCACGGTGATCGTCGAGCAGACCATGCCGAACCCGCCGCCTGCGACGGCGCGGGAGGGCCGCGTCACGATCGTCGACCGCGCGCCCGGTGCGTACCACCTGCGCGCCGAGAGCCCGGACGGCGGCTACCTCGTGCTGTCCGAGGCCTGGTATCCCGGCTGGAGCGCGACGATCGACGGCGGGCCGGTGTCCCTCCTGTGCGCGAGCCACCTCGTGCAGGCGGTCGTGCTGCCGCCGGGCTCGCACGACGTGCGCTTCGTCTACCGGCCGCGCATGCTGCCCTGGGGAGTGGCGCTTGCCCTCGGCGCGACCCGCGTGCCGCTCGGGCTCGCACTCGCCCGCCGCGTGCGCGCGCGGCCCGCGCCTCTCAGCCCGGGCGGAGCCGTCCCGTGAGCCTGCCGACGACGCGCTCCGTGAAGCGCGCGGGGCCGTACACCGCGAGCCGGTCGAGCGCGTGGCGCAGCATCCCGCCGCGCAGCCGCACCGCGCCGGGCTCGACCGCGGGCGCGCGGTGCGCGAGCAGCAGGGCGAGCGCCTCGCGCCAGGCGGGCAGCAGCGCCGCGCTCGAGAAGCGCTCCTCGGCGTCGCGCCACGCGGCGTCGGCGATCCGCGCGCGCAGCTCCGCGTCGTGCACGAGGCGCGCGAGCGCGCCGTACCAGGCGTCCGGGGTGTTTGCGCAGAGCAGGCCGGTCTCGCCGTCGCGCACGACGTCGGCGCTCGGCGGCACGTTCGAGTAGACGCCCGCCACGCCGAGCGAGGCGTACTCGAGGTACTTGTTGAAGTACTTGCAGCGGTGGAAGGGCGTGTCGGGGAGCGGGGCGAGGCCGACGTCGAGCTCGAGGCCGAGCGCGCGGCGTCGCCAGGCAATGAAGTCGGGCTCGAACTCGTGACACTCGGCGCCGAGCCGCCGCGCGAGCTCGGGCACGGCCCCGCAGAACACGAGCTCGAGGGCCGCGCCGAGCTCGCGGCGGAGCCGGGTGAGCGGCTCTTCGAGGAGCTGGTCGAGGAACGCCGTGTGGTCGACGCTGCCGAGAAAGCCGACGCGCACGCGCGCCGCCGGCCTCGCCTCGCGCCGCGGCGGACGCTCCGGCTCGCCGGGCAGGCGCGGCGGCCGCGGCTGGCGGACGAGCACCGGGTGAACCCCGTGCCGCGCCGCGAGCTCCGCTCCGAGCCGCTCGCTGCACACCAGCACCCGGTCGGCGTGCCGCACGATGAACGCGACGTTCTCCCGTACCGTCGGCGAGGTGAAGAAGTAGCCGCTCCGCGCCTCGTGCGGCACGCGCTCCAGGTCGTCGTCGAGGTAGGTCGCGACGAAGCGTCCGAGCCGCTTCGCCTCGACGAGGATCCGCCGCTCCGCGGGCGACGCACCCCGCACGAGCACCACCGCGTCGCTCCACGCGAGGCGGTCGGCGCGCGGTGCGACCGACGCGTCGGTCGCGAGCTCGCAGAGCCCGTGCTCGGCGAGCGCCTCGAACACCGCGTGGACGCCGAGCACCGCCGACGGGATGGGCGCCTCGCTCACCGCGAGCACGCGCGGAAGTCGGCCCGGAGCGCTCATTCGCCGCACCGGCCTAACGAACGTGCCGCGCGTCGTCTATACAGCGCGCGCATGCCACGCCGCTTCGTCTCCTGGAACGTGAACGGCATTCGCTCGTGCGTGAGAAAGGGCTTCCTCGACTGGCTCGTGGCGTCGCGCGCGGATGTGATCGGACTCCAAGAGACGCGCTGCGAGGAGGACGAGCTGCCGGACGCCGTCCGCTCGCTGCGCCGCTTCCCGTACCGCTCGTGGATCACCGCGCAGTCGAAGCGTGGCTACAGCGGTGTTGCGCTGCTCTCGCGGTACGAGCCGATCGAGGTCGTGACCTCGCTCGGCGAGGAGCGCTTCGACCGTGAAGGTCGCTTCCTGCTCGCGCGCTTTCCCGACCTGCTGGTCGCGAACGTCTACTTCCCGAAGGGCAGCGGCACGCTGCGCGACAACAGCCGCGTGCCCTACAAGCTCGACTTCACCCGGCGCGTCTTCGAGGTGATGGACGCGGCACGGCGACGACACCGACTGCCCGCGGTCCTGATGGGCGACTTCAACATCGCGCCCGAGCCGATCGACCTCGCGCGGCCGCGCGGCAACGAGGTAACGAGCGGCTTCCTGCCCGAGGAGCGCGAGCTGCTGGCGCGCGTCCGCGGCCGGCGCTGGGTCGACACCTTCCGCCACCTCCACCCGACCGCCGTCAAGTACACCTGGTGGAGCAACCGGATCGGGGTTCGCGAGCGCAACATCGGCTGGCGCATCGACCACGTGCTCGTGTCGCGCGATTTGGCCCCGCGCGTGCGCCGCGCGTTCCTCTGGGACGAGGTGCGCGGCTCGGACCACTGCCCGGTCGGCATCGACCTCGACGACGCGCCCCTGGCGACACGGCGCGTCGTGCGGCGCTGACGCGCATCCGGGCCGGCACGCCGCTCGTAGCGCTCTTGGCAGAGCGCTTGCTGCCGGAGAGCCCTCATGCTGCGTCGACGATCGTCCCGTGCCTCACGCATCTTCGCCGCGGCGGCCGTGCTCGCCGCGTGGGCGGCGCTGGTCGTTCCGCCGGCGGCGGCGCAAGCCGTCGTCCTGGCACGCGATCCGAGCGGCGGAGCGCTGTCGCGCGAGGCGGTGGCGCTGTGCTTCCGGGCGGCCGAGGCGTCCTCCGAGAGCGAGCGCAAAGATCTCCTCGAGCGTGGCCTCGAGGTCGCGGAACGCGCCGTCGCGGTGTCCGATCGCGACGCAAAGGCGCACTTTGCCCTGTTCTGCAATTTGGGACGGAAGCTCGAAGCGCAGGGCGCGAGCCTCGCCGGGATCGCCTCGATCCAGCGCCTCCGCGCGGAGATCGATCGCGCGCTCGCGCTCGAGCCGCGCTTCGTCGACGCGCTGGCCGCGAAGGGCGCTCTGCTCGGCCGTTTGCCCGCGGTTTTCGGTGGCGACGCAGACGAGGGTGAGCGGCTCGTCCGCCGGGCCGTCGAGCTCGCGCCGGGGTATCCGCCGGCGCACCTCGAGCTCGCGAAGGTGCGCGCCGCGAAGGGCGAGGACGAGGCGGCGCGCGCCGAGGCCGAGGCCGTGCTGGTCCACGCCGGGCACGAGGCGACCAGCGTTGCGGCCGAGGCCCGCGAGCTCGCGTACGGACGCGGCTCGTAGCGCCGCGCGTTTCGCCTCGCGGCGGTTTGCGGCAGCGCCTGCGCTCGTGATCTTCTCGCGCGGGAGGAATCACGCATGAAGCTGCGGGCCCACGCTTATGCCACCGCGTTCGCCCTCGCGGCGCGGCTGCTGCTCGCGCCGCGCGCGCTCGCCGAGCAGCCGGGCGGCGCCGCTGGGATCCCGGCGGACGAGATCCCCGACGTGCTGCGCGCCCGGGTCGGGAAGTCGGTCACCCTCCAGCTCCGCTCGGGCAAGGAGCTCGGAGGCATCGTCGGCGAGGTGCGGGGCGAGACGGTCGTGCTGCGCAACTTGACGGGCAAGGAGCTCTTCGACGCGCTCGTCCGGCTCGACGACGTGTCCGCGATCGAGATCCGCCGCTGAGCGTTCTTTCGCCGCCGTAGCGGTTTCGCTATCCAACGCTCGTCATGCCGCCCGCAAAGCGCATCGACGACGACCTCTTCGCGCGCATCCGCGACCGGGTTGCGATCGTCGGCATCGGGCACCTGCCGTTCTCGAAGGACATCGGCCGGCCGATCTCCGACACCGCCATCGAGGCGATCCAGCGCGCGCTCGAGGACGCCGGGCTCGAGGCGGAGGACGTCGACGGCATGTCGATGTTCGAGATGGAGCACACCCACGAGGTGACGATCGCGCGCGGGCTCGGCGTCAAGAACCTCCAGTGGTGGGACAAGATCTCCTACGGCGGCGGCGCGTCGTGCGCGACGGTGATGCACGCGGCGGCCGCGATCGTGACCGGGCTCGCGGAGGTCGTCGTCTGCCACCGGGCGCGGAACCGCGGCTCGAAGGCGGCGCGCCCCTGGGCGCAGGAGCGCGAGCTGGTCACCGACGACAAGGCGCTGCACGTGCCGTGGGGGCTCATCCGTCCGGTCGACGTGATCGGCATGTGGGCGCACCGCCACATGCACGTCTACGGCACCAGGCGCGAGCACTTCGGCAACGTCGCGATCGCGGCGCGCAAGCACGCAAATCGCAACCCCTACGCGATGATGCGCGACCGCCCGCTCGACATGGCGACCTACCTCTCGGGCCGGGTGATCGGCTACCCGCTGACGCTCTACGACTGCTGCCTCGAAACCGACGGCGCGCTGGCGTGCGTCGTGACCTCGATCGAGCGCGCGCGCGACCTCAAGCAAAAGCCCGCGCTCGTCCACTCGGTGGCGCAGGCGAGCGGCCCGAACCCCGTGCACCTCGCCAACTACAACACGCCCGACATGCAGACGACGGCCGTACCGTGCGCCGAGCAGCTCTGGCGGCGCTCCGAGCTCAAGCCGCGGGACATGGACTGCGCGCAGATCTACGACGCCTTCACGCCGCTGGTGATCATGGGCCTCGAGGACTACGGCTTCTGCAAGCGCGGCGAGGGCGGACCCTTCACCGAGGGCGGGCGGATCGAGCTCGGCGGAGAGCTGCCCGTCCTGACCTCGGGCGGCGGGCTCTCGGAGGCGTATGTGCACGGCTTCAACCTGATCCTCGAAGCCGTGCGTCAGATCCGCGGCACCTCGACCGCGCAGGTCGAGGGCTGCAAGAACGTGCTGGTCACCGGAGCGTCCGGGGTCGCGACCAGCGCCATGGTGCTGCGCGGTGAGTAGCGAGGTTCGGCGCGGCGCGCGCACGCGGAACGTCGAGGATCGGCCGATCGGCGCCCTGCACCCGGACTACCCGCTGCCCGACGTCGACCATCCCGTGGTCGAGCCGTTCTGGACCGGCTGCCGCGAGCGGCGCCTGCTCGTGCAGCGCGACCGCGTGACCGGCGCCTACCACTGGCCGCCGAAGCCCGCGTACTGGAAGGGGGGCGGGCGCCTCGAGTGGGTCGAGGCCGCGGGCACGGGCACGATCTACACCTACGTGGTCGGGCACGAGCCGTTCCTCCCGGCGTTCCGCCATCTGCTGCCGCTCGTCATGGTGGTGGTCGAGCTCGACGAGGGACCGCGGCTCGTCGGCTACATGGTCCACTGCACGCCCGAGGAGGTGTACATCGGGATGCGGGTCCGGGTGGTCTTCCAGCCGCTCACCGAGCGCGTCACGCTGCCGGTGTGGGAGCCGCTCCGGTGAAGCCGCGCGGCGCGCCGGCCGGCGCTCCTCCCCGGTTTTGGGGATGGCGCCGCAGGGGCGCGCCGTCGTAAGGCCGGAGCCGTGCCGGCCGCGCACAAGGTCTTGCTGGTCGAGGACGAGCGCAGCACGCGCGAGCGCCTGGCGGACGCGATCACGGCGCACGAGGCGCTCGAGCTGCAGGCCGCGGCCGCGAGCTGCGCCGAGGCGCGGCGCGCCCTCGACGCGGCGACCCCGGGACGTCCTGCTGACCGACCTCGGGCTCCCCGACGGCGACGGCATCGAGCTGATCCGCGAGGTGCGCCGGCGCGACCTCCCGACCCAGTGCATGTGATCACCGTGTTCGGCCACGAGAAGCACGTGGTCTCGGCAATCGAGGCGGGCGCGGTCGGCCACCTCTTGGAGGACGGCTCCGCCGAGTACGTCGCACGCTCCATCCTCGACCTGATCGCCGGCGGCTCGCCGATCAGCCCGCCGATCGCGCGCTACTTCCTCAAGCGCTTCCAGACCCTCGAGGCGGCGAGCCCGGCGGAGGAGGCGGCACGGCCGCGCCTCACCGAGCGCGAGCGCGAGGTGCTGCGGCTCATCGTCAAGGGCTTCAGCTACGCCGAGGCCGCGCGTCTCACGGGTGTTGCGAAGAGCACGGTGACCTCGCACATCCGCAACATCTACCGGAAGCTCGAGGTGCGCTCGCGCGGCGAGGCGGTGTACGAGGCGCTGCAGCTCGGGCTGGTGAAGCTCGACGAGTAGCGCGCCGCTCAGGCCGCGTCCTCGCCGCGGAGCCAGAGGCGGACGACCGTTCCCTTCGGGGCGCGCGAGGCCACGGTCAGCCGTCCGCCGAGCGCGGCCGCGCGGCGTCGCATGTTGACGAGGCCGCGCCCGTCGCCGTCGAGCTGCGCCGGGTCGAAGCCCTCGCCGTCGTCGCACACCTCGACGTAGACGCCCTGCACGCCGTCGCACGCCTCCACGCCCGTGCGGATCGTTACGGTGCGGGCGGGCGCGTGCTTGATCACGTTGGTGACCGCCTCCTGCACGATGCGCAGCGTCTGGAGCGCGCGCTCGGGGCCGAAGCCGGGCAGGGCCGGGAGGTCGCCGACCTGCCAGTCGAAGCGGATGCCGTGCCGCTCGAGCCGGGGCTCGAGCCTGTGGCGCGCGATGCCCAGCGTCGCCGCGAGGTCGTCCTCGACGGGCTCGAGCGAGTCGATCACCAGGCGAAGGTCCTCGAGCGCGGCGCGGAGCGCGTCGCTCACCTCCTTCGCGCTGCCGCGCCCGCTCTCGACGAGCGCGAGCGTCGAGACGAGCTGTCCGCCCATGCCGTCGTGCATGTCGCGCATGATGCGGTCGCGCTCCTCGCTCACGGCGCGGTCGCGCTCGAGGCGGCGGAGCAGCGCGTAGTTGCGCTCGAGCTCCGCGTGCTTGTCGCGCACGCGCTGCTCGAGCTCGCGGTTCAGGCGCTGCGCGTCGTCGAGCGCCCTCGCGACGTCGCCCACCATCGTCCAGCCGGTGAACAGCACCGTGCTTGAGGCGAGGTACGGCGTCAGCCACAGGCCGAGCAGCGGCCGCAGCGCGATCGTCGAGGCGAAGTCGTGCGCGAGGAACAGCACGGCGACGACGCACACCACGCGCAGCACCCAGGGATGGCGGATGCGGCGCTCGCGGCTCGCGAGCGCCATCAGCACGACGAGCCAGCCGGCGATCAGCGCGTTGGTCGTCGACCAGGCGAGGATCGCGGTGAAGGCGTAGAGCGCGGGCACCGCCGCCGCGATTGACGCAAGCAGCAGCTCGGTCGCGACCAGCGCGATCTCGAGCCGCCGCCGCGAGAGGCGCAGCGCGCGATGGAAGCCGAGGATCAGCGCGAGCAGGATGAACGACATCACCGCGGCGCCGAGCCATTCCCAGGCGCGCGTCGACATCGGCGGGTCGCGGACGAACGCGTCGGCGGGCCCGACCTGGAGCTTCCCGAGCATTCCCGGCGAGGCCCGGTCGATTTTGAGCCGGATGTCGAGCACGTTGTCGCCCGGCTGTAGGAGGCCGCTCGGGACGACGAACAGGAGCGGGCGACTCCGGTTGCGGCTCACCGGGTCGTCGAACGAGCCGCCGTCGCCGACCAGGCTGCCGTTCACGTAGACCGCGGCTTTCATCGCGAGCCAGGGCAGGTAGACTGCCCACGGGCGGTCGGGATGCGCATCGAGCGGGAAGCGCGTCCGGTACCAGCCCTCGACGAACTCCGCGCGCCGCGTGAAGAGCCAGAGATCGGGGAGCGTCACGCGCTGCCAGCCGGCGTCGTTCGCGGGGGCCGAGGGCGCGGGGCCGAGGTGGAGCTCCATCGCGTCGACCGTGCGCACGCGCGGGTCGTCGGCGCAGCCCGCAAGGAGCGCCGCCAGCGCGCAGAGCGGCGCGGTGCGGAGCGCTGCAACGACCCCGATGCGCCGGCGGCGGGCCATGGCGCCCCGCAGCGTAGGCACGCTCGCGCGGCCTCGACAATCACTGCGCAGGCGCTGCGGCGAGCCTCCGTTGGCCGAAACTGCGAGAGCTTCGTCCTTGCGGCCAGCGGCCGCGGTAGGTCAGTCTGCCCTCCGGGAGGTTCGCATGGGATTCTCGATCGGCATCGTCGCGTTCGACGACGCGGAAGAGCTCGACTTCGTCGGACCCTGGGAGGTCTTCACCATGGCGGCGCAGGCGAACGGCACCGATCGGGTGCTGCTCCTCGCCGAGGAGGTCCGGCCCGTTCGCTGTGCCAAGGGCCTGCGCGTCGTGCCGGACGCCTCGCTCCCCGAGGCGCCGCCGCTCGACGTGGTGCTCGTTCCGGGCGGGATCGGCACGCGACGCGAGATGGACAACGAGGTGCTCCTCGCCTGGCTCCGCGACGTCGGGTCGCGCTGCCGCTGGGTGACCAGCGTCTGCACCGGCGCGCTCGTCCTTCACCGCGCGGGGTTCCTCCAGGGACGGCGCGCGACGACCCACTGGTCGATGATCGAGGCGCTGCGTGACATGGGCGACGTGACCGTGCTCGAGGGACGTCGCTACGTGCGCGACGGCAACGTGGTCACGGCGGCCGGCGTGTCGGCCGGGATCGACATGACGCTCTGGCTGGTCGGCGAGCTGCACGGCCCGGACTTCGCGCGCGGCGTGCAGCGCTTCATCGAGTACGACCCGGCGCCGCCGTACGCCGCTGCCGTCTAGAGCGCGCCTTGCAAACAGGCACGTAAGGCGCACACGAGCCTGCGCTCGCTGGGGGATCGAATGCCGTCGAAACGCGGCCGTCGCTCGTTCCAGGGCCGGGGCACATCCCTTGCTCGACCACGTCGGCAAGGAGGTACGGCTCATGTACTAAGGGTACGGTATCGGCGGCATCGTTCTGTTGATCGTTCTGATCCTGCTGCTCACCGGCCGGCTGTAAGTCGCCGGCGCGAGCTGCGCGCACGGGACCGCGCGCGGCGTCGGTCAGCCGAAACGCGGCCCGCGTCCCGCCCGGACCCTCGGGGTGCTGGGTTCGGGCGGAGGCACGTCGCTCACCGTCCGCGCCATGAGAAGCTTGACGGTGCGCGATTCGAACAGCACCTCGCACACCGTCGGGCTCGAGTGGCGGAGAACCACTCCCTCGCCGAACGAGGAGTGCGCGACCCGTGTCCCGACCCGATAGGTGCCGGACACCGAGTACGGTGTTGCTGCACCGTCCGTCGCGCCAAGCAGCTCCGCCCAGTCGAGGGCAACATCCTCACCTTGCACTTCCGGCAGGTCGCGCTGAGCGAAGACCCGAGCGGTGGGCGGGCTGCCTTCGCTGGGGTCGGCCGTCGACGTGGGACGTAGCTCATCTTGCCTTCCTCTTGGCAAGGGGCCTCGCCGGCGGCGTCGCTCGGCGCAGAAGCATCTTTTGCAAGGCCCCTCGAGTCAGCGGACGGATGCACAGCGCATCGCTCGGCGGGTCTCGAATCGTGGGGAGCCGCGCGCGAAAGACCAGCGGAGTCAGATTGACGCTAGCGCGTGCCCCCGCCGCCGTCCAACTGCCTCACGCGGACTTCGCCGACCTGGCGCGGGGCGAGTGCGCTTTTTTTTCAAGGTGAGGTGTGCAACCGCGCTTCGCCTGCTAACGTGGAAACCTAGCTGGTTGGTTCGTCGAACGAGTCGCGTACGGCGCAGCATGATTCCTGCCCCGGACGAGCCTTGATCGTCCCCTGGCTTTCATAGGCCCTGCAAAGCGGCCTCTTTCAACGGCGGCTTGAAAGTCAAACCAGGGCCGCAGCGAATTTTCGCAGGAACTTTGGAGAAGGAATCATGAGAAAGTTGTACGTGGGTAACCTGTCTTTCGCCGTCGACTCGTCGGCCCTCGCGCAGATGTTCGCCGAGTACGGCAACGTCGAGAGCGCGACCGTGGTGAGCGACCGGGAGACCGGCCGGAGCCGTGGATTCGGCTTCATCGAGATGAGCAACGGTGACGAGGCGCAGGCCGCGATCGAGGCCCTGAACGGCCGCGAGCACGGCGGGCGGACGCTCACCGTGAACGACGCGAAGCCGCGTGAGGAGCGGCCGCGCGAGGATCGGCCGCGGGGCAACCGCTTCGGCGGCGGCCACGCGCGTCGCTACTAAGGCCAGGGCAACGGGGGCGAGCCGTCACGGCTTGCTCCCACGTCCTCGATTCAGATCGGCATCGCGACGACGTCGCGCGTCGCGACCGCCGTAGAGGTGGCGCGATGACCGGTCCCACGGCCCCGACCGGCACCTCGGCGACCACGGTCAAGCGCCGCAGGAACGCGCTGAGTCGCGCCTTCCGCACCTGGGTGCGGCCCGTGTTCTCGAAGCGGCTCTCGCGCCTCGCGGCTGCGGCCGTACCCGTCTTCTACGTGCTCTACATGCGCTTCGTCTGGGCGACGAGCCGCATCGAGGGGCGCGAGGGCTTCGTGCTCAACGACATCGCGCGCGAGCACGACGGCGTGGTCGCGCTGCTCTGGCACGAGGAGGTGTTCAGCGTCGCCTACGGCTATCCCTACCTCGGGATCCGCGGCCACACCCTCGCGAGCGTCGGCGAGTCGGGCGAGGTCATCAGCCGCATGCTCGAGCGCTGCGGCTACGTCGTCTTTCGCGGCGGTACGAGCAGCGGGCCGACCCGCCGGCGCACCGGCGTTCTCGAGGCGATGATCGGCCACATGCGGCGGACGCCGATGGTCATCTACGGCCTCACCGTCGACGGCTCCAAGGGACCGCCCTGCCGGATGAAGACCGGCGGCGTGGTGATCGCACGAGCGTGCGGCAAGCCGATCGCGCTCGTGCGGACCTGGTACCAGCGCTGTGTCCGGCTCAAGACGTGGGACCGCATGGCGATCCCGCTGCCGTTCAACGTGATCCGCTACTACCTGCGCGGCCCGTACTTCGTGCCGCCGGACGCCGAGAGCGACGGTGGGCTTGCGCGCTTCTGCCTGAGCCTCGAGAACGACCTGATCGACCTTGCTGCGCGGAGCTACGGCGACGCGGGGCAGCCGCTGCCGTCCACCCTGCGCAAGCGCGACGCCGCTTCGAGCGCGAGCGCCGCGTAGCTCCTGGCGCTCCGCGCGCGAGCGCTTGCCGGCGGAGGCACGCCCGGTCTACGGTCCCGGTCGGTCGATCGATCAATCGGTGTCCCGAAGGAGGAGTCGAACAGTGAGCAGGTACCTCGAAGGCAAGGTGATCGCCGTCACCGGCGCCGGCCGCGGCATCGGCCGGTGCGTCGCGCTCGCGTGCGCCCATGCCGGCGCGAAGGTCGTGGTCAATGACTACGGCGTCTCGATCGATGGCAAGGAGCCGACGAGCGAGGTCGCCGAATCGGTCGTCGAGGAGATCCGGAAGGCGGGCGGAGAGGCGGTCGCCAACGCCGAGTCGGTCGCGACGATGGAAGGCGGCGCGAGCATCGTGAAGACCGCGATTGACCGCTTCGGGCGCATCGACGGCGTGGTGTGCGTCGCCGGCATCCTGCGCGAGCGCATGCTGTTCAACATGAGCGAGGACGACTGGGATCCGGTCATCGCGACGCACCTGAAGGGCACCTTCACGGTCTTCCGCGCCGCCTCGGCGGTGATGCGCGAGCAGAAGAGCGGCACGCTGATCGGCTTCACCTCGGGCGCGTACGCGGGCTCGGTCGCGCAGGCGAACTACGCCGCCGCGAAGGGCGGCATCGTCTCGCTGGTGCGCAGCGCCGCGGCGGGCATGTACCGCTACGGGGTCACCGCGAACTGCATCGCCCCCGTCGCGCGGACGCGCATGAGCGCCAACGTGCCGATGGAGATCGCCGGCATGGGCGAGCCCGAGGACGTGGCGCCGATGGTCGTCTTCCTGCTGAGCGACAAGGCGCGCCACATCACCGGCCAGGTCTACACCGTGTCGGGCGGCAAGATCGCCGTCTGGAACCAGCCGGTGGAGGTGCGCGCCATGTTCAAGGAGGGGCGCTGGACGCCCGAGGAGATCGAGCAGCGCCTGCCGGGGTCGGTCGGCGTCGAGCGCATGGGGCTCATCGACCGCCTCGAGGAGATGCGCAAGGCCGCGGCGAAGGGCGAGAAGCCCAACGCCTGACGAGGATCAACACGCCGCCCGCGCCCGCCTCCGACCCCGGATCGGGAGGGAGGCGGGCGCGGGCGGTACGCCGGCGCGTGGAAGGTCGCGCCGGTGCGCCGCGGCGGCGGCCGGACGCAGCCGCGAACGTTGAGCTTGAGCACGCCCGACGCGCTCTTCGAGATGCTGACGCTCGTCACGGGCCCGTGCACGCCCTTCGGGTCGATGTACCGCGCTCCCCTCGCGCCGACGCGCTTCCACGGCGGCGGCAGGACGAAGGTCTGGCTGTGAAAGGTTTCCCCCCGCGCGCTGACGGTGAGCGTGGCGCCGCCGTTGACCAGCGCGTCCACGTCCAGCGTCGCGGTTGACGGTCCGCTCGCGAGCGCGGTGATCACGCGCCGGGAGGCGTCGTCGGTGTTCGGGTCCCGGACGACGAACCACTTGCCGAGGAAGGCGGCGGTCGCCGACGTCGGGAGCTTCGTGACGAAGACGCCGCTCGCGCCGGTGCCGGCGTAGAGCCGTCCGGGCTCGATCGCGAGCGCGCGCACGAACGGGTTGTAGAGCCCGACGTTCGCCGCGCTCCACGAGGCGCCGCCGTTCGTGCTGACGAACACGCCGCCCCCTCTCGTGCCGGCGTACACTGTGCCGGGAATTACGAAGTCGACGGCGAGCGACTGCACGTCCCGGTAAACCAGCCTCGGCCGGCGCCACCGGTTGCCCGACGAATTGCGATGGACGACGTGACTCACCTGCGAGCTCTCCTGCTCTCTTCGCCCGAGCTTCGCCGGCCCCGCCGGTCGCGCTCGGGTCCGTGGCGGCGGCACCTGGTGCGGCGCCGCCCTGCATCGGGTTGCCGCCACCTTCGAGGTAGCGGGCCGCTACCTGCGCGGGCGCTCGCGGCGGCGCGCCGGACGGGAGTCCGGGCGACGGGAGAACCGGAGCGCCGAGCGATGCGCGGCTAGCCGCGGTCCCGCGGGTGGGGCGGCTCGTCGAGCCCGAGCATCGCGCGGAACTGCTCGGTGGTATTGACGCTTGGGAACGGCGCGTCCGGCACCGGCACGCCGAGGAAGGCGCACAGCGGCTCCCAGCCCTGCGACGCCTCGAACACCAGGAGACGGTCCGCCGGCACCGACGCCTTCACCTCCGCGTTGTGTCGCTCGAAGGCCGCGATGCAGCGCGCGCGATCGCGCAGGTCGGGCCCCATCACGTCGCTCAGGATCTTCACCACCGAGGGCGGCGTCCGGCTCTGTACCGCGTCGCTGAAGATCGTCGCCTGGGTCGAGCGGAACCAGCTCTCCGGGTCGCGCAGGCTCAGGATCACCCTGGCCCGCGGATAGCGCTCCATCAGGGCCCGGTAGTAGTTGCACGCGGGCCAGTCGACGGTTGCACGGAAGCCCGCGAAGACCTCCTCCCAGTCGACCTGCTCGCCCGCGGCGATGCGGTTCCAGTGCTCGAGGCGCTGGGGCGCCGCGTGCACCTCGAGCATGTGGTAGCAGGGCCCGAAGCCGAGCTGCTCGAGCGCGAGCTTGAGCGACAGGGTTCCCGTGCGGCCGAGGCCGGCGCCGATCACGTCGAGGGGCATCGCGTCTCGTCAGCCGCCGAAGTCGACCGGCAGGTTCAGCGGGCGGCGGAAGAAGGCCGTGCGCTGCCACTCGACCAGGTCCTCGCGGAAGCGCGCGCCGGGCGGCAGGAAGTCGAGCGCCGCGTCGACCACGCCGCGCAGCTCGGCGAGGGCGAGGTGCGAGCCCAGGCAGTAGTGCGGGCCGTGCCCGAAGACCGTCAGGTCCGCGGTGTCGCGCGTGATGTCGAAGCGGTCCGAATCGGGGAAGACGCTCGCGTCCCGGTGCGCGCCCGTGAACGACAGCAGGAGCATCTGCCCCTTGCGGATCTTCTTGCCGCGCAGCTCGAAGTCGCGCACGGCGTAGCGCGGCAGGCCCGCGCCGCCGCCGAAGCCGTAGCGCAGGATCTCGTTCACCGCGCCCGGGATGAGACCCCGGTCCCGGCGCAGGCGCTCGGTCACCTCCGGATGGTCGAGCAGCGTGCGAATCGCGACGGCGCCGCCGATCGCCGTCGTCTCGCTGCCCGCGCCGATCAGCCCCGCGACCAGGATGACGATCTCGTCGTCGCTCATCGCCTCGCCGCGATCGGTTGCCCGGACGAGGTCGGTGATCATGTCCTCGCGCGGCTTCTTCCGCCGCTCCGCGGCGACCTCGCGCACCCAGTCGGCGATCTCCAGGAACGCGTCGGCGCCGCGCTGCTTCGCTTCGGGATCGGCGAAGGAGAAGAAGCCGCGGATGGTCTCCTGCGCGAGCTGCCGGAAGCGCTGCTCCTCGCCGCCCGGCGCCGCGACGCCGGTGACCCGGCTGATCACCGCGTTCGGGATCGGATCCGTGACCTCCGCCATGAGGTCGACGACGCCGCGTCGTCCGCGCAGCGGTGCGGTGAACTGCTCGATCACGTCCCGCACCTGCGAGTCCATGCGCGCGATCGCCCGCGGCGTGAACGCCGCGGAGACGAGCCGGCGCACGCGTGCGTGCTCGTCGGGCGGCAGCGAGAACAGGCCGTGGTCGGACACCCAGCGCATGAACGAGCCCTCGGGTGGTGCCACGTAGTGCTCGTAGGCGCGCGGGTCGTTGGTCACGTTCGGGTCGGTGAACAGCCGGCGCACGTCGTCGTAGCGGGTGACGAGCCAGAAGCCGAGCCCGGGGACGAAGTGAACGGGGTCGCTCTCGCGGAGCCGCGCGATCACCGCGTGCGGCTCGAGGACGTACTCCTCGCTGAGGACCGGGGAATCGAGGACCTCGGAGGCTGCGTCCATCGCTCGACGACTAGTCCGCCCGCGCGGTCCAGTCAAAGTCGGGCGTCCCGGTCGCACGCGCCCCGGTCGATCTCCTCGATCATGTCGAGCACGAGCTGCAGCATCACGCGAAGCGACTCGGGACGCACGTGCTCGAGGGTGTCGAGACGCGTGTGGTAGTTCGGGACGAGCCGAGTCGCGTCCTGGCAGAGCAGCGTGGCGCTGGGCACGCCGGCCTGGGCGAACGCCGTCCCGTCGCTCGCGCCGAACGGGATCACGTGCTGGTGGTACGTGAAGCCGCGCGCCTCGGCGCGCTCGCGTGCGAGCCGGACCAAGCGCGGATCGTGGCGCACGCCGGTCGTGAGCTCGCGACGGATGATGGTCAAGTAGCGCTCGTCGTACACGCCGTCGACGTTGATCACGAAGGTCGGCGTCGCGTGCAGCTCCGCGCGGTGCCGCTCCGCGAAGCGCTTGGCGCCGCGCAGCCCCGCCTCCTCGGACGACAGGGCGAGGACGAGGACCTCGGTATTCTGCAAGGCGTGCCCCTCGCGCCGCGCGTCGGCGAGCGCCCGCGCGACGCCGTCAACGACGCTGATCCCCGCGAGGTCGTCCATCGCGCCCGGCACGACGGAGCAGGTATGGAAGAAGAAGTTGAGCCCGACGACGGGGTACAGCGCGATCGCGACGAAGCCGACGACGTCGAACACCCGGCTGTCGTTGTCGTCGTCGAGCAAGAATTTGAGCAGCCCGCCAATGAGCGGCACCATTACCGCGCCGAAGCCGACGATCATCACCGGCACCGCGGCGCCCTTCAGGAAGTACCAGAGGTTGAACTCGTACGCCGAGTCCTGGTGCGCGCTGACGACGACCCGCCGCTTCGTCTCCCCGGCCGGCTTCAGGACGCCGACCACGTTCTCGCCTTGCGCTTCGCCGAAGAGCGGGTCGATCAGCTCGCGGTAGCGGAGGAGCTCGAACCAGATGAGCGCGAAGGCCGCCGCGGCGAGGAGGACGCAGACGAGCGGCCACACCCAGTAGGCGATCGTCGCGAGCAGGTAGAGGAGCGTGGCGATCGGGATGAAGCCGAGGAAGGCCTTCGGATGGCAGGCGAAGCTCTCGGTGCGGACGTCGAGCCCGAGCCCGCGCCACGCGTCGGCGAGCCGGCGCTCGAGGCGGCGCTCGCTCTCGCTGCACGACTCGCGCGGGCCGATCTCCTCGAGCGCCGCGCGGACGAACGCGTACAGCGAGTCGCGGGAGGCGTCGGCGCTCGGCAGGGTCCGGCGGACCGGCTCCCCCGGCGACCCGGCCGCACCATGCGATGCGCCGGCTTGCGTCGAGGCTTCCTGCACTCGTTCAACCTCCTCGACGGGTCGCAGTAACGTCGGACGCCCTCCGCGTCGAGCCGCGACGTGCCGCCGCTCGCCGGTCCCGCAGGGGGGCAGGGGGTTCAGCGCAAGCGCGTCGAGCCGTCGCCGGCAATCACCCACGCCGGGTTGTGGGCGATCTCCCAGGCGTGCCCGTCCGGGTCGGTGAAGACGCCGGAGTAGCCGCCCCACGGCGTTGGTGCGGCGCGGCGGGTGATCGTCGCGCCCGCAGCCTCGGCCTCGGCGAGGACGCGGTCGACCTCGGCGGGCGATCCGACGTTGTGGGCGAGCGTGACGCCGCCCCACCCACCGCGATCGGCGACCCCCGTGTCGCCCGCGAGCTCGCTCCGTCCCCAGAGCGCGAAGACCAGCCCGGGGAGCTGGAAGAACCACACGTTGCTGTCGGGCGACTCGCCCTGCCAGCCGAGTGCCTCGTAGAACGCGCGGGCCTTGCCGCTGTCCGCGACGCCGAGCGTGACGAGCGAGAGTCGTTGCTCCATGGCGTCAAGCTCGCACATCCGGTCCCGCCGAGGTAGCGGCGAAGGCCCGGGTCGAGGCCGACGCGGGGCCCTGCCGCTCGTGACCTGTCTTTCACTTGCCGCTATCGAGCGCCGATGAGCATCCCGCAGATCCCCGTCCTGGTCTGGATCGTCGCCGGTGGGGTGGCGATGAGCCTCATCGCGCTCGTCGGCAGCGTGACGCTGCTCCTGTCGGAGCAGACCCTCCGCAGGATCATCCTTCCCCTCGTCGCCTTCGCGGCCGGGTCGCTGATCGGCGGCGCCTTCTTCCACATGATCCCGGCGGCCGCCCGGGCGATGGGCGACGTGGCCAGCGTGTCGCTCTACGTCGTCCTCGGCTTTGCCGCGTTCTTCGTCCTTGAGCAGCTCCTGCACTACCACCACTGCCACCGCGCCACCGCCGAGTGCCGGCAGCCGCTCACCTATCTCGTCCTGGTCGGCGACGCGCTGCACAACCTGCTCGGCGGGATGGCGGTCGCCGGGACGTTCCTCATCGACGTGCGGCTCGGCATCACCACGTGGCTCGCGGCGGCCGCGCACGAGGCGCCGCAGGAGCTCGGGGACTTCGGCGTGCTCGTGCACGGCGGCTGGCCCAAGCGCCGTGCGCTCCTCTTCAACTTGCTGTCGGCCTCGACCTTCCTCCTCGGCAGCGTGCTCGCCTACGTCGCCTCGCTGCGCTTCGACATCTCGACGCTGGTCGCCTTCGCGGCGGGCAACTTCCTCTACATCGGCGCTTCGGACCTGGTTCCGGAGGTGAACCGTCATCACGATGCGTGGACGAACGTCGTTCTGTTCGCTTCCTTCGCGGGCGGCCTGATCCTCCTGTTCGCCATCCAGGAGCCGCCGGGGCACTGAGGGCCCTCGACTCCGGTCGCGCCAGAATCCAGAACGTCTGCGCGCGGGCTTTTCCACGCATGCGAATCACGGAACGATCACCAGCGCAGGAGACGGAAGGCCGCGGCGCCAAACTGCTGGCTCGCTGGCACGCCGCCTGCGGAACCGGCCGGCATCGAGCACCTAGCAGGCCGTTGAAGAGTTGGTGTTTCGGAGCAAGTCGGCAAGCACAGTGATCATCGAGTCCTCGCAGGATCGGTTTGGTCGGG
>FWPU01002877.1_pt1 | contig 45594 bp, 34 predicted proteins | sample 2228361 | NCBI WGS metagenome assembly FWPU01 (sample SAMEA103939777, study PRJEB20133) | metagenome
CTTCAGTCGGACGAAGATTTTCATCAGTAGGGACAGGGCTTGTCCCTGTCCGAGAAACAAATGTAGGGCAAGCCTTCAGGCTTGCTGAAACAAATGCAGTAGGGACAGGGTTTATCCCTGTCCGAAACAACGGACAGCCACAAGTGCTGTCCCTACAAAAACAGAAAAATATATCGGACAACCATAAAGGTTGTCCCTACAATAATAAAACAAGTGAGTGTGGTGGGTTTGTGGGTGAGCGGAATGGAATTAGATTCCTGCTTTCGCAGGAATGACAGGGAGGAAGTCAGGAATGACAGGGAGGAAGTCAGGAATGACAGGGAGGAAGTCAGGAATGACATGGAGGAAGGCAGGCATGACACAATAAATTCGAAATCCGAATATCGAAATCCGAAGCCGCAAATTCAAAATTCAAAACAAAAAAACAAACTAAATGGCTGTAGCGTCCGGCTTCAGCCGGACCAAGGTAATGGATATTAAATCCGAAATCCGAAGCACGAAAACAGAATATGCAGGAAACGCAGTATCGCTACGCTTGCAGTATCATCCTTGCAGGATTTGCAGGATCGTCCGCCAAACAAAATGGCGGACTTGCGGGAACGCTACGCTTGCTAAAGGCAAAGCCAGATGAACCAGAAAAACTAAAGAAACCAAAAAGACCAAATAGACTAAAGAAGCCAAACAAACCAAAAGAAACCAGAAAAACCAAAAAGACCAGATTATACGGGCTGCTATGTCCAATAACCATGAACGAATTCTGCAGGAGCGGTTTCTAACCGCGATTATTTATCAACACTGTCAAATACTTATGCTGTCTTTTGTGATATTATTATACCAATTCTCTACACAACTCAAACAATGTTCTGACACCGAATCCGGTTGCGCCTTTTGGTTGATAAAATCTGTTCTGTTCTGCAAACTCCTTGTTTGCAATGTCAATGTGAGCCCATTTTGCATGGCTCACAAAGTGCCTTAGGAAAACGCCAGCAGTGATTGGTGACGCCCATCTGCCACCAGAATTTTTGATATCCGCAACATCACTCTTTATTTTTTCTTCGTATTCTTCAAAGAGTGGTAGCTGCCACATATGCTCGCCAGTTGTCTTTGAAATCATTAATATCTTATCTATCAATGGTTGGTCATTACCCATTACTGCTGCAGTAACATCACCAAAGGCAATTGCACAACCGCCAGTAAGCGTGGCAATATCTACAATGACTTCTGCACCCTGTTTTTCTGCGTAGCACATTGCATCGGCAAGCGTCATTCTTCCTTCAGCGTCAGTAGAGATAATTTCAATTGTTTTTCCATTCATTGCCCTCACAATATCACCAGGTCTTGATGCTCTGCCCGACGGCATGTTTTCAACGGCAGGAATTAGTGTTAAAAGATTGATTTTTGATTTCGCTTTTGCCAGGGCAAGTGTAGTTGCGAAGACAACCCCACCACCGCTCATATCGCCTTTCATCGCACCCATACCTTCGCTGGGTTTCAGTGAGATACCACCTGAATCAAAGGTTACAGTCTTGCCGATGAGACTGATTAATGGTGATTTTTTACCCTGGTAATGAATTGCAATGAATTTTGGTTCATTCTCACTGCCCCGCGAGACTGAGAGTAGTGAGTGCATTTTCATTTTTTCCATTTCATTCTTGCCAAAAACAGTGATTTCCAGCGTTTCTGTGAGTCCCCACCTGTCAATAATCTTTCTAACCCTTTTTTCAAATTCAGAAGGTGTAAGCGAGTTTGCAGGTTCATTTGTAAAGTCCCGCGCAATATTCTTAGCTTCTGCAAGAATTTTTCCCAGCTCAATGCCCTTTTCAAACAGCGCCAGTTTTTTCCTATCAATTTCAACTATCGTAAATTCCCTGACAGAGCTTTCTTCTGACTTTTTGTAAACAGTAAATTCATATGCGCCGAGTATTGTGCCTTCAACAAGTGCCTGTGCCGCAATTTCGGGTTCTGTACCACCGATACCCGCACCATGGACAATTGAGCCGATTTTCTTTGCCTTTGCTTTCTTTGCCACTGAAATGGCAGCTCCGCTTGCCTTTCTGATTTCTTCAACACCAAATTTCTCTGCTTTGCCCAATCCCACTACCATTACCTTCTGACATTTCAATTTTCCAAAGGTATAAAAGAGGATTGTCTCACCCAGTTTTCCGATTATGTCTCCGCTTGAGATCATTTCGGATATTTTACCACCAAGTGCCTTATCTATTGCACCGGTTGCGCCCCCTGGTACTTTGACACCTTCAAAAAGATTTACAATCAGCAGGTCACCAGTAAAGTCAAGTACAGATCTGTTAAGTATTTTAATCTCCATTTTTCTCCTTTTTAGACTTAAGCCTATTATACACAGCTTATACAAAAAATCAAGTACTTTCTACATGTTTCTATCTTCATAATTTGACATAAGGTTTTATTTTTTCAAGCGTCTTTTCGCTGATGCCCTTTACCTTAACCAAATCAGACAGGTCTTTGAATGCCCCATTTTTCTCCCTGAATTCAACTATTCTATTTGCCATTACTCTGCCGATTTCTGGTAACATTTCAAGTTCGTCTGCATTAGCATTATTGATAGATATCTGTATTTTCTCTTCCTCTATTATTGCGGTAACAGCCATCTTATTCTTTGCCCATTGTCTGTAACTAATAAAGTTGATAACCAGAAGTACCAAAACGAGAATTGATAAACATAGAAGTTCCTTACGATTCATTCGATTGACATTACGGGTAAACAATTTTCAGAAGAAATCGGTACATAATATCAAGACTTTCTTTGCTACACTTATCAGGAGTGTCTTCTGCAGTGTCCCAGTATGGATAATCAAAGTCAATTATATCAATTGCCCGTATTCCATACTTGATAAGTGGCATATGGTCATCAATAATGTAGTATTTCACAACGGGTGCAAAGACCAATGGCGCAGATTCCATCCCGATCTGCCAGATTGAATCAACAAGTGCCGGGAAAAATTTTGTGGAATTTCCTTCCTTGTAGATCTGTAGAGATTTATCACCGACCATATCGATAATGATAATGAAAGAATAGTCATCCAGGCATCTTGTGGCAAAATGGGTTGAACCGTAGAGTTCAGCCTTCTGGACATCTTCACCATCAAAGAAGAGCAAATGGATACTTAACTCAGATGGGTTTTTTGCCAGCGTATCAGCAAGTTTTAAGAGCAGAGCAACGCCTGAGCCTCCGTCATTTGCGCCGGGGCAGCCAAGGTCAGAATCCCAGTGTGCTCCGATGCCCACAACAGGCTGCTTGGATGGATACTTTTGATAGATATTGTAAAGCCAGATATTATCAATAACAAAAGAATCAATCTCCGGGTTTTTTAGATTTTTGGTAATATAATTAAAGGCATTTTTGTGTCCTTCAGTGCCAATGGTACGATTCCCGAAGCTGCAGAATTCAATAAAATAATCATACGGTTCTTTTCCCGCAAGAAAACTGGTGTATGAGAATATTAGTATCAGAAGAAATTTTCTTAAAAATTTATGTTTGTCCATATATTCAATCCGACTCTTCGGTAATTATTGTTAAAGATGCGGTCTCTGTTGCGGGAGTAGTTTAGAGTTGCACCACCTGTTACACTGGCAGAAAAATTGTAGCTTAAAGAGATATCAATGCTGCTGTTTTCCGTGTCATTAATAGGGTTTTCCGTATCAAGTTCATTGGGGTAGGTGAGAGATGCTGCGTAAGCAATGCTTCGGGTATAATTGTATGTCACATTCGTTGAGAGGTTTGATGCAAATTTTATTCCCTGAAGTAGTGGTAAACTGAGACCTTTGGGCGCACTGAATGTATAACCAAGGCTGAATGAACCCCCCCAGTTTATGGATTTTGAAGGATTAATCTGAGAGCCTGAATACTGTCGACTTTGTGTTTCACTGTAGTTGATGCTGGTGTTGGTGCTGATTCCCCTTTTCCAGTTTGCCTGCCAACCCAACAGTGGATTGAATGCAATAGTTTTGCTATCTGATGTCAATTCTGGTGTTGTGTCTGGGTTTACCATATAGACGGACTGATAGTTCTGATTATAACCCACATTAATTGACGAAGTGTGGGCATATTTCTTGAGCACTGGAAGCATTTCAACTCGCGAGATTCGGAGATTAGATCCAGGGTAAGATTTTGCGTTGGTCCTATTTTCAGTGCCACTGTAGCCAATACTTCTTGTCCACTGGTTTGTATAACTTCCGCTAATGCTTATAATTTTGTAATTAATACCAACATTATTGATACTGAAGTTATCTGTGATATTTCGGCTGGAATAACTTCTTGGATCAATTTCATCTGTCGGTATTGTATCAATCAAACCCCATTGATATTTTAGCCCAGGACGAACTCTGCTGAAGTATCCTGATGATTTCTGACGGGAAAGGGTAATGTTTGGGTTCTGCAGATAATCAACAAATGTCTCAACCTGTTTCAGCACCCATAGTGGAGAACCAGGAACTTGCAGTGTATCCTTGGTTTCATCGCGCAGGTGGGTAAGGAACTTAACGAATTTCTTTATGTCGGCAATGCTTGAGATACTAACAAGCGAACTATTGTTGATACCGCGCACATCATCAGGATGACGTATTTCAAAACGGTGGTCCTCATTATAGCTGGAATTGAACTGCAAAGAAGGATTTATGATAAGCAATTCCTTTGAAATCCTGCTATCAACTGATTGTGATCTTCCAACTTCCTCACCATATCTCCTTTTATTTGAGACTGAATCTCTCGTTTGCGAGAAGTTATAAGAAGTTGAAATTATCTGATGAGGAGAATAGTCAGCAGAGAAGCTAGGGTTGAGTGTTCTTTTTCGTTGTGGATACCCCGGAGTCGGACTGTAATCTTGATCCAGACTGTCGCGGTAGTATGACTTCAAGAGATTATCAGTATACAGTGAGGTGAATGAAATATTTTGTGGGAGTAACGAAATAGATTGCCTTAGAATCTTTATTGATGCTTTTGGCCCTATTGTGTATGAACCACGATAAGTCTTCGTGTCAGAAGTGTCAGTTTGCCGAGCACTGTTAGATGTACTCATAGTACGGTCGTGATAGATGCTGAGATTGTCAAGGGTCTGCTTCATAAGCCAATTTTTCGAATTTGACTTTGAGATTGTGATATTATATCCGCGCACAGTGCTGACTGACTTCTCTATGGCTCTGCCTGATTCATCCAGTTCCACATCCCGGGCAATAAACGAGGAAAATCGTGGTTCCTGTGTTGTCTTGCTGTAACTCAAGCCAAGGGGTATGTTAAAATACCAGTCCTGCGGTAAAAATTTGTTAAGTGAAATGCTTGTGTTCAATCCATAACTCCTGCCCGGACCTTGTTCAGATAGCCCCTTGGCTTCAGATAATCTTTTGAATTTACCGTTTGATTCCGAATAGGAAAAACCAATATTTGATATATCAGCAATATTAAAGGAACCGTTTGATCTGAAGATCCGCCCGATTTCGGATCTTGGTGAGACAAGTTTAATGTCATTAAACCACGCGGTATCGGTGAGTGGGGTTGTGAATTGATTTGTGATGCGTATTTCGAAAAATGTGTTTGTGGAAAGGGAGGGATTTCCGGAAACAGTATAGTTCCCTTCGGTAAGTCTTCCCACACCTCCGGTCTTTTGCTTCAGTTCTATGAATTTTGCAAAGGCAACTCGATATTTACGCCAGTTGTTGTAGCCAGAAGTACCTGACAGAAAATTAGATTTATACTCGTAGTAGTTGCTGTCTGAACCAAAACGCAGAGCAATCTGTGGATCAGAATGATTTGCGAGAAAATAGAATTCAAGCGTGTCATAGGTACGATAATCTTCATTTTGTTCCAACCTGCGGTATGCAACGCAAGTATGATTTGTTTTGAGGTTGGCAATGTTAAATTCCAGACCACCTTCATTTATTGTTTTACCAGTAATGGGATCTACGGGCAGGGGATAGGGTGGCTTATAGTAGGTGTGGGTTTCCGTATTTACCGGGGTTATAACAAATTTTTCTGCGGAATCAACCGGACTGGCAGAATCGGCAGTGGCAATGCCATAGTTTTTCCATCGGCTGCCCGTCATGACAAGTTTATGGATATAGATAGTTTCGGTCTTGGCGAAATTATCGAACCAGATGCGTATGAATTTGACAGTTTGCCAGTTTTGTACTCCAATGATTGTATCCTGACTCAGTGAATCTTTGATTGGTACGCGGAATATTTTCCAACCATCTTTCAGGTTGCCTTCAACATAAAACCTGCTGGAATCGAGGTGGATCGAATAACTGGCATATATATTTACATCACGATTGAAATTGCCATCGCGATCGATATCCTCTGAATCCCATAACCTGTTACCTTCGGTTCCATTAATGCCGCCACCGTAATCTTCATCGCTGTAGTCATCGTTGCCGTCATCGCCTGAGACACCCGACGCATCATTACCATAGACGCCGTCAAACCCGCGGTCTTCAGTATTGGCATCCCATGAAAAATTCTTCGGGAAATTGTCTTCGTCTTCCATTGTGCCGAGACCAACAAGTTGTCCCTGTTTGTTCCTGCGCAATTGGTCCTCGCTAACCTTTTCACAGATGTCGATATGAATCCTTCCTGAGGAGCCTTTTACTATCAATTCAATGTTCTCACATTCGTCAAGGTTCGTGCTCGTAATATACTGAGTTAACCCGGCAAATGATTGATTGTTGTCTGGAGTGAATTGAATTTGTAGCACTTCAGCAATCGACTTCGGATCTGTTGGATTATCATAGATATTCTCCATCAGAAAGGTTTTTCCGCTTGGGGGATTATACCAGACGATTCGTCTGGAAGCAAAATTGATTGTATCCTGATGAACCGGTTTTGAACACAGGTGCCAGTAGCCCTTGGTGAGTGGCACTGAATGACTGATGGTTGATGCTTCAAAATCATCAAGATATGCCTCATTACGCGAGTTAGTACTTGAGAATGAGTAAGCACCTTCAAAATTAACATTGAATTTTGATTCGGTCTCGGTTTGTATCAGCGGCAGATTGTCTACCAACTCAGTGAGATAAGGGATCTCTCCGGGCAGAGCGAAGTCAACTTCATAGACCATTCTGTTGAATGGTTCTTCGTTCAACCTAATGTGGTCATAGGGTGCCATTTGATATGATTCGGACCGATAAAAGAAAGAAGAACCGATGGTGCCTTCGCCAAGTATTTTTGAATTTGCCCTGAGTCCGATGAGCGATTTCTGTGATGCTGAGAACATGGGACTATATTCAGCCTGGATTCTTATTCTATCTGTAGCGGCAATAGGCCTAAGGAATTCAAGCTTATTTTCTTCATAATTGACAACATAGTAATGAGTGGAGTCAGTGATCTCTTTATCATTCAGATAAATTCTTACTCTCTTTGTATTTAAGGGTATTGAGAAGACGCGTTGAACTTTTATTGCCTTGGTGTAAATGTAGTACCTGCCGCGGCTGTTCATATAATAGGGATTCTGGTAAATCTCAGAATCTGATTCCGGAAGATCAGGGTTGACAAATGGCATTGTATCAGGAAAGATGAGTAATCCCCTTGCCCGGTCGTATCCACCCAATCCAAGATACACATCTACTTCAGAGTTATTGTCGTTATCAATCCCCATGATGTTGATTAAGGTATTCCCCTGATATTTGTCTTCATCAATACCATTGGGGACACTGTGATAAATTCTCAGTGTATCGATATCTCCACCAGTACTCGCTATTTGATAATAGTTCTTCAATTCGTAGTATTTCCAGGTCAGTGAATTCTGGCGAAATGATCGTGGACAGATCAATTTCAGGCGCATCGTGTCAACGCCTGAAACCAGCCCAACTGTATCTTCGTTGCCTTGGGCGTCTATCTTTCGATAGTAAACACCAAGTGCCTCAATGTTGTTGTAGAGTCCAGAGCTAAGTTCAATGATATTCGCCTTTCTGCCCAGGAATTGGTAATCCTGACCCGTTCCTTCGTATTTCAAAGTAAAAAAACCTTCTTCTTTTTCAGTGGTATCATCGGGCACATTATCATCGTTCAGGTCAAGATATGTGCGTGCGTATCTTGTAATACCGTTATTGTTGTTCATGGGATTTCCATCATCAACATAGACCCGAAGTTCAATAATTGAGTCATGTGTTCCAAGCCAGAAGAATTGTCTCTTAGAATAGTCTTTTGACCACATTGTGTCAGGCACGCTTTCAGTACCGCCTTCAATCAATTGTTCGCTCATCTGGGTCTGTTCTCTCGATGCAATTGCCACGATGTCTACCGGACCTAATTTTGAAGTTGATTTCAAGCCGAAGAGCCCCTGGTGTGATGGGATATCACCTGTGTAGCTGGTTCCAGGTATTGATAGCTGGGTATCACCGCCCTCAACTTCCTGAATTATTTCGTCTTCTCTACCTTTATATGTTACCCTGATTTTATTCTGACTCTCATCGACTCTGGTCGAATTATGATCAATAAAAACTCTCATACGGTCGCCTACTTCGCCATCAAGATTTATCGCCATTTCTTGTTCCATGGTTAGTTCGGGCATCAGTGATGTTCTTTGTTGTTCGCGGGGTAGATTGGAATAAAAAGTCTCGCTGCCGCCCAGGGTAATTTTCACATACCCACCGACATCAAGTTTTCCTGTCTCACCCATAAAATCGCTGAAACCACCTTTGGGCAGAGGTATCTCAAATGTTCCAAAGACACCTTTGTTTGCGTATCCGCCTTGTTTCATAATATCGCTTTGAAGTTCTTTTAAGAGGAGTTTCTGATTATTATTGTGCATGTTTCTGGTCAGGTATCTCGGCATTGGTATGATACTATCAATACTTATGAGATTTCCTTGATAAAAACGGGTGTATATAATGTACTGTGCATCTGATGTGACAAAGGTCTTTATCTCGCAAGGCTGTGTAAACTGGTTGAACAAGAAAATCAGCAAAAAGTTCATATTAACTCTGTGATTCTATTCGCAATGGATTCAGTGTCAAGACCAATTGTTCTTAGAATAACTTCACGCGTCCCATGTTCCACAAATTTGTCAGGAATGCCGAAAACATGGATCTTTATCGCAATTTTGTCCGAAAAATAATTAGTGATAGTGCTGCCAAGACCTCCCAGTTGACTGTTCTCTTCAACAACGAAGATTGTTTTGACTTCCTTACATAATTTTTCCAGCAATTCTGAATCAGGCGGCTTGATAAATCTGGCATTTATGATATATGGGTTAATACCTTTCTCATTCAATAATGGCAGAGTTCTGGTGCACGGTTCCACCATTGAACCGCAGGCAATGATTGCGACTTCTTTCCCTTTATGCAAGATTTCCCAGTTACCGATTGTCAAAAGCGTATTATTGAATTTTGACGGTGGTTTGCATGAGTCCCTTGGATATCTAATCGCAAATGGTCCTTTACGATACTCTACAGCGGTTTTCAGCAATGCAGTCAGCTCTTCAGCATCCCGGGGTGTGGCTATTATTATATTTGGCAGGCAGTTTAGATAGGATAGATCAAATGGTCCGTGATGCGTAGGACCGTCTTCACCAACTAAACCTGCACGATCAATAGCAAATATTACCGGCGCCTTCTGCAAACAGACATCATGTACAATCTGGTCATAAGCACGCTGTAGAAACGTGGAATAGATCGCGCACACTGGTACATATCCTTCTAACGCAAGGGCTGATGCCATTGTTACTGCATGCTGTTCGCAAATACCGACATCAAAAAACCGGGCTGGAAATTCAAGGGAAAATTCTTTCAACCCAGTGCCCAGACACATACCCGCAGTAATCGCAACAATCTTCTTGTTCTCGCGTGCCAGTTTTACCAGTGTATCGCCAAAGACCTTTGTGTAGGTGTTTGATTTTTGCTTTTCTTCTCCAGTTGCAATATCAAAAGGTCCAATACCATGGAAGCGTTCTGGAGACTCCTCTGCTATTTTGTACCCTTTTCCTTTTTTGGTCACCAGATGAATCAGTCTTGGCCCTTTCATTTCTTTGACACGTGAAAATGTATCTATCAGTTCATTGAGTCTATGGCCATCAAGAGGTCCAATGTATCTGAAGCCCAGTTCTTCAAATATGACTGATGGTGAATACAATCCCTTCAGTCCCTCTTCAATTCTTTTTGCTATGTTGCGACCCCGGTCTCTGATATAGGGAGGAAATCTACCAAGAAATACCCATAAGTCATCACGAAATCTGTTGTATGTCCGCGTGGTAATTATCCTTGTGAGATACTGGGAAAGGGCACCAACAGTTTCGCCGATAGACCGTTCATTATCGTTGAGAACAACAATAACATCTTTTTTCAGTTGTCCAATATGATTGAGTGCTTCAAATGCAATCCCCGCACCAAGTGAGCCATCACCGATCACGCTGACTATGTGGTAATTTTCACCCTGGTAGTCCCTTGCAAGTGCAAATCCGGCTGCAGCTGAGAGTGAAGTCGAAGAATGACCAGTATTGAAATGGTCATATTGGGATTCTTCTCTTTTCGGAAAACCGCTGATACCTTTATAGGTACGGATAGTTGGGAAAAGTTCTTGCCTGCCAGTCAGTAGTTTTTGCGCATAGGTCTGGTGGCCCACATCCCAGATTATCTTGTCCCTCTCAGCATCAAAAACACGGTACAGCGCGATGGTTAGTTCCACAACACCGAGCGATGGCGCAAGATGACCACCAGTTCTCGATATTGTTTCCAGTATCCTCGTTCTGATTTCGCGGGCAAGGATCTGAAGTTGCTCAGGAGTGCATTCTTTCAAATCATCTGGTTTCTTGATTTTCTCAATTAGAGCCATTATCTACTGCGTTGTCAGACTATGATTGGAATTTCCTGAAAACTGCTGAATTCATGTGGTTTCTTCAAAAAGTTCTGTGCAGGATAAAATCCGTAATATCACTGAAGATAGCGAAGGAATTGCCCAATCTTCCGAATCTTTCTTTTGCCAATAGTGCATACTTCTGGGCGCGAAAGCGGGCACCAGCAAGTCCATAGACTCTTGGAGCAGTTAGTTTGTCCTGGTTCATATCCTTCTGTGGTGTTTTTCCCAATTTCTCTTTTTTGCCAATAACATCAAGAATATCGTCGGTATATTGGAATAATACCCCCAGGTACAAACCTGCCTGATGCAGGATTCTGATTACTGCATCAGGTGCCTGTGCCAGGATTGCACCAACTCTTATTGAAAGGGCGATAAACTTTGCAGTTTTATTCAGGTGTATCTGACGTAGAAGTTTTGGGTTTATGGGTTTGTGATTCTGAATATCAAGAATCTGTCCATAGACTATGCCTTTGGGTCCGACAACTTCGCTTATTTCCTTTATTATTCTAAATCTTTCAGGTAACTGGCTATTTGTCTCGGTAAATAGTTCAAAGGCATACGCAAACAGCCCATCGCCCGAAAGGACTGCAACTGCCTCACCGAATTTTCTATGAGCAGATTCTTTTCCTCTACGGAAATCGTCATTGTCCATTGCCGGAAGATCATCATGAATAAGGGAATAAGTATGGATTAGTTCAAGGCCACAGGCGATCCCCATTATCTTGTTGATATCTTTTCCGCCATTTGCTTCATAACTGGCTATGGCAAGGATTGGACGAATTCGTTTGCCACGGTCAAGCGAATAGTACATGATTTCGAAGAGCGGATTACTATTACAAAAATATGTCTGCAATGCCTTATCCACCAATTGTTTCTTCTGGGCAAGATATTTCTCAATGTTCATAATTGTAAGTATATAATTGTAAGTAAAAATCACGGCTTGTCAAGAGCGGGGAGTGGTGGCATTTAGATATTGCTATTGACAGATTGGAAATATTAATTAAAATCTCAGGTAGGGGTCAGGCAGGTGTTGACCCTGTGTTATTGATAATACTCTGAGTTTCTGGTTATGGGGATTACAGACAATTTTACGATGTTATTGTAGAGGAGGTTATGATGAGAATGTTGTTGGCATTTCTTTTAATATCGCAGTATATGCTTGGCGCTTCAAAATGGGAATCCAGGCATTTTGAGACAACAGACAATGGTTTTATGGATGCATCGGCTCCTGATTCATTGCTCGGGATTCTATGTGGGGTCAGGGATAATGTAGGTGGGATCATCTACAAAACTACAGCTGGAGGAACAACATGGCAGGAGAACCATCCCTGGACAATCAACCAATGTATGTTTGTGTTCGGTATGCATTTTCATAGTGCCAGTACCGGTTATGTTTCTGCAATGGGTTTGATAGCGAGTATCTTTCCTTCTGCTGTCTTATACAAGACAACTGACGGAGGTAATTCCTGGGTGAATGTCTATGGTCTGACATTTGAATTTATTGGCAAAATGTGGGATGATGTATTCTTTTTTGATGAGAATAATGGTTGGCTCGCAGGTGCGAACAGTGATATTCGCAGAACAACTAATGGGGGCACTACCTGGACAACGCAGAGTGCTCCGGTGAACAGCTCATTGAAAGATATGCACTTTCTCAATGTGAATGAGGGATGGATTGTTGGCGGTGATTACGATTCAATAACAGGTCAGGGAACCAATGGTGTTATTCTACATACAACGAATGGCGGGGCGAATTGGGTGGCTCAGATTTCCGGCGTACCATATCAGTTTTATGGCGTGCATTTCATTGACAACCTGAATGGTTGGGTTTGCGGTTACAAAGATACACTGTCTCCCGGTGTTTTCTACAGGACCACAGATGGTGGCAGTAATTGGACTGAAATTATGGCACCAAGTGTATCAATCGGCAAATATGGTTTATTCTCAATAGAATTTGTTGACGCACAGAACGGGTTTGCATCTGGTGGTGGAAATCGCCAGGGCTGGTCAGGAAGTCACTTTGGAATTTTTCTCAAGACTACTAATAGTGGTAACGACTGGGTTGTTGATACAGTAGTATTTGATAATAGCCCGTGGGGTCTTTCGCCTATGGGAATGAATATGTTCAATGCGCGCTGGGGATATGCCGGAGGTACACGACTTAGTGCCTATCGATATAGCCCATTGAATGTTTCAGTAGCGGAACAACATCAAGGTATTGTTGAGACAGACAGAATACCGTCAATTTTAAGGACAGGTCAGGAAATTATGCTGGGTGATAAGAATACTCCGTCATTTGTCAAAATTGAAATATATGATGTTGCTGGACGAAGGCTCTTTTCCCGACAAATACACCAGGCTTGCAGAATACTTTTGCCTGCTTTGGAAAGCGGTTGTTATTTTTTGGGGCTGACTACAAAGAATGGTACTTATCTTACCAAGAAAATTATTGTTATATAAACAACTTCTGACTGCTATTTCTTTTTGAAAATACCGAGGATTCCGCCCTTTTTGTCGTCGTCCGCGGGTTTGTGTGAATGTGATGATTGTTGATCCCTTTGTTCGGTCGTCTGTTGAGCCAATATTACAAGCCCGGAAGAAATGAGCCCGTATAAAATCCTTCCGGTTTCAAATTCTGATAATCTCACCCGCAGTGAGATGTCTTTTATGGTGAGATGTCCGTCCACAAAGGCAAGAACTTTCCATTCTTCAGGTCTCAAGTTGATCTTTTCAACACCCACATCCGGAACTTCAACAATTCTCGGTATCATTTCAAATGAAGGTATCAATCTCTGGATTTTGTTCAGTTCGTCAATCCTGCGCGCGGCATCAAGGATCACCTGCTGTATCGGAAGTTCCACAGTTTTTTCCAGTGTTTCTTCGCCTGGTCTGAAGACAAATCTTCCCTTGCGCCACTGAAGTATTGAATCTACTGCCTGCTCACCAATAAGAGAATTGGTCTTTGCATGGACAACCATACCGCCTTTGAAGTAGACCACGCCGACATCGTTCGCTGTCTGAATCCTTAAGCTCCCATCTTTCGCACCCAACTGGATAAGCTGGAATACATCGGTCAATTCAAAATCTTCTAAATTTCCTTCTAAAGCCATTATTCCTTGTATACTCCCATTGCCCGGTATTTCTCAATTCTTTTCTCTATCAATTCGTTCACGGGTAGCACACTCAGTTCTTCAAGATTCTTTTTAACTGCAGTTTTGATTTCTTCTGCTGTCAGTTTGTGATCCGTGTGGGCACCACCCAGAGGTTCGGGGACAATTTCATCAATGATCTTGAATTGTAGCAGATCCTGGGCAGTGATCTTCAAGGCTTCTGCAGCATCTTTGTTTCGGGAAGCATCTCTCCAGAGTATACTGGCGCACCCTTCTGGTGAGATAACAGAATATATCGCATTTTCCATCATTAAGATTCTGTCACCCTGGGCAATGGCAAGGGCTCCTCCTGATCCGCCTTCGCCCAGTATCAAAACGATGATCGGCACTTTTATGAGTGCACATTCAAAGAGATTAAAGGCAATTGCTTCAAATTGTCCTCTTTCTTCAGCACCTACACCCGGATATGCACCTGGTGTATCCACGATGCTAAGTATGGGCAATCCGAATTTCTCTGCCATTTTCATTGTGCGGAGTGCTTTGCGATAGCCCTCAGGGTGGGGCATGCCGAAATTTCTCCTTATTTTCTCTTTTGTATCACGCCCCTTTTGCTGTGCGACAATGGCGATTGAGTGCTTATCAAGGTTTGCAATTCCAGCAACAATCGCGGGATCATCACCAAACCTGCGGTCTCCATGTAGTTCGATGAAATCACTGCAGATAAGTGTTATGATGTCAATTGCGTATGGACGACGAGGGTGCCGGGCAAGTTGAACCCTTTGCCAGCGGGTCAAATTTGAATAAATCTTCTTTTTCAGTCTTTCTGCCTGCTGTTTCAGTCTTTCTATTTCATCATCGACACCGCTCAGTTTTTTGAGCTCTTCTATCTTCTTTTCCAGTTCCAGTACTGGTTTTTCAAAGTCGAGGTAAATTCCACCATTCATATTTTGTTCCCTTTTGTTGCTTTATAAGAAGATGTCATTTTCATTGCGCGAATCAGAAGAGAAATCCGATTCCAATACTATTTATCATCCCCAGATCATATGGATATATTGATGTTCCATATTTTATGTACATACTGTTGCGATAGAAACCGAAATAGAAACCAGGGTAGGGTAGGTCACGGTAGTTTGCAGATACCCCGAGTTCAAAGCTTTTGTTGATTATCATCTCGGCAGCAATTGAACTCTCGAATTTCTGGGTGTTTACCAGATAGTGCAGATCAAGACTTAAAATAAGTTTATTCAAATTTCGTGAATAGCCAAAACTCAGTTTTGCGGGCAAATTTACTGATTCGCTGGCAATCTTTATTGTCCCGCCGATGTTTGTTGCACCGATGCTCATGCCGTAACTGTGATTGATATATGCGAGCGAAATATCAAAGCCCAATGTAGCACCAGAATATATGTAAATATTCTCATAGATATATTTCATCTTCATACCGAGTTTCCCATTCGTTGAGATGCTTTTTGATGCACAAATTCCCAGACAAAAGTCGTTTGCGGTGTAAAAGCCTGTTGAATCATCAGTGGGATAATCGGGTCGTGCTTCAATCAGTCCATAGTCAAAATTCATAATGCTGATACCAAAATCAAACTGGTTGAATCTTCTGCTCAAAGCGAGATTAAGATTCTTCATGGCGGCATAGACATTGCTATAGAAAAATGAAAGACGGTAATCATCCTGAGCACTGAAAATCGCTGGGTTGTAGAATATTGCCTCATCGCCTGTGGAGCGTGAGTAATAAGTCAAAACGCCTCTGGCAGATGCAGGCATCAGTAATGTGTTCACTCCGGCTGATGTGAAAAGCAAGAACAGGAAACTCATTTATTCCTCGATGATCTCCACATTCGCCCTTGGTAGTCGCACGCGCTGCTGATTCTCCAGTTCAACTTCCAGCACGCGCACCTTTGATTCGGTCTCAACGCTATCCAGTGCCACAGGAAGGTCCACAACTTTGCCAATCATTCCGAAATATGGTTCCCGGATGATTCTTACAGCCATTCCTGTTTCCAGTCCAGAACCAGTTGATATGTGAGCAATCTTCTTGTCGGGTGCTTTCTCAAGAGGGACGATTACTTCTGGCCTCATCACACCAGCACGGATCTGAGTGGCGCCGTTGATTGAGGCTTTCTTGCCAATTAACGATTTGAGCAGATTGAAAGTTCGATCTGCCATACGGAGTTTGCCAAAGCCCTCGGTTGCAATAACAGTAAGACCCACATTTTCAGAACCAGTAATTGCAACTCCAATGTCATAGCCCATAAACCTCTTCAAATCTTGATCTTCAATACCACCTATGATGACTCCTTTTGCCCCAATATTCCGCGCTTTGATAAGGGTATCGTAGGTTACCATTGAGCCGCCGATGATGATTTTGTTCTTGAATGATTCATTGATATCCTGTTCAGTAAGCACTGTTTCAGGTTTATCGACAGCGATTGCGAGTTCACCGATTGTCTCACCACCGATGCCAAAAATACCCTGAACAAAACTGCCCTTGGTCTTGACCATAACACCTTCTCTGGGATAAACCGTGCCTATCTCACCATCGATATATGCGATAACTTGCACGGGTACAGGTGGTTCTCTCAATATTACCTGACCGGTAATCTTTGAGATACTTTCTACTTTTCCAGTGATAGGACTCCTTACGGTTGATTTGAAAATTCCGAAAAATCCCTTGCTCTGGGCAATTATTTCGTCCTTCTGCACATCATCGCCAACTTTCTTGAGCATTGATTCTTCTATTTCATCGGGTAAGATGCCCAAAAGCCCAGCAATATTTGCAGTCTGGACACTGCCCGGCAATGAAGTCTTTGCAACGATATCTTCGGCAGAAACTTTTTCACCCTCTTTTACCAGGACTTCACCAGGCAGAGGGAGTCTTCTTTGCTTTTCCACAACTGTAAATGCCAGGACTTTCAGACCTGGTGTATAAGCATGCGCCAATTATGCCTCCTCTAATTCAAGATTATATCTAATTTTGGAGCAAGGTCAAGCTTCTGTTATCATATTCCGGGCAGCTGTCATATTCATCAGGTCATCCTCATAACTTGTTCTCGGGGTTTCCATTATGAATGGTAAATGCCTCAAGGCGGGATGATTTATGATGAATCTCATGCCTTTACCTATTCTACCTTTACCAACATGCCAGTGTCGGTCTTTTCTTGAACCTAACTCTGTTAGTGAATCGTTGAAATGGATAAGATGGATTCTATCAATGTTTAGAACCTTCTCTATTCTCTGTATTGTATTATTAACTGCTTTCTTCGTACGAAGATCATAACCTGCCTGGAATACGTGGGCAGTATCAAGAGCGATTCCTATACGGTCTGAACCCACACCATCAATAATCTCTTTCAGTTGTTCGAAATTATGACCGAATTCATTGCCACTGCCAGCAGTGTTTTCAATCAAAAGCCTGACATCATTGCGAACCCGCAAAAAAGCCCTGATAATGCTTTCAATCATTAGTTTAGTGCCCGCCTTTGCTACGGGATTGGAACCGCAGTGTGCAATCACAAATTGCGCACCCAGTTTCTCTGATCTCTGTAATTCCTGGATCAGACTGTTCACCGACCTTTTCAAGAGTCTTTCATTACTTGAACCAAGGTTTGCAAGATAGGGTAGGTGAACGAATACTGGAAAGATACCATTTTCCTTTATGTCGTTTCTAAATATTGCACAATCATTAAATTCAATATTTTTTTGTCTCCAGCCCCTTGGATTGCGCGAAAAGAGCTGGATGGTCTGGCATTTGGTTTTCTGAGCGCGGTTTAGAACCTTCTTAAAACCACCGACAATTGATATGTGAAAACCGAGCCTCATAGTTGGTGTTCTTTTTGCTGTCTATTTGTCGCAGTTCGGGCACACAGGTTTGTTCTTCTTTGAGACCATACCTTTACCACATTTGGGACATTTGCTGTCTATTGGTGGATAAAATGAACTGAACCCACATTGCTTGCATTTGTAGAGTTTGCCCCTTCTGCCTGAGAATATCAAAACTGTTCCTCCACAGATCGGGCATGGAGTATCGTGACTCAGATTCTCTGTGTGCTTGCATTCAGGATAACCACTGCAGGCAAGGAATTCTCCAAATTTGCCCTTCTTTACAACAAGCGCCTTTCCACATTTGGGGCAGTTCTTATTAGTCAATTGTACTTCCAGGTTCTCTGAATATTTACATTCAGGAAAACCTGAACAGGCAAGAAACTTGCCATACTTACCCCACCTTGTGACCATTGGCCTGTCGCATTTCGGGCAATTCTTCTCAATTGTCTGCTGGATATTTCGTTTCATGTTTTCAGCATCAGCCTGGGCAGATTTCATCTTTGTTTCAAATGGTTCATAAAACTCCCGCACCACATCCTGCCATTTTTTTCTACCTGCTTCTACCTGATCAAGCTCGTCTTCCATTTTTGCCGTAAACGCAATATCAAAGATATTGTTAAACCTTGGAATAATTATTTTGTAAACCTCAAAACCGAGTTCTGTTGGAATAATTTTGCTATTGGTCTTTATGGTATATCGTCGGTCAAAAAGCGTTTGTATTGTGTGGCTATAAGTTGATGGCCTGCCAATGCCATTCTCTTCAAGTTTCTTTATCAGTGTTGCCTCTGTAAATCTGGGAAGTGGTTCAGTTTGTTTTTCCTCTGATGTGATTTTTCTCAGGGTTACGGTTTCGCCAACTTTCAATTTGGGCACATGGCCCCGTTGCGTGGTCTCGCCTGTCAACAACTGATAGCCAAGAAATAGTGGCCTTATTTCTTCACTTTTGAACTCCAAACCCATGGCTTCGAGAAATACTTCTTTTGATTCATATCGGGCAGGTGCCATCTGGGAAGCGACAAACCGTTCAAAAATGAGTTTGTAGACCTTATATTGTTCTGGTGTCAAATGGTCTATTATTGAATCGGGCTCAATGTTTATTCTCGTTGGTCTTATCGCCTCATGCCCTGATTGAGAACCTTTTCTGTCCCTGAAGTTTCTTGGTTCTTTTGGAACATACTCACTGCCAAATTTCCCATCAATATATGTTCGGACAGATTCAATTGCCTGTTCGTTGACACGTGTGGAATCAGTACGCATGTAGGTTATCAATCCGATTGTGCCCTGAGGCAATCGCACACCTTCATAGAGTGCCTGCGCTATCTGCATTGTTCTTTTGGGTGATATATTCAACTGTCGCGATGCCTCCTGTTGCAGTGTTGAGGTAATAAATGGTGGTGCAGGAATTCTTTCAGGTGTTGTAATACGGTATGCTGTAACCGTAAATTTCAAATCGGGTTTCAGGATACCTTCAATACGCTCCAGTTCTTCTTTACTCAGAACCTTGCGTTGAACACCATTGATCTTCAGTAGTACAGCATTGAATTCTTCGTTATTGTTGGTTACAAACAGACCTGAAATATTCCAGTAGGGTGTGGGTTGAAATGATTCAATCTCTTTTTCACGTTCACAGATCAATCTCAAAGCAACGCTTTGCACCCTGCCTGCAGACAGCCCAGATTTCAGGACTTTCCACAATAACGGGCTCGTGTAGTAGCCGACTATGCGATCGAGCACCCTTCTTGCCTTATGTGCATCAACAAGGTGGGGATTTATGGAAACAGGGTTCTGTAAGGCTTTCTTAATGTATTCTGGTGTTATTTCGTGAAATAGAGCTCTCTTGATTATTGACGTATGCGAATTGAGTTCTTCGGCAATGTGCTGGGCAATGGCTTCACCCTCACGGTCAGGATCTGATGCAATATAAACTTTTGAAGAATCTTTGCAGGTTTTTTTTATTTCCTTAATTATGTTCGCCTTACCCTTGATCTTGATATATCTGGGATCAAAATTATTCTTTATATTTATGCCCAGCTGGGACTTGGGCAGGTCTTTTATGTGGCCTTTTGATGAGACGATAACATATTCTCTGCCCAAAAATCCCTTAATCGTTTTTCCTTTGGTGGGCGATTCAACGATAATGACCTTTTTGCCTTTGTTCACAAATCATTATACTTATTTATCATATAATGTCAAGATTTCAGTGGAGTAGGGTCCTTACTCCCGTGAGGAAGATGGCGCTGGTATCCTAATACCCTGAAATCCGCGTACTACCTTGTGTCAATTATACCCTTGTAAATTCGGATTTTTATTGTATAATTAGCTATGGGATTTAGATGGCTTATATCCTGGCTATTTACATTTCCTCTTTTCGTTTTGCTCACCGGTGTTGAAATCAAAGGCAAAATCCCAAAGAAAGGCGCGGTGATCCTCGCCAGCAATCATGTTTCTTTTCTGGACCCGCCCCTTGTTGGTTATACCGCATTCAGAGAGGTTTTCTTTCTTGCCAAGCAAGGATTATTTGTTCTTTCCAGATTTTTTACCTGGCTTATTAGAAGTTATAATGCCATTAATCTTGAAGGTGGTCAGGGTATCAGACCCGCAATCAGGCTCCTGAATCAGGGCAAGGCAATAGTTATTTTCCCCGAAGGAACCAGGTCAAAAATAGGTACTATGTTGCCATTTAATCCTGGTGTTGGTTATCTTGCAATAACCTATGATGTGCCAGTGATTCCAGTTCGTATAGTAAATTCTAACAAGAAAGTGTTCAGCTTGATGTGCCGAATCAATAATCTGAAAATAATCTATGGCGAACCAGTTTACCCCACGGGCTATGATAAGTCAAAACAGGGTTTTGAAGAATTTGCAGAGAGGATTAGAGAGGAGGTTATGAGTTTGAAATGAAGATATATTGCGCAAAACACTCAGGCTTCTGCTTTGGTGTTAAAAGGGCAATCAAGATGGCTATGGATGCAGCTGAAAAAAAACATACGGTTTATTCATTTGGACCGCTCATCCACAATCGTGGTTTTGTAAAAAAATTGTGTGATAACGGTATAAGAGTAATTGACCGTATGAGCGATATTAAGGAAAAAGGTGCTACAGTGATTATTCGTTCTCATGGTATCAGGCCTTCGTTGCTAAAAAAATTAGAAAAGAACCGCATAAATATTATTGATGCCACCTGTCCAAAGGTGCGCCGGGCACAGCGTTATGTTGAAAAACTCGTGAATGAAGGGTATTTTGTTATTATTGTGGGAGAGAAGGATCATCCTGAAGTAAAGGGTTTGCTGGGTTATGCCGGCAGAAATTCAGCAATCTATTCAGAAAGATTAGAAATAAAAAATAAGAAAATTGGTGTGGTACCGCAGACAACACTTGATTTAGAACATTTCTATAATGCTTTGAAGAATATGCTGCCCAGGGTGATTGAGATGAAGATTTTTAACACAATTTGCGATGAAACCATATTGAGAATAAACGAAGCGCTTGCCATCGCCCAGAAGGTTGATATAATGATTGTCATTGGCGGTAAGAATAGCGCCAATACAACGAGATTGTTTCAGATCTGCAAAACCATCAAGCCCGCTTTCCATATAGAATCCCTTAGTGACATTAAGTCAGAATGGTTCAAGAATGTTAAAAGCGTTGGAATTACTGCAGGTGCTTCAACTCCGGATGAGCAGATACTCAAAGTTATACAATATGTGAAAAAAATGTAGAATCTATTTAATCAGAAATCCCGTTTTTCCATTGAATCAATGCCAAATTTTACTGGCAGGTAGATCGCGCAAAAAGTAATGATTGAAAATAGTGTGAATGAGAACAAAACAAGATTCAGATTAAGTGGTCTTTTGAAATACCAGCTGAACAGATAATTTCTCACAGGTGCTGCAAAAATTGCAGCGACCAGTACAATATAGGCAATGCTGACAAGCGCGGCAATAATGCCACCGCTGCCGGATGCTATTTTTGAAGGATTATCTTCATTGAACTGGGGAAAGATACAGCCTATGCCAAGATTGATTGAAATCAGGGACGCGGCAACAAAGATACCAATAAGCAGAGAAAAATAGAATATTATCGGTGCGGTTCTGATAAACAGATTCGCAAGAACAAGTAGTGTCTCCATTATAATAATGCCGATTACCAGATAGAATAGATATTTTATTATTATAGTTCTTTTCAAACTGAATGGCGATGAGGAGATGATCCAGATACCCTTCTTTTCCAGACTTATTGCGGGAAAAATAAAACGCACACCGAGAGTAGCAATAACAAAACTCACATAAGCAAAATTTGCGAATGAAATAATTACATTCCACAGCGAAAAACTGAAGAATATGGGAGTTCGTCTCAGCGAGAAAATATAGACGATCAGTAGAATAACAAAGATCGCGAGCTGAACCCACTGGGTAGGTTCGCGGATAAAGAGGAGAGTGTCTTTTTGTAAAAATGCATAATCTGGATTTGTTTGATGTTCAGTTAGGACTGATTTTTTGGTATTGGTTCTGCCTTTTGATTCGGCAATCTGAAGAAAAGATTTGTGATATATCACGCGGGCAAAGGCGTAGGCAATCCCAACTATGCTTGTAGCAACTGCCACAAGAAGTAGCAGATAGAAAAATCCTGAAGACTGCACCTGAACAAAATCTCTGAGGGTATTACTTAACCATGTTGACGGAACATAGGTTCCGCCGACTGTTGTTAGATTTGCTGCGAACTGTATTAGTTCCCGTTCATTCTCAGTTTCAAATATGCGTAACAATCCCGGATTGCCGATTTTTATGTACATAAACATCAATAGCAGGATAAGGACCAGCGACAGAAAGATAATATTTCTTGGTTTTAATCCGGGGAATAGTCGGACAATCAAGAATATAATTAGTGACGCAATACCCGCAGGTATGAGCAGAAATATCACGAAGCCTATCAGTGAAACCGGATAATATATAGCTGAGGCATTATTGGAAATCCCATAGGCAAGGAACAGAGGGATTGCCATGGCAAATGTTGCCCAGGATGAGTAGAGCGCGTTTTCAAATAATTTGGCAAGATATATAGTTGTCGGAAAGACAGGCAGTGAAAAAAGAAAATTGAGCTCCTGGTTATTGTAAAATGTTGAGAATGAGCTGATGATGTTGCTGAACATCAGCATGAGAAAGAACACAAACAATATCATTTCAAGCGTGCGCGCCATTATTGCCGGCCCAATAATCTCAACAGTGTTAAGATAACTGAAGATTCTGAAGAATGTATAATAACCACCAATCAGGAATGATGATAGTATAATAAAAAATGTAATGCGTGGTATTTTGTGCCTGCCGGGCGTGAAATATTTGAGAACAAGGCGTAAACGGATGCCAAAAATTGAGCGAATATTGTTCAATTTTCTTCTGTTAGTTTTAAATATATTTCTTCAATATCTTTTCTACCTGCAATCTTTGCCAGTTCTTCGGGCGTTCCCACAAACCTGAGCTCACCGTAATTTATTATTCCAATTCTATGGGCGATTTGTTGGGCAAAGGATAGGGTATGGGTGGATAGGAGTAAGGTCTTGCCGTGTCCCGAAAGTTCAACAAAGGTTTCCCGGACAGTCTTGCTTATCTTCGGATCCAGACCAACGAGTGGTTCGTCAATCAGGATAAACATAGGGTTATGGATCAATAATTGACACATTACTACTTTTTGTTTCATACCATGGGAATAGGTTTCTGCTGGTGAATCAATCCAATCACCAATCTCAAATTTTTTTAACAGTGCGGATAGGTTCTTATCATACTCTTCTCGGCTCACTCTGAAAATCCCCGCAACAAAATTGATAAATTCCCGGCCCGTGAGTTTATCATAAATAAAAGGCTCATCCGGAACGTAGCCGAGCCTAAATTTGTACTTAATCGGATCTTTCTTCACATCAATGCCGTCAATAGCGATATCTCCGGTGTCAGGGTGGAGCAAACCAGCAATAAGCTTCAGGGTTGTAGTTTTACCAGCACCATTTGGTCCCAAAAGGACAAATATCTCACCTTTCTTTAATTCGAGACTTAAGTTCTTTACTGCCCAGATATTGCCGAATTTCTTTGAAAGATTGTGTATAACAAGCGAATTCACTATCAGAGCCTACCTGTATTCAAGAACCTCAATCTTCAGTTTGCCAACAACCTTCATTACTTCAGCCCAGTCAGAAACCTCGCCTTCTTTCAGTTTCAGGTGATACACATCTGCAGGAAATTGATTGAAAGTTGGGTCAACAGGCACCCATTTGCCAAGCCATACTGCACACCAGGCATGATAAAAATACGCATCACCCTGGAGATTTACGAGCCCGACATAAACTTTCGTCGGAATACCCAGTGCCCTTGCCAGGGCAGTAAAAAGCACTGAGTGTTCATTGCAATCGCCTTCTTTTGTCTTCAATACATCCACTGCGGAGGGCATGGATGGGGTAGGTATTTTTCTTATCATACTATACACGCCATTTGTAAGTTTTCTTGAGACAGAGACTGCTGATTTGTCCTTGCCTGCAATCTTCTGTGCTGTTGAGATAATGTCCTGGTTATCACACTGGATATAGGCTGAGGGCTGCAGGAATTCTTTCTGGTCAGTGGCCGGAATCTGAAAATCCTGCACCGCATTAGCAACAGCCTTATAAATCTCAAGCACCAATGGTTCTTCTGAACTAATTCTTTGATAATCATCCTCCAGGTCCAGCCCTTCAGTGGACAAACCGTTGAGTTGTAGTTTTACATAAGAGATTTGTTTGTGCGCAGGCAGGGGATTAGCTAGTTTGACTGAGAAAAAACCCAGCAGGTCAAATGCCTGGTCGCTTTTGATCTCAGCAAGTGCTTCTTCTTTTGTCAGGGGAATCATTTCCATGAAGAGATTTGGCGTTGCGCCTTTTATCAGTTTGTAGTCATTGTCAAGCCAGAAATGAGATACAAGTCCCATAAAGTTTATCTCAAGTTTTTTTGCGCTATATTCTTTATTTAATACCACTACTTTTTCTTCAGGAAGCATTCTCAGTCTTGCCTGTCCCGAGGATTGGCTTGTTGGGTCAAAATATGGTATGGTTATTTCATCACCAGGTTTGAGATTTTTCTTTTTCACCAGTTTATCAATGGCATCAGGGAAATATGGTTTTTCCTTAATCTGTTTTACCTGAGTCTGTTTTGTTCCATGCGTATAATTCGTGAGGGTCAATGCGCGGTCCTTGATTGTTCCTTCAATCTTTGACTCATGTCCTGCTGTTGAAATGGTCAGACTAAAATTGTTCAGGGCATATTCTGTATCGGTCTTTGCATAGAGATGGGTTGTGAGTGATGTCAGTTCCTGCATCATGCTTATTGTCATCTGGCTGTGGCTTTCAATTTCCAATCCTGACGCAAATGTTGCAACTTTGGTGAATGTGTAGCCAACACGCTGCCCCTGGATAAAAATACCCAGCCATTCTTCACTAATATCTTTAATCTGTTCAGTATTGTGCTCTTTGATTTCTGCTGGTTTTGAATTACCAGGGATTATGGAAATCAAATAAATTGTTAAACTGATAACTGCAATCAAAATAAGAATTCTTATAATTTTTTTCATGTTATAGCTCCCTGAAGTATTATATACACTGGCGAGTGTAAGTCAATAAAATTTCGTATTAAGGTCTGCAATTCTTCCATGCCAATCTTTTGTCATAATGTTTTGATTTGACCCCAGACATGTATTGACTTTGCATTGTTTTGGCATAAAATTGACTAAAATTGACTCTTAAAGGAGGCTAAATGAAAAAGGTTATTGTCTTTGGAAAGCAAACCTGTCCGGTTTGTAAGGATGCTTTTGAGAAGCTAATATATTTTAAAGAAAAGAAAGGGTTTTCGGCACCGGTTGAATATGTTGATATGGAAACAGTTGATGGACTTGCCCAGGGTGCTTACTATGAGGTGGCAGACATTCCGACCGTCGTCATATTAGACGGCGATAAAGAGCTTATTCGCTGGACAAAAAAGCCACCCCTAAGTGAAGAATTCATACCATACCTTACCTGAAAAATTCTGTATGTAATAGTCCATGACACTTACTAACATCACCTTTAACACATTCAAAAAACTTGAAAAATTAAAAAACATTCTGCACAAAATGCCCGGTGCTGTTGTTGCCTTTTCTGGAGGAGTGGATTCCACATTATTGCTCAAGGTCGCAATCAATGTTCTTAAAACACATGTTATTGCCGTAACTGCAAGTTCTGACCTGTATCCTGATTCAGAATTAAAGACGGCAAAAAAGATCGCCAGACTATTAAAGGTAAAGCATCTTGTAATCAAGTCTTGCGAACTAAGAAATTCTGTCTTTGTTAAAAACCCTCCTGCTCGTTGCTACTATTGCAAGGTCGAGCTTTTTCAGGCACTCAAGAAGATTGCTGACAGGCGTGGGTATGTGGTATTGGAAGCAAGTAATTATTCTGATCTTAATGATGTACGTCCTGGTATTAGTGCTGCACGCAAACTCGGTGTTGTCTCACCATTGATACAGGCGAGATTGACAAAAAATGAAATCAGAGAACTTGCAAAGAAATTCAAATTACCAAACTGGAACAAACCATCAATGGCATGCCTTGCCTCAAGAATTCCTTATGGCTTCAAAATTGATAGAAAAACCCTGAGACGTATTGATAGGGCAGAGCAGATCTTGAGAAGACTCGGGTTTTCTCAGGTTCGGGTGCGCGACCATTTTCCCATTGCCCGCATTGAAATTCTACAAAATGATTTTGAAAGTCTGTTAAAGCACGGGGAAAAAGTCGCGATTTATTTCAAAGAATTAGGATATAAATATATTGCACTTGACCTTGAAGGATATCGCACCGGAAGCATGAATTTATGACCTCCCTGAGAACCATTGCAAGGACCTTTTTCAAGGTGGGACTTATTGGGTTTGGTGGCGGTGTTGGCATGCTTGCAATCCTGCGTAGCGAATGTGTGAAGAAGAAGAAACTCATTTGTGATGATGAACTTACCACTGCAGTTGCGATTGGTCAGATGTTGCCCGGTCCTTTTGTGCCCAACTATAGTGAATATATCGGGTATTGCTTGCACGGCACAAAAGGTGCAATTGTTGCCGGTTTTTTTCTACTGCTGCCTTCATTCGTAATGATGGTTGTTCTTTCGCACCTTTACTTTTTATTCCATGCCCTGCCAGCAATCAACCAGGTCTTCAAGGGTATTGGTGCAGTTATGACCGCGATTATTTTCTGGGCAGGGTATGACATGGGAAGACTATTGGTCAATTCGTTAAGCAGAATAATTGTTTTTGTATTTGCAATGATACTTTTTCTGGTGAAGTTTGACCCGGTTTTGACCGTGATTATTGCCGGCCTGCTCAATATCCTTCTTGAACAGATAAAGTCGCCAAAAATTCTTTTTGCAGTTCCACTATTCTTTTTTGACCTGAAGAAAGCGATAGAACTTTTCTGGATATTTTTCAAGATTGGGGCGGTAATATTTGGCGGTGGTTATGCCGCAATACCGTTTATTAAAAACGAGGTCTGTATATACAGAGACTGGCTTACGCAAAGAGAATTTCTTGATGGTTTTGCCCTTGGACAGATAACACCGGGTCCTGTAGCCATCACAGCAACATTTGTTGGTTACAGAGTCATGGGTATATTTGGTGCAATAATATCAACAATTGCAATGTTTTTGCCATCATTTATCATGCTGATGCTATTGATTAGGATATACAAAAAGATTGAAAAGAACAAATATGTCCAGTCATTCTTAGGCGGCATAAAATCTGCAGTTGTGGCAATACTGGTTTCAACCGCCATATTTTTTGTGCCGGCTAACTGGTTTAGTATTCCCTACGGAATATTTGGTGTGGCATGCCTTGGGTGTTTGATATTTATCAAGAATATTGAACCATTCTTGCTTATTATAGCTGGTGTGGCTTTTGGTTTGATTGCCGGTTAAGACTAATGATGCGCTGGATTTATTTATGCTCTCTGATACTTCTTTCAGTTTCCTGCACCACCGAACCTGTTCCTGCAGGCGGTTATACAACACCCATAGAACTTCTTGACGCCCCTCAAATGATAATGATTAGCCAGCCTGAAACATTAAGAATGCAGATAAATGGCATTGATTTTGAAATCAAACTCAAGGCTTCTTATGTTATTGGTGCAATTGTCTTGAGCAAAAAAAAATACTCAGGCACATGGCAGGCAAAAATAGCGCCAGTTGACCTGGCACTTGTCTGGGGTGAATTACTTAAAGATGATAGGTATAAGAAAATCAAATGGTGGCAGGAGGCGCGCTGGTATCACTGGACATATTCTGCAGATTTTCCAAAAGACAATGTCTTTATTGCCAGAAACAGTTCAAACAATCATATTATCCCTGCGTCAGATAATATTCTAAATGTGCTAAGAAAGATAAGAAAAGGTGATACACTGGAACTTTCAGGTTATCTCGTTGATATTAATGGCAAAAAGAATAGCGATTCTTACTGGTGGTATTCTTCAACCAGCACCAATGATACTGGTGATGGTTCGTGTGAGGTGATTTATCTTACAAGAATTAAGGTGTGGGGAAGGGTTTATGAATAGCCAGATCAGTAGAAGTATTACCGAAAATGCAGATCTGGAGTAGGTACCTTGATTTTCATCAGAGCTTGCCCTGAATTAACTTCAGGAGTATGTTTCAGTTTCGTCTTTTCTCTTCTAATGACTCAGAATAGGGACTTTAGTCCCGTCATTTCCAGTCTTTTGGGATTGCTTTTCTTTTTTGAGTTTTGAATTATGTATCTTGAATTTGTTTCGAATTTCGGATTTAGAATTTAGGATTTATTATTCATAAGTTATTGTAGGGACAGCCCTTGTGGCTGTCCGTAGTTTGGACAGGGATGAGCCCTGTCCAAACTTTTTGTTATTATAATCATAATTTTATTATACTTGACAAAAGAAAGAAACAGAGTTATTCTTTGACAGGTTGGTGCGACAAAAAGATAAAAATTCGTAACTCAAGGCTTTAGCCTTGACAATTTGACAGAAAGAAGGGACAGGTCTCAACTTTTCAGCTACATTGTTTGAATATTCAAAACTGTTCCACTCAAGCCCCAGAAATTTGAGATAATATTAATCAGGAACAATAAGAACGTGCGAGGTCTATATCTGTAGCATTACATTTGTCAATTCGGCAATTGCCGAATTGTGGAAGCGACATGTTGAGTAATTGCACTATTACAGATAATTTCATACCGTGCCCTTCTAAAGTTTTTTCGTTCGGCTCAAGCAGGCGCTGATGGATATCAGGGTCAGACGCTACAGGACTTCTATGATCACCTCGCCCTCTTGTTTTCTTCACGGGAATAAATTTCCTACTCCTGAGAGACAAGGCAATTCAGGACAATACAGGCCGATAAATGATACCTGTGTATTGACTTTTGTTTTCCTCTATTTATACTTATGTATCTGATAGCCAAAGGAGGACTAATGAACCTGATAAATTTGAGCAGAATTCTGGTGGTGCTTGTTTTATGTTGTTGTTCTGTATCAGGTGCATGGGAGCAGATTGGTCCTTATGGTGGTAGTCTTTCTGCCGTTGCCTGTGCACGCACAAACGAAAACATATTCTACTGTGTGTCCAGTAAGGCGCCATCACAAATATTCAGGTCTATGGATGGTGGTGCAACATGGACCCGTGTCAGCGTAATACAGGATGTTGTTGCTATCAGTGATATTGAAGTGGATCCATTTAATCCAGCAATTGTATATGCAACGGGTTATAATACAGTTTATCGCTCTACTGACAGTGGTGTGAACTGGACTTCATATTCGGTTCCCAGTGCGATTAACATTGCAGACCTGACAATTGATCCCGCAACATCCTCCAGAATTTATGTTGCAGGTCAATACTACAACGGCTCTGCTTATGTTGGTGCGATCTTCAAGAGCACTAATAGCGGCCAGACCTGGACTGTAACGCAACTCAGCAGCTCAAGTGGCAGTGCCTATTGCGTTACAATTGACCCTGCTAACACAAATATTTTATACGCTGGTGGCTATTATTACAGTGCGCCCTCAAATTTTCCAGGATTATACAAGTCAACAAACCAGGGCACAAGTTTCAGCCCGACAACAAGCGGGATTGACACCCTCGCATACTCAATTCATTCAATTGCCGTTAATCCAGGCAATTCAAATATAGTATATGCTGGTTCATACAGAGGAGGTATTTACCGTTCAACAAATGGTGGTGGAACATGGGTATGCGTCCAGCCCACGCTTCAATTTATTATGAGTATGGCAACCACTGTAGCAGCAACAAATATTGTATATGCAGGTGGTGACACCGTAATCATGAAGAGCACGGATGCGGGAGTTTCATGGTCAAACGCTGGTTCTGGGTACGGCGGCATTTATAAAACTGGAAGGGACTTATGTATAAGTCAAAATTCGTCTTCTCTTGTTCATACCGTTGATAGCAAAGGTTTTTTCAAAACGACAAATGGCGGTGCAAACTGGCAGGCATCTAATCAGGGTATTGTTATTTCTCCGGTACGGGCTCTCGGTATAGCGCCATCTTCACCATCCACAGTTTATCTTGAATACGAAGGCGTTGGTATTTATAAAACTACTAACAATGGAACGAGCTGGAACCTGTTATCAACACCACTTGAATGCGGAGCAATATGCGAATTCGCAGTGCACAATACAAATCCTGATATTGTACTGGGGCTTGAAGGTCTGGGTTGAGGATATGCTGAGCTCTATAAGAGCACAGACGGCGGGTCCGTCTGGACATTGATTGATAATAATTTTTACCTTGATGGCGGAGCACTGGTTGTTGATCCGAACAATAGCCAGGTATTCTACTCTGGTGGCACTGCACTTTCAGGAGCTTATTATGTTATGGCTGTCTCCAAAACGACTAATGGTGGAACAAGCTGGACACGGAGTTATCTAACAACAGGTTCAGGATTCACATATGCTATTGCTGTTGACCGATTGAATAGCAATATCGTTTATGCAGGTGGAAACCCAACTTTGTATAAAAGTACGAATGGTGGCTTAACCTGGTTGGCTTCTGGTTCTGGAATAACCGGAATCATTTACGATATCAAGGTTAATCCACAATCATCCAGCATTGTTTATGCTGGAACAACAACTGGTGTATTCAAATCTACAAATGGTGGAAACACCTGGGTTGATATGGGTCTTGATTCAGTTAATGTCCTGCTCATAAATCCTGCTGGTCCTGATACAGCTTATGCGGGCTGTGAAAACGGTGTATACATAAGCACCAATGCTGGCATTTCATGGGCATTAATGAATAGTGGATTAGATAATACTTCAATCAAGACACTGGGCATGAATCCGAATTTTTATTTATTTGCCGGCACTGGAGAAGGTGCCTATCGTCAGAGCACAAATGTAGCAATCCGTGAAGCAAATCATTGCGCTTCTAATTGCGCGGGCATACAAGCTTATTATGACCTTCGTACTGATAATTTCTGTCTTTCTTATATTCTGAATTCAAACGGACATATTGTCATTGATATCTATGATGTGCGCGGTTCCAGGGTTAAAAGGTTATTGGATACTAATCAGGATTCTGGAGTGCATGCTATATTCTGGCAGGGTATGGATGCATCAGGCAAAAAAGTACCTGAAGGGGTCTATTTCGTTAGAATTATTACTGAAAAAGATTTACTGTGTGCCAAATTCGTGATCTGCAGGTAATCGGTTCGTCTTTTGTGCTGAGTTAAAAAAGATAGTCCACCTGCAAGTTCAGGTAGATGGTATTTTCGTGGTTCACAAAATCGTCAACCCGTGTTCCGGGCAGGTCAGGATAATAAATCTCAGGATTGTTGTATAATCCATTGTGCTCACTGAATGTCTGTTTCTTGCGGAATTTCAATTTCATAAGCATATTGCCAATCTTCTGGTATGATACAACATAGAATTTTATACCGTGATCAGAAAGAAAATCTATGCCTGTATCTTCAAATATCCACTGACTCATACCATCAGTCTTCCACAGTACAATGCCACCTTCTACTGAAAATCCTGTGAGAAAATTGTGTTCAAATGAAAGATTTAAGAATTCGCCAGTCAAATCTGTGTCGCCTGTCTCTGAACCTGTGAGTAGAACATTGCCATTTCTATATTCAATACCAAGATTGTCAAAATTGGATAAATAGAATAGAATCTGAAATGAAGATTCAATTGTCTGCGACAGTGTAGGCTGGATGGTTCTGGGAAGATGTTTTCTCACATATTTCTCTGAATATTTCAGGTGAACAGGAAAGAGGGGCTGGAATTCAAATTCAAAATATGCCCGCATATTGTTAAGATCATGACAGAGATTTTCAAAAACGTCAAGATAGGCACGTCTCAAAATGATATTCCTTGTAATCTGGTAGCGCGTTTCAAAGAACAACCCTTTTTCTGGTTTCGGCACAGGGTCATCATATACTGAGATAAATTCAGGGTTTACAAGGGCATAGGGTTTTTCAAATGGTGTATCTTCAAACCTGCGATATTCAGAAAATCCCCTGCAAAAGGGATTATCATAACCGATTTCATATTTGCGAAAGAGCATATTGAGATAGAAATATTCATACTGGATTCTTGATTTTACAATATATGCTGAATGTTTTGCATTGAACGTATCCTGTTGTATAACATATTCGCCCGACACAAAGAGATTCTTATAAGGTATCAAAAATTCACTGCCATAATAGTATCTCCTTGAACAGGTGTTCAGCTGTGTGATCTCCGGGTAAAACCAGGGATCATATTTGTCAAGTGGAATGTCAATCCATCTGGGATCAGGATTGATGTGGTGTTCAGGATAATCAAGAAGCATTCCTTCAAAGGCAATATGTGTACCTGGATTTATTTTTTCCAGTGGTGATATTCTGAAATTTACACCTGAAACCTGTTCATTTAACTGATTCTTGAAATAGTCATAACCATAATAATTTTGTATCTGTCGCCACACAGTTCTGTCAGGATTTTTTATTGCATCACGCGTGGCAGTTGAATAAAACATAGCAGGTTTTATAGTGACCAATTCTTTGATTAAAGGTACCATAAAACTTGTCGCAACGCCGGTAAATATGTAGTTTCTGTTGTCGGTCAGGTCACCGAAAATTCCTGTTGTGCGGCTGAATACCCTTGCGCGGTATTCATCAGTATTGTCTACCATAATGCCTTCTGCCCATACCACACGATAGTTGCCTAGAAGAATGCGATAGACTGGGCCGACATTTGCTATGCCCACATGACCCTTTGTAAAATTATCATTGGCATTATGAAAAACACCCAGTCTCAATTTTCTTTCGTAATTGCCTTTTAACCTGAATGAATATACTGGATAAGGTTTAAGATTTCGGAGCGTTTTCAATGAGGTATCAATCTGGTGTCTGAGTTCTTCACCTTCCTCATCTGACCAGGCATAATAGTTTTTCAGGTCAATGATTGTATTGTCAATGTCTTGGTCTGTCTGCTCAAGATATGAAATGCGTGTTGCAATATTCTCGTCCTCCTCACCCGTATCAAATTTGTTGTTTGTTCTTAACCTGAGCCTGACACTTCCGTGCAGTCGTTTTTCCATATCATCCGTATATTGAACATAACGACGGAGAGATACATAGCTGTAATAACTCAACCCGTTAATTCTTCTTAAATCCCGCGAAGATTTAATATTCCGCTGAGAAATTGCTTTAATAACCCCCTGGCAATCAATTGGCGTCATTCTATCAATTATTAACAGGTCGTCAAACACTACCCGGTTGATATTCATTGGTGAATAAAGCAGGTCTTCCCATTCATCAATTGCTGCCTTTGATGGTGGTTCTTCGCTTGCAAGTTTTTTCTGCTCGGCAATGATTGAACCCCACTCAGTCCTTGCTGGAAATGGCACAGCAATTTTTACGAGTGGCTTTATTGTCTCAAAGATCGCCTGGTCAATGCCAGGTATGTCAAGGAGTTCATACACAGACCTGAAAGGTCCATAGCTTTGGCGATGGCTGTAGATTGCATGACAGATTGATGAATCTACAGGCAGGTTATAGAATTCTTCAAGTCTTGCTTGGTTCAGGTCTAACTGTGTTGAAAAAACGACCAGAATAAAAAACATCTATCAGAATGAAAATTGCAGTGATACTGAATGGTTCAGGGGCAGGTCAACAAAGTATGAGCAGGCATAATCAATATTCATAAACCTGTTGACAATGCCAAATCCTGAAGAAACAGAAACTGGGTTGGTCTGCATACCAGTGCGCAGATTAAGAAAATCCATTATTCTGAATGTACCTGAAGCGCGCAGGTCAATATGCCTGTCTTCAATCATTAAATCAAGCTCTGAACATATATCATTAAATGGTTTATATCCAATGCCCGCCTGTAGAGATGCAGGCAGAGTTCCTATTTCACTATTGCCAAACCGGGGTTGGTTGAGATTATGTGCGCATGCACCAAGAAACCATTTCTTTGAAACCATGCCGAGCATACCAAGACTGACACCATAAGCAATGCCAGTACCTGTTCTTTTATTCTGTATCATATAAAGGTCGGCCCCGGCACCAACAAAGAATTCCTTTGACAGAGAAATACTGTAAGCTGTTGTTATTGCATTCTCTTGCTGTTCTTCAAATCCAAACTGGCTCATTTTAATACCCAGACCGCCACGAAGCATGGGCCGGCAAAACCCAAGATAGATATTCTGCAGGCCCTCAATGTTTGAAAATGTATATTCATAGCCCAGTCCAATAATGTCTTTCTCTGAACTGAGCATACCAGCAGGATTTAGTCTTATTGCATCAACCCCACTGGCAGTTGCAACACAGGCATAAGCAAGTGCCTGGCTCTGCGCTGATACTAAATAGCGTTCAAATGCCGTAAAGAGAAAAAGATTGAGCAGTATCGCCAACATGCCTCCTCAGAATTGAGTGCCGATAACAATAAGTTTTCTGAGCACTTTTGTATCACCTTGCACTGACCTTGCCTTTAAGTTTAACAGGTAGATTCCAATTTTCAATGGTCTTCTATTATCATCCCTGCCGTTCCAGTAAATGTCCCTTGGTCCACCAGTGCCCTTATAGAGTTCTCTGACCATTCTTCCTGACATATCATATACACTTAGATTGAGTGTATTATCAGTTGGCGAATTAATTCGGATGTGTGCCTGCTCACCGATTTCGGGCAAAAATGTCTTCTGTCCTGCAATTTCCAGCAGAGGTTCATTACTTGATGAATCCTGGTTTGGCTGTCTTATATCATCAGGAAATCTAAGCAATAGTTGATAACCTGATGTGTAGGGCATATCCGGGTCATACTGTCCAACAATACCCACAAATTCCTTTTGCTGCCCTTTCATTATGGTCGCTGGATTAATGCCGCTCTGGGTTGCAAACCGCACCGCAATTCCACAATCGCCGTTCATAATTTCAAAATTGTATCCTTCACCGGTTTTATATGGTGTTGATTGTATAACACCACATAATCTAACAAGACTGCCTTCCATACCCTCAGTCAGAAAACGATTTGGCTCAATAAATTCTGGAACAGAAACGGTGTCCATTCTTACAAACCAGGCATAGCCATTTGCAATTTCAGTCAATCCGCTGTATTCAGTAATTTTGCCCAAAATTCTGACGCGCGCACCGAGTGAATCAATGTATTTAGTAAATAGTGAGTCACCAACTGCATTATACACATTTATGCCAGCAGTGTTATCCTGGACATAAAAACTCGGACTGCCCGATGCAAAGCTATAATTGGGTCCAGTAATCACACCTTCAACAAGCACCAGACTATCAACATACTTTGATGAGACACCATCTGCACCTGGCGTCTGACAGATACTGATGGTCTTCAGTTGTGGCATAACGAACAGGTGGGAAAAATCTGCAGTATCCCTGGGCAGAAGTTCATAACCATCGTCAGGGACCGAACTTGTAGTATACTGGCTCTTAATTCCTGTCAGATAGAATGTGTCAGATGGAACAAGGTGTCCGGGGATGTTTGTGCCAGCATTGATATAGACTTTGAATGCAATATTAAGAGTATCCCAGGCAGTATAGGCAGTTGGTTCAAGTAAAAATCCACCAAAATAACTGACCTTGATTCTAACAAGCGAACCTTCATTGACTTCAGTATTTGCAATCGCACCATTGATGTCAACTGGCTGGGGCAGGGCACAGCCCTGTTTCAGGCGCTGGTATGTGAAATCTGTGAGTTCATTTTTGCCCCGGTATTGACTGACTGTGCCTGTGGCAATAATACTATCGCCATAAGTCAATGATACCGGGAAATTGGTTGAATAGAGACACACTCCGCCAGTATTATCCTGAATATAGACTTCCCTGCTGGAAAACAATCCAAGTGGCACTGTGACCACACCAGTGATTGTAACTGTTGAATCAAGCAAATCAGGAAAGTAATTAGAATCCAGATCTTTGAATGCCACAGCAATAGGCCAGACATATTCAGTGCCATTGTTCCTGCCTGGAGATGGAAATGCATTATTGATCCATGAATTGCTACCATTCGGCAACCGTGCAATGGAAAAATCAGGAATGACATGGCTTTGTTGATAACCTTTTCTGTCAATCAATCGGTTTAAGTTGTCAATCAAACTCAGGGTGTCACCTGCCTGGTCTAAATCAGTCCATTGGCCGGACCAGTTTGCAATCTGGAGCGTATCGCCATCACCACTAATACATAATGCCTCACCGCTTGCATATAAAAGCATATAGCCGAATGCCGGAATTGTTACCCCAGGTTGAAAATTCAGCGTATGGTTGCCAACAAAATCTCTTATCTTATAACCTGATATATCAATACTGTAGATAGCTTTATTAAATATTTCAATAAATTCCTCATCAAGATCATTGAAGTTATTATTTTTGTTATGGTCAAATGTTTCCGGGTCAGGTAAAAATTCATTTATGACAAGCAGTGTTTCAATAATGGTGTGTGTTGTGCATGATGGGACATTTGAAATCAATGACCAGTTTGAATCTTCATCCGCAGTTTTCAAGGCAAAATAATAGAATGTTGCTGGACTCAACCCTGTTACGGTAAATGAATCCTGCTGTCCAGGATTTGATGGTGCAGGTTCACCAGTGCACTGGTTTGCTGATGGAAAATTTGTTTCAGTAATGGGAAAAATTGCATATCTAAGGTCGTAATAACTTGCCCTGCCAGTATTGCCATCATCACCGGGTGCAGTCCAGTGCAATTCCACAAAGTCTGTGTTGATCTGTGTAATATTGAGGTCATTCACCACTGCTGGTGGAATTGAGTCAGGAGCGAGTGCAGTCAGAAAAAAGAAATAGTAATTACCACCAGGTATGCCATTATTATCACCATCAAGTTTATTTCCGGCAGTGTCTGTGATTGTATCATACACCCAGACATGCACGGATTCACCATAAGCAAAATTGTTATTTGGATTAAACATGATGGTATAATTGATGCTATCATAGGACAATATGCCCGAGTGAATTCCTGAACTGCTGCCTGAAACACTGAATGTCGATGGTACAATGCTTGCGGGATCAAGTGGTTCATTAAAATAAGCAAGGATATTAACAGCAACACCAATGCCGGTATCACCGGTTGCGGGAAAAGTGCTCAGGATTATTGGTGCGATCGTATCAACATAAAAGGAAAGAACCTTTACTGAATCCAACCAGAAATTGCAGTTTGTTGTGCCCAGTGAATCATTGGGCAGGTCCTCAAATCTGAATCTAATCCTGCAGGTCTGGAATGTATCATAACTGGCAAGATTTATCTGTGCAGTGTCCCAGATATTGGTTGCGGACGATGTTCCGATTTTCCTTAGACTGAACCATGTCGTCTGGTTATTGGTGATTTCAACATACATTGTATCATCAGGACCCATATTATTGTTTGCATTGGAAAATCTGAACCAGAAAAATAGACTTTCAGCACCTGGATATGCGGTCAAATCCAGAATCGGTGTCACTAATATTGACCAGCCAGTTCTTGAGGTGTCTACAGCATCATAAACTCTCTGCCGTGCCTGGAAAGAGTCAGGTATTGCAGTGTTATAGGTGAATCTATACCAGGCAGACATGTTCGCACCTGACCTGAGCGTATCCCAGCCCGAAGGTGGAAATTGGGGAGAGGTAAAACTTTCAATCAGCACTGGATTCTGGGTGAAAAGGAGAAAAAATAAAATCTGCACAGCGAATTATATTTTTCTCAAACCAAAAGTCAAGTAGAATTTGGGGTCAAATCTTCACAATTCACAAATTGTGGCTGTCCGCTGTTTTGGAGAGTATCAAGGTTTGATTTATCAAACATAATCAGATTCGTCCGACTGAAGCTTGTCCTGATGAGACCTGTTCTGAGGGAAATCAGGAATCAGGGTCGGACGTTACGAAACTGCCTGCCTGTTAGATATGAATTATCTAACTTCCGCAAACGCAGGGATACTGCAAGTGTAGCACTCCTGTAAGCCGCGCATTGACGATCGTGCATATTAAGATTACTTTCTATCGGCGAGATTGTTTTTGATTCAAATCGGGTTCTTGATTTTTTCTCCAGCAAGAGTAGAATAAAGCAGGTGCAACAACATGATTGATAATAAATATTTACGCTGGATTATATGTGAGAATGATGATGTGAGATTCCCCTACCAGCTTTTTATAGAAGAAGAGCCAAACAATTTTCTGCATCTTCTAATACAGGAACGCTGGCCAGGTCCTGGTAAAAAGATTTTTTGCCGATTTGTCGGTCGTTGTTCATACTCTGAATTGCCGGATAAAGAATTAATTGAAGAATGTGGTATTGTTACGATTAAACATTTTGGCAAAAGGCTAGTTATTGTTCTTGATAGAAAGACCAGAAAGAGATGCTGGTTTGTTTTTGTGAAAAAGGAATACAAAACAAAACCCGGTGAATTCTACGAGCAGATTTTCTGGATAACTCAATCTTCAGAAGCAGTGCGCAGACCCGGTGCATATGTTCCAAAGGTGAGGGAAGGTAGTCCATGCGAAATCATCATTGATAGCCGTGAGCGTTATCCATATAAATTTGGGTATGCAACAATAAGAAGAGAAAACCTGGCTGTTGGAGATTATGCCTTGATAAAGAATGGCATGATAGTAGCTGTTGCAGAGCGCAAAAATTTGTATAATTTCCTCAATCAGATCGGAACGTATGATTCACTAAAGGCAACACTCCACGAATTATCAACTTATCCATATAAGTTATTTATTTTTGAATCTCCTTATAGTGATTTTCTAAATCCCTCAAAGATTAAACCATACACTGCGAACAAGATTGCTGACATCCTCGCTGATATGATGGTTAGATTCCCCGAGATTCAGTTTGTTTTTTGTGACAACCGCAAGTTTGCCCAGGAATGGCTTTATCGCTGGTTTCTAAGAATCAATACAGAAGAATCCATTTAGATTGACAAAACGAAACAGCTTTATATAATGAAACCACTATGAAAACCAGTTTCAATGCGTTTCTCAAGAGTTTTATCAAGGAGGTTGCATGGCGTTGATTGATTTGAAAAACCAGGCAGTGCGGCGCAAACCCAGAGAACTTGTTGAACATTTGACGAATTTTGAATTGAACTTGAAGTTTTCTGCAGGAATCTGGTATTTTTCACCAGCAGCTTCGCGGTTTCACGATAAATATAAAAAAGATATTGACATAAGAAGACGTCTTGATATTGCGGGAGAGCTTTGTGAATATGGACTTACAGGTCTTGAAGCACATTATCCGAATGAAATCAATGAAAAGAATGCAGAGGTCTGGAAAAAATTTTTAAAAACCAGTGGTATGAAACTTGTGACGATTGTGCCGCTTTTGTTCCGCGATAAAAAGTTTGAATTTGGTTCCTTGTCCAATCCCATTGATAGATATCGCAATGAAGCAATCTCTTTAACAATAAATGCCTTCAAAATGAATAAAGAGTTTAATACTGATTTTGCTGTTGTCTGGCCCGGTATTGATGGTTATGAAAATCCTTTTGGTCTGGACTTTTTTATGCTCTGGGATAGATTTGCTGAAGGACTTGCACAGGCAATGGATGCTGTACCGGGTGTGCGCGTTGCATTTGAACCCAAGCCTTATGAACCAAGAGGCAGGATTCTGTTTGGCACCACTGCTGAAGGATTATTACTCTGCCACAGGGTAGAGGCAATACTCAAAAACAAAAGGAATCGTGAATTGCTCAAAAAGGGAGATAATCTCTGCTGTATGAATCCAGAAATAGGACACATGCTCATGGCTTATGAAGATATTGCTTATTCATATTCTTTAGTCCTCAGTGACGCACGGCTTGCACACATGCACCTGAACAGTCAGCCACTGGGTAATTTTGACCAGGATTTGAACATCGGTGTTGTCAGTCCTGAACAGTTTGAGGCATTTTTGTATGTATTGAAAATGCATTCCTACAATGGCTGGTTTGGTATAGATATCAATCCTGAAAGAATGGATATAAGCACAGCAATAAAAATCTGTATTGATGCTATTCGTTCAGCAAATGATCGTATCAATGCCCTGGACCACGAGTCAGTTGTCTATGCAATATATCATCCAGACAAGGCAAGGGGCTGGATTGAATCACACCTGATAAGGATGCGGGCGCTATATCCAGAAAAACTTACTCACTTACGACCCTTGAAATGAAAAAACTTTTGTTGGGTATTGATATTGGCACAACTGGCGCAAAGGCGGTTTTGATTGAATCTTCAGGCAGGGTCATTGCGCACCATACAACCGAATACCCCCTTATTGTTCCGAAACCAAACTGGTCAGAACAGAAACCTGCTGACTGGTGGACAGCAACGATCAAGAGCATTAAGGCAGTTTTGCAGAAATCAAAAATTGCCGCTCATAATATCGCAGGCATCGGTTTGAGCGGGCAGATGCATGGTCTGGTTTTACTGGATAAGAAAAAAGAAGTTATCAGACCCTGTATACTTTGGAATGACCAGCGCACTGTAAGGGAATGCGATCAGATCAACAAAGAGATTGGTATCAATCGTTTAATAAAAACTACTGGTAAACCAGCTCTGCCCAGTTTTACAGCAGGAAAAATTATCTGGATTAAGAAGAATGAACCGGAAAACTACAGAAAAATCCATTACATCCTTTTGCCCAAAGACTATGTAAGATTCTGCTTCACAGGCAGTATTGCAATGGATGTTGCTGATGCCTCAGGAACCTGTTTGTTTGATGTGAAAAAAAGAATCTGGTCAGATGAATTGATAAAGTCTCTGAAAATTAGAAGAGAATGGCTACCAGATATATATGAATCACCTGTGGTTTGTGGTCATGTTACGAGAGATACTGCAAGATTGACAGGTTTGTGCGCGGGTACCCCAGTGGTCGCTGGTGGCGGAGACCAGTCATGCCAGGCAATTGGCACAGGTATCTATGAGCCAGGTGTAGTTTCAGTGACAATCGGAACTTCAGGTGTAGTTTTTTCAGCCATGGATGAATACAGATATGACAGGAGCGGACTTCTGCACACTTATTGCCATGCGGTATTTGATATGTGGCATATTATGGGTGTCATGCTTTCTGCAGGCGGCAGTTTGAGATGGTTTAGAGATGTTTTCTTTGGGGAAAAAATACCAGAGGCACAGCAAAGGGGATGTGATATATATGATTTGATGACAAGAGAAGCAGAAAAGGTTCCACCGGGTTCTGAAGGACTGATTTTCTTACCCTATCTTTCTGGTGAAAGATGTCCTTATCCTGACCCTTTTGCCCGCGGGGTATTCTTTGGTATGTCACTGAAACACAGGCGCGGGCATATGATTCGTGCGGTTATTGAGGGTGTTAGCTTTGGCTTGTGGGATACTGTTGAGTTGCTAAGAAAATTTAACATCAATATTGACCGAATAAGAATATCAGGGGGTGGCGCAAAATCAAGATTGTGGCGTCAGATAATGGCTGATGTCTTTGGTGTGGATGTGGTGACAGTAAATGCTACACATGGTGCTGCGTATGGCGCGGCATTGCTTGCAGGTGTGGGTACAGGAATCTATCACAATGTTGCAGAGGCGTGTGGATTGACAATCAGAGAAACTAGTATTACAAAGCCCACAGAGAATACAACGATTTACAATGCTTATTATCAAGAATATCGCTCACTCTATCCACTATTGCGCAAAAAATTCAGGGAAGTTTCTGCCTTGTAGATTAATACGAGATCGCCGTTAATAATATCACTTTCCGTGACTATGTAGCAGCGCCGTTTATGGCAAATTTATTTTTTCAAGATTTCGTAATATTCTAACTAATTGTAGCGGTCGGATGTATCTGATTTCTACAACATTGCTTTGGTGTGATAAATCACACCGCTACATTGATATAGCTGTATCGGCTAAAGTTAGGACCTAATCGGTTAGTTTAGATCTTTGCACGGGCTTTAGGCGCTGGTACACAATCACAACCCGGAGTCAGTGCATCAGCTGAAGGCGGAAAGATAAAGATTGAATATGTCAGGAATGGTGTTGAAACAGAAGAAGAAATATATGCGGTTGTAGAATTGTTGAGTTTCCCAATTCAGACGATGTATGGTTATGTAACAAATACCATCTGGTTTGTTGATTACATTTTTTCTTTCAAAACCCTGAAGGGCAAATTCAATAATTGTCAGAGCGTTTTTCAAACGATCAGCTATTCGTTCAAATTAAATCCACTATGGTATAGCAAATATAATCAGGTGATTGAATACCTTGCACAGCAGCAGATACAGCAAATAAAGAGTATCGGGCAGTTGAGTAGAATTTTGAGCCAGACAAGTAATGAAATTAGTGATACGATGATGGAATCATATAATCAGCGTCAGCAGGTAAATGAAAGGATCTCAGAAAATTTCAGCCAGTATATCAGAGGGGTTGATGTTTATTACAATCCGCTATTAACATTTTAGTATTGCAACATCAATCAATCACTTGATACTTGACATATATGATATTGTAAATATAATTTATCACTAAGTGAAGAGATGGAAGCGGGTCAGCACCTGTTCCTGTTTTTGCCGGTGAACGGTTTCTGGAGCCTGGAGTTAAAAAAATAATTGCAGGTTTCTGGTTCTATACCAGAAACATTCCGGGTGCTGAAGACTATCATATTCAAAAAGGAGTCATAAAATGAAGCGGATTGCTGGTTTATTAGTCCTTAGCGGTTTGTGTTGTCTCTTGCTTGGTCAGGCGCCAACATTCTTTGCACCTGAAACCTTAAAGGATGGTAATGTGAAGATTGATGTTGGATATTACGGTGCTCCTTATGTCTATGACTGGAATGGTGATGGGAAAAAAGACTTGCTGACCGGTCAGTTTACCTCTGGTTATGTCAGATTCTATCCCAATGTTGGTCAGCATAATAATCCAAGTTTTAATGGGTTCTCCTATCTTCAGGCAAATGGTGTTCCTATTTCTGTTTATGCGAGTTGATGCCAGGGTTCAGCAATCGCAGTTTGCGATTGGAATGCTGATGGATTAAGGGATATTTTAGTAGGTGACCGCAATGGTTACACATTGATTTTCGTTGAAATAGGTTCAGGTCTAACACTCCTTGATACCCTGAAAAATAACAGTGGTCAATATATTCAGGTCAATCTTAATTCAAATCCTGAGGTCAATGATTGGAACGAAGATGGTAAAAAAGATTTGATAATCGGTGAACAATCTCCTGTTAGCCCCAGCACTGGCAATATTCGCGTCTATCTGAATATCGGCACCAATGTCAATCCAGTTTTTAACACATATTCACTGATCACATCGGGTGGCTCTCAGATATATCATTATCGGGCAAATCCCAGGGTATTTGACCTTGACCAGGATGGCAAAAAGGATTTGATTGTTGGATGTGATGATGGGATGCTTTACTTCTACAAGAATAATGGCACAAATGCCAATCCAGTATTCAGTGGTTATACAAGACTTCAACAACAATCGGGTACCTATATCGATGCCTATTATGGGTCGCGTTTTTGTTTTACTGATTGGAGAGGTGACGGTGACCCTGACATATTGATTAGCGGTTATGATGGTTACATAGAGTACTATGAAAATACGAAATACATAGGTGTTGAAGAACGCGAAAACAGAATTCTGACAGACCGATTGAAGATAAGCCCAAATCCTGCGCGAGATTATGCGATAATTTCATATTCCCTGGCAAAGAGCGTTGAGGTTCGGATAGATGTCTATTCTGCAGACGGTAGATTTATTGATAATGTAATACACGAATTTGGAAAATCGGGTTGGAACAGATATATGTGGAATCTGCGTGATAATGCTGGAAATACTCTAAACGCTGGTGTGTATTTTGTGAAGTTTACTGCTGGCTCTGACATTCATACCACACGACTGCTTGTAATAAGATGAGTATTGTTTGACCCAATAATCAGGGCGGGGTATATCCCGCCCTTTTCTTTTTTATTATAGTAAGTGGACAAATTTATTTCCCTTGACATTATCTGAGATTTAAGTATATTTATATTACGGGGGTCGCTATGGCGAATATCTCAAGGCGTGATTTTTTAAAGTATCTTGGTGCTGGTGCCTTAGGCCTTGCAGTAAAACCTGGCACCGCAGATAACAGGAATAACCCATTATTCCCAGCCAGTGATGTTATTCAGTGTTATCACCAGGATGCTACTACTGGTTCTACTATCAATGAATCAGTCGTTCAGATAATGATGGATGCATCAATCAAGGCACTGACCGGAATAAATAATGTTGGTGAGGCATGGAAATCAATCTTTCCGGGTATCACTTCAAGTAGTGTCATTGGTATCAAGGTGAATTGCATAAATAGTAGCCTGCCCACGCATCCACAGTTTGTTAACTGTATTGTCAATGGACTCATTCAAATGCAATTCTCCGGAAACCCATTCAATCGTTATAACATAATAATCTGGGATAGGACTGATGGTGAGCTCCAGAGTTCTGGTTATACAATCAATTATAATACGCCCAACCAAGTGCGCTGTTTTGGCACTGACCATTCAGGCGTTGGTTATGATAATACCTGTCCGCTTACCATTCAAACAGGCAGTGGTACTTATACCCGTTATCCGAGCAGGATATTGAGCCTGTTGATTGATTACCTCATTGATGTCGCAGTCCTGAAAAATCATGGCAGTTCCCAGGTTACACTTTGCTTGAAAAATCATTATGGTTCAATCAACAATCCTGGCGGCTTGCCTCATGCCAACTATTGTAATCCAGAGATTCCTTCAATGAATCAACAAATTCGTGATGTTGTCACTCCCAACAATATTCAGAAACTTTTCATTGTTGATACACTATTCGGTGATGTTACAAATGGTCCAGGAGGTTCACCAAACTGCAATCCCAAAAAATTGCTTATGAGCAGAGACCCTGTTGCCTGCGACTATCGTGGCTGGCAGGTGATAAACATTGAACGGCAGAACCTTGGCCAGAACCCGATTTCCTGGCCTGTTTATCATATTCAGACTGCATCCCAATCTCCATACAATCTTGGCACCACAGATATTAATCTGATTGAGATTAATAATCCGGCTGCAGTGGAAGAATCAAAACAAATGCAGAAGGATGGTATTCTAAAAATTTCTCCCAATCCATTTCACAACCATACTACGATCAAACTGAACCTTGCAAAATCTTCTCCAGTCTATCTGGAACTCATAAATATCAACGGAGGTCTGGAACAGACAATCTATTCTGGTTACCTGCATGCGGGTACTCATACAATCAATTGCAGTTTGAACAATAATCTTGCCGCAGGGAATTATTTTATTAGACTATATTACCTTGGAGAAATTTTTGTTGAAAAGGTCACTCTGCTTAAAT
>FWPU01002879.1_pt1 | contig 45586 bp, 49 predicted proteins | sample 2228361 | NCBI WGS metagenome assembly FWPU01 (sample SAMEA103939777, study PRJEB20133) | metagenome
GGGGGGGGGGTGGGGGGGGGGGGGGGGGGGGGGGGGGTGGGGCGGGTGGGGGGGGGGGGGTAGGCTGGCCTTCCTCTACTGCTGCAGCGGCCTTGCGGGGCCGGGGGGAACCCTCGTAGGCCCAGAGGGAGTCGGCGGGTTCGTCGGGCAGGGTTTTGGGTGGTTCGGCGATGTGAATCTGGGGCGTGGGGGGCGGTGTTTCCAGCGGGGTGGGGTGGGGTGGTTTTGGGGGTTCCTCGAGCTTGGGGGCAGCGGGAGGCTCCGCCTGGGTAGGCTCGGTTTTGGCTTTGAGCACGTAGCCCCGCAAAGACTCCAAAAACAGCTTTAACTCGTCTTTTTGAAAAGCAACGGGGGCAATGGACATCAAGGTGCCCTGCTCGCCGACCACGTCCACAGTACCGTTTTGCTTGTTGACGCCGATGCGCTTGATTTGAGAAAGGCGTGCGCTTTGCGCCCCGTTATCGTCGATGTAAAACAGTTCGCGGTGGGTGAGGGCGAGGAGGCCTCCAGGGCCTTCCAAGCGAGAGACAATCTCGGCCTGGGTTAAGCTAGAAAGACGCGCATCGTATTTGCCCATATCCCCTAGTCTACACCATTTGCTGCTCAGATTGCCCCATCTGAGCGTAAAATCTGGGAAGTGGAAGCGAGGCATAGGATGCGGATCAACACCCCACTGCTGCTGGGCCACCGCGGCGCCCCGCACCGAGCCAGGGAAAACACCCTCGAGTCGTTCCGCCAGGCCCTGGAGGCCGGCCTGGATGGCCTCGAGCTTGACCTGCAGCGCACCCGCGACGGGGTGCTGGTGGTTCATCACGACTTCGATCTGGTGGGGCAGCCCCTAGCAGAGGCAGACTGGTCGGAGCTGAAGCAAAAAGCCCCTTGGATACCCCGCCTGGAGGAGGTGCTCGAGCTGGTGCAGCAGTACCCCCAGGCCTGGCTCAACCTCGAGCTCAAAAGCCAGCCCGGCCCCTCGGATGGGCGGGAGGCCCTGCTGGTCCAGGTGCTGCGGGAATGGCCAGGGGCGGATCGGGTCTGGATCAGCAGCTTCGACCCCCTGGCCCTGATCCGGCTGGCCCGGCTGGGGGTGGGCCAGCCCCTGGCCCTGCTGTACGCCCAGGCCGAGATGGAAGCCCTGCTGCCCTGCCTGCCGGTGCAGGGGGTACACCCCCACCACACCCTGCTCGATGAGGTCAAAGTGGCCCAGCTAAAGGCCCAGGGGTGGTTTGTGGTCACCTGGACGGTCAACCAGGCACCCCAGGTGCGCGCCTTGCTGGCCTGGGGGGTGGATGGGGTGATTGGCGACTGGCCCGAACAGCTTTTAGCCGGGCGTTGATTTGGGTTCTGGCGGGGCTTTGCGCTAGGCTGAAGCTATGCAGGGCATGCGCGTCAAACTGATTGCCGCAACCGACCCCGATGTATTTCAGGATCGGCTCAACCGCTTTATCGAGGGCCTATCTGAGGAGACCCTGATTGTGGATATCAAGTTCTCTACAGCCCAAGCGGGAAGCCAGACCACCTACGCCGCTTTGGTGCAGTACAAGGCGGTGGAGGCCTGGCAAGACTGAGGCGGCTAGGCGATTTGCAAGGCCTGTTCGATCCGCTCGAGGGCCAGCGGGATGTCCTCGTCGTGTAGGTCGCGGTGGGTTACGAAGCGCACCCGGTTGTGGGCCATAGGGTTGGCCAGCACCCCCAGCTCGCGCAGGCGCTGGGTGAAGGCGGGGGCCTGGGGAACCTGGGCGTAGACCATATTGGTCTGCACCGCCTGCAGATCGACCTCCAGGTGGAGCTTCAGCAGACCCTCAGCCAGTGCCCGGGCCATCTGGTGATCCCGCTTTAGGTGCTGGGGGCCTTCCTGTAAGGCGATGAGGCCAGCGGCGGCCAGCACCCCGGCCTGCCGCATCCCTCCGCCCAACAGTTTGCGGTAGCGCCAGGCCTCGGCGCGGTAGGCCTGGGGCATCAGCAAAAGGGAGCCTACCGGGGCTCCCAGCCCTTTGGAAAGACAGATCGAGACGGTGGTGAACCCCCGGGCCACCTCCTGGGGGCTTCGCTGCAGGGCCACCGCAGCGTTGAACAGGCGAGCGCCGTCTAAGTGGGTGGGCAGGCCGGCCTCCCGGGCCACCTGCTGGATGGCCTGCTGGGCCTCGAGGGGCACCACCGTACCGCCCGCGTAGTTGTGGGTGTTTTCCAGAGCGATGAGCCCGGTGGGGGCCTGGTGCACCGAGGTATGGATGGCGGCCCGCACCGCCTCGGGGTCGGGTATGCCGTAGGGGGCCTCCACCAGCCGGATCATTCCGCCCGAGAGCACCGCCAGCGAGCCCGGTTCGTACTCGTAGATGTGGGCCCCCTTGGGGGCGATGACTTCCTGGCCGCGCTTCAGGTGCAGCATCAGGGCTACCTGGTTGGTCATGGTGCCAGAGGGCATGAACAGGCCCGTTTCAAAGCCCAGCATTTCCGCGGCCAGGGCCTCGAGGCGGTTGACCGTGGGGTCTTCGCCGTAGACGTCGTCGCCTACCTCGGCCTCGGCCATGGCCTTGCGCATGGCCGGGGTGGGTTGGGTTACGGTGTCGGAGCGTAGGTCAATCAGGCGCATAGGCCCTATGCTACTCCTCATGGCCCGGATTCCCTACCCACCCCAGGACCTTAGCGAACCCCAAGCCGTTGTGGCGGCCATCCGCCAGCGGCGCGGTGGCCAGCTGCTCAACCTGGACCGGATGCTTTTGCATAGCCCGGCCTTTGCGATGGGCTGGAACAGCTTTTTGGGCGCGGTACGAAGCGAGCTTAGCCTCTCGCCCAAGTTGCGTGAGCTGGCGATGTGTGGGGTGGCCGTGTTGAATGGAGCCGAGTACGAGTTCCGCCATCACGCCCCTTTGTTCTTGCAAGCCGGCGGCACCCCGGCCCAGCTCGAGGCCTTGCACCGTTTCGAGGAAAACGACACCCTCTTTGACCCACAGGAAAGAGCTGTGCTCCGGCTTATTTTTGAGATGACCCGCCACGTCCGGGTGAGCGACGAGACCTTTGCCCGGGTGCAGGCGGCTCTGCCGGATGATCGGCAGGTGGTGGAGCTGGTGGGGGTGATTGCGGCCTACAACATGGTCTCGAGGTTCCTGGTAGCCCTGGAGGTGGAGCCTGAAGTTTGACCGAGTCTAAAAACAATTCTAGACTGAGGTTGTTCCAAAGGAGCCGCTATGCAGCACCAGTCGTATGCTTACGGCAAAAACCACTGGCACCTCGAGGCCGACCTACCCCTGTTGCTGAAGCGCTACTGGAAGAGCTGGGAAGCCCACCAAGCCGAGCTGGAAAGCTTCGGGGCCCTGGCCGGGGGCGAGGCCTACCGCATCGCCGACCACGTGGACAAGGAGGCCCAGCCGGTTCTGGTGATGTACGACCTCGAGGGCAACCGCGTGGATCGGGTTCGGCTTTCGCCGGCCCAGGAAGCCCTCAACCAAAGGCTGGCCGCCATCAACCGCGCCCCCTACCAGGGCGGAAGCTGGCACCACCATTTCGCCCTGGGCTACCTGCTGGCCGACCCCGGCCTCTACTGCATCCAGACCATCACTAACTGCGTGGTCTACAGCATTCACAAGTACGCTCCGCAGTTGGCCCACTGGAAGGCCCAGCTCCTGAGCGGCCAGGCCTTCGGGGCGACCTGGATGACCGAGGTGCAGGGAGGCTCCGACCTGGGGGCCAACCGGGTACGGGCGCTGCCCGAGGGGGGCGTGTGGCGCCTTTGGGGCGATAAGTACTTTTCCAGCGGGGCCGGCCTGACCGACTACGCGATTGTTTCGGCCCGGCCCGAGGGGGCCCCGGCAGGGCCCAAGGGCATCGCCTTGTTCCTGGTGCCCCGCCTGGACAGCCAGGGTCGGCTCAACTACCGCGTGCGGCGGCTGAAGGACAAACTAGCCACCCGCGCGGTGCCCTCGGGTGAGGTGGACTTCGACCACAGCGAAGCCCACCTGGTCGGCCGGGCCGAGGAGGGCATCTACTACATCCTGGAGACCCTCACCCTCTCGCGGCTGGCCAACGCCTGCGGGGCCATGGGCCTAGCCCGCAAGGCCCAACTAGAAGCCCTCTTCCGCACCCAGCAGCGAGTCGCCTTTGGCCGGCCTTTGAACCAGCATCCGCTGATCCGGCGCGACCTGACCGACCTGGCGGTGCGCATGGCCGGTGGCCTGGCCCTCACCTTCCGCGCGGTGGCGGCCTGGGACGAAGCCTGGACAGAGACCCCGCCCTATAGCCCCCGCTACCACTACGCCCGCCTGCTGGCCCACCTGGCCAAGGCCCGTACCGCCGAGCACGGCACGTACTGCACCCAGCTGGCCATGGAACTCTTCGGCGGGGTGGGCTTCGTAGAGGACTTCGCCATTGCCCGCCTGGCCCGCGAGGCCCTGATCACCCCCATCTGGGAAGGCCCGGCCAACGTGCAGGCCCTGGACACCCTGGAGGTGCTCTTCCGCAAGGGGGCCGCCGAGCCCTTCCTGGCCGAGTTCGGCGCCAGGCTGGAGGCTGTCGGCAGCCCGGAGGCCCGGCTGGCCCTGGCCGCCTTGCAAGGCACCCTGGACGCCCTACAAAGCCTTTCGCCCGAGGAGGCCCAATGGCAGGCCAAAGAGGCCTTGCGCACCCTGGCTGATGCGGCCACGGTGGCTTTGCTCTACGACCTGAATAGCGAGCGCCACGCCAGGCTGGCCGCGCTTTACGCCCGGCACTTCCTGGCCCAAGAGGAGTACCCGGCCTGGGCCCTGCGGGAGCCGGGGCTGTGGTCGGTGGGCCAGGAGGCCCCGGCCTAGTCCAGGGCCTCGAGCCGCACCGGGTTGGCGTGAAAGGTGCTCCCAGCCCCCATGTCGGTGAGCTGCTCGCTGGTGAGCCAGTTAATACCCTTGCCGTCGGGGGCCGGGGCCTCCCACCAGGTGCCTTCCTGCACCACCGTTCCCGGCATGGGGGCCTGGCTTACCCGCACTTTGCGTATCACCGCGCCCTGACGTGAGCGGATGCGTACCCGTTTTCCGTCCTGCACGCCGTAGGCAGCGGCGTCTTGGGGGTGCACCAGCAGCACCGGCTCCCCGCCCTCGCCCTGCACCAGCCGCTCGATATGCCCGTAGGTGCTGTTCAGGAAGTGCTTGGCCGGGGGGGTCAGGAGGATCAGGGGAAATTCCGCCTGAGGCTCGGTGAGGATGACCGGTGGGGGCGGGTCGAAGCGCACCTTGCCGCTTTGGGTGTGGGCCCCATCTTTGAAGGGTAGGAAGGGGCGGGGGGTGTTGAGCCGCAGGAAGCCCTCGGCCTTGAGCCGCTCCAGGGTGATGCCCTCGAGCCAGGGGTGGCTCGAGTCCAGCAGGCTTCGGGCCAGTTCCTCGGCGCTCCAGTAGAGGGTGGGTTCCTCCAAGGAAAGCCGGCGGGCCAGCTCAGCGAAGACCCAGGTGTTGGGCCGGGCCTCGCCCTGGGGGGGCATGACTGCCTCGTTCCAGGAGAGGTAGAAGTGGCCGTAGGCGGTGTAGAGGTCGGGGTGCTCGAGGAAGGTGGTGGCGGGCAGCAGGTAGTCGGCGTAGAGGGCGGTCTCGGTGAGGGCTTGCTCGAGCACCACCGTGAAGAGATCCTCCCGCGCCAGGCCCTGGCGCACCCGCTCGGTGTGGGGGGCCACCACCAGGGGGTTGGCGTTGAAGACGAACAGGGCCCGCACGGGCGGCTCGAGCTGGGTAAGGGCAGTGCCGAGCTGGGTCATGTTGACGTGGCGCACGGCGGGGTTGGGGCGGAAGTAGCCTTTGGGCGGGTGGGCCCCCTTGAGCAGGTGGGCCCCGCCCAGGTAGGTGCGGTTGAGGGGAAAGGCCCCCGAGGTGGTGAGCAGCGCCCCACCCCCTGGGTACTGCCAGGCCCCGATCAGGGCGGGCAGTAGCAGCACCGCCCGCTGGGCGCTGGCCCCGCCGGGGTGGCGGGTCATGCCGTAGCTGGTGCGGATCAGGCTGGCCTTGGCGCGGGCAAAGGCCAGCGCTAGCCGCTCGATGGTGGCTGCGGGAACGCCCGTAACCGCCTCGGCCCGCTCAGGGGGCCAGGCCTCGGCCACCGCGCGGTACTCCGCGAAGCCCTGGGTGGCGCGCCTCAAGTAGGCCAGGTCGTGCAGCCCCTCGCGCAGGATCACGTGGGCCATGGCGTAGGCCAGCGCCCCGTCGCTGCCGGGCCGAAGCCTCACGTGCTCGTCGGCGAAGCGGGAGGTGAGGTTTTCGTAGGGGTCGATGTGGACGATCTGGGCCCCGTTCTGACGCGCGGCTTTGAGGAAAGGGGTGAGGTGGGTATGGGTGTGCAAGGCGTTGATGCCCCACAGAAAGATGAAGCGGGCCTGGGGCACGTCCTCGGGGTCGACGCCGTAGCGCGGCGCACCGTAGGTGGCCTCCCAGGCCGCCGCCCCTGCGGTAGCGCAGATGGTCTCGTCGAGCTCACTGGCCCCGATGGCGCGGAAGAAGGCCAGGGGGTGGGCGTACTGGTGCAGGCCCATGGTTCCGGCGTAGTGGTAGGGCAGCACCGCCTCGGGGCCGTGCTGGTCGATAACCTCGCGCAGCCGCTGGGCGATATCGTCCAGGGCTTCCTCCCAGCCCACCCGCTCGAAGCGCCCCTCGCCTTTTTTCCCCACCCGCCGCAGGGGATACAGCGGGCGCAGGGGGTGGTGGTGGCGTTCGGGGTAGCGGTAGGTCTTTACGCAGGCGAAGCCCTGGGTGATGGGGTGGCGGGGGTCGCCCTCAATTTTGCGCAGGGTGTGGGTGGCCTCGTCGATGCTGGCGAGGAGCGAACAGGCGTCGGGGCAGTCCAGCGGGCAGGTTAGGCGGGCCTGGCGTAGCATGCCCCCCATGCTACGGAAGCTTCCGGCCCGCTGCCTACCTGTGGCTCACAAAGCCCGCTAGACTGGGGCCATGCCACACCGCCGCTGGCTTATCTACGCCACTCTTCTCCTCTGGCTCCCGCTGGTCATGGCGGGGGGTTCGTGGTTGCTGGTGGGCATGGTGGTGGCCCCGCTGCTTATCGCTTACCTGGGTTTGTTGGCTTTGGTGGGTTCGCTGGTGCTGTTTTGGATGGGGGTGGTTCAACTGCTGCGCCGACGGCTTCGGGTGGCCGATGTGTTGTGGCTGGGGCTGTATGGCGCGGGGGCCTTGCTCTACCCGCAGCTCCTCGCTGCGCTAAGGCCCTGAACTCGGCTTCTCAGTCCAGCGGGGCTTGGGCCAGGGCCTGCTCGAGTAGCTCAGCAAGCCCCAGTTCTCCCGCCCAGCGGCGCAGGTAGTCCAGGTCGAGCGTGGTCTGCACCCGCAGGATGCCCAGGATGTCGCCCCACTGCCGCTCAGAGCTACGCCCGCCCATCTCGTACCAGCGCAGCTTGTGCAGCAGGATGTCTTCGGCAGTGCAGAAGGCCACGCTGTAAGGGGGGGCGGGCTCTTCCAGCCGGATGCGGTACTCGCGGGCGAAGGCGCTTTGCTCGAAGGGGGTCGGATTCAGCAGAAAGATATCGACTTTGATGGCCTTGTCCAGATGCAGAAGGTTGAAGCTAGACCGGCGCTGGATGGCCTCCAGGGCGTGGGCCTGGTCGAAGTAGAAGTCCTGGCCCAGCAGATGGGCCAGGGGGGCAACGTGGTGGGGCTTCAGGTCGGCCACAATGTCGATGTCCAGGGTCGCTCGAGGCACGCCCAGAGCCGAGCTGGCCACCGAGCCACCCACCCGATAGGGCACCCCTACCTGCTCGAGGGCCCTGGTGACCTGCTTCAGAACCTCAAGGGTCTCGTACATGGCGCAATGCCTTGCTCATCTCGGCCCCGTAGTGAAGCCGTACCCATGTCATTTTGGCGGCCTGTGCATCGCCGAGCTGCTGCTCGAGGTTTTTGCGCGAGAGCCCAATCACCAAAGCCGACATCGAGCTCATCAGCTGCAGGCGATAGGCCGGGCTCTTCTGCCGCAAGAGCTCGAGCTGCAACCGCGCCACCCTGGGGTCGGTGTCGGAAAGGCTGCCCACGCTCCCAGTTTAGCCCCTCGCCAGCCCATAGTGCTGCACGATGGTTTGGGCAGCGGCCTGGGGCGAGAGCTGGGCTGTGTCCAGCACCAGGCTTTCCACGTAGGGAATGGCCTCTAAGGCCCCCTCCTCGTCCAGCAGGCGCAGCAGGCGCTCGGGGCGGGAGAGTTTTTTGAGTGCTTTGCGTTCGGGCTGCACCACCCGCTGCAAAAGCACCTCGCGCGGGGCCTCGAGCTTCACAAACAGCGGCTCGATGCCGGTTTGTGTGCACGCCTCCAGTACCTGCCGGACGAACGCGTCGCTAGACGGTGGCGTGTAGATGAAGGTAAAGAGCAGCCCCTCCAGGCCCATCTCGGCCAGTTGCCGTAGGGTGAAGAGCCGCAGCGCTCGCAGTAGCTTGACGTAGCCGGGGCTACCCCACTCGAGGAGCCGGGCGGCGTAGTCGATAGAAAGGTGGTTGTCGAAGATAGGGTAGCCGGTGAGCCGGGCCACTTCCCGGGCCACCGTAAGCTTGCCCACCGCGGCGGGGCCATAGAGAAAAACCAGCTTCATCGGAAGCATGCTAGCGCAGGGCTTTAGGGGCTAGCAAAAAGGCCAGCCCACAGACCCCCAGGGCCACCTCGAGGCCCCACATCGCGCTTTGCCCTATGAAAGGTGGATACACCAAGCCCGCTACGGTGCCGCCCAGGTAGAAAGCGGCAATATAGGTTCCACTCACCCCACTGCCACCCCGCCCCGAAACCCCACCCGCAATGGCTTGTGCGGTAAAGATACCGGCCATCATCACCACAAACCCCACCAGAATAGCCAGCGGCTGGTTGGGAATCTGGATGAATAAGCCCAGCGCCACCCCCCCAAAGGCCAACCGAAAAGCCCCCACCGTGCCCCATGTTCTGACCAGCGTGCCGGCCAGGGCGCTGCCAGGAATGCCGGCCAGGTAGGCGAAGAAAACCCCGCCGATCTGGCCTTGAGAGAGCCCCAGGGCCTCGAGGCGGTAGGGCATCAGGTTGGCCACGAAGAAGTTGATGAACAATAGAGCGAAGCCCAGGGCATACAGAGGCCAGGCCGAGAGGGTGTAGCGCGGGGTGGGCAGGGTCAGGCGCTCGTGAGCGCGCAGCACAAAAAGGGCAATGACCGCCACCGGCAGCGCCAGCAGCACCAGGGCCAGCCGCTCGCCGAACCATTCGGCCAACAGCCCCCCCAGCCCACGCCCCAGCCCCCCACCCAGCACATTGCCGGCCACCCAGAACCCGGCCATCTGGGCCTGCCGGCCCGGGAACAGCCGGGGTAGCAAGGCCAGGGAAAGCCCAGGAACCGCCGCGGCAAAGGCCCCCTGTAGGCTACGGCACAGCGTCCAGACTTCCAGGGTGGGGGCCAGCCCGGCCAGCACCCCAAACAGGCCCACCCCTAAAAGCCCGCCACCGATAACCGTACCCACCGGTAGGGGCAGGCGCGGCACCAAGGGCGAGAGGAGCACCAGCAGCAAAAACGGCAGGCTGATGCCCAGGTGGGTGCTGCCCGCCGGTGCGCCATAGAGGCGCTCGAGGCCCGGCAGCATCGGCACCACGGCGTACAGCGCCACGTAGATCAGAACCCCCGAGGGAATTAAGGCCCAGGCCACGCCAGAAGCATACCCGTAACGCCTGTGGCCCGGGTTACGCCCATTTTGGCCTGACCTGGGGCCGAAGGGTTTTCTAGCATGGAATGGTGCAGGTTCCTGAGTCCATCTGGCCCTGGTTGCGGCGCTTGTATTGGAACACCGCACTGCTGCTAGGGGCGGCCTTGGCCTTGCCCCTGCTGGGGATGGGGGGCTGGGTGGGCCAGCTTTTGGCAGGGGCCTATCTGTTGCTGGGAGGGGTAGGGTTTGCGCTGGCCCAGCGCTATCCTCAGGCAGCCTTGCTGGCCCACCTGGCCGCGGTCATGGGCCTACTGGTCTGGGGTGCGCATCAGCCCTGGGGGGGCTGGCCGGGGTGGGATAGCGAACTGGTTTTGTACCTGCTCTCGAGCCTAAGCACGCTGGCTCTGGTGGTGTTGGCCCTGTTTGGCGGGTTCTGGCCCATGGTGGCGGGGTTGGTGTGGTTGGCGGTTTTGCTGCCCCACCCCACTACAGGGCTGCACTGGCTGGTGCTGCCCCTATGGGGGTTGGCCGGGCTGGTGGGCTTGGCCCTTCATCGGGGGATTGGCCGCCTCGAGGCCGCCTGGCGGGAGCTGTCCCAGATGGCCTTGTGGGATCGCCAGACCGGTTTGAGTACCAGTCTGGCCCTCGAGGCCGATTACGCGCGCTACCAAGCCCTAGCCAGCCGGAGTGACCAGCCCCTCTTGCTTTCGCTTTGGGTGCTGCACCTCCAGCAATCCAAGGGCCAGCAGAGCCTACAGATCGCCCAGCGGTTAGCCCAGCTTGTGGGTGAGGCCACCCGGCAGGGCGACGGGCTGTATCGCCTGGACGACCGGCGGTTTTGTGGTCTGCATATTGGTCTGGTGAGCGGACATGAGCTGACCGAGCGGCTTAGCCGCAGCCTACCGCAGGTGCAGGTGGTCTGGGTGGTTTGCAATGGGCTACCGCTGGAAGAGGCCTTGCGCCAGGCCCAGAACCTGTTGCACCAGTCTGCGTTGGGCTTGGAGCAGGCCTACCCTGCCCTGCCTAAGGCGTAATTGGCCCGGTGGGTGAAGGCGGTAATCTGGGGAAGATGCTGCTGAAGGTGGCCCTGCCCCTACCCCTCGAGCCCATGACCTATCTGCCGCCCCATGCCAGCCCCCGGCCCGCGGCCCAGGCCCTGGGCTACCGGGTGGTGGTGCCCTGGCGGGGCGAGCTGCGGGTGGGCCTGGTGGTGGGCCTGGAGGAGGCCCCGCACAAGAGCTTCACCCTGCGCGAGGCGGTGGCCTACCTCGAGCCCGGCCCCTGGCTGCGCCCAAAAGACCTCGAGTTCCTGGCCCGGTCTGCCCGGGATAGCTTCTGTCCCTTGGGCACCCTGTTGGCCGATCTGCTGCCTTTCCTCGAGCCCCCTCTAAAGCACCGGGTGCGCCTTTTACCCCAGGCCGACCCCAGGGTGCTGCCCAAGGGCCTGGAGGCGCTGGCCCAGGGGTGGCAGGAGGCCCGCGGCTTCGACCCTAAGCTCTTGGACTTTTTGCGCGAAGCGGGGGTTTTACAGGAGGAGGTAGCCGAGCAGCGCAGCACCCCTCAGGCCCTGCAGGTGCTGCGGGAACCCCCCGAGGAACTCGGCGAGAAGGCCAAGGTGGCCTGGTCTGCCCTGCGTGAGCTGGGCCAGGCCGAGAGCATGGCCGCCTTGGCCCGGGCGGCGGGGGTGGGGGTGGGGGTGGTGAAGGGGCTGTTGCAGAAGGGCTACATCGGTTGGGTGGAGGGGGCCGCTCAGCCCGGGGCTTCTCCGGCCCGCTCCCTCGAGCCTTTGCCCCTGCCCTTCCTACCGCTGCGGCTGGAGGGGGGGCGGCTAGGGGAGCGCATCCGGGCCTTGGCCACCCTGCTGCAAGAGGGGCCGGCTTTGGTGCTTTTCCCCGAGGTGGCCTTGCTCAAACGCTTTCAGCCCTTTTTCCCCCAGGCCCTGGTTTTCCACGGCGAGATGAAGCCGGAGGAGCGGCGCCGGGTATGGGAGCGCGTGGGGGCCGGAGCGCAAACCTCGGCGCTATGCACCTACCAGGGCCTGCTGCTGCCGCTGGCACTGCGGCGCATCGTGGTGGTGGAGGAGGCCGCCGAAGCCTACAAACTGCCGGGCGGCTCGAGGGCTTTCGTGCCCCGCCTGGCCCGGCTCAGGGCCGAATGCCTGGGGATATCGCTACACTACTGGTCGGCGGTGAACAGTCTGGAGGCTCGAGCAGAGCCAGCTTTGGCACTGCCCCCGCCTGCGCCCCGCCTGCACCTGCTGGATTTGCGCCAGGAGCGGGGCTGGCCCCTTTCGGGGGCCGCGTTGGCCCTTTTGCAACAGGTGCAGGAGAAAAACCGCCAGGCCATTGTGCTTTCGGCCCGACGGGGCTACAGCGCGGTGCTGCGCTGCAAGGACTGCGACTGGAAGGCCATGTGCCCTAACTGCGCCCTGCCCTTGCGCTTTCACAAGAGTGGGCGGGTGGGGGTTTTGCAGTGCCACCAGTGTGGCCACGAGGAGAAAGCCCCTGAGCTATGCCCTAGCTGCGGCTCGGACGTGTTCGACCCCAGGGGGCCGGGGGTGGAGTGGCTTTGGGAGGCCTTGGCCCAGCATCTGCCGACCCTGCCCCGCTACCGCTACACCGCCGAGGCCAAGGACGACCTGGCCCCACTGCTAGCTGGGGCCCCGGGGGTCTTGGTGGGCACCACCGCCATTCTGCGCGGGCCGGTGCTGCCCGAGCTGGCCTTGGTGCTGCTGCCCTTTGCCGATGGGTTTATCCTCGAGGCCGACTTTCGCGCGGCGGAGCGCTACCACCGGCTGTTGTGGCAGTTGGCCGACCTGCACCCCCGCCGCCGCCCCCTGCTGGCCTTGCAAACCTTCGAGCCGGGCCACCCGGCCCACCGGGCCCTGCAAAAGGCCGACCCTGAGGGGTTTTTGTCCCTCGAGCTGGCCCAGCGTCAGGCCCTGGGCTACCCCCCGGCCAGCCGTATGGTCAAGCTCGAGGTGGCCCACCCCAAGGAGCCGGTAGCCCGCGACACCATCCTTCAGTTGGCCGAGCTTTTGCGGCCCAAAGCCCAGCCGGGCGAGCTGCTGGGCCCGGCCCCCGCCCCGGTGGCCCGCCTGCGGGGCCAGTACATCTTTCACCTGTTGCTCAAGGGCACAGAAGAGCGCATCCAAGCCCTGATAGAAGACCTTCCCCCGGTGCGCAGCGCCCGCTTGCGCATAGACCCCGATCCCCAGCGCTTTGTGGGGTTGCTCGAGGACTAGCCCCCGTTACTTTTCCCATTACCCCCCTCCCATGGGGTCAAAAATGCGACGGCAAAGCCACGCGATTTTTCAAGAAGGCCCAACCAACCCTGTCCCAGACGGCATAACGCCGGTTTGTGCAAATCGCACATTCTGTTTTGCGCAAAATGGTATACTACCCTCGTCAGTGGTTCCGACAGCGTAGCTTGACAAAGAGTTCTTGCGATGAATATCGCCAACCCCTGGACGAAAAAATCCAAAGGTGGGGATTTGTAAGCACTCATAGCAAAAAACACCCTTTTTTGGGCAGTTATCCACAGGTTGCCTGGGATAACCGGCAGTTCTCATAAAACCCCCCTTTGGGAGCGCTGTCCAGGACGGCGATTAACGGGGTATGCGTCGCAAAACCATAGCCCCGCAAGGGGATTGCAACCTTCTCAGCCCACCGTGCGCAGGTGGGCTTTGTTCGTGCCATAATGCCGGTCGTAGAACAGGGCCCGCCATGACCCCCAGAGCCAAAACCCAGCCACACTTCGCCAACCGAAAGGGCTTTGGGGGTTGGGGGTTTCTGTTTGGCCTGGCCTGGCTGGCGCTGCTGGCAGCCTGCGTACCGGCCCCGCCCCAGCCCGGCTTGCGGCCCGCGGGCAGCCCCGATGTGGTGGTGATTGGGTTTGCCGGGCGCTGTGCCTCGCTGCCGGTGGTGGGGGACGGCTGCAACCCCCCTTTCGACAACTATGGCTACCTCGACGACCTGGTGTTCCCCCGCAGCCACAGGCCCCGCCAGACGGCCCAGGCAGTGCTCGAGGCCTTCCGCAGGCTGGGGTATAGCGTGGAGTACTTCGATGCCTCGGCTTTTCTCTACGCCCACACCAGCGGTATCTCGCGCCAGCAGGAGCCAGGCTACCTCGAGGCGCAAGGCTACCTGCGGCGGGTGTATGCCTACTGGATGCGGGGCCTGCGCAACCCTACCCGGGTGGTGCTGCTGGCCCACTCCCACGGCACGGTCTGGGCTAGCCTGCTAGCCTGGAACCACCCCGAGGTGCGCTTCGACTACGCCATCTACCTCGACGCCATCTGTAGCTTTTGGGATGCCGACAACCTGCGCAACAACCGCATCGTCCAGGAGTACTACGACCCCAGGGGGCTGCGTCGCCCCTTCCCCCTCAACGATGACGAAGCCAGCCAGCCCTGCAAGGCCCTCTGGGTGCCGGGCCTGTCGAACCGGCAAGACCTCAACGATGTGGTTCCGCCCAATGTGCGCCTTGGCCTCGAGGTGGTGAGCCGCCCCCCCCTCCACCTGCCCCCGCTCAACTTCATCCACGACGACGACCCCGACTACCGCCCCGATGGTTCGCGGGTGGGCCTGCTTCGCTTCCGGTCTGGCGAAGACCACAGCGGGGTTACCGCCCGCGACAGCGACGCCATGCAGTGGGTAGTGGCCCAGATTATGGCTTTGGGCCTGCCCTGAGGCTGTAGACTCGGGGGGTGAAAATCCCTTTTGCAGTGCTTTTTCTTTCTCTTTGCGGTATAGTCCTGGCCCAGGAAGCCTCCATGAAGCGCCCCGACGCACCCCCCCTGGCTTTGCGCGGCAGCTTTGCGGTGGGGGTTCGAACCCTCTCGCTCAAGCCGGCGAGCCGCCCCGACCGCACCCTTACCGTCGAGGTCTGGTACCCCGCACAGGCCCAAGGCGGCGATGCTCCCATAACCTACAACGCCCAGATAGGCCAGACCCCAGTGCAGATTCCTGGCCAAGCCCGGCGCGAGGCCCCACCAGCCGCAGGCCGCTTTCCCCTGATTGTGGCCTCGCACGGCCAGCCGGGCACCCGCTTTCAGTTTGCCTACCTGAATGAACACCTGGCCAGTTGGGGGTTCGTGGTGGCCTCGCTCGACCACCCTGGCTCCACCTATCAGACCCTAACCCAGCCGAACTACATTAGCAGCATTGTAGATAGGCCCCAAGACATCCTGTTCGCCATGGGTGCGCTGCCCCAGCAGGTGCCCAGCGCCGATGGCCAAAAGGTGGGGTTGCTGGGCTATAGCTATGGCGGATACAGCGTAATCAATGCGGCGGGCGCGGGGCTAGATGGCGCGGCTTTGGCGGAATACTGCCAGGCCAGCAACAACGAGGGTCCCTGCTTTGCCCTGCCCTTTTTTGGCCAGCTCGAGGCCGTGCGGGGTCTGGGCGCAGTTAAGCCCGACCCGCGCATCCAGGCGGTCTTTGCTATGGCCCCCTATGGCCAGCCCTGGGTTGGGGCCCGCGCCCTAGCCAACTTGAAGGTGCCCTTGTTTGTGGCCGCAGGCGAGGCCGACGACGTGGCCACCTATCGGAGGGATGCCTTGGCCTACTTCCGCCAGGCGGCCTCGAGCCACAAGTACCTCCTGACGTTGCAGGCCGCCCGGCACAACCCCTTTGTGGAATGCCCGCCCCAGGTGCGCGCCCGGGAAGAGGACTACTGGCGCTGCTGGGAGCCGGTATGGGATATGGAACGGGCTCACGACCTGGTGCGGCATTTTGCCACCGCATTTTTCGCCCACTTTTTGCAGGGCAGCCCCGAGGCGGGAAGGTTCTTGGATCCGGCCCTTCCTGGCTTCAAGCCGCGCACGGCCCTGGGCTTTAGGCTGGAGACCCCTTAGCTTTTCTGGCGGCGGGCCCGCAGGTACTGGGCGGCTTCGGCGAGGGCGCTAACCTCTTTGGCTGAGAGGCCCAGGTGTTCTTGCAACAAATGCCTATCGGCCAGGCTTTGGGCCTCCTGAACCCGGCCTTGCCGCAGCAATGGGTCGAGGGCCTCGGCCAAGGCCTCGAGGTCGGCCTGGTTCATGTTTACCTTGGGCAGCACCAACCGTTCGGCCTCGCTAGGCTCGAGTTTGAGCATGCCCCCGCCCAAAGCGTGCCCTTCGATCTCGGCGCTGAGCTGGGTTAGCGAGGTCTGGAAAAGCGCGGCCAGGGCCTTGGGGCTTAGCCCCGCCGTGGCCTGTAGATACACCCCATGTAGGCTGTTGGGGGCCACCGCGCCCAGGGGGTTGGCCACCAGCCGGGGGGCTTGGTGGTTCATGTAGGTCAGAAAGGCCTCGGGGGCCTTAGGGCTCAGGGCGTACCAGGGCCGACGCTTGCGGCATTTGTAGGCCAGGGGCACCCCCTGGGCCTCACCTTCGCGCAGGTAGCGGGCCAGGGCGGATGGCGGGTTGGCCTCCTTGGGAATGCACAAGAGATACCCAGCCAGGCTGGCCGTGCTGGCTTCTTGCCAGTCGGTCTGGGTGAGCCATAGGCCCCGCAGCGCCCCGGCCCGCCACACCGCGGGCCTAAGGAAGGCTTGGGGTATCGCCCAGCGCTGGGCCTGGGCGGGGCTTAGGTGGAAAAAGGCGTTGTGCCCGGTAACGTAGCCGATGTCTACCCGGGCCACCTGGCCTAGCCGCCAGGAGGCCGCCGCCAGACTCTGGTAGAGGCCCTTGAGGCTAGGGGGGAGCCAGTACGCTGCCAGGCGGGCCTGGCCCGAGACCAGGGCTTTGGGGTCCAGGGCCTGGGCCTTGGGGGACGGGGACGATCCCCTATCGGGACGGGCTGCGCCCGTACACCAGGTGGACGATCCCCTATCGGGACGGGCTGCGCCCGTGCACCCGGGAGCGGGCCAGAAGGTTTCCAGCTCGCCCGCGTGCGCTAGCTCCTGTAGCCAGAACAGGGCGCCCTCTTCCCCTGGAGACGATCCCCTATCGGGACGGGCTGCGCCCGTGCACCCGGAGGCCCGCTGCCCTTCGGCCAGCAACAGCAGCACCTCTTGCGATAGGTCGGGAAAGAGCCGCTCACGGCAAGCGATGAGGGTGACCTCGCGAAAGGCGCGGGCCAGGTACGCTAACACGGGCCGGGCATAGGCCGCGTGGGCCAGCTCGAGCGGTACCACCAGACCCAGCCGCCCGCCGGGCTCGAGCCAGGCCGCGGCCTGCACCACAAAAGCCGCCCAGACGCTGGCCCGCCTATCGAGCCGCACCCCCTGCTGCTGGGCCAGGGCCAAAGCCCGCTCCCGTACTGCTTTGGCCAAGCGCTGGTAGCGGATAAAGGGGGGGTTGCCGACCACACAGGAGAGCCGTACAGGCGGCTGAAAGTGGAAAAAATCGCCCTGGAAAAGGTGCTCTTTTCGGATAGCGAAATGCGTGGCCAGTACCCGGGCGCTTTGCTGGTAGGTGGCGGGGTCGAGTTCTACCCCGAAAACCTGCGCTTCGGGGCTGCCCCCTAGCTGTTGTAGCCGCTCGCTGGCGGCGGCCAGAAAAACCCCTCCCCCAAAGGCGGGGTCGGCCAGGGTGTCGTGGGGCTTTCGCAGAGCCCAGCGCACCAAAAAGCGGGCCACCACCGCATCGGTGTAGTAGGCCCCCAGGGCTTTGGCCACCTGGCCGGTAGGGCCGGGGGGAAGCTGGGCCCAGGGGCGTGCGGGCGCAGCCCGCCCCGATAGGGAATCTGCCCAGGGGTACGCTGCCGCAGGCTGCCCCAATGGGGGATCGTCCCAAGCCATGGTCCTGATGCTAAGCCGGGCAAAGGAAATCCTCAAGCTGTGCCCGCTTGCGGTGATACAATCGCCCAGATGAGGCACAAGAGCAAAGGGGTACGCGACCAAAGCCTGTTAAGAGGCAAACCCGAAAAGAAATTCCTTCGAGAACAACCTGTCGAGGAGCGGTTTGGGGCATGGCGCTAGGCAGCCTGCCCGCTACCCCTGGGGCGGCCTTCTGGCGGGGGGTTCTGGCTTCGCTGCCGGTGGCAGCGGGCATTGTACCCTTCGGCCTGATTACCGGAATCGCAGGGATTAAGGCCGGGCTGGGTGCCCTCGAGGTTACCCTAATGTCGGCCCTGGTTTTTGCTGGGGCGGCCCAGCTGGTGGCCTTGCAACTCATTGGGGCTGGGGCCTCGGTCTTCTTCGTATGGCTGGCCACGTTGGTGGTCAACCTGCGCTATCTGATGTATAGCAGCGCCCTGGCCAAGCCCCTGGAAGCCCTCTCCACGCGCATGAAGCTCCTGGCTGCTTTCCTGATGGTCGACCAGAACTTTGCCTTGGCCCTGAACCAGTATGGCGTGCTGGGCCCGCGCCTGACCCCCTGGTTTTACCTGGGGATTGGTGGGGTGTTGTGGCTGGGTTGGGTGGTCTGCACCTATCTGGGGGCCTGGCTGGGGGCCCGCCTGCCCGAGGCCTGGGCGCTGGACTTTGCCGTGCCGCTGTGCTTTTTGGTGCTGCTGGTTCCTGCCCTGCAGGATAGGCCCAGCCTGCTGGCTGCGCTGGTGGGAGGGCTGGTGTCTACCGTCCTGATGGGCCTGCCTTACCGTTCTGGGCTGTTTATTGGGGCCATGGCCGGCATCTGGGCGGGGGTGTGGCTGGAACAAAGGGCCGCGGAGCGGGGGGAAAAACCATGAGCGATCTCGAACTCTGGGTGACCCTGCTGGGCATGACCCTGATTGCCTTCGCCCTGCGATACGTGCCGCTGGCCACGCTGGAGCGCTTCAACCTGCCACCCCACCTACACCAGGCCCTGCGCTATGTGCCAGCTGCTACCCTGGCTGGCTTGGTTTTTCCCGCCCTGCTAGCCCCCCAGGGCACCTGGGCCTTATCGCTGGAAAATGAACGCCTCCTGGCCGGCTTGGTCGCGCTCTGGGTGGCTTGGCGCTTCAAGCACATCCTGCTCACCCTGGGGGTGGGGATGTGCACCTTGTGGCTTTTGCAGTGGATGGGGGTTTGAGGTGCGTCTGGCTGCCCTGGCGCCGCTCCTCTTTGTGCTGTTGTGGAGCACCGGCTTCATAGGGGCCAAGCTGGGGCTGCCCTATGCTGAACCCTTCTCTTTTTTGTGGGTTCGGATGGTGCTGGTGGTAGGGTTGCTCTTGCTCCTGGCTTGGTGGCTGCGCTCGCCCTGGCCTCGAGGCTGGGCTTTGAACTTGCACCTGGGGGTGTCGGGCCTCTTGCTACACGCAGGCTACCTGGGCGGGGTGTTCTTTGCCATCTCGAGGGGGATGCCCGCGGGTCTTTCAGCCCTGATTGTGGGTTTGCAGCCCATTCTGACCGCGATTCTGGCGCAGTATCTGCTGCGCGAACGGGTGAGTGGCGGGCAGTGGGCCGGGCTTTTGTTGGGCTTCGGAGGGGTGGCCTTGGTGGTGCTCGACCCTAAGCGCCAGGGGCTGGCCGGGGGAGGCACCCTCGAGGCCTCAGCCTTTGTAGCCATTGGCCTAGCCCTGCTCTGCACTACCCTGGGCACCCTCTACCAGAAGCGCTTTGCTGCAGAGATGCCGCTGGTGGGGGGCACGGTGGTGCAGTATGTAGCTGCTGCGGGGGCCTTGTGGCTTCTGGCTCGGCTCTTTGGCGAGCGAATGCTGATTCAATGGACACCCCAGTTTATCTTTGCCCTGGCCTGGCTCAGCTTGGTGCTCTCCATAGGGGCCATCCTGCTGCTCATGTACCTGATCCGCCACAACTCGGCCAGCCGGGTGGCCAGCCTGTTCTACCTGGTGCCGCCCGCCACGGCCCTAGAAGCCTACCTGTTGTTTGGCGAGCGGCTGGGGCTGTGGTCTTTGCTAGGCCTAGCCCTAGCGGCACTGGGGGTGGCTTGGGTGGTGCGCTCTACTTCCTAGCCCTTCACCCCGGTCAGCACCACCCCCTCGATAATCTGGCGCTGGAAGAACAAAAACACCAGCAGCACCGGCAGCACCGCCAGGCTGCTGGCGGCCATAATGAGGTTCCAGGCGGTGCCGGCCTCGCCGGAGAAGAGCGCTACCCCCACCGGAATGGTACGCATCTGGGGGCTTTGCACCACCACCAAAGGCCACAGAAAGGCGTTCCAGTTGCCCAAAAAGGTGAAGATGCCCAGCGCAGCCAGCGCTGGGCGCACCAGCGGGAGGGCCACCCGCCAGAAGACCCCGAACTCGCTCAAGCCGTCGATCCGCCCGGCGTCCAGCAGGTCGGTGGGCAGGGTCTGGAAAAACTGCCGCATCAAAAAGACCCCGAAGGCGCTGATCAGGCCGGGAAACAAGAGGCCCCAGTAGGTATCGGTCCAGCCGTAGGTGGTGCTCATCACATACCAGGGGATGACCAGCATCTCGGTGGGCACCATCAGGGTGGAGAGGATCAAGATGAAGACAAAGCTCCGGCCAGGAAAGCGCAGCTTGGCCAGGGTATAGCCCACCAGGGCGTCGAAGAAGAGCACCGAAAGGGTGGTGAGCAGGGCTACGACCAGGCTGTTGAAGAACCAGCGGGGAAACTGGGTTTTGAACAGCACCTCGCGGTAGTTCTCTAGGGTGGGGGCCTGGGGCCAGAACCTCAGGTCGAAAATCTCGGGGAAGGGCTTGAGCGAGGTGAGGAGCATCCAGACGAAGGGAAAAAACATCACCACGCTGCCCAGCACCAGCAGGGCGTAGATGAAAAAGGTAGCCAGATGCCTCATCAGTACTCCACCCGCCGCGACAGAAGCCGCAACTGCAAGAGCGTGATGACCAGAATCAGCACGAAGAGCAGCACCGTGATGGCTGCCGCGTAGCCCAGGTTGAGGCGCAGGAAGGCCTGTTGGTAGATGTAGAGGGCCAGGGTCATGGTCGAGCCCAAAGGCCCGCCCTGGTCGTTGAAGTTGAGGTTGACCACCTGGGTGAACAGCTGCAAAAAGCCGATGGTGCCGATCACCGCCGAGAAGACCATCACCGGGTTCAAAAGCGGCAGGGTGATGTGGCGGAAAAGCTGCCAGGAGCTGGCCCCGTCGATGCGGGCGGCCTCGTAGTAGTCGCGGGGGATGTTTTGCAGGCCAGCCAGGAAGAGCACCACCTGGAAGCCCAGGTTCTGCCAAACCACCACCAGGGTTACGGTGGCTAGGGCCTGGGTGGGGCTGGTCAGGAAGGGTTGGGCTGGCAGACCCAGCCAGCCCAGTATCTCGTTGACGATGCCAAAGTTGGGTGAGAGCATCCAGCTAAACACCCAGGCCACCGCGGCTGCCGGGGTAACGTAGGGGGCGAAGTAGATGGCCCTAAAAACATCGCGCCATCGGGTGATTGCGTTCAGCAGCAGGGCCACCAGAAGCCCCAGCACCAGCTGGGCCGGTACCCCCAGCAGGGTGTAGAGCACGGTATTGCGCAGGGCCTGGCCCAGCCGGGGGTCTTGCAGCATCTCCTGGTAGTGCAGGGGGCCCACGAACACCCGCTGGCCGGGGTCGGCGTGCCAGTTAAACAGCGAGAGCCACAAAGCCTGGAAGGCGGGCCAGATGCGTATGAAGAGGAAAAAGGCCAGAGGGATGGCTAAAAAGGCCAAAGCCCACAGGGCCTCGCGGGTGGCCAGCGAGACCCTTCGGGGCCGGATGGGGCTGGCTGGGCGCATGAGGGCCTAGCGCCAGTCTTTCCAGAAGGCGTCCAAAAGCCGCTGCTCCTCAGTGGCGGCCATCCGCCATGACTCCGCCGGGTCTTTGTTTTCCAAAAGCACCCGGTTGATGGCATCGGTCATGACCTTGCGTTGGCCCAGCTCGTCCACGAAGGGGGTGGCCTTGGCGTAGGCCAGCGAGAGGACAAAGGGGCCGTAGACCCGGTCTAAGGTGAGCTGGGGGTCTTTGATCAGGTCCTTGCGGGCCGGCAGCTCGCCCACCTTTTCCAGCCAGTAGCGCTGGGTTTCGCTCGAGGTCAGGAATTGCAAGAACTTAATGGAGGCCTCCCGCTTAGCCCCGGTGGCCAGAGGGGTCAGGCCGTGCAGCCAGAAGGAGCCGTAGTTGACCTTGCGGGCCCCAGCGCGCTCGTTGGGCAGCTCGGCCACGCCCCAGTTGAAGCGGGCCCCGTTGCGGATGGTGCCGATGGCAAATGAACCATCGATGATCATCCCCACCCGCCCCGCGATGAAGGCGTCGCGGTAGGCGTTGTTGCCGGGGAAGAACTGGTTGCCCAGGATGCCCACGTTGTGCTTGCGCATCCAGTCGGTGTAGAAGGTGAAGGCCCGCAGGCCCGCGGCATCGCCGTAGAGCACCCGCCGCCCGTCGTCGGAGTAGGGCCGCCCGCCAAACTGCCGCACCAGTACCTCCCGCACCAGGTGGTGGTCCTGGCCGTCGGGGGCCATGGCGTAGCCCAACTGGGTGTAGCGGTTGCCGTCCCGAACGGTCAGCTTGGCCGCGATGGCGATGAACTCGTCCCAGGTTTTAGGGGGGTTACGGAAGCCGGCAGCACTGAGCAGGTCGCGGTTGTAGAACAGGGCCAGGGTGCGCACCGCGGTGGGCAGGCCATAGAGCTTGCCCCCCACCTTGGAGGCCTGGGCGATGGCGGCGAACTCGTTATCCAGCACCTTGGCGAGGTCTTCTGGCAAAGGCTGCAGGTAGCCAGCCTTGACCCAGGTCGGTAGCCAGCCGTAGAAGAGGTTGACCACATCCGGCCCCTGGCCCGCCGGGATGGCCGTGGCCACCTTTTGCTGGTAGGCATCGTAGGGGAAGGTTTCGTGTCGCACCCGGATGCCGGGGTTAGCCGCCTCGAAGCGCTTGATCAGTTCGTTGACAGCCTCCACCTTGCTGCGGAAGTCGTACTGCCAGTAGGTGATGGTTACCGGGCTTTGCGCCCAGGCCAGTCCGAACAAAACCAGTAGCGGAACAAGAACTTTTCGCATGCCATGTCCTCCTCGGTGGATTGTTTTTTGGATTATAAAGGCTTGTGCGAGGAATAAAGGAAGGCCAGGAACCATCTAGAGGGCCAGCCCCTCGAGGGAGAACCGACCGTGGGCCACTAGCTCGACCTTGCGCCCCTGCTCGCTGGGCAGAAGGCGAATTTCCAGGCTATCGGGGAAGACCTCGGGCCGTCCCCACTCGATGAGCACCAGCCGGGCCTCGGGCAGGTAGTCCTCCAGGCCCAGGTGGTATAGCTCGGCCTGGTCGGCCATGCGGTAGGCATCGATGTGCACCAGCAGGCCGGCTGGGGTGGGGTACTCATGAATCAGGGTGTAGGTGGGGCTGGTCACCTCGCCGGTAAACCCCAGGGCCTGGGCGATGAACCGGACCAGGGTGGTCTTGCCCGCCCCCAAAGGCCCGGTGAGCAGCACCAGCGCCCCTTCGGGCAGGCTTTGCGCCAGCCGCTGGGCCAGGGCTTGGGTGTCCTCGAGGCTTTGCAGATACACCTGCCCAGCTTACCCAAAAGCGCCGGTGGACTGGTACCCAATCGCATGGGGTTGGGGGTGGCATAATGGCCCGGTTATGCCTTCTACACGAACGGCCTCCATAACGTTCATTTTGATCTCTGTGCTGATCAACGTGATGGGGTTGGGGCTGGTCATCCCCGTGCTGCCCAAGCTGATCGAAACCCTGGCTGGCAGCACCGAGGCCGGAGCCCGGCTCAACGGCCTCTTTTTCGCGGTCTATGCCCTGATGCAGTTCGCCTTCGGCCCCCTTTTGGGCCTCTTATCCGACCGCTATGGCCGTCGTCCGGTGCTGCTGGTTTCGCTGTTGGGCACCGGCATCGACTACCTGATTGCCGCCCTGACCCAGTCCATCTGGGTGCTCTTTTTGGCTCGAGTGGTGGCCGGGGCCCTGGGGGCCAGCCTTTCTACGGCCAACGCCTACATTGCCGACATCTCCCGGCCCGAGGAGCGGGCGCGCAACTTCGGCCTGATTGGGGCGACCTTCGGCATGGGGTTTGTTCTGGGGCCGGTGGTGGGGGGGGTTCTGGGCAACATCGACCTGCGGCTGCCCTTCTACTTTGCGGCCGGGCTGGCCTTCCTCAACTTCCTGTATGGCTACTTTGTGCTGCCCGAGTCGCTCAAGCCGGAAAACCGCAACGTCCAGGCCCGCTCCCTCAACCCCTTCGTGGCCCTGCGGGTTCTGGGCCAGACCCCTGTGCTGCGCGGCCTGACCTTTAGCCTCTCGCTCATCTTCCTGGCCTTTGGGGCCTTGCAAAGCGTCTGGGTGCTTTACACCGCCTATAAGTTTGGTTGGCAGCCTTTGGAGGTGGGCTTTTCCCTCTTTCTGGTGGGGCTGGGCGGGGTGGTGGTGCAGGCCGGCCTGGTCAGGCCGGTGGTGGCCCGGCTGGGCGAGCGCCGAGCGCTGGTGTTGGCCCAGATGATGGGGATTTTTTCCTTTACCCTGTATGGCCTGGCCACCCAGGGCTGGATGATGTACGCCATCATCGCCCTGGCCGCCCTGAGCAATCTGGGCCAGCCTTTGGTGCAATCCTTCCTGACCCGCGAGGTCTCGCCCCAGCAGCAAGGCGCCTTGCAAGGGGCTTTGGCCGGGGTACAGAGCCTCACCGTGGCCGCTGGGGGGCTGCTGGGCGGGCTTTTATTCTCGCTGGTGGCTCGACCGGGGCTTCCTTCCTGGCTGGTGGGCCTGCCCTTTTTTGCCGGGGCCATGCTGTATTTGCTGGCGGCGGCCAACACCTACCGGCTTTTCCGACGCAATAAAGCCCCAGTGGCCGCAGACTAGCCTTTGGCTAAGGCCTGCCGGATGGCTTCGGCATCGGCGGGGCTGTAGCCGTAGAGGGTGATCTCCAGGGTGTCGGGGGCTTTCCGTAGCTCTTCCAGCATGACCTCGAGCACGGCCCCCACCGGCAGCCCTCCCACCCCGGTGCCCAGGAGGGGGAAGGCCACCCGCCGCAGGTTGTGCCGCAGGGCCAGGGCCAGCGCGGCTTTGGTGGCGCTCTGCACGCTTTGCAGGGTGGCCGGCTGGTCCCCCAGGACTGCGGCGTGGATCACGTGGCCCACGGCAAGCTGCCCCGCCCCGGTCAGGGCGGCCTGGCCGACCTGGATGGGCCCGTGGCGGTCGCACTCCTCCTGGATGCTGGGGCCGCCTTTGCGCCGGATGGCCCCAGCCACCCCGGCCCCCAGAACCAGGTAGTTGTTGGCAGCGTTCACAATGGCGTCGCCCACGAACTCGGTGATGTCGCCTTGGGCTACTTGGATGCGGGCCATGGGGGTATTGTATGCCGGAGGGCTAAAGGCTGTAGCGGGTGTAAGGGTTTTCGTGCGGGGGGCCGTCGGAGACCCACATCTCCCGGGTGCCCAGGTTCATAATCACCGAGACGATGGTGCGGTAGGGCTCGCCCAGGGCGTACTCTTCCGCGCTGGCGGTACGGCAGACCGCATAGGGGGCCCCTTCGCGGTCGGAGAGGGCGGCCTGGAGGTCTTGCAGGCCGGGTTTTTTTACCTGGGAGAGCCGCTTTTGCAGGCGTTCGGCCCGGTGTTGCGAGCGGTCGAGCCACTCGATCGGGGGTACCTCGATGCCGAAGCGCTCGGGGGCGATGTAGTGGTTGGCGTGCACCAGCCAGCGTGGGTCTTCCCAGCGGGCCACCCCCTGGGGCGAGACCTCGAGGTCCACCGCTTTATCCCCCTGGCCCAGCAGGAAGTTGCCCGACTGGGTGCGGGGGGGTGTTAGGACGGCAGCCTCGGCTTGGGCCAGGGTTTTCTGCCGCAGTGCTTGGTAGGTGCGCAGGTGAAAGGGGGGGCCCAGCTTAGCCCAGTCGTCGCCGAGCGAGACCAGCCCGTTGATGCACAGCCCCAGCCCGTGGCTGTTAAGGCCAATCTTGCCGCCGAAGATGCCCGCCTCGGTAAAGGCCAGCACCCGGGTGCCGTCGGGCTCGGTGATGTGCTGCAGGGCCCCCTGTACCCCTTCCATCCAGTCCCAGTTCTGGCCCAGCCAGAGGTTCCCGTCGGCGCTTTCGCTGGGCATCAGGGCAAAGGCGGTGCAGCCGTTGGGGGCCTCGCGGCCTGGGTAGACCGCCTCCTGGCCGAACTGGTGGTAGACGATCTCGTAGCGCACGTTGAGGGTGGCGATGTCGAGCAAAGGCTGGCCCGACCCTAGGGCGAGGCCCTCCAGGCCTTGCACATAGGCTGGGCTTTGCTGGCGCAGGGCCTCGAGGTAGCGCGCCCCCCGGGCGCGGGCCTCGCGGGGGGAGAGATGGCACTCCACCTCGAAGCGGCGAAAGTAGAGCTCTACGTTGTGGGCAATGCGGTCGGAAAGGGCTTTTCCCTGGGCGAGGCCCTGGTCGTAGGGCGGGCCTTCAAGGCGCAGATAAGGCAGCATCCTACTCAGTATAGGCAAGCGGAAAGACGAAGCCGGGCCCCTTTTTCCACAGGGCTGGGTCAATGTTGTAGCAAAGCCCCTGGTTGTACTCGAGCGGGCCGCGCACCTCCTCCGGGGGGCAGCCCACCAGGGCGAAGATAGGGGTGTGGCCGTGAACCAGGCGGCGGGCGCCCATCTGCTCTAAAAAGGCCTTGCTCAGGGAAAGCCCCCCATTGAGGAAGGCCAGCCGGTCGGCGAAGCCGTCCATCAACCGCTCCCAGGCCTCGAGGTCGTCGGTGCGTAGCAGCTCGAGCAGGTTTTGGTTGATCTGCTCCGGGCTCTTTCCCCACTCCAGATAAAACAGGCTGTCGGCGTGCATCAGCAGGGTGTCGCCTACCCGGGCCAGTGCCGGTCGGCGGGCCAGCCAGGCCAGATGGGCCGGGCTCAGGCGTTTGAAGTCGTGCACCTTGCCCCCTACTCCCTGATCCTGCCAGAGTTCGTAGAAGGTGACGCGGTAGCCCTCACGCCTCAAGCGGGGCAGCTCTAGCTGGCAGAAGCGGTGGGCCGCCAAAAGTAGCACATCGTGGTTGCCTAGAAGGGCCTGCACCCCACCCCCGGCGGCCTGGGCCTCGGCCTCGAGGCGCATCAACAGCTCGATAACCCCGATGCCGTCTGGGCCGCGGTCGGTATAGTCGCCCAGAAACCAGAGCTGGGCCTGGCCCCCGGTCCACTCGAGGGCCGGGCCAATAAACCCCTCACGCTGCAAAAGCTGTACCAGGGCCTCCAGGCAGCCATGAACATCGCCAATCGCAAAGTGCATTGCCAAGCATAGTATCATCCGTAGCATGAAAATTTCGCGCAGCAAGCTGTTCTGGGCCTTTTTGCAGGTGGGTCTGGTGGCCTTTGGCGGGGGTGGGCAGGCCCAGCTTTACCAGGCCATCGTGCGACGGCGGGGCTGGATGGGGGAGCGGGAGTTCCTCGAGACCGCGGCACTGTGCCGCATCCTGCCGGGGCCGGTCTTCGCCAACACCGCCACCCATGTCGGCATGCGGCTGGGAGGGGTGGCGGGGGGGATACTGGCATTGCTGGGGGTGCTAACCCCTGGGGCTTTGCTGATGCTTCTGCTGAGCTTTGCCTATTTCCGTTTTGGGGCCCGGCCTGGTTCACTGGCCGAGAGTGCCCTCGATGGGGTAGCTGCCGCGGCCATCGGGCTGATTCTGGCCACCATGCTGCAGCAGGCCCCCCTAGCCTTAAACGCCCTCAAGGCAGTGGGGTTGGCCCTGGGGGTTTTCCTAACCTATGGCCTGCTACACTGGCCCCTGCTTTTGGTGCTGCTTTTGTTTGTGCCGCTGGGGGTGGCCCTGTACTGGCAGGAGGCCGCCGAGGCCTGGGGCCCGGAGGTGGGTTCGCGTGGCTGAGGTGCTCGAGGTCTTCCTGGCTTTTTTGCGCTTTGGCGTGCTGAGTTTTGGTGGGGGTATGGCCAACCTGCCCGAGATGGCTCGGGTCATCATCGGCAACGGCTGGGTTACGGGCCAGGCCTTTGCCGATGGCTTCGCGCTGGGGCAGTTTGTGCCGGGGCCGAATATGCTGGCGGTGGTGTTTTACGGCTTGAGCGCGGCTGGCCTGCCGGGGGTTTTGGCCGCCATGCTGGGTATGTTTTTACCTGGGGCGGTAGGGGCCATGTGGCTGGTGAAAGGCTGGGAATGGATGGCCAAGGCGCGCTGGAGCCGGGCTTTGCGTAAGGCTTTGGTGCCCATCAGCATGGGTTTGAGCGCCAGCATGGTGCTGGTCTTGATCCAGCTCGGGGTGGACACCCTCTTCTGGGGTGGGGGGATGCTGCTGGCCTGCTACCTGGTCTATCGCGGGGTGCCGGTGTGGGTGGTGATTGGCGGAGGAGCGCTCTTGGGGCTATGGGTAGGCTTGGTTTAAAAGCACTCTTTGCAAGCAGGGCCCGCCTTCCTATTCTGCGTCTAGCTCCTTAACCCAGTCGATCCAGGCGGGCTGCTTCACGAAACCCAAAGCCTCGTTGATGGCCAACATGGCGCGGTTGCCCACCTCGTTGCCAGTGCGAATTTCCCTGGCCCCGGCGGTCTTGGCAATTGCAACCGCCCGGAGCTTTAGGGCCAGAGCCAGCCCTTTGCGGCGGTAGGCCCGGCGGGTTCCGGTGAGGCCGGTGTAAAGGTAGTCCCCGTCGGTCTTCCAGAGGGTGCTCATGGCCACGTACTGTCCGCTGCGCTGATCCACCGCTACCAGATAGCCCTCGGGCCAGTAGTACCGGCTGCCGAAGACCCACCGGCAGTAGTCTTCAAAGGGCACCTCGCTGATGGCCTCGGGGCGCGGTACGTCGAGGCGGGCCTCGAGCCAGAGGTCGTAGGCTTTTTGCTGGTAATCTGGGTCGTCCTCCAGTTCCTTCAGGCTTTTGAGCGCGAAACCAGCAGCCTCTACCGCCTCGATTTTTCCCGCGTAGGGGGTGAAGTCGAAGCGGGCTACCTCGAGCCGCGACTCCCAATAGCGCATCTTTTCCACGAAGCCCAGCTTTTTTAGCCAGGCCAGGGCCTGGGCCTGGTCTTCCCGGATGCTGCACAGAAGGGAGATGGGGTCGTACGGCGCTAGCGCTTCCATAACCCGCTGGTACAGTGCCTTGCCGATGCCCTGCCCCCGGAACTCCGGGTGTACCGTGATGCCTAGGGTGAACTTCTGGGGGTGGTACGTACCCTCGTGCTGGGTATACTCGCCCACCCCTACAATCCGCTGGTCTACCTCGGCCACAAAGCGTCCCCACCGTATCTCGGGGGCGTGAAGGTCGTTTTCCCGCAGCCGGGCTTCGCTATGCACCTCGTCGGGCCAGGCCACGTTGAGCAATTGGGCAATGGCCGGATAGTCGGTTTCTGTGAAGGGCCGTATGTGAACCTTGAATGGCATACCTTCCTCGATTCAGGGTAGGCTAGGCACCGGGCTAAAACGCAGAACGACCGTGGCCGGCTCTTTTACGAACCCCAGGGCTTCGTTGATGGCTAGCATAGGCCGGTTGGCCTGGTGATTGGCGGTGCGGATATACCTCGCGCCAAGGGCTTTGGCAAAGGCTGCGGCCTGCAGTTTGAGGGCCAGGGCGATGCCTTTGCGGCGGTGGCTTCGCTTTACACCGGTAAGGCCGGTTTGTAAGGTCTGGGGACGGCTCGACTTGAACAGCATGGTCAGGCCCACCATCTCCTGGCCCTCGAGGGCCAAAAAGAACCCTTCCGGGAGCAGGTTGGGGTCCTCCAGGCTGCGCTTTCGCCAAAGCTCGAAGGGCCAGGGGGTGATGGGCTCACGGGTGGGGACATCCTCCAGCAGCTCGAGCTCGAGGCGGTACAAGGCCCGCTGGAAGGCCTCCTCCTGCCAGGGGAGCATGGAGAGGGGCTTCAGGACGATACCGGGGGGCAGGGGGCGCTGCAGGGGGCCGGGGTCGAAACGGGACAAATCCAGCACCGACGCCCATTTGCGCTCCACCTCGGTAAAGCCTTGGGCCAGCAGAAAGCCGAACTCGGGCCAGTCCTCCCTGACCTGGGCCTGGAGCTCGTAGGGTCTCAGGGGGGCAACCCGCTCGAGCAAAAACGCCCACAACCGGGTGGCTAGGGCCTGGGCTTGGGGGCGCAGGTGGTAGCTCACCTCAAGGGCCCCTGGCTTGGGGTTGTGGTAGGGGGTGGCGTACTCCAGCACGCCTACCACCTGGCCGTCCTGCTCTACCAGAAAACGCTCTAGCACGTCGTTAGAGCGGGTGCGATCCAGGTGCTTTAGCTGGGCGATGTTCAGGGGGGCCTCGGGGTGAGCAGCTTGGCGCACCTCAACAAAGGCCTGGTAGTCGGCTTGGGAAAACTCGAAGGGGCGTATCTTCATAACTAGAAACTCTCCACCTGCTGGCCTGGGGTATAGGAAAGGCTGGGGGCAGGCCCAAAGGCCCCCAGCCTGGCGGATATTGAGTGGACTGGGTCTTGAGTAGAACCTGACGGTACAGGCTGCTCGCAGGGCTTGCTTTCTCCGCTCAAACCGGGGGTTCGGAAACGCCGCACGCTCTACAGGAAAAATCTCCCTCACCTGCTCCATGGCCCTATCCTGCCTCAGGAGAGCGGGAGAGGAAAGAGTCTGAGGTCAGATTGGGAAAATCCACCTACAGCCTGCTTCCAGGCCAAGGCTTTAGGATGGGGGTATGAAGCAAAACCTCACCCTCGAGGCTGCCCTGGAAATCGTACTGGAACAAGCCAAGCCGCTAGAGGAGGTGGAACAGCTACCGCTAACGGCGGCTTATGGGGGGGTCCTGGGAGCAGACCTGGTCTCTAAGGTCAACCACCCCGATACCGACGACACGGCGGTGGACGGCTACGCTTGCCGGGCTGCCGACAGCCAAGGGGCAGGGGTGGGCAACCCGGCGAGGCTGAAGGTAGTAGGGCAGTCGCCCGCAGGTAAGCCCTTTGCTGGAGAGGTAGGCCCTGGTGAAGCTGTGCAGGTCTTCACCGGAGCACCCATCCCCAAAGGAGCCGATGCCGTAATCCGGGTGGAAGACACCCTGCGAGAGGGCGATTTTGTCTGGTTGATGAAACCGGCCTCGAGCGTAGATATCCGGCGCAAGGGCGACGACCTGGTGATGGGGCAGGTTTATTTGCGCAAAGGTGATTTTCTTACCCCGGGCCGGGTGGGGCTGGCCGCGGCCATGGGCTACGACCGCCTGCCGGTGCTCCGGCGGCCCCGGGTGGGGGTGCTGGCCACCGGCGACGAGGTGGTGGAGCCGGGGATGCCCCTGCCCTATGGCGGTGTCTACAACTCCAATAGCTACTCGGTGGCCGGGCTTTTAGAGGAAGCCGGGGCGGAGGCGGTGCTGCTTCCCAAAATGGCCGACGACGTGGAGAGGTTGCGCCTACAGCTACAACAGACCGGCCCGCTCGATCTGCTGGTCACCACCGGGGGTGTCTCGATGGGCGAGTACGACATCGTGCGCCAGCTCCTCGAGCGCGAAGGGGAGATTCTTTTTTGGAAGGTTCGGATTCAACCCGGAGGCCCCCTCTTGTTTGCCACCTGGAATGGCCTGCCCCTGATGGGCCTGCCGGGCAACCCCGTCTCGGCCATGGTTACCTTTTTGCTGTTTGGACGGCCTTTTATCTTCAAACTGCTGGGGCGCAACGATCCCCCTTACCACCGGCTCCAGGCCCTTGCCGAGAGCGCTTTTGAGGCTAATCCCACCCGCCAGGCCTACCGCCGGGCCATCCTGCGCTGGGAAGGGGGAGGGTTTCGCGTGGTCAGCACCGGTAACCAGTCCAGTGCGGTGTTGCGCTCGATGGCGGTAGGCAACGCCCTGGTAGTCCTCGAGGCCGGTCGCTCAGCCCGGATAGGGGATGTGGTGGAGGTGATTCCGCTCCCTGGCTCAGCGGGTTGTTGGCGGTAATGTTTTGGTAATGGCCTTGTACTAGCCTTAGACCAGGAGGAAGGAGGACACCCCACGGGGGTTTTGGAGGGGGTGGCGCTCTGGAACGCCGTGGGGTTGGCTCAAGCACCCGACCAGCGTGTGGCCACCGCACGCGACAGAGGAGGAAGGTATGTTGACCCGCTTTGACCCTTGGCGTGAGCTGGAGAACATGCGCAAAGAGATCGAGCGCCTCTTCGATGAAAGCTTGTTCCGTCGTGCCCTTCCGTCGGATAGTGAGGTTGCAGCCATGCCCCTCGACATCTACGAAGAGGGCAACAATCTGGTGGTCAAGGCCTCGATTCCCGGCATCCGACCCGAGGACATCAAGGTAGAGCTGCGGGGGGATGTGCTGCGCATCTACGGAGAAAGCAAAGCAGAAGAGGAAAAGAAGGAGCGCAACTACCACCTGCGCGAACACCGCTACAACCGCTTCGAGCGCTCGGTGACACTGCCCAGCGGTGTGCTGCCCGACAAGGCCGAGGCGGTGTTCGAAAATGGGGTGTTGACCCTGACCCTGCCTAAGAGCGAAGAAAGCAAGACCAAGGCCATTCCCATCAAGACCCCGGCCAAGGTCTAGGCTCGGGGAAAGTCGAAGGCTGAACAAGGGCAAGCAAGGTGCCATGGGCGTCTGGCTTGCCTTTCAGTTTGTTCAATATTGACTAAACTACTTGAACCAACTAAACTTTTGCTATGTCCGAAGAGCTGCTGCACTTCGTGGAGGAGTTCGCCCTGGTCTACGAGGGGGCTGGTCTGCCCCGCAGCGCCGGGCGCATCCTGGGCTGGCTTATGGTCTGCGACCCTCCCGAGCAGAACGCCATTCAGCTAGCCCAGGTTCTGGGGGCTAGCAAAGCCTCCATCAGCACCATGACCCGGCTTTTGGTACAGATGCACCTGATCGAGCGGGTGCCCAGACGGGGCTCGAGGCAGGCCTACTTCCGCATCCGGCCCGGCACTTGGAGCGAGCGGGTGCGGCAGGGCCTGGCCGGACTCAGCCTCTATAAGAACCTGGCCGAGAAAGGTCTCAGGCTGCTGGAAAACGCACCGCCTACGCGGCGAGAGCGGCTAGAAGAAATGCGAGATCTATACGCCTTTTTCGAGGAGGAGCTACAGGGGCTTTTCGAGCGTTACCAGCGTCGGAAAGGGGCTTAGGAATGCAAACCGCACTTCCAAGGGCTACTCTGGCTGTCTTGGCTCGGCTGGCCTGGCGCAACCTTTGGCGGCACCGGCGGCGCACTTTGCTGCTGATCCTAGTAGTGGCCTATGCCACCCTCACTACGGTTTTGTTCTGGGGGATGCAGGACGGGTTTGCCCTTTCGGTGCAGACCGGCAACGCTCGCTTTCTCAGTGCCCCCGCCCTGATTGCTACCCAGGCCTACTTTGAAGACCCCGACCCCGAGCACGGCCTGCCCAGTCTGGACTTTCTGCCCCGGATAGCAGCTCAACCGGGGGTGCGGGCGGCTGCTTTGCGCCTGGAGTTTCCTGCCCTGCTCCGCTCGGCCTACACCGCCGAGGGGGTGCGGGTTCGGGGGGTAGACCCCGCCCTCGAGCCTCAGGTGAGCAACATCCCCACCGCCATTCGCGCAGGTCGCATGCTGGCCAAGCGCGGCGAGGCGGTGCTGGGCCAACAGCTGGCCGAGCGGCTGGACGTGCGGCTAGGCGAGCGGGTGGTGCTGGATACCTCGGCGTTGGCAGGGCCGCAGGCCCTGGGGCTGCAGGTGGTAGGGCTGGTGCACTCCGGCATCGCCGCGGTTGACCGGGGGGTAGTGCTGGTGCACCTCGAGGATGCCCGCTCTCTCACCGGTCTCTCCACCGCGACTGGGGTGGCCCTGGACTTGCCCCGCGGCCAAGAGGCCCACCTGGCCGCAGCCCTGCAAGCCCTACTGCCGCCCGACCTACGGGCCTACGACCTGACCCGGCTTTTGGGCGGGCTTTCTGCTGCCATCGGTACCAAGCAAAGCTCTACTTTTTTCATCGGGCTGATTTTTTCCCTGTTTGCTGCGCTGGCCGTGACCAGCACGGTGCTGGTGAGCGTGCTGGAGCGTACCCGCGAGTTTGGCATGATGGCTGCTTTGGGTCTGAGGCCCGGCAGCCTGGCCCTGCTGGTCGCGCTAGAGACGGTTTTCGCTACCAGCCTGGGCTGGGCGCTGGGGCTGGTGCTGGGCTACGGGCTCAACTTCTGGATGGCCACCCAGAACGTGCTGGGGCCTATCTTTGCCAGCTACGGGGCCGCTTGGGAAATCCTGGGCACCGGCAACGAAATCTACACTGCTCAGAGCCCTCTCTACGCCCTCTATGCGGCTCTGACCATTGTCCTGGCTGCTTTCTTCTCCATTCTGATCCCGGCCCGGCGGGTGCTGGTGCTCAAGCCCACCGAGGCCATGCGAACCGAGTAAAGGGAGGCGGTATGAATCCACGAATCCTCTTGCTTGGCCTGCTCTGCGTTAGCCTGAGCAGCGCCGCCACCGACCCCCAGGCCGTGCTCAGGGCCATTGTAGACAACCAGCGGGGCGGCAGCGTGCGGGCCACCCTGACCCTGAGCGTTATCCGCCCCGAGCGGCAAACCCAGTACGTTTTGGAGGTAATCTCCGATGGCAACGAGCGAGCCATCAGCTGGGTCAAGGCACCACCTAAAGACGCCGGGCAGGCTTTTCTGCGGGTGGGAGAGAGCATTCAGCTCTACAACCCCACCCTCAAGCGGGTCTTGCGGCTGCCCCCCAGTGGACGCAGCGATAGCTTTCTGGGCTCCGACCTCTCTTACAGCGACCTAGCCGGGCGCGACCTCGAGCAAGACTACACCCCCAGGGTGGTGGCCGAAGACGATGGGCGCATCGCCCTCGAGCTCACCCCAAAGCCCCAGGCCCCCACCCCTTACGGCAAAATTGTGTTGCAAGCCAGCAAGCCCGGCCTGGTGCCCCAGGAGGTGATCTACTACGACCAACGCGGCCAGGCGGTTCGCAAGATTACCTTTGCCCGGTTTGCGCAGGTGAACGGGCGCAGCTTCCCCACCCAGACCACGGTGGAGGATTTGCTGCGCCCGGGCTACCGCACCAGCGTGGTCTATAGCAACTATCGCTTTGGCATCCCCATCCCCGAAAACTGCTTCACGGTGCGGTCCCTAGAAGCGGGGTGCTAGATCGATTTTCAGGAGGATAGCGTATGCCCAGCCTATGGACCCTAGCCTGGCGCAACCTCTGGCGACGCCGCGGGCGCAGCCTAATAACCGCGGGGGCGGTGGGCTTGGCCGTCTTCTTCACTCTGTTTTACCTGAGCTTCCTGGGAGCAATGGAAAACAGCATCTACAACAACCTCACTGCCTCGGTAGGACACTTGCAGGTGCGGGTCGAGGGCTACCGCGAAAGGCGCGAGTTCCGCGACCTGCTCATTCCGGACGCGGCCCAGGTAGAAGCCCGACTGGCTGCCCAGACCCAGGCCCAGCGGGTGGTGGCCCTCGAGGTTCCTGCGCTGGTGGCAGGCGAGACCCGCTCGAGGGGGGTCTTGCTGATCGGCGACCGGCGCCCTGCTGCCTTGCGCGAAGCCTTTGCCAGGCAGTACCTGGCCGAAGGGCAGTTGCCGGAAGCGGACGACCTGGAAGGCATTGCGCTGGGTGCTTCCCTGGCCCGGGCCCTCAGGCTGAAGCTGGGCGACCCGGTCTACGTCTATGCGCCGGGCACCGAAGGAAGAGGGGCCGGGGCCTACCGGCTGGTGGGGCTTTTGCGCTTTCCCGAGGCTGCCCAAGAGGCCCGAAGCGCCTATCTTTCGCTGGCCGCCGCGCAGGAGCTGGCCGCACCGGGGAGTGCTACCCGCATCGAGCTGCACTTCCCCTTCACCCGCTTTAGCCAGGATGCCCAGCTCGCGGTCGTTCAACCCCAGCTTGCGGCCAGCCTGGGGCCCGGCCTGCGCGTGGAAAGCTGGCGTGAGGCCAGCCCGGCCATCGCGCAGATTTTCGAGCTGCTCACCCCGCTGGTGCTGATCTTTGCCGCCATCTTTTTTGGCCTGGCGGGCCTTCTGGTGGTCAACACCATCTATCTGGGTTTGCTCGAGCGCACCCGCGAGCTAGGGGTGATGGTGGCCCTGGGGGCAGGCCCAGCCCAGGTGGCCCGGATGGTGGTGTTAGAGAGCCTGCTGCTGTGCTCGAGCGGAGCGGCGGTGGGGGGCGCACTGGGCCTCCTCACCATTGCCACGCTTTCCGGAGGGTTTTCCCTCGAGGCCCTGTACGGCCCGGTAGGCAGCGAGTTCGGCCTGCCCTCGGTGGTCTACCTGAGTCTGCGGGCCTGGGATATTCCCATCACCCTGGGCTTTGCCCTGGCTACCGGGCTTCTGGCCGCCTGGTGGCCGGCTTGGGTGGCCGCCCGGTTGGAGCCTGTGGAGGCCATGCGCTTTACCGCTTGAGGCGAGGTAGCCTATGCAACCCCTTTTGCAAACCAAACAGCTCACCAAGGTCTACAGGGTAGACGCCATCGAGACCCCAGCCCTGCGGGGGGTAAACCTGGAGATATACCCCGGCGAGTTTACCGCCCTGGCCGGGCCCTCAGGCAGCGGCAAGAGCACCTTGCTGCACCTGATGGGCGGCCTGGACAAGCCCACTGCGGGCGAGGTCTGGCTGGAGGGGCAGCGCATTGATGGTCTTTCCAAGGCCCAGCTAGCCCAACTGCGGCTGTGGCAGGTGGGCTTTGTGTTCCAGGCCTACAACCTGATTCCGGTACTCACCGCGCTGGAGAACGCGGCCTTCGTGCTCGAGCTACGTGGCGAGCCCCGCGAAGTGCGCGAGGCCAAAGCCCTGGAGGCCCTGCGGACCCTGGGCATGCAAGACTATGCCTACCGCCGACCCAACCAGCTTTCCGGTGGGCAGCAGCAACGGGTGGCGGTGGCCCGGGCCCTGGCCGCTCGGCCCAAGATCATCCTGGCCGACGAGCCAACCGCCAACCTCGACTCCAAAACCGGCCTGGCCCTGATCGAGCACATGCGAAGCCTCAACCGTGAGCAGGGCATTACTTTTGTCTTCAGCACCCACGACCCCCGGTTGCTGGAGCGGGTAGACCGTATCGTGCGGCTCGAGGACGGGCAGGTTGCCGCCTGAGGGGGTAAGGTGTGCAAAGCCCAGTGCGCAGGACCAGCCCATGGTTCATTGCCCTGGGGTTGTGGGTAGCAGCTGGGTGGTTGCAGCCGGTTTGGGCACAAAACCTAAAGACCCGGCTCGAGCTTCGCTTCACCACGGCCCTTGCTATTAGTAACTTGCCGCTGGGCGCGAGCTGGGGCCTTGGGGCCCGCCTCGAGGCCCGCTACGACCTCGACCCCCTGCGCTTTTACCTGGTGCTCGAGCCGGGGGTGAACTTTGCCAGACCGGTCATTACCGATGCCGGGCTGACCGAGCTGTACCTGCTCTACCGCCGGGGCGAGCTGGACCTGAGCGCAGGGCTGGAGCGGCTGCCCCTCGAGGTCGCCCGCCTCAGCCTGCCCTACAGCCTCGAGCCCCTCAGCCCCCTGGGCACCCGCCAGGGCCGCTGGGGGGCCAGGGTGGGCTGGAACCCCGAGGCCACCCGGGTGCGGCTGGCCGTTCTGGAGGATGCGGGCCGGCTGGTGCCGATCCTGAGCCTGCGGCGGGAGTTTGCCGAGTTTGAACTCGAGGCCCACGCCCTCCACCCCGCCCAATGGGTGGTGGGCCTGGGGGGGAGCGGTACTGTGGCGGGGGTGGTGGTCTATGGGGAGGGCTGGCTGTTCTTGAACCCCCTCGAGGCCCGCTATGCCCTGGGCCTGAGCGGCCACCTGGGCGAGGGCCTGTGGACCCTCGAGGGGGGCTACGCCACCCTGCCCTTTCGGCCTGCCAGCCTTTTCCTGGCGGGGCAGTGGGCCATGCCCCAGGGGGAGGAGGCCCGCTGGAGCCTGAGCGCCTACCTGCTGCCGGATAACCCGTGGCAGGCCCAGCTTGGCGCCAGCTACGCCTACGCCCTCCCCAACGCCGAGCTAAGCGCCAGCCTGGCGCTCTTGGGCCCCCAGCCCTGGGCTTTGGTCCTCCGCCTGGCCCTGCGGGGCTTTCCCTAGGGCACCCGCTCCAGGTAGCGCCACCCCAGGCCGGCCAGGATGAGTTTGCCCTGGTAAACCCGCCCCTCCACCACGTCGCGCCACCGGCCCTCCGGCAGGGGTAAAGAGAGGGTTTCCAGGCTGTTGTTGAAGGCGGCCAGCAGCTCCCCCACCCCCGGCTCCCCGCGCAGGAAGGCCAGAAGGGGCCCCTCGCCTAAGTAGGTGCGGAAGAGCGGGCTTTTGAGTGCGGCCAGTTGCCCCCGCAGGCGGCCCAAAAGCTGGAAGTGGGCCAGGGTGCTCTGCTCGCAGCGCGCCCACTGCAAGGGGTAGCGGTACAGCTCGTTCACCGGCCACTGCCCCCGCTCGCCGGTAAAGCCGCACTCGTCGCCCTGAAAGATCACCGAGGCCCCCGGCAGGGCATAGAGCACAGCCATGGCCAGCCGCAGCCGGGCCAGGGCCTCGAGGCTGGGCCTATCGCCCAGACCGCCCCCGCCCAGGTCGGTCAGGACGCGCGGGGTGTCGTGTGAGCCAATCAGGTTGAAACCCATCGCTGCTACCGCCTCGGGGTAGAGGGCGTAGACCCTGGCCAGCTCGCCCAAAGCCCGCCGTCCGTTCTGCAAGGGGCCGCCCCGGGCAAAGCCCAGCACCCCGCCAAAGGCCGGGGGCGAACCCCCACGCCCTACGCTGTAGTTCATCAGCGAGTCGAACTGGTCGCCCTGCACGTACTGCGGGCGCACATCCCAGACCTCGCCCACCAGATACACCTCGGGCTTTAGCGCCTTGAGTTCGGCCCGCCACTTCTGCACGAACTCGGGGGAGATTTCGTTGGCCACGTCCACCCGGATCCCGTCGAAGCCGAAGTTCAACCAGAAGCGCGAGACCCGGATCAGGTAGTTCTGCACCTCGGGGTTAGCAGTGTTGAGCTTGGGCAGGCTGCCCAGACTGGCCCAGCCCACATAGGCCCGCCCATCGCCCGGCGTAAAGGGCCACTGGCGGATGAAATACCAGTTCCAGTAGCGCGATTTGGGGCCGTTTTTCACCACGTCCTGGAAGGCCCAGTGCCCCAGGCCGGTGTGGTTGGGCACGAAGTCGAAGATGGCCCGGATGCCCTGGCGCTTTAGCTCGGCCAGCACCCGCTTCAAAAGGGCATTGTCGCCGAACTTGGGCGAGACCCGCACGTAGTCGTGGGTGTCGTAGCCATGGGCCGAACCAGCGTCGAAGAGGGGGTTGAAGTAGACCAGGTTCACCCCCAGCCCGCGCAGGTGGGGCAGGCGCTGCAACACCCCGGCCAGGTCGCCGCCGTAGTACTGCTGGCAGCAGTGGTACTCGCCGGGGGGGTCGCTCCAGCGCGAGAGGTAGGGCAGCCGGCCCTGCCAGGTGCGGTCGAAGCGGGCCTGCGAGGTTTCCAGGGCTCGGTGGTCGTTGCTGGGGTCGCCGTTCCAGAAGCGGTCGGGAAAAATCTGGTAGCCTACCCGCCCCGCCACCCAGTCCACCGCCCGGAGGACCTTAGCAGGCACCTCGAAGGGGCCAAAGGTCTGTTCTTGCCCCTCTTTATCCACAACCCGAATGCGGTAGGTGCGCACCGTAAGGGGCAGCGCGGCCCGCCAGACTTCCCCCTCCGGCGTGGTCAGCTGCAAAGCCATGGGGTAGGCCTGCTCCGCCTGCAAGAGCGCGCTACGGATGCGGCCCCGGGGTACCTGGAAGCGCACCGATAAGCGCCCGGCGGCCTGCGAAACGAACTGTGGCGTGTTGGGGTCGTGCTCGAGGCCCAGCCCGGCCTCCTTGGGAGGGGCCTCGGCCAGCCGCCCAATCTCCCTAACGGCGTTCTGCCCGCCCTGACCGTCGTCGGTGCAGCCCTCGGCCTCGGCGTCGACCTGGGGGGTGCCGAAGGTCTCGTCCTCGCACATGTTTTGCGGCCACTGCCCGTTGATAAAGTACTTGTATTGCACCACCCCTGGCGGCAGGGCCACGGTAACCTGCCAGACCCCCTCCTCGGTTTTTTGCATGGGCAGCTCGGCCCAGTTATTGAAGCTTCCCCGCAGGCTCACCGAGCGCACCTCGAGGGCCATAGGGGGGTCGTAGGTAAAGGTGACGAGGATGTTCTCCTGGGCCAAGGAGAAGCCCAGCAGCAGCCACAGCCCTATCCAGTGCTTCAACCTGCGCACACCTTGCCTCCCGAATCTACCAGCAGTCTACAGGAAGGGAAGCTGTGCAGGGCCCCGCAGGTTTTGGTAGGCTACCTGCAAGCATGGTAGCTGCACCAACGCGGGTAGCCGAGGGCACCCTTTCCTTGCAAAGCATCGTCAAGCGTTTCGGCGAGGTCACCGCTTTGGCTGGGGTCAGCCTGGAGATTCGCACAGGGGAATTTTTTACCCTTTTGGGTCCCTCGGGTTGTGGCAAAACCACCCTGCTGCGCATTATTGCGGGCCTCGAGGTGCCCAGCGAGGGCCGGGTGGTGCTTCTGGGGCGGGACATCACCACCCTGCCGGCCAACCAGCGCCCGGTCAACACGGTCTTCCAGAGCTACGCGCTGTTTCCCCACCTCTCCGTGTGGGAAAACATCGCCTTCGGGCTCAAAAGCCGGCGTATGGACAAGGCCGAGGTGGAGCGGCGGGTGGGCTATGGCTTAAAGATGCTTCAGCTCGAGCCCTTGGCCCAGCGCCTACCCCACCAGCTTTCCGGAGGACAGAAGCAGCGGGTGGCTCTGGCCCGGGCCTTGGTCAACGAACCGCAGGTGCTTTTGCTGGACGAGCCTATGAGCGCCCTGGACGCCAAACTCCGCGCGGAGGTGCAGGTGCAGCTCCGGCGATTGCAGCAGCAACTGGGCCTGACCTTTATCCTGGTGACCCACGATCAGGACGAGGCCATGGCGGTTTCCGACCGCATCGCCCTGATGCGGATGGGCTACCTCGAGCAGGTCGGCACCCCTGAGGAGGTCTACGAGCGCCCTCGCACCCGCTTCGCCGCCGAGTTTTTGGGTGCAGCCAACCTTATCCAGGGCCAGCGAATACCCATGGGCCTCGAGACCGCTTTTGGCAGGCTGGCCCTGGGCCAGACCCCTCCTTGGGACCAGGGGTACGTGGCCATCCGGCCCGAACGGGTGCAGCTCTCCCAGGTCGAGCCACAGCAGAACGGCCTAAGGGTGCGGGTGCGTGAGGCGGTCTACCGGGGGGCTTACCAGGAGGTCTGGCTCGAGCCCGGCGACCTCCGCGTGCGTACGGCCCCCCACCCCACCCTCCACGCCGGACAGGAACTCTGGGCCGAGCTGCCTACGGAAGCGCTGGTGGTGCTCGATGAATAGACGGGTGGTCTGGTTTGGCGAACTCACCACCCTCGCCAGGCTCTACCGCCGGGGGCTGTGGCTTTTGCTGCCGGCGGTGGTCTGGATTCTGGGGCTTTTGGTTATCCCCGGGCTTTCGCTGGTCGCCCTCTCCTTTGCCGAGCGGGGGCCCTATGGCGAGGTGGTCTGGAACTTCAGCCTGGAAAACTATGCCCGCTTGCTGGGGTATGGGCTATTTGGCTGGAGCCCCGATACCCTCTTCATCCTGCTCAGAAGCCTCTGGGTGGCCTTTGTCACCACCCTGCTCTGCATCGTGCTGGCCTATCCGCTGGTCTTTTTCATCGCTACCCGCCCGCCCCGCACCCGCTACCTCTGGCTGGCCTTGGTGATTATCCCCTTCTGGACCAACCTGGTCATCCGCACCTACGCCTGGCAGATGCTGCTCTCCCCCGATTTTCCTTTGGCCAAACTGGCCCAGACCCTGGGCCTTCTGGCGCCCGAGGCCGGCCTGTACCCCACCCCCCTGGCGGTCTATATCGGCATGATTACCGCTTTTCTACCCTTCGTGGTGCTGCCTTTGTTTTCTTCGCTCGAGCGGATGGACCATAGCCTGGTGGAGGCCGCCCAGGACCTCTACGCCAATCGTGTCCGTACCTTCTTCCAGGCCATCTGGCCCCAGACCCTGCCGGGCCTCACGGTGGGCATCATCCTGACCTTTATCCCGGCCATGGGCATGTTCGTCATCCCCGACCTGCTGGGCGGGGCCAAATACCTGCTGGTAGGCAACCTGATCCAGCAGCAGTTCTTTGCCAGCCGCGACTGGCCATTCGGCGCGGCGGTCAGCCTGGGCTTGATGGTCTTGACCCTGTTTGGGCTGGCCCTCTACCGCCGCCGAGGGAAGGACGTGGATCTGGTATGACCATCGGAGGCTGCCTATGCGCCTGAACCCCTGGGTCGGCCTTGCGGCCATGGCCACCCTGGCCTTTTTGTACCTGCCCATGCTGGCGGTGGCGCTGCTCTCCTTCAACAAGACCCGCTATGGTCTGCAATGGACGGGGTTTACCTGGGACTGGTACGTGCGGCTGTTGAACAACCCGGATATCCTCGAGGCCGCCCGCAACACCTTCGTGCTGGCCGCCCTTTCCACCCTGGTGGCCACGCTGCTGGGAACGCTTTTTGCCCTGGCCCTGGAGCGCTATCCCTGGCCGCGCAAAAGCCAGGGCTTGCTGGAAAACCTCCTCTACTTGCCGGTGGTCACGCCGGACATCATCTTTGCGGTGGCCCTGGTGGTGGCCTTTGGGGCTTTTCGCACCGTCTCCAGCCTCTTTGAGCCGGGCCTTTTCACCATGATTCTGGGCCACATCACCTTCCAGATTGCCTTTGTGGCCCTCACCGTGCGCAGCCGCCTCAAAAGCCTGGGCCACGACCTCGACGAGGCCGCCCGCGACCTCTACGCCAGCTATGGCTACTATCTGCGCCGGGTCTTGCTGCCCCTCTTGATGCCGGGCATCGTGGCCGGGGCCATGCTGGCCTTTACCCTCTCGCTCGACGACTTCGTCATCAGCTTCTTCACCGCGGGCCCCACCTCCCAGACCCTGCCCCTTTTGATCTACGCTTCGGTGCGGCGGGGGGTCACCCCGGAAATCCACGCCCTCTCCACCCTGATCTTCCTGGTCACGGTGCTGCTGGTGCTGGCCTCCGAGCGCCTGACCCGCCGCTAAGTTATGGATGAAACCGGACTCGAGCCGTACACTAAGGCTCATACCCAAGGAGGACCCGTCCCATGAAACGCTCGCTGGCCCTACTGAGTTTTCTGGCCCTGTCCCTGGCATTCGCCCAACCCCGTGAGATGCGGCTTTTTATCTGGTCGGAGTACATGGACCCGGCCATTATCAAAGCCTTCGAGCAGCGCTTCAACCTGCGGGTGCGCATCGACCTTTACGAGTCCAACGAAGACATGCTGGCCAAGCTCCAGGCCGGGGGCGTCTCGCAGTACGACGTAATCGTGCCGGGCGACTACATCATCCCCACGCTGGTGCAGCTCAAGCTGGTTCAGCCGCTGGACAAGAGCAAAATTCCCAACCTGAAGAACCTCGACCCCAAGTTTGCCAACCCGCCCTTCGACCCCGGCAACCGCTACAGCGTGGCCTACCAGTGGGGCATGTCGGGCATCATGTACCGCAAGGATCGCGTGCCCACCCCTACTAGCTGGAGCGTAATCCTGGGGCCCGGAGCCGACAAGCCCTTCGTGCTGATGGACTCCATCCGCGAGATGCTGGGAGCGGCGCTGCGCTTCCAGGGCAAGTCCATCAACTCCAGGAACCCTGCCGAGGTGCGGGCTGCGGGCCAGGTACTGCTCAATGCCAAGCGCAACCCGCGCTTTTTGGGGTTTGAGGGAGGGGTGGGGGCCAAAAACCGGCTGGTGGCCGGCACGGCCACCTACGCGGTGGTCTACAACGGCGACGCACTCAAAGCCGCCGAAGAAAACAAGAATGTGGGCTTTGTGGTACCCAGGGAAGGGGCCGCGCTCTTCCTTGACAACATGGCCATTCCTGCCCGCGCCCCCAACCGCGAGGCCGCCCACCAGTTCATCAACTTTATTCTGGATGCCCGTATCGGGGCCCAGCTCTCCAACTACAACCGCTACGCCACCCCCAACAAGGCCTCGCTGCCCTTCATCAATGCCGAAGACCGCAAAAACCCGGCCATCTACCCCGATGCCGCGACCATGGCGAAGCTCGAGTTCGTCCTCGACCTGGGGCGCGACAACCGCCTCTACGACGAGGTCTGGACAGCGCTGAAGAGCCGCTAAAAGTACAGGCTCATGCCCAAATCCAGGCGAATCAAAGCGGCCAGTGGCAGCAAATTCATGCCGGTGGGCGGGGGCGACCGTTGGGCAACCAGAAACCCTGGTGCATACTCCAGGTACAAACCAAACCCCGGCGCAAGCCGCCACTCGTAGCCGACCAGGGCCTTGGCGAACAGGTAGAAGAACTCGCGATCGGCCAGGTACAAAGCCCCAACCCCAAAATGCCAGGCCGAGCGGCTTGGATCGGAGAGCCGGCCATAGGCATGGGCTTCGTATGCTCCGCCGCTTTCCCCAGGAAGGCCGCCAATGCGCACCCCCCAGTTGGGGTCGTTGTAGCCCAGGTGCAGCCCGCTGCCCACAATCCCGTAATGAAGCCCCGCGAAGGTCTGGGCCTGGGCGCCCAGGCCCAGCACCAAAAGTATTGGCAACAAAATGCGTAGCATGGCTATCTCCTACAGTTTGAACTGGATACCGCTGCTGAAGTGAACAAACACCGGCCCCAGATTGGAGGGCACGGTTCGATAACCTGGCCCTCCCTCCCAGAATAGCCTCCAGCGCTCGTCCAGCTCCAATCTATACCCCAGCAACCCGCTCAGAAAAACCGTTCCGTCGAAACGCAGGCCCAGTCCCGCCCCCAGGTAGGCCCCGCCGTAGGTCTCCCTGGGCAGATGCCAGCAACCCTCCACCTGCAAGCCGCCCCCCCCCAGCACGGCGCGGAGCTCGAGGTCTTGGTCTACCTCCCAACTCGCAATAAGGCCCGTCATCTCGGTCACGGGTGCAGAACCCCTGAACCCAATCCCAAAGCCCTGGGCCTGGGCCAGCCCCATGAGCACCACCAGCGTACATAAACCCCGCCACCAAAACACTCCTTCACCTCCTGCTTCACCCTTTGGCCCCCAGTAGCGTTCGCCAGAAGCCAGGGTTTTCGCCTAAATCAACTATTTGAAATCGGTCACCTCGATGCGCAGACCGCTTGGCAGGCTGGGGTCTTCGGTGATGGTCAGGCCCTTTCGAGGGCCTGAAGTGCGGTGGTGGTGTACAAAGCGGATCGGTTCCTCGGGTCTTTCTGGAAGGCAGCGCCAGATGAGGACTAGCTCGAGGTTAGTACCAATCGGTAACGGTGCGCTACCCAGTGCATACCAAGTTGACCGAGGAGCAGGGTTGGGTTCAGGGATTCGCACCGCCTGTCCCTCGGGCAAATTGACCCCATCAGCCCGGCCTTCTGGGGGGAGGATTCCCCAACCAACCCCACCCGCATTTTTTTTGTTGGTAACTTCAACCCCGTTGCACACACCATTCGCTTTGTACTCAATCGGAACGTATGCCGAGTAGCTAAAAGACAAAACGGGACAGGCTGTTAGCAATAAGGAAAGAGGTGCAATACACCACCTGACAATTTTCACTCCCCTCACCTCCTGAACATGCCAAAGGCTCCGCTATAGTAGGCATTCATATCTGTGACATTGACGAAGCTTTCGATTCTAAAGTCTTGCTTCCATGGTTCGCTGTGATTGGTAATCCAGAGGAACACGTTTGCCGCAAACCACCCCTCATGCACGATGTACGCTTGAGACATGACGTAGTGGCCTTCCAAGCCATTTTCTCGACCGGTCGGTAAACTTCAATGCCCGGCTTAGGTTCCCACTCCCCAGCAACCTCCTCTACAACGCGATCCATGATGGTTCCGGGGTTGAAAACAAGTCCACGGAAAAGATAGCCGCGATCACCCGATCCAACCCTAACCTCGGCCTGGAGACCCTGCGGGCAGAGAGCAGGTTCTTCAGGAAAGTAGAACAGGAGCATGGGTGCGGGGGCAGGAGACGGAAACGGGCAGGCCGAGAGGAGTGGAGCCAAGGCCATTAGAAGCACATAAAACCAACGCATAGTCACCTCAGTCGCGTGGGCCATCCCCGGGCGGGGGCGGGTTATCGTCCGGGTTGGAAGTAGGTGAGGGTGTGTAGAGCCGGTAGGCTGCAAAGGACATATCGTAGTAGTCGCTCAGGTAAATGATGTCACTGCTGTTCCAGTAGGCTGAATCCCTTGTGCGGACATAGTAAGCTCGGTCGCCTCGGTTGGCCAGGTTAATGTAGGCGTAGTTCTCCGACCAGTCCCAGTACTCCAGCACCTTGAACTTCTTGGCCAGGGCAAAGTGTCCATTTCCGAAGCGAATTTGCTCTGTTGCAAGGTTTGTATAGTAGAGCCAGATGAGTCATCAACGCTCCCCAAGACATTCTTGCCGGGCGGGTAAGGCAGCCCAGTC